>Ga0210056_1002167_pt1 | contig 16736 bp, 13 predicted proteins | sample CryGeyCG2014_080_2_FD_183965 | JGI IMG/M metagenome (GOLD analysis project Ga0210056, IMG submission 183965) | Groundwater microbial communities from aquifer - Crystal Geyser CG07_land_8/20/14_0.80 (SPAdes) (version 2) | ecosystem: Environmental > Aquatic > Deep subsurface > Groundwater | place... | reverse complement strand
ATGATTGTGGACGAGATTTCGCTTTTCATAATGGTCGGGATGACATTGTCGGTTTCACCTTTTTGCAGCATTCCTCTGGATTTATTGCTGTAGTATTCATGATATATGGAGCATGCGGGCGGCGTCCCGGTAGCGTTCCACACCTTGGGGAGAATGATCCTCAACAATCCGACCGTTTCTGGCTTGACGATCAAACAGATTGCGGCGGCCTGAGAGGTCTTTAACAAGAACATTATCAGGCCCCTCGACAATTCTTATCACAAACAGGGCAGTCTGGCGATCCTGAAAGGGAACCTGGCTCCGGAAGGTTCGGTCGTCAAACAGACCGCGGTCTCGTCCAAAATAATGAAACATATCGGCCCGGCCAAGCTCTTCGATTCCGAAGATGCCGCCCAGCGGGCGATCAATGCCGGCCGGGTCAAACACCGTGACGTGGTCGTCATCCGCTACGAAGGACCGAAAGGCAGCCCGGGCATGAGGGAACTGCTTTATCCGACCTCGGCGATCGCCGGGATGGGATTGTCAGAATCGGTGGCATTAATAACCGACGGCCGCTTTTCCGGCGGCACCCGCGGGCCGTGCATCGGCCCACGTCTCTCCCGAAGCGGCAGAGGGTGGACCGCGGCGGTCAAGGATGGCGATATCATCGAGATCATATCCCGAACCGGAAGCTCCACGTCCGGGTAACGAACGCGGAATTGACCTAGCGCTTGGCGCACTGGAAAGAGCCGAAGATGAAATTCACCACCGGCTGGCTGGCAAGATATCAGCAAATGGTAACTTCGGCCAGCACCGGGCTGATCCTTAGACCTGTTCGATAAATTGGGCGGCGATCTCCTCCGAGGTTAATGAGGCCTTCCCGTAAGCGGTAAAGATCACGGCTGGATCGGCCGGGTCGGTCGTCCGGACAAAGATCTGCTGTTTTTGGGCCCAGGCGAAAGGCAGTATCCTGCCGGCAAAATTCCTCTTAACTTCGATCGCCGCAAAGTTGGCTACTTGCAGTTTAACGCCGTATTTTTCAAAATCGGGGATGATCACCCGTCCCTTTCTCGGCTGTTCAATGACCTCAACCTTCACGTCTTCACCGAGCCGGACCGAAATGTTGGGTGAGAATTTCAAGGTTTTACCGTAACGGAGCAGCTCCGGGCTATTGATCGCCAATCTAGTCTTCTCCTCCCGCCCAAAGACCGGCAGCATGAACCGGGCCGCGCATAGGGTCAGTGCGATACCGCCTAGGGTGATGCCGGCGAAGGCCGCGTAGGCCGGCAGGAAGGTTAAAAAGAGCGAGTAGAGGCCAAAGCCGCCCAGGAACGAAGCCTGGTTCAACATCAGGCCAAGATTATCCTGAAAAGCGTTGATCGTCCAAAAAGTCTTGTTGAATTCCGGATTTTGCCGCAGGCGGTTCTCCGCGATCTTGAAGGAGTTCTTGATCTCAAAGGCGTCAGTCATGACGACCAAGAATTCAGCGCCCAGGTAGGCGGCGACGAACAGGACAGAGGCGGCGACCGGGCTCAAAGATCCCCATAGGCTTTTAAAGACCGGCGGGAAAAGCTGAAAAAAAATCGTCGCCGCCGTCAGGTACGACGCCGAGATCGTCAGGTACCTTTTGATCAGCTCAGTCGTTGTCTTATAATGGGCCCCCATCTCCCAGAGCGGGTACTGCTTGTTCACCTCCTCGCCTAACCGTTCTTTGGCCTCCAGCCGCTCGACCTCGGCCGCGGCCCGGCTGTTAGCGATCAGATAAAAGGCCAGCGAAGCTTTCGCGGCAAAACCGAGCAGGGCGGCGACCTTCAACTCATTCTGGGCTAAATTCAACACCTGAAAAAGCAGCGCCCCTTCGGCCAGCCCCTTGCCGGCACTGTGTAAAATAGACCCGGCCGCGGCTAAACCGTAGATCGGATCACTACCGGCCGCTTTTTCAAAGAGCCGAAGCTTTTCCCTGACCGTGGCTGACGGCCTGTTCAGTTCGGTGATCCCGGTCTGGGGGAACCCAAATGGCCAGATCTCGGTCAGTTCACCCAGCGGTAAACGTTCGACCCTGATCTCGTGCCGCTGATAAATATCGCCATAGAGCTTACGGGACACTTTTACCTCGTCGCTGGCCACGACCAGGTGATCGGGCGGTTCTTCCAGGATCATTTCGATCGGCAATCTGGTCAGAGCGGTGCCGGGAAGTTTATGGGTATAGATCTGTTCGCCCCGATTGACCAGGACCAGGGCATCGGCCTTCAGGCGGATCCGGTCCGTTTCCACGTCGCGGTAATTATGATAGACCAGGCGGTAAGTGGCGTGCTTGCTCACCGGCGGCTCAGCCACGAACCGGGCAACTGTGGGATCATTGATCTCGATCTCTCTGACCGCGGCCGCGCTCTCGGGAGTAATATGAATCGCGTCATAGTAAAATTCACGCGGCGCTCCCCCACCCTGCTTAAAAAAAGCGGGAGGGAGAGATTCCGGAAGGACGTAAGCTTTGGCATCAGCCGCCTTGGCGCTCCCCGGCATGAAGATCAGGTGGTTCCCCCCTTTACCGGCCTTTTTCAAGACCAGCGTTGTCTCCTGGTCAAGCGGGACGACCAGGTTTTTCCTTATCCTTGCGCCCTGCAGCACGTCGAGCAATTTTCCCGCTTCGGCCGGGGTCGTGATCATGCTGGCCGGAGTAATGACCAGCCCGAACTGGGGATGATGGAATTGCGTTGCCAATTTGCCGCGATGGAAATCGGTAAACCGCTCCCGGCGGACCAGGGCGGTCATCTGGCTTTTAACTTTAATCTTCTCTACCATGATATCGGAAGTTCTCTTTAATAAAGTGATACGACTAGATAGTGCCTGACCAAAAACGCAAAGTTTCAATATAAACAGCTTATTGCGGCAGATTGACTAGACTAGACAGGAACTTGCTTTCTGGATCCGAGTTTATGTCAACTGCCTGATATTATGTCAAGAAATAATTTACTAAGCATGTGGTATGGGCTTAATTGGGACATGGCTTGCCGGCAATGGGGTGCAGTCCATCAGGGTTCAAAGCCGATATTTCAAATGCCGGATATTTGAAAAATAGAGGTTTTCGACCGGATTTGAGCGCGGGGTTTCCATTTACCTCAATAGTCTATTCGACTATTAAAGCCAGTAATCGATGGGGGGTGGATTTTTGAGTAGTCGTCATCGTAGGTGAATTCAGGGATATGGGAGGGATTCCGCACCGTCCGTGGACTCCCCCACCGGTAGATAAACCATGCGTTCTTGTGAAAAGCACGCCCGGATGATGTATTTCGCCAGGTTTTCCAAACCTGCTTCATCGTCCGGCCATATCCTTTCGCCGATATGCACATGAAAGCCGCTGTGGTGCCGGGAAAGCATGTTTTTACAGATGCTCCCGTAAACGGCTTCTCTGAAAGCAATGATCAAGCGCTCACCGACAATATGCTCGATCAGATTGTGGTTCTCTGGAATGGGGATATCAAGTCTTCGAGCAGCGAGCCTTCCGACTCTGACATCATCGGCAATATCGAGTAACTTTCACTCGTTGAAGCCTACAAAATGAAGATGAAGGCGCTTGGTGTGGTATAGACCAAAATAAACGCTCGATTCCCGCCAGCCCTATCAGATGAGGATCGGGTTCAGGGTTTCGGTGGTGTGCGATCGGTGTTGGATTCATGGGCTGCCAATGCCGAGTGAGCCGGCCAGCACAAAAGCGCCATAGGACGAGGGCGGGAAGCCTTTGGCTTTCACTGCCTCGCGCGCAGCAATCCAAGCTGCGCCGAAGTCCCCGCTTCGAGCCTTCTCATGAAAGACCTCCATGAAACCCCGGGTGGCCTCGTCTTCCACGGGCCATAGGCTGCTCAGCATTGCGGATGCACCGCCAAGATAGAAACTGCGCACCAGACCCAGCATCTCATCTCCTTCGATGACCTGTCCCATGCCGGTCTCACAGGCAGAAAGCACCACCATCCGGGCAGACAGTGGCTGCTCGAACAGCCTCTCGGCGGTGAGCGGCGTAGCGCGGTTGCCGTCGGTGAGGAACAGCGCAGACTGAAGGGGGTAAACAGGATCGTAGAGTGCATGAGAGGCCAGATGCAGAACATCCACACCCTTGCCGATCTGGCGACGCAGTTCATTCTCTGTGGCCCGGCTTCCGAGCAGGGCTGAAGCCCCGTAGCAACGAGACACCTCAATAGCCTCCTCGCGCGCCCCTGGCAACTGAGGCAGGATCCCGCCAAAAGCAGGGTCCCCCACCACAACGGCGCGAGGCGTTGCAGCATGCTGAATCAAAGCTCGGGCTACCCATCCACCCGTGGGAAGCACTGCCACCGGAAATGCAAGATCGAGTCCTCCCCAGGGGATAAAATGGAAATCCCCGCTCGGCACAAAGTACACGGAGCGCAATGCGCCCCATGAGTGGGGATCGAGTGCATCCGTGAGATCCTTCAACGTTGAGCGCTGCACATCGGCGTTGTGGCCCGGGATTGCGGCGTTGAAGGCGGCAAGTTTCTGTTTGAGCGCCCTTGCAGTCACGCGCAGGTCTTTGAGATTGACTTCCCTTCGCGTGATCACAAGCAGCCTGAGCGGGTCATCGCCCTGGCCGGGTAATGCATACACGAGAGCGGTCTCCAGTGGCAGCAGCGATTGAATCGACTCCAGACTCACTGCCGATACCGCCAGGACATCTGCCAGGTCAGGATCACGCTGTCGAAGGTCGCGAACCAGGGCCAAACGCTGTTCGAGCAGATGCCTCTCCCGTGCGGCATCGATAGGATCGCGGTTTGAGATCGCGCTCTTGCGCCTCCGTTCTTCCAGGATCTCCCGGTCGAGAGCCCTAATCCTGATAGTTATCGCTTCCTGCCGGCCTGCAGCGACCACGCGATTGGCCAGCAATGAGACAAACGCCCTGGCGCGTCCGCGCTCGAGGTCTTCGAACAGACGCGGAAGGTCTCTGTTGCGCATGTCGATGCGCGCCAGACTGGCGGTCACCGCTTCTTTACCAACGCCGAATTGTACCTTGGCGTCATCAAACACAAGCGTACCAGCCAGGAGGTCGATCACATTCTGAGCGCGTCTGAACTCCTGCTCGGCCTCATCCCATCGACCCAGCGCTGCAAGGGATTCTCCCCGCAATGCGCTCAGTCGCCATTGATAGTCGAGGAAGCCCCCCTTTTCTGCGAGTGCAAGGGCCTTGGCTGCCTGGATCTCCACAAGGTCGGGCCTTCGGGCTGCAGCGAGTGCGTGTGTCTTGAAGGTTTCTATCAGGACCTCGCCTGAGCGGGAGCCAAGGGCGTCGAAAAACTCCCTGGCGTGAACGAACATGGTCTGCGCCCTCTCGGAGGTCACATCGATGGCGAGCAATGCCGTGCCTAATGTCGCCAGGCTCATGCCGCGGCCCCAGAACACCTCTTCCCAGGGCTGGAAGTAGAGCCCGTATAGGGGATGCCGACCGACGAACATCACGTTGTTCATGGTCTGGTTGGCAACTTCCAGCCAGGGCAAGGCCTCCTTGTATCGGGCTTTGGCCATCAGTGTAAGACCGAGCACGAAATCAGAACGCACCTGCGCTACCGTGACACGTGCCAGCTCCACCTGGTCGATCGGCGGCACCGAGTAAGTCGAAGGAAAGCGCCACTCGCCAAGGGCGCGGATGACCTGCACCGCATCCTCCGATGCTCCGTCCAGATCACCCGCCCAGTAGCGCACCTCAGCGCGCAGGGCGCGCGACCAGTGATTCTTTCCCATGGCTGCAACCTCATAGCGCCGGGTACGCGCAGTCTCCTTCTCAGCCAGATCCGGGCGTCCTATCATAACAAGGGTCAGGACGCGAAGGTGTGAGGCCTGCCACAGAAGGGCGGGTTCACCCTTTTCATCAGCCAGGATCTTGTCCAAATATCCAAGGGCTGCTTCTCCCTTTCCGGAAAGGAATGCGAGCAGCCCCTGTTCGAACTCCGGGGTCACCGTGAAATTGAAATAGTGCCTCGTACCCGCCTTGGCAGGCTCGTACTTGTATGGGGGGATATAGTCGCTTGAGAGTTCCCACTTTAGCTTTGCTGAGGGCAGGCTGGAGAGAAATTCTGTTTCGGATTTCCTCAGGGTTAGGCCTCTTACGCCGCCGCTGCGCATTCCCAGCATGACTTGCCGGCTCTGGGGTGTACCGGATGAGAGGGCAGCTTGTACAAGGGGTTCCTCTTCCTGCTCGGGGAGGACCGTGGTAGTCGGTGCATACGGGACCAGGGGGATCGGGATAAGGGGCACAGCACACCCCCAAAACACCAGCGCAGTCACAGACCAGAAAATCATCCGGCGCATACCTGACCTCATTAGCATCTGGAATGGTCTGGGAACGGAGAGAACGTCCGTATCATATCGACATCACATCCTTCTACCGTTGCATCCGGCAGGCGGTCTCGGTTGGCCAAAGTCACTTCCAGCAGGTGGACATCCGGCCTTTGCTTGATTTCCCGAATGAATCCTTCCCCTGCAAGGGCAATGCTGGCAAGAAGTTGTTTGTGAGAGATGTCTTGCCCACCCCGGGCCTTCTCGTGATCAGTGTCTTGGCATGCCTGAACCGCATCGGGTTCACGCACGTGCTTCTTTGTCGCCTTGCTGTTGATTATTATTGTTTCTAGATAGAAACTTGTTTCTGGATCCGAGTGTATGCCAACTACTTGATACTATGTCAATAAAATCCTAACGGTAACCTTTTCGCCCTGCCGTCAGCACTCCCTACCCCCTACCCCCTACCTTAGCCCTCGCTTAATCACATGGAACCTGTCACCGAGAATTCCTGATTTCCGGGATACAACATTGTCAATTTCACTCTCTTTTGATAGAAGGTAAGAAACAAACCCTGTGTCGTATCCCTGTACCGAAAGCTGAATCTTATAAAACTGTTGCCTGAATTCGAATTCACAGATCGCCCGTTAGGAAAAGGCAGGAGGACGGAACAGGATGAAAACCCAAAAAAAGAGGAGGGAGCATAAGGAACCCCTTGCTCCTGTGGTTCGTCATGGGGATGACCAGTGGTTCGACATCGTGAACTGGACGGTGATGGCACTTATTCAGGCCGAAGAGTTCGGCATCACCTCCAAGAACATCGATGAAATGCTCAAGAGCAATGATCCTGAAATTCAGCGGTTTCTCGGTGTAACGCCCGGCCTGGGCAAGGCCCTGGGGCTGGATGAGCGCTGGGCGTACAACATCATCAAGCAGTTGGGAAACTATGGCGAGATCTTTGAGCGAAACGTGGGCGTCAACACGCCACTGAAGCTGGAGCGCGGGCTTAATGCCCTCTGGACGGCAGGCGGCCTGATGTATGCCGCACCCTTAAGATAATCGATGAGCCGGAAGTGCCTTCCGGGCATCTTCTGAATCAATGGGATCAAAAGCCTGCTTTCATCGCAAGCGACGGAAGCAGGCTAACGTTTTTTATTTGAGCACCCGATTTTGAAAAGTGGCCAGGATGGAAAATAAAGGGTCTCCTGAAAGCGTTCCCTTCTGGTTCGATCCGAAAAAGCGGTCGGTTGCGGCCCAGATCGGCACGTTGTTTCTGGTGGGATTGCTCTCCTGGTACCTCATCTCCAATGTCCTGAACAATCTTGAAAAACAGAATATCGCCACCGGTTTCGGTTTTTTGCAAAAGGAGTCGGCATTTGAAATCGGGGAATCCCTGATTTCCTATTCCGCCGCCGACACCTACGCAAAGGCTCTTTTGGCGGGAGTCTTGAACACGGTCAAGGTGGCCTTAATCGGGATTGTGTTGACGATCGTTCTCGGGGCGCTGGTCGGGATTGCCCGTCTGTCGAAAAACTGGCTGGTTTCCAGGCTTGCCGGATCCTATATCGAAGTCATGCAGGACATCCCCGTCCTGCTCCAGCTCTTTTTCTGGTATGCCATCTTTTACGAATCCCTCCCTCCGCCGAGACAGGCCCTGAATCCCATGCGCGGTGTATTTATGTGCAATCGCGGCGTCATGTTCGCCGTCCCTGAATTCCACGCGGCCTATTTATATATGCTGTCGGCTTTTGCTCTGGGCGTCTTCCTATCTTTCTGTCTGAAGCGCTGGGCCAGGAAGCGGCAGGAGACGACGGGGAAGCATTTTCCGGTATTCAAATCCTGCGCGCTCTTGGTCATCGGCCTTCCGCTGATCGTCTGGTCGGCATTCGGCGCGCCCATGAAGATGAATGTTCCCAAATTTTCGGGTTTCAATTTCGAAGGCGGGTTTACCCTGAGCCCGGAATTCATGGCGTTGCTCATGGGGTTGACTCTCTATACGGCGGCGTTCGTGGCAGAGGTGGTGAGGGCCGGAATCCAATCGGTGGGAAAAGGCCAGCGGGAAGCCGCCATGTCCATCGGGCTAAAATCCGGGCAGGTATTGACCCTGGTGATCCTTCCCCAGGCTTTGAGAGTTATCTTTCCGCCCCTGACCAGCCAGATGCTTAACCTGACTAAAAACAGCTCCTTGGCGGTGGCCATCGGCTTTCCGGATTTTGTTTCCGTGGCCAATACCACCATCAACCAGACAGGCCAATCCATCGAAGGGGTCGCATTGATCATGATTGTTTACCTTTTTTTCAGTCTGGCCACTTCGGCTTTCATGAACTGGTACAACCGGCATGTGGCGATGGTGGAGCGCTGACCAAATGCAGCCTGAAACGCCGAGAAACCTGGATCAAGAAATCAGACCGCCGGTGACCCACATCGGTATAATCGGCTGGATCAGGGAAAATCTCTTCGACGGGTGGTTGAATACTCTCCTGACCCTGCTGATTGTGTATTTCCTGTCCCGGGTCATTCCCCCGCTTTTTCGGTGGATGTTTATAGACAGCGTCTGGGTCGGTTCCCCCCAGGAATGCCGTCAGGCCACGGGCGCCTGCTGGTCCATCATCACCGCTAATTTGCGGTTTATCCTGTTCGGATTTTACCCTTACAACCAGCAGTGGCGGCCCCTTGCAGCGATGCTGATGCTATTCGGACTCCTTTCCTTAAGCCGCGACAGAAACCGCTGGAGCAAGCGCTTGGGATACGCCTGGCTTTTCGGCCTTTTGGCCATGGGATTCCTCATGAAAGGCGGGTTTTTCGGGCTTTCCGAGGTGGAGAGTAGCAAGTGGGGAGGATTGCCTTTGACGCTCCTCTTGTCTGTTTTCGGGCTTACGGCGGCATATCCGCTGGGGATTCTTCTGGCATTGGGTCGGCGGTCCAAGATGCCTATGATCAAAGCCCTTTGTGTGGTGTATATCGAACTGATCCGGGGTGTTCCCCTCATCAGTCTCCTGTTCATGGGCTCCATTATCTTTCCGCTCTTTTTGCCGGAAGGGATCACGATCAACAAGATCCTTAGGGCGCAGGTCGCCATCATCCTTTTTACCGCGGCCTATATCGCCGAAGTGGTCCGGGGCGGGTTGCAGGGGATGTCCCGGGGTCAGTACGAGGCGGCAGAATCCATCGGATTGAATTACTATCTGACCATGCGCCTGGTTATCCTGCCCCAGGCTCTCAAAATCGTGATACCGCCGACGGTGAGCATCCTGATCTCCGCATTCAAGGACACATCACTGGTGGTGATCATCGCGCTCTTCGACCTGCTGAAGACGACCCAATCGGTGCTGTCCAACCCTGAGTGGATGGGATTCAGCAAGGAGGCCTACATCTTTATCGCCCTCCTGTACTTCCTGGGGTGTTTTTCCATGGCCAATTACAGCCGAAAACTGGAAAAAGAACTCTCCATCGGACGATAATCGCTTTCAGAAGAGGGGCCATGAACCAATCGTCACGCACACCCGAAGGCCGGAACCCGGAAAAAGAGGTCATGATCGAGATCGTCGGTATGCACAAGTGGTTCGGCGAATTTCATGTGCTCAAGGGGATCGATCTGACCGTTGAAAAGCGGGAGCGGATCGTGATCTGCGGTCCGTCCGGATCGGGGAAATCCACACTGATCCGGTGCATCAACCGCCTGGAGGAGCACCAGCGCGGCAAGATCGTCATGGACGGCATCGAATTGATCAATAACCTGAAGAATATTGAACGCGTTCGGCAGGAAGTGGGAATGGTTTTCCAGCACTTCAACTTGTTTCCTCACCTGGATATCCTGGACAACCTCACGCTGGGCCCCATATGGGTGCGCAAGACACCAAAAAAAGAGGCCGAGGATCTGGCCATGCATGTCCTGGAAAAGGTCCATATTGCGGAACAGGCGCGAAAATATCCCGGGCAGCTTTCCGGCGGTCAACAGCAGCGTGTGGCCATCGCTCGAAGTCTGTGTATGAATCCCAAGGTCATGCTTTTCGACGAACCGACCTCGGCTTTGGATCCTGAAATGATCAAGGAGGTTCTCGATGTCATGATCGAGCTGGCCCGGGAGGGGATGACCATGATCGTGGTCACCCATGAGATGGGGTTTGCAAAAAGCGTGGCGCACCGGGTGCTTTTCATGGATTATGGTCAGATCGTGGAAGAAAACACCCCCGATGAGTTTTTCAAGAATCCCCGCTATGAGCGGACTAAACTTTTTTTAAGCCAGATCCTGCATTAAAAAAGGCTCCTGTTGGTTAGATAGGGAAAACGTTTTCTGCGAGATTCTGCTGATGAAACCCAAATCCTTCAGACTCAAGGCTGTCCTTTTTGACTTCGACGGGACCCTCACCATGCCAGGCGCCCTCGATTTTCCCGGCATCAAAAAGGCTATCGGATGCCCTTTAGACCAGCCGTTGTTGGAGTTTATTGCATCTCTTCCCACGGCCTTCGAAAGAGAAAGGGCCCATCGGATGCTGGACGAATTCGAAGCTCAAGCAGCGATACGATCCGTTCCGAATGAAGGGGCCGAGGACTTGATCCGGACCCTCAAGGCCATTGGTCTGAAAATCAGTATCATCAGCCGTAACAGCAGGTGCTCTATCCTGCGCAGCCTTGAAAACTTTGAAAATATAAGCGCTTCGGATTTCGATGTTATCCTTTCAAGGGAAGAATCGGTGGCACCCAAACCGAGTCCGGACTCGGTGTTCCTCGCCGCCCAAAAGTCGAATGCCGAAGTTTGGCAGACGCTCATGGTTGGGGATTATTTTATTGACGTAGAGGCCGGAAATCGTGCGGGGGCCTGGACGGCTTTGTTGAAAAACAAAGATAAGCAAATCCCCGATGATCTCCAAAGTGATTTCACCATCTCCAACCTTGCAGAACTTGTCGGAATCGTGCGCCTGGGACTCCCTCTGAAAGCCGGCAAACTCCCCAACGACATTCTGGACATCTTTCTCAAAATCCTGCCCCGTGACGATCCCTCGGTGGTCCTTTTCCCCGGGGTGGGGGAAGATGTAGCGGTGGTTGACGGGTCCGCGACGGATTTGATCGTTCTCAAATCGGATCCCATCACCTTTGTCACCGAGTCCATGGGCCGCTATGCGGTTGCAGTCAATGCCAACGACATCGCCACCTGTGGAGCAACCCCCCGCTGGTTGTTGACGACGCTGCTTTTCCCCCTTCATGTGACCCCCTGGGAGATCCGGGGAGTGATGACGGAACTGGCCGGGGTCGCCCGGGAGTGTGGAATCGCCCTGGTCGGAGGTCACACCGAGATCACCGATGCCGTGACTCGGCCTGTGGTGACGGGGATGGTGGTGGGGACCGTTTCCAGTTCTCGGTTCATCGACAAGAAAAAAATGAAGCCCGGTGATCTGCTGTTATTCACCAAGTCGGCAGCTTTAGAAGGAACGGCCATCATCGCCCGCGAATTTCCGGATCGACTGGCAGAATCCGGAATGACGCAAGAAGAGATCCGGAGATGCCGGAATCTGATTTCCGGGATCAGCATCCTGAAGGAGGCTGCTATTGCATCCGGTTTCAAAGGGGTTCATGCCATGCACGACGTCACCGAGGGGGGCGTGGCAACGGCGTTAGCCGAGCTGAGCACAGCCGGTGGGCACCGTCTGCGCATCGAGGCGGATAAGATTCCCGTTTTTCCGGAAACCGAAAAAATCTGTAGGGTACTGGGACTCGATCCCTTGGGACTCATCGGTTCGGGGAGCCTGCTCATCGCCTGCAGCCCGGTGGATTTTGAAAAACTAATAAAAGGGATGGAGGAAGCCAGGGTTTCGGTTTCCTGCATCGGGGAGGTTCTGGATGCGGGCTTGGGCGTGGAAGCGGTATCCGGCGGGATCCGTATGGCCTGGCCCTGTTTTGAACGAGATGAACTGACCCGATTGTACAAATAACCCGTTTTGTCCAGGGTGTCATTTCTTTTAAAAGGGCCAAATTTGATGAATTTACTCTGTGACCCGGTTCATTGCAAGGGCTCAATTATTGACCATTTTCGGGGGGGAACCTCGCTTTTGAAATAGTGCTCTTCATAATGTTCACCATTACCTCTCCAGCATCCTAAAATGAAAACGGTTTAGTATTGTTTATCGGTGGGTTTTTTTCTATCTCCCTTCCAAAGCTTTTCGCACTTTGGAGGCTAGGTTTTTCATGGAAAACGGTTTCTGGATGAAGTGCACTGCCTCGTCCAGGATGCCCCTGTGGGCGATGATGTTGGTGGTATAACCGGACATGAAAAGGACCTTGATTTCAGGATTCAGGGTCCTCATTTGTAAGGCCAGGTCTTTTCCGCTCATCTGCGGCATCACCACGTCGGTCATCAAAAGGTGGATTGGACCGCCATGCACCTTGGCAAGATCCAAGGCCTGATTCGTATCTCCTGCTGTTAAAATCGCATATCCCAATCGCTCGAGCATGGCCTTTCCCATGGCCAGAATCGACAGGTCATCCTCCACCAAAAGAACCGTTTCGCCGTGACCTTCAGGAATCCTCAAGGGATCCGGTGTCGTTTCCGTGACGGCATTCCCCTCATGCCGGGGGAAATAAATCTTGAAGGTGGTCCCTTTCCCGACCTCACTGTAAACATTGGCAAAGCCATTATTCTGTTTGACGATCCCGTAAACTGTAGCCAACCCAAGGCCGGTTCCCTTTCCCACTTCCTTGGTGGTGAAAAACGGTTCGAAAAGATGCGATTGGGTTTCTTGGTTCATGCCGCAGCCGTCATCGCTGACCGCCAGCATGACATACTCTCCAGGGATGAATCCCACATGCATCGCGCTATAGGACTCGTCAAGAACGACGTTCTGTGTTTCGATGGTAACGTTTCCTGTTCCGGAAATGGCGTCTCTGGCATTCACGCAGAGGTTGGCCAGAACCTGGTCCACCTGCGCCGCATCCATCTTCACCGCCCACAGATTCGCATCCGGCTTCCAGACTAGATCGATATCCTCCCCGATTAACCTCCGGAGCATGTTAAGCATCCCATCCAAAGTGTTATTGAGATCCAGCACCTTGGGTGAGATGGTCTGCTTCCGGGCAAAGGCCAGGAGCTGGCGAGTGAGATCCGCCGAACGCAGGGCCGCTTTCTGAATTTCCTCAAGATCCGCATAACGGGAATCCCCGGGTTCCATCCCCATGAGCATCAACTCTACACGACCCAGGATGACGCCCAACATGTTGTTGAAATCATGGGCCACCCCACCGGCCAATCGGCCCACGGATTCCATCTTCTGGGCCTGGATCAACTGGGCCTTCAATCGCTCCCGCTCTCTTTCCGACAGTATTCTTTCGGTGATATCCCGCCCGATGCCGCTGATATATGGGGGACCGTGTTCGGGTCGGACCAATTTGCTTCGATATTCGACATAAAATTTGGTCCCTTCTTTTCTAATGAAGGCGGCGATGCCTTCAAGATGTCCCTGTTTTTTGACGCCTTCAAGATATTTACTGAAAAAAAGAGGCCTTGATTCAGGCTTCATGAAATCGGCCCCTGTCCGACCGATAAACTCGTCGGTATCATATCCTAAAATGGTGCGAAATGCCCGATTTACCGTGAGATAACGTCCTTCCAAATCCTGGGCATAGATCAGATCCGAGATGGAATCAAAAAGCTCCCGGAATTTTTGCTCCGATTCACGCAGGGCATCCTCCGCCCGCTTGCGCTTGGTGATATCCTCTGCGATACCGGCGTATCTTGCCATCTTTCCGTTCATATCAAATATTGGATAGCATCGTGCCCACACCCATCGAATCGATTGATCTGGTCGTACCACTCGATATTCTTCATCGAACGGTTGATTTTCTTCGTACAAAGCTCTGTGGGAAACAGAGACCCGCTCCTTATCGTCGGGATAAACATTTTCCATGAATGACGGCCCTTCCCGATACATTTCTTCGATGGTCCGGCCCCAGATGGTCTCGTACGCCGGACTGATATAAAGAATGCGGCCATTGTGGACGTCCTCAAGCCAGAAGACCTCAAGGATATTCTCCACCACCTGACGGAATCGTTCCTCACTCTCCCGGATGGTCTTATCTGATTGTTTGCGCTCTGTTATATCGCGAATGGATGCCTGGAGGATTTTTTCATCTTTCAGTAGATACGATGTGAGGATGATCTCGGTTGGAATGATTTCCCCGGTTGTGCGCTGGAGGAGCCATTCAAAGCGCTGGGGCTTCCCGCTCTCGATACACCGGTTGATATATTGACGTGCCAGTTCCGGGGACTCCATACCGCCATCCTGAAACTTCGGGGAAAAATCCACCGGTCGTTTGTTTCCGAAATCCTCTTTCCTATCCAGTCCGAAAAGTCTTAAAGCGCTTTGGTTACAATCAATAATCTTGCCGTTCTCGGTAATGAGGGTGATAGCGTCGTGGGAACATTCAAAGGTGGCCTTGAATTTCTCTTCACTCTCTCGGAGCGCCTCCTCAGCCCGCTTGCGGTCGGTGATGTCTGCCATCGCGGCGCGGCACTCCTGCCCATCCTTGGAGGCGATGGCCTCGATGTGCACAATGATTTGGCCGGTCTCTCCAAAGTGCCGGTTACTTGAACGTTCGGGTGAAGGCGGGCATTTCTCCTCCTTGCAGAGGGCCGCCTCGCAGGTCTCCTTGGTCTGGCTCGCAAATACCTTCTCCATGAAGGCATTGAAGGCGGGACGGTCGGCCGCGGAAACGAAAAACCCGAAACGCCTCCCTATCAGCCGCCCGCGTTCCATGCCGAGAAGTCGCGCACCGGTGAGGTTTACCCGGCGGATCGTCCCGTCGCGGTCCAGGGTGATGTGGCTCATGGGGGCAAAGTCATAGAGCTTTAGCCCAGCCCCCACCTCTGCATGTGACTGATCCAGAGCTTCATCCTGCATCTCCAGCTCGACCTGATGCACCTGGAGTTCGTGGGTGCGGCCCTCCGGGTTCTTGCTTGGCAGTTTCAATGATCCGTCTGAGCGCCGGGCAAGTTGATCCTCTACATTATCCCGCAACTTGCGGCCCTGATTCCCGTTTTCTTCGTGTTTCTTTTTTCCGCTCATGACACTCCCTCCGCTATTTTGCCCCGGCGGCCAGGGATGTTTCGATACGGGCAAGACGTTCTTCGAGCCTGTCCATCGCCTCCGGGAGGGCCTGTTGCTTCTTGGACCGGGAACAGAAAGCAGGATTGTTCACCCACCAGTCCATGCCCATCTCCTTGGCCTTGTCGACGGAGCAGATGACGAGACGAATCTGGACCGTCAGCAACTCGACGTCGCCGATGGAGACCTTGATATCACCGGCGATAACAATGCCTTTGTCCAGGATCCTTTCGAGAAGATCCGCCAGATTCGTACTTTCCAGAGAATGTCGAGCGTGTTGTTGGATTGCCATTTTCCTGCCTCCTGCTATAACAATTTCCCCAAGGGTCCCAAATCCAGATTCAAATCATCGTATTCGAGACCGAATTCACGGGCGATCCTCGCGATCTCCTCAGACTGCCGCATCAGGGTATAACCGAGACGCTCAATCTCTTCATCCGTAAGGCCGCCCCCGTCAATCCTGCGAATCGCCTGTTTCTCCACCAGTTCGTGGAGGAGTTTGACAACGGTCAAAACAAGCTCGGCCAGGCCGTTTTTCACTTTTTCCGGATCGAGGTTCAGGCGCCGAGACGATGCCCGATTGCCCCGCGGCGTCATGGTTTTCGCAAAATCGCTTATGGCCGGCGACGCCACCCTTGATTCCGATAGCGAAGAGACCCCGGATGCTGTGTTCATGTTCATAGCACCAGACCCTCCTCGCGCCGGGCCGTTTCCACGGAGGTCAGGATAACCTGCAGGCCCAAGTAAACGAGATCGATGTCGGCGACGGAGATCATGACATCGCCGACAATCACGGCGCCTTTGTTGAGCACCCGGTCCAGTGCCTCGCAAAGGCTGACATGTTCCTTTTCATCCAGTTCATCATCAGACATGTTGCACTTTCTCTTTTGTCATTCCGGGCTTGACCCGGAATCCAGGTTTATGGGGACAGATTTCAAATCTGTCCCCATAAACCCGCCTGCGTGGGAATGACGACCTCTGGATTCCCGCCTCCGCGGGAATGACGACGGAGAGGGTGGGACTGACGATTTTTCGTGGTCTCATCCTGTGGGAATCGGTACAGAATCCGTCCCAGGGCGTCGAGATTTTCGATCCCCCGGGGATCGCTCTGCCGATACACTACCGGCCGACTGATGCCGGGGAAAGTCAGGGCGAATTTTTCCCGGACAGCGGATTCCCTTTGGAACAGGGAATGGCAGAGGGGATCAGGGCCGTCCGGCGTCGCCATGTTTAAAAACAGGCAGGGAACCGGAATTTCCAGACGCCCGCAGGCGGCGACAAGATCCGTCGTTTCCGCAAAGGACATCTCCGTGAGGATGCTGGCCGCGTAGAGGGCCGCCTGCGACGGGTCCCGCAGGATCGCCCGCAGACGCTTCAGATCCT
>Ga0210056_1002155_pt1 | contig 16787 bp, 20 predicted proteins | sample CryGeyCG2014_080_2_FD_183965 | JGI IMG/M metagenome (GOLD analysis project Ga0210056, IMG submission 183965) | Groundwater microbial communities from aquifer - Crystal Geyser CG07_land_8/20/14_0.80 (SPAdes) (version 2) | ecosystem: Environmental > Aquatic > Deep subsurface > Groundwater | place... | reverse complement strand
GCGCCAACTACTAAATACCGATTATGGAAACGAGATAAACTCACTCCTTTAATCTCCCTTGTAAAAAGATCAATGATGGTGGCCAGATAGATAAACTTGTCCTTGAACTTAATATACGTAAAGTCTTCCGCACCAAACTTGGTTAGGTTTTACAACTTGATTGTTTTCCAATATTTGTCCATTAGTTCCACCGCCAACACCACAACTTAACCAACGATAGATGTTTTTAACATTAATCCCATACCTACTTGAAGCTTCAACTCCGGTAAACCCTTCTGATTTAATTTTATTGATTACTTCCTCCTTTAATTCTTTTGAATAGTATTTTCCACCCATAAAAATAACTGGTTAACTTGTAACAATAATTCCCTAATTGTATCGAGACCTACTGTCTAGTTTACCAGGTACCTGTCAATTGGATAAAACCGTTTTTTACAAGACACACAATAACGTTTGAATATTACGTGTTCTGTAATTGTGGCGGGATTAATTGGAATATCAATAATTTGTCTTGAATAAGCAACTGAGGGCTTACCCAATTTTCCATCACAGTTTGGACATTTCTCATGGGAGTGAAATATCGTATTAGTTGGTGTATCTTTTATACGAACAAAAGAATTTAATCTTTTCTTTCTTGATTTTTTCTTTTTACTTTTTACGTTCATCTTAACCCATGAAGGAATTTCTTTTTTACGATTATTAAATTCTTCTTTTGCAGACAATCTCTCTTCAAGATTAACTATACGTGTTTCAAGTAGATTAATTTTATCTACAAGTTCATGGATTATTACTATGAGTTGGCTTTTAGATAATGAAAGGAGCGTTGTGTTATTAAATTCAACCATATAAATTGACTTTATAGGGTCTGATATGGTTTTGTCAAGGAGAGTGAACTCTTACAAGGAGAGTTCGTGTTGAATGATAGAAAAGTGTTACCGAACGAGTGATCTGGTTTAATGCATTGCTTGATATGGTAGTGTTACCGAATTAATAATTTGGTTTTACACTATAAACATATCAACAAAACGGGAATATATTCAATCTTTGCGCCTTCGTTACAAATTAACAACTTTCCGAAAAGAAAAAACAACAATCATAAATGAGGTTGTTTTAAATCTCAAGATTGCAAGAAAAAGTGCTATACGGGCGTTAAACAAAAAGACTGTAAGATATGCCAAAAAACATGTGGGCAAGAAAGAAACCTACGGTTTTGATTTAATGGAGCCTTTATCCCTCATATGGAAAACTGCCGGATGTCCTTGCTCAAAAAGACTCTGTCCACAGATAGGAGATATTGTAGATAAATTAAAAGAATTTGACGAAATACGCCTGTATGGTAAACAAGAGGAACTCTTACGGCAGATAAAGTTCTCAACGATCGATAAACTTTTAGAGGAAAAACGTGATATCTCCAAAAAAGAGTACGGACTGTCAGGAACAAAAAGATCCCCTCTGTTAAAAACCTTAATTCCTGTTAGAACCAATTTCAATAAAGAGGAAACACAAGAACCCGGACATGTTGAGATGGACTGTGTTTTACGCTGTGGAGAAAGTTTGTCAGGACAATATGCGGAGACTTTAAACGTCTTGGATATATATTCCTCATTGGAATGAAAAAAGAATATTTTTAAACAAAACCAAAGCTAAAGTTGTAGGCGCTTTTCATGAAATGAAAGTAAAACAGTTTCCTTTTTCAATTATTTCCGTTGATTTTGATAACGGATTTGAGTTTGTTAATTGGGTACTAAAGGGATACTGTGACCGAAATAATATTTCCCACACCAGATCAAGGTCATATCATAAAAATGATCAGGCACATATTGAAGGAAAGAACTATCAGTCAATAAGACGCGTTGTAGAGTATGACAGAATCACTGACCCAAAATTAGTTGTAATGATTGATAACCTTTATCAAAACGAGCACAGACTTTTAACCAATTACTTTTACACGACACTTAAATTAAAAGAAAAAGTAAGAAAAAACGGTAAAGTTAAAAAAACATATGAGCAAGCAAAGACTCCCTACCAAAGACTTATGGAATCTGATAAAATTACAAAAGAAATTAAAGATAGATTAACAAAAGAATATATGCGACTAAACCCAGCAGAATTACAAAGAAATTTAAGGAAGAAATTAGATCAAATTAAAGACTATCGTTTGGTAACAGTTTTAAATCATGCAACGCCCCCTAAAAAACTTTAGTTGGGTAACACTTAATTCCATGCAACTCGAAGTGACAATTCTCTTGCATGTCTGTCCTTTTTTTGATATTATAGGGCGATTATGGACAATTACATTATCCCCTCTTTAATTGAAAAATTTGTTAGTTTTTTAAAACAACAGGAGAAATCTCAGTTTACCATTGTGGCCTATAAAAAAGATCTTGAACAGTTTGCTGGCTTTTTAACCGGTCAAGAAAAAAACGACATTAGAGACGTCACAAAAGAAAATATTGGTGATTTTATAAGTAGCCTGATTCAAAACAACTATACAAAAAAGTCCGCATCACGCAAACTCAATTCTGTTAGGACGTTTTTTCGTTATTTAAAAAATGAGGGGGTTATTAATCAAAATCCGGCACTTGACGTTTCTCATCCCAAATACACTAAAATTCCTCCTCGAATCCTTACAAAAATTGAGTATCGCGCTCTTCGTGATTTTAGTAAGGAAGATTCTCGCACTTATGCCATTGTTGAAATCTTGCTTCAAACCGGGTTGAGGATTGGAGAATTGGCCAACCTTATGCTCGAGGATATAAAAAAAGATTCTTTGGTAATTCGTCCTTATGGAAAGGGGAAAGAACGCATTGTTCCTGCTAACCGTATTGTTCAATCGGCCATTTCTAGCCACCTAAAAACACGCGGTGAAGGCTCAAGCAGATACCTGTTTATTACTCGCACAGGCAACCCGCTACTGATTCGTAATATTCGTCAAATAATCGGTCGGTGTTTTCGTGAAGTGGGAATTGAAAACGCAACGGTTAATGATTTAAGAAACACCTTCATTTCTCATCAGTTGGCAAATGGAGCTTCGGTTGAATATATCGCTAAGGTGGTTGGGCATCGTCGACTATCTTCAACAGAAAAATTCATTTTTTTGTCCGTGGAAAGGTTTGAAAAGAAAGAGAGACTTAAAGAACTTTAAACAAACCTCTTATTCGCTGATACGAACAGGCATAATAATATGAAAAAAGTTTTTTCTACTTTCATCTCGAAACAAAACAGGGGTGTCTGATCTTAACATCTCTATACAAATTCTCCCACCCTCAAGGTGAGTTAAAAGATCAACTAAAAAGCGGTAATTAAATGCGACCCGCTGGTCTTCTCCGTCGACCACACCCTCCATCACGGTATAGTTAACGTCTTTTCCTGTGTTTTTTGGACTAATTTCTAGGGTCCCTTTCTTAATATTAATGATAATTATTCCTCCGCCCTTTTTTACAAAAACCGCCATCTGTTTTACGCTTTTCAAAAAACTCTCCTTATCGATTGAGACCGTTGTTTTTTTGTCTATTGGTATTGCCTTTTCGTAGGGAGGAAAGTCCCCTTCAATTAGTCGAGCATAAAGGGTAGTTTTATCAATCTGAAAGGCAACAACTCTTTCCTCATGTAAATAAAAGACCGTCGGATTTTTGTCTTTAACCATTTGTAAGACGCTATTTAAAAAATCTGCGGAGATGAGCATTGAACGAATTCCCCTAGTGGCTTTCTCCTGAACCACTGAAAGACGAAAGCCATCGGTTGAGACCATTGTTAACTTGTCTCCTTCAACTATGAAATTTATGCTTGTTAAGACGGGGCGACTGTCGTCTTTTGATGCTGAAAGCAATAATAAAGGAATGTTGTTTTTTAAACCCTTAACATCAATCGCCATTCCCTCATCTTTTACTTCAGGAGGAAGCGGAAAGTCTTCTCCACTTATTAGGGGAAAAGTTCCCTGACTCTTTTCTTGACTGATTTTTAAGGTGTTGTTTCCAACCTCAATCTCAACCTTTTCTGATTCGGTACAGCTCAAATACTCTATTAAATCAGTCGGCTCAACAATTGCCTGAAATTTTTCAATTTTAGTATCAATCTCAATGACTGTATGAATAAAATAAGAAAGATTTGTGGCATAGATATCAAGCATTCCGCCCTCTCCCTTAATAAGAATTCCCCTGAGAAGATTATTATTTACGGTTCTTCTTGCTGTAAATTTTAAACATTGCTCCAGTTTTTCTATTAATATTTTTCTATTAATGTTTATTTTCATAATAAAAAGTAGTAGTAGTAGGTGATGGGTATAAGTGTATAAAAAATAATATAGATTTTCAACAACCAATAAAGTCAAAATGTGTTGTGTTGATTCTTTGTGGACATTATGTTGATGACACAACCGATTGGATTATTCTATCAACCTCTTGTTTGAAAATTGGGTTTAACATGGTTAGCCTTTGGATCTTTTTTACTCCATGAATAACTGTCGTATGATCTCTTCTTTTTAAGATGTGTGCAACCTCAATTAAGTTAATTTTTAAAACAGTTCGCAATATAAACATCGCAACCTGTCTTGCCGTAGCAATTTTTTCTTCGCGCAATGGCCCCCGGATTTGCGATGACTTAATGTTATAAAAAGAGCAAACGGCGCGTATTACTTCTGGAAATTCGGTTTTTTTAGTAACTCTGTCGGTTTGTTGAGAGAAATATGATTCAACCGCCTCAAGGTCAATTATTTCTTTTTTCCCGATAATTTTAGCGTATACAGAGATTAGAGCTCCCTCAAGTGATCTTGCATCAATCACCCTTTCGGCAATTAACCTTGCTGCCTCAATATTAATTTCAACATTTTTCTCCTTTGCCTTAATAAGAACAATGGCGCAGCGGAGTTCAAAGTCCGGTGGTTGAATATCTAAAACCAACCCCCCACCAAAGCGAGAACGAAGCCTGTCCTCAAGGTTTTTAATTTCTTGCGGTGGTCGATCTGATGTGAGAATAACTTGGCCTCCTACGGAGACAACAGAGTTAAATGTGTGAAAAAACTCCTCTTGGATTCCAGTTTTACCGGCAATAAATTGAACGTCGTCGACAATTAACAAAGAAAGGTGGCGATATTTTTTTCTAAATTTCTCAGTTGTTTTTCCCCGAATTGAGTCAATTAGTTCGTTGGTAAACTGGTCTCCTGGACAAAAATATACCTTTTTGTTGGGGTCGATATTAATAATAGAGTGCGCAACGGCCTGGGCAAGGTGAGTTTTACCCACCCCTACTCCCCCATGGATGAAGAGTGGATTATAGGCTGTTCCTGGGCGCTCAATCACAGCCTGTGCGGCTGCATAAGCAACTTGATTTGTTGGAGAAACCGCAAAGTTTTCCATTTGGTATTTTTGTGAAAGACCAGATCGAGAAAGTATATCTTCAACCGTTGGTTGAAAGTTTAGAAGTGGTGGAGAAGTTGCCACTGTTCTTTTTTTTGGTGGAACTAGTTGAATTACAGTTTCAACCTTGGTTTTTTTACCTATGTGGGCAGAGAAAAGTCTTTCAATTAAAGTAAGCTTTCCCAAAATATAAATTCTTGATCCTTGGTTTGGACATGCAAGCAAAACACTACCGTCTTTTATTTCAATAAGCCTTGTTTGTTTTAAAATCGACGCAACCATTGGGACAAGAGATTTTGATTGTTCGTTTTTGTTAATAAAATCATTCCAAAGAGCGTTTAACATAGGGCTAATTATATTTATGTGGATAAATTATCCACAAATAATAAACATATTCACCAAGAATTGCAAGAGGAAAAGTGATAAAATTATCCTGTGTCTATTCTTGATTGGTTATTTCCCAAATTTTGCACAGGGTGTGGGTTTTTAGGAGAGTATTTATGCCCAAGGTGTGTTGCCTTATTAAAAACCAAAAGTGAGCTTTGTTTTTATTGTGAGAAATTTAGTCCGTCGGGTCTTACTCATCCCTCTTGTATAAAAAAAGGGCCAATTGTAGGAAATCTTTCTCTCTTTCAATATACCGGATTAATGACAAAAATAATTCACTCACACAAATATCAACTAAATCAATTACTTATTGATCGATTTTTATCTGAAGCCGTTCAGCCCCAAATTTTGAGAATAAAATCATTTTTGCCTCAAACCAATCCCCTACTGGTCCCGGTTCCCTTGGATAAAGAAAGAACGAAACAGCGCGGTTTCAATCAATCATTAATTATTTGTAAATATTTGTCCGGATTATTGGGTTTGCAAACACAGGATATTGTATTAAAAATCAGGAAGACCTGTTCTCAAGCCGGAATTAAAAACAGAAAGAGTAGAAAAATAAACATAAAAGGATCTTTTGTTATGTTTGATAATAAACCAATCATAGGAAAAGATGTGGTGGTGGTTGACGATCTGGTTACAACAGGGGCAACCATTACCGAAATGGCTCGTGTATTAAAAAAAGCTGGGGCTAATCGGATTTACAGTTTCGCCCTTGCGCGACCATAAGGGCTTTGATAATATGAGAATATGCAAAAAATTGAAATTTCTGCTAAAACAATCATTTTTACAGTTCTTTTTATTTTACTGCTCCAGTTTTTAGTGGTTATTAAAGATTTGATTTTTGCTTTGTTCATTGCTTTTATTGTTGCCAGCGCACTACGACCTTTTGTTATTTGGTTGACGGAAAGAAAAATTCCCAGAACCGTGTCTTTAATAATCGTTTATTTATTATTTGTTGGAGCGTTGGGGTCAACAGTTGCTTTAATTATTCCCCCACTAATTAATGAGTTGTTTTTGTTGGCAAAAACCCTTCCTTCTATTGTTAGAAAATTGGTTCCGAATAACCTTGGCTTTATTAATATTAATTCTATTGTTCAATATGTTCCAAACCTGACCAATCAATTTATTACTGTTGTTCAGGGTGCGTTTTCTAATATTGTGTTTTTAATGTCAATATTATTTTTCAGTTTTTATTTCCTTATAGAAGAAAACACCATCAAAAAAATATTAATTAAGTTTTTTGATGAAAATCAATCGCAAAAAGTTAACGATATATTTGGGGGGGCAGAAAAAAAACTCAATTCCTGGTTTTGGGGGGAGTTGGTATTAATGACAGTTGTTGGTGTGTTGACTTTTATTGGACTGTCCTTAATCGGACTAAAGTATGTTATTCCATTGGCGCTTTTAGCTGGCTTACTTGAGGTTGTTCCTAATCTTGGTCCTACAATCGCAGCTATTCCTGCGGTTTTGATTGGTTTTTCTCAAAGCTATTTTCTTGGTATAGCAGCGCTGGCGGTTTCTTTTATTGTTCAACAACTTGAAAATAACGTTATTGTTCCAGTTGTGATGAAAAAGGCGGTTGGCGTGAGTCCTGCAATCACATTAATAGCGTTGATAATTGGAGGAAAGCTTACTGGAGTAATGGGTGTGCTTTTAGCCATTCCAACAATGTTATTTTTAGAAGTTGTAATTATGGAAATGATTAGAAAACCAAACATTAAAAAGATCCAAACCACAAAAGACTCAATATGAAAATCGCCATATTGGGTGGGGGTTTAACTGGTTTAGTTGCCGCACATCAACTTTCTATTCATAACCATATGGTTGTTCTTTTTGAAAAAAAACCAACTCTTGGTGGTTTGGCTTCGGGTTTTTTTCATGATGGATGGAAATGGCCGTTGGAAAAAACCTATCACCACATGTTCTCAAACGATGGCGACATTTTTAGTTATATGAAAGAGATTGGGTTTAATAGTCTTGTTTATAAGACTCCCTTAACTTCCTCATTATATCGTGTTGAAAAAAACTACCGCATTTTTCCCGTAGATTCGCCGCAAGATTTATTAAAATTCCCCCTTCTTGGTCTTCCTGACAAAATCCGTACAGGAATAACAGTCTTGCTTTTGAAAATCTCTCCCTTTTTAGATTTTTATCAAGAGAACACATCAATCGAACTATTAAGAAAGTTTATGGGGGAGGATTCTTGGAAAATCATGTGGGAACCGCTTATGCGGGGAAAATTCGGTAAATATGCGGAAAATATTTTAGCTTCGTTTATTTGGGCAAGGATTAATAAACGCACAAGAAAGTTGGTCTACATTAAAGGCGGCTTTCAAAGTTTAATTGATTTTTTGGAAGAGTTAAATAAAAAACAAAATGTTGTTATTAAAAAAAATATCACAATAAGTCAGGTAGAAAAAAACAATAATAGGTTCACAATTATTACACAAGCAGGGGAAAGGGAGGTGTTTGATGGGGTAATCTCAACGCTACCAACTCCAGTTTTAGTCAATGTGTCGAGTAAATTATTTCCAGAGTACTACCAACAACAGCTACAAAAAATTAAACATCTTTTTGCATCTAATCTTATTATTGAGTCAGATGTTCCGCTTTTTGAAAAAGAGTATTGGGTTAATGTTTGCGATATAAATCTTCCAATTTTGGCCCTAGTACAACACACAAACTTTATTGATAACAAATACTACAATAATAAACACATTCTTTATGTGGCCAATTACTTTGATGAAAAAAGTCCTTTTTTAAAAATGGACGCGAATTCCGCCGCAGAATTTTTTTTACCTTATTTGAAGCAAATTAATTCTGAATTCAAAATTCTAAACTCTAAATTCTACTTCAAGGCTCCATATGCTCAACCTATCGTTGATAGTGCGTTTATTAAAAATAAACCAGATTATATCACTCCAGTAAAAAATTTTATCATTGCAAATTTGGATATGACTTATCCTTATGATCGCGGTATAAACTTCTCTGTAAAAATGGGGAAGCAGGCGGCAGAGATATTAATAAAAAAATAAGTATATAAATAATAAAATAATAAAAGACAGAGAGTAGAAACAGCAACTTTCTATCACAAAAACATATTGGTATATTCCTCCTAATTACTAACTACTACCCCCCAATCCCTTATTTTGTTGTTTATAGTCCGTTGACATATTTTTGTTTGTTAAATAAATTGATTTTATTTCAGTTGACTTTATGACAAATTTATCATTTCATTAGTATGAAGATTTTTAAAGATAGTTGTGTAGATAAATATTTAAATAATATTTCCAAAGAAGAACACGCGAGAATTATTAAAACGATAAATTTATTTTCAGATTACGGTTTTAAACTATCTACAAAATATTTGAAAAAATTGAGCTATGAAGTATGGGAGCTTAGGGCAGGAAAACAACGAGTATCGTTCGGATTAGTTAAAGGCAATATTATTATTGTTAATATTTTTTACAAAAAAACTCAAAAAACACCTAAAAGAGAAGTCGATGTTGCTATTAATAGATTAAAAAATTGTTTATGGAAAAATCAACGAATTTAATATTATTTTTAGAATGGAAAAAGGAACAGATAAAAGATCCATGGTTCAAAAGAGAGTATGATAAATTAGGGCCGGAGTTTCAAATTGCCAAGCAGATGATTGATGCGCGCATTAAACAAAACCTTACACAGGCACAGTTAGCAAAGAAAGCTAAAACCGGTCAAGCGGTAATATCTCGTTTGGAGGGAATGAACGCCAAACCCTCACTATCACTTTTATCAAAAATTGCCTCAGCCTTAAATACAGAAATAAACGTAGTTATTAAACCAGTTTAAAGAAATTTTTCAATTACCGGTAAACCGCCAAAATCGGTTTTTCGTACTTCTTTAAAAAGAGGGTTTTTAATAAGAGTGGGTTTTCCTTCGTGTTCTACTACGTAATAAGCAAAGCCACGGGTTTGTTTGACCAGTTCGTAGTCGGCGTGACCAGGCAAACTTGCTTCATCTTTTTTTTCAAAATTAACCGGACTGTCATCAGCGGTAACAAAATATGTTGTTCCAGTATTAACCAATAAATGTCCATGTCCCTGTGGCATGTATAAATGGTCGCCTTGTTTAACAACGGTTGCCTTGAATTCCTCAACTTGGTCAGCAATCATTTTTCCACCCTTATCTACCATTAATTTTTGTGTAAGTGCCACGCCTTGTCCAAAAACAATCCAATAGTTTTCATCCAAATTTCCCACATGATAATGACCATAAGCCTTGATATATTCACCACTGATTGTTCCTGGTTCCCAAACTGTTATATTTCTTTGGTCACGTCCTCCACGAATCATATAATAGTGAACCACTGGGCCAACACCCTTAGGATCCATTAAAACTTCCTGCATTTTTTCATGAGTACGGGTTGCGTAATGATTTGAAACAAGAGAAAAGTTAATTTTCATATTTTGTTTATTATTTCCAACCCCGATTTTTTAATTTTCGCAGTTCTTCTGTTTCGTCAGGTCGATGGTAATCGTCCTCAAGTCTTTCGGTTATTCCAATCTCAGGAGTTGATACCTCGATTATATCACAGTCTGTAATTCCAACTAACCGGTGGCGTTGTCCAACCATGCAAGTATATCCGTGACCATATTTTAATTCTGTTTCAATTAATTCTTTTTTTTCATTATCCCAAACCACCTTTGCTTTTCCTGTCATCATATACCACGTTTCTTGTTTTTTGTCATGTCTTTGTAAGGAAAGTCTTTTCCCTGCATTAATGTGTAATATTTTTCCTGCGTATGGTAAATCAGAAGGAGTCCAATGGATTTCATATCCCCAGGGTTTTATTATTTTTTTTTGATATGACATATTGATTACACTATGTTAATCAAAAATTTAGTATAATTCAAGTTGTGAAACCTAACGCCTTGTTAATTTATCTTAGAGTACTACGGGTGAATCAATGGATAAAGAACTTCGTGATTTTTACAGCAATTATTTTTTCTGGCCAACTATTTAATATCGACCTATTTTCCAGTTCGTTTGGAGCATTTCTGATCTTTTGTTTGCTTTCCTCAACCTCATATGTTCTTAACGATGTAATTGATTATCCTTATGATCGCAAACATGCAATTAAAAAAAAACGCCCGATTGCATCGGGTTTGGTGAGTATTCCTCAAGCTACTTTTATTGTTTTTGTTTTAACAATTGTTTCTTTATTATTGTCTCTAACTTTTTCAATTTCATTTTTTCTACTTGCACTATTTTTTATTCTTCTACATTTTTTTTACTCACTTTATTTAAAAAAATTTCCGGTAATTGATATTTTTACAATCTCTTTTTCTTTTATGATTCGGGCATTTGCCGGTGAGGTGGTGACAGGTTATCATATTCCAATTTGGCTTTTGTTAACGATCTTTTTTATCTCACTTTTTATGGCAGCAATTAAAAGACAGGCAGAGTTAGTTTCGCACGGAAGAGAAGCAAGGGCGTCATTAGTGCACTATCAACCACATTTTTTAGATTTCCTTACCTATACTTTTGCAACAGCCACAATGATAGCTTATGCGACCTATACGTATGTAGAAAAAATTCCTCAAGCAAAGACGATTTTTACAGATAAATTCAGCAAATGGGCGCCGGGTTTTGAAGCAAGAAAATGGATGATGATCACAGTTCCGCTTGTAGTCTATGGGCTTTCACGCTATGCACAACTACTGTATGAAAAGGCAGAGGGGGAGCGTCCGGAAAAGATAATTACAACAGACATTCCTTTAATTGTAACGATATTTTTATGGGGATTAATCATAATTGGATTAATCTATGTCTTTTGAGGAAAATAAATCTTCACAACAAGACAATTAATATATAATGATGTTTATAAACGGTTGACAAAAAAACATTAATCAATAATGATTATAATCATTATAATTCTTATAAAATTTATATGAAAAATCAAGACTCACAAAAGCAACAAGCGGTTTCATCAGCAATTGAACAAATACAAAAACAGTTCGGACGGGGAGCAATTATGCGTTTTGGTCAGGGACCGGTGGTACCGGTTGAGGTGATTAAAACCGGTATTATGCCGCTTGACATTGCTCTTGGAGTTGGAGGAATTCCAAAGGGAAGAATTGTGGAAATTTTTGGACCAGAAGCCTCTGGAAAAACCACAATTTGTTTATCTTTAATTGCAGAAGCGCAAAAAGCTGGAGGAGTGGCAGCCTTTATTGATGCAGAACATGCAATGGATCCGGCTTGGGCAAAAATTCTTGGCGTCAAACTGGATGAGTTATTAATATCACAACCCGATACTGGTGAACAAGCTTTGGAAATTGCCGAAACCTTAATTCGTTCCGGTGGAGTAGATTTGGTTGTTGTTGATTCGGTGGCTGCTCTTGTTCCTCGTGCTGAAATTGAAGGGGAGATGGGTGATTCACAAATGGGTCTTCAGGCAAGGCTCATGTCACAAGCACTTCGAAAACTTACAGGCATTATCTCAAAATCAAAAACAACAATAATTTTTACGAATCAACTACGTTTAAAAATTGGAATAATGTTTGGTAATCCGGAAACCACCCCCGGAGGGCTGGCAATGAAGTTTTATACTTCAATTCGGATGGATGTGCGAAAAATAGAAACATTAAAGAAAAACAATGAAGTCTATGGCGCCCGTATTAGAGTAAAGATTGTTAAGAATAAAGTTGCTCCTCCTTTTAAAGAAGCGCAGATGACAATCACGGCAGCAGGAATTGATCATAATGACAGTCTGATTGATTCGGCCATTGCTGTTGGAGTGATCAGCAAAAGCGGAGCGTTTTTAAGGTATGGCGAGAAAATGTTGGGCCAGGGAAAAGAACAAGCTAAGGAAGCGTTGGAAAAAGATGAAAAACTAAAAGCACATATTATTAAGGATGTTATGGAAAAATCTATTGGGAAAAAGGAGTAAATGGACAACAATACTAATGTCGATTCATCGCGGCAACTTAGTCAATTATTTAACTACGCTTGTTTTTATTTGAAGTTTCGTCTGCGCAGTAAAAAAGAAGTGATTGACTATTTGAAGAAAAGAACCAAGGATTGGAATGATTCAACTTCGTTAATTGATGAGACTATCAAACACTTGGAAGAGATTGGTTTAATTGATGAATCAAAATTTATTGATTGGTTGGTGCATAGTCGAACATCAGTGAAATCAAAAGGGGAAAGGGCGATTCGCATTGAACTGCAAAAATTTGGTGTTGAAAGTGATTTAATTGATCAGTACTTTTCTCAAAACCCTGTTGACGATGAGGCTTTGGCTCTGCGACTTTTGTCAAAAAGTTGGCGACGTTTTTCCAACCTCCCGGAAAAAATCCGTTTTCAAAAAGCCATTAACTTTCTTCTCCGCCGTGGTTATTCTTTTTCTCGCGCAAAGGAAGCTTATAATCAAGTGAAGGAAAACGAACAATGAATTCGAATTTTTTTAAAGAAAGCATTCTCTTTTTTAAGAGAGTAAACGCCAAAGATTATCTGTGGCTGGACCAAACAACACTCCGTCAGTGTCTGCTACAACTCCATCAAAGTCAAAAACAAGACCCACCTCGTTTGGATTAAAAGATTGCTCTTGGAGCCAGTTGTAAAATGCCGTTGCGTCTGCTTGTGGGTCGTTTAACTTCATATACCATCCAATAACACTCTGTTCTTTTGCCGTATACTTTGCTTCCAAATTTTCAACATTGTTAAGCTTATCGTCAACCACAATTATCTGTTTTTTCCCCTGTTCAATTAATCCTTGAATAATCTTGTCTAAAGCCTTATGTTTATTTTTTTTAGAGCAATGAAAACGATTTTTTCTTTCCGACCGTGGATAGAGGAAGAAAGCTCCGCTTTTTTTAAACTTTGTTTTTTGCCAGATTGGATCGCCAACTGTCCAAATATCTGGAGTTATTCCCATGTTAATGACCGCTTGTAAAAGTGGAATTTGCTCACCATTTTTTGTGGTAACTCTTGAAAGACATTCAGGAGTAAAGGCGAGGGTAATTACTTCTGCAGTTTTCCTTGGGTCAATGTCCAGAGAAGCTGCGATCGTATCAACGCTTGTTTTCCAATTAAATGCATGATTTATAGGATTAAATCCATACCATGCTTTACTTTGCATAATATTCAACACATAGTCTCTTGGTGTTTGTTTTGGTATTTCTGTCATCTATGTATTATAGCGAAGAGATAATAAGATGATTGTTTAATAGTTTATTTAAAATAAAAAATGTCAAAAACTTATCATGAGTTCTTCGATCTTATTCAGGATAAACTCGTCAAAAAATTTTAAATTTTTCCCCTATTGACTCTATTTACTATTTGCGCTAATTTGGATTGCAAAGAGGTTGTCTTTTACCAACATGTTTCCGTTACTTATATATTTATCCACTTGCTTTTCATACTTAATCTCCTTGAAAAGATGTAAAATAGGGGGATATGTTTGAACAATCGTTTAAGAATATCGATGATGTTCTTCATCGGGATGCTGGGGTCGGAACAGAACTTGATTATATTGAACAAACATCATGGATTCTTTTTTTGAAATATCTTAATGATTTTGAAGAAGATAAAAAAACCGAAGCGGCTCTTGCCGGCAAGAAATACGAATATATCATTGATCAGAAATTTCGATGGGAAGTTTGGGCATATCCAAAAACGACCGATGGAAAACTTGATCATAATAAAGCTCTTTCCGGAAACGATTTGATAAATTTTGTTGATCATGAACTTTTTCCTTATCTTAAAAAATTCAAGACTTCAGATAGCTCAAACACAATTGAATATAAAATTGGGGAAATTTTTAGCGAACTAAAAAATAAAATTCAAAGCGGATATGCACTTCGTAATATTTTAGATATTGTTGATGGGATGCGTTTTCGAACTGATTCGGAAAAACATGAACTTTCTCATCTCTACGAAAGCAAGATAAAAAACATGGGTAATGCAGGGCGTAATGGCGGAGAGTTTTATACCCCGCGTCCGTTAATTAAAACAATTGTTAAAGTGGTTGCGCCAAAAATCGGTGAAAAAATATATGATGGGGCCGTTGGTTCAGCCGGGTTTTTGGTTGAGGCCTTTAGTTATCTAAAAGAAAGTAAAAAATTATCAACTTCAGATGTTGAAATTCTTCAGAAAAAGACTTTTTATGGTAAGGAAATAAAATCGCTTGCTTATATCATCGGAGTGATGAATATGATTCTCCATGGGATTGAAGCGCCAAACATAATTCACACAAATACTTTGGCGGAAAACATTTCCGATATTCAAGAAAAAGATAGGTTCGATATCGTTCTGGCTAATCCACCATTTGGTGCAGGAATTAGAAAAGAAGTCCAACAGAATTTTCCGATTAAGACCTGTGAAACAGCGTTTTTATTTTTACAACATTTTATAAAAATTCTCAAAGCTGGTGGTCGAGCTGGTATTGTGATTAAAAATACTTTTCTTTCCAACACTGACAACGCCTCGATTTCGCTTCGAAAACTGCTTCTTGAAAGTTGCAATCTTCACACGGTTCTTGATTTACCAGGTGGAACTTTTACCGGAGCCGGTGTTGAAACAGTGATTTTGTTTTTTGAAAAAGGATCACAGACTAAAAAGACTTGGTTTTATCAGTTGAATTTATCAAGAAATTTGGGCAAGACTAATCCGTTAAACGAAAAAGATTTGGAAGAATTTGTAACTTTACAAAAAACCAAGGCCAATTCCCAAAATTCTTGGACCATAGATATGGCTAATGTAGATCAAAAAATCTTCGACCTCTCCGTCAAAAACCCCAACAAAAACACTGACCAAAAACTCCGCGAACCAAAAGAGATTTTGGAGGAAATATCGAAATTAGATAGAGAATCAAAAAACATTCAAAATAATATTTCTAAATATTTGAGTTAAATTTTATAACAGATATTATCAAAACTATTTCTGTCGGAAAAGATTTTGTTAAAACAAAAGGCATCCTTTTGGACGAAACTCCAGATATTGCTTTGGTTTTTTTCCCAGAAGTTCATCCTGGCGGAGTGAGAGGAGACTTAATCAGATTAAAAAAAACAGAAGGGACAAATGGGAAAAGATACCTGAACAGGATTTTAGGAAACTTAAATTTTATGAAGGTACGCACATTGAACTAGGTACTCAACAACTGGATAAATTGATAGGCGATGTTGAAAAAAGGAAATTAATTTCAAAACAAGGGGTTAAGTATGGATCAACAGAATATATAATTGCAGAAAAAGATAAAGTAATAATAGTAGATGATCGAAACAAAAAACAACTTATTCAGCAAGTTTTAGATAAGGGTTATTCTAGTGATTTTTGGAAGCTTTTAATTAATTCTTATCCAGATGTTGCTAATAAATTGTCTGCAGGTCACCTTCAAATGAAAAGAGGCACAGTTGTTGATGAACTTGAAGTAAGATTAAAGGGAGATTTTTCAGAAACTACAGGAAACGACTCGTGGCAAAAGTGGATTTATACACATAACTGGCTTTTTGGGGTTAATTATCATGATCCAATCGAGAAACAAAAAATAAATATTACCGGAATAATGCCAGACTATTTATTTCCAACACTTGATCAGTTTGTGGATGTACTTGAAATAAAATTACCATCGGAAAACGTTGTTATTAAAGATACTTCACATAACGGATCTTGGGTTTGGTCTGATGCCTCAAATTACGCAATAGGTCAAGTTGTCAACTATTTAGGAGAAATTGAGAGACTGAGGTTTGAAATTGAACGAAATATTCGAAATGTATATGAATTAGAATTTTCGCTTTTAAAACCAAGAGCTTTTATTTTGATCGGTCAAAGTACCGATTGGCTGTTACCTCAAAAAGAGGGTTTAAGAAAACTAAATAATTCATTACACGGAATTGAAATTATAACTTATTCGGATTTAATAAATAGGGGCCGTGTATTTTCTGATTTTAGTAAGGACTTAACAATATAATAAATGAAAACTAATTGGCAAACAAAAAAACTCGAAGAATGTTTGGAATATGTTACCTATACAAAAAAAATTCAAAGAAAAGATTTTCT
>Ga0210056_1002150_pt1 | contig 16819 bp, 20 predicted proteins | sample CryGeyCG2014_080_2_FD_183965 | JGI IMG/M metagenome (GOLD analysis project Ga0210056, IMG submission 183965) | Groundwater microbial communities from aquifer - Crystal Geyser CG07_land_8/20/14_0.80 (SPAdes) (version 2) | ecosystem: Environmental > Aquatic > Deep subsurface > Groundwater | place... | reverse complement strand
CGCGAGGAAAGGCGTTCGCCGTCTGTTTCTTATGACTGGATCTCAACTTGATAGGGCAGAGGGACATCAAAAAAGCCCCTCATGCCCCTGAAGGCACCGATTTTACCGAAGGTTTGGGAAACTTTTGTCATTGGTGACCCTCTTTGCCAACGCATGGAGTGAGCAGGACTCATTGCCCATTCGTCAAACGGCCTGGTATGTCAAGGAGCGGCCGACCTTTTCAGATGCCCTGGCCTTGGTCCGACGCCACCTATGGCAGTCCATGACTTTTTGCACGTCCACCTCAAAACACGATGTGCATACATCCTTGCGCATTACGGTAGACCGCCTTACAGAAGGGATGTGCTATGCTTACTGATTGGATAAAGTCCAGATAAGGGCAAGTCGAAGATCCCGATGCGATCGGGGCCGACACCCGATGCCAAGCTCCGCGATTTCGAGAACATCCCGCTGAAAGAAGACGTGGATGAATACTTCCGCCGCGAGGTTCTCCCCCACGTGCCCGACGCCTGGATGGATCGCAGCAAGGACAAGATCGGCTACGAGATCAACTTCAACCGCCACTTCTATCAGTACACGCCGCCGCGCCCGCTTGAGGTTATCGACGCGGAGCTGAAGCAGGCCGAGGAAGACATCATGCGGCTGCTGCGGGAGGTGACGGAGTGACTACCGTTGACTGCCGCCTGAAGTACTGCGTCCGGCGCCCGATCATAAATGGCATAGGAGCGGCCGCTGAGTACGATGACCCCTCGTGGCCGAGATATGTGCGAATCACAGATATGGCTGGCCCCCCGGAAACTGCGAGACGACACATTCATGTCGCTTTCCCCCGAGCAGGCAGCAGAGGCTCCATTTGACGTCGGAGACATCCTTGCAGCGGCGGTCGGTGCCACTTTCGGTAAGACCTATCTTCACGCTCTTGACATTGGGCCGGCCGCGTTCGCGGGCTATCTTGTGCGAATCTCACCAAGTGCAGATTTCGAACCGCGCTTTATGGCGTATTGGACCGAAAGCTGTCACTACTGGGATCAAGTCAACACACGCGTCGTGCAATCGACAATCCAGAACTTTTCCGCGGCCAAATACGCCGAGCTTCGACTGCCGGGCCCACCGCGTGATGCGCAACGCGCCATCGCCGACTACCTCGACCGGGAGACGGCGCGGCTGGATGCGCTGCTGGCGGCGAAGGAGCGGCTGCTGGGGTTGTTGGCGGAGAAGCGCCGGGCGCTCATCACCCGCGCCGTCACCCGCGGCCTCGACCCCAATGTCCCCCTCCGCGACTCCGGCCTGCCGTGGATCGGGGAGGTGCCGGAGCATTGGGAGATATGGAAAGTTGGTCACTTCGCAGAGATTGGCAACGGTTCAACTCCAAATCATGACAATGCCAACTATTGGACTGATGGGAGCATCCCTTGGCTTAACAGTTCGGTGGTCAATCAAGATGATGTAACAGACGCCGATCAATTCGTCACGGAGATTGCCTTACGCGAGTGTCATTTGCCTCTGGTTCAGCCAGGGAGCATTCTCGTAGGGATCACCGGCCAAGGGAAGACTCGTGGCCAAGCTGTGGTGCTCTCTATTGAAGCGACGATCAATCAGCACATGGCATTTGTGAGACCTGAGCATCGTCGAGTGGACGCGCGGTTCCTGCGGTGGGTTTTCTTCGCAGCCTATGACTATCTTCGATACATCAGCGACGATGCCGGAGGGACGAAGGGCGCTCTAACGTGTGAGGAAGTTGCTGTCTTCAAAGTGCCATTGCCGCCCATCGACGAGCAGCGCGCCATCGTCGCCCACGTTACCGCCGAGACCGGGAAGCTGGACGCCCTCCGCGCGGCGACGGAGCGGACGATCGGGTTGTTGCGGGAGCGGTGCGCGGCCTTGATTGCGGAGGCGGTAACGGGGAGGTTGCCCCTGTAGTCGCGATTTCAATCGCTCTCTCCTTGGGTTGCCCTGGCAAACGAGCGAATGAATTCGCCACTACAAGTCGTGAAGACGGGACCAACGGGTGTAAGTCAGATTTGTGAGAATCCAGCCCAGCCGGAACCATAGGCGACTATAATCTGGAAACCGACAGTGATTGTGTAACGCAGTTCGCGGTTCGTCGGTTCTGAGTGAGTTCCTGCAACAACCCCCATCCTCGAACCCTTTGGGTTCGAGGATGGGGGTTGTTACTGTCCCCTTTCACTCGCGTAGGTTTTCCCAACCTTTCGTTTATGCCTGCCCGGCCCCCGGGGGCTGATTACCACCACGCATCACAAATTTTACTTGCACCCGGGGCGTTCTTCCAGCTTCCCATTCCCTGACGCAGAATGTATAATGGGTCACACTTAATCGCATGAGTGACGATACGGGGTAACTCAGGGTGCGGCTTTTCAGGGAAATCATTACGGGATTCATCAGCCTTATCAGGGGGCTTCAGATCACATGGAGGAATCTGTTGCGCCGTTCCGTAACGCTGCAGTATCCGGATGAGTTACCGACGTTGGCGCCGCGATACCGGGGACTTCACGGGCTGACCGTTGACCCCGAGACCGGGATAGAAAACTGCATTGGATGTCAAGCGTGCGCGCGTATCTGTCCTGACAAGCTCATCTCCATGGATTTGGAGAAGCGCGAAGGACACCCCGGTCGGTACCCGACGAAGTTCTACATCGACCTCAACCCGTGTTGCTTCTGCGGACTGTGCGTGGAGGTCTGCCCTACACCCATGAAGGCGCTCATTATGACGGCTAACTTCCACATGGTTTCGGGCGAGCACAAAGACCTGGTACTCACCAAAGGGAAGCTTCTGGAGAATGGGCGGATGGAGTTGGCGAAGAGCCGGGTCTACCAGACAGAAGTCAACGCGGAGAAGAAAGCCGCATAGTGATCCATCGAAATCTCAACGTCTTGCACGATCCGCACTCTCTTCAACATCGTGAGGACGCCGTCCACTTGGAGGACCCCGCATGAGCGCCAACCTGCGCGAATGTTCACATCTGAAGTTACACGAACTACCGGCCACCGATGGCTCCCCTGCCGGGCACGACAACGGCCACGGTGATCCGCACTCGCGTGAGGAATGGGTTAGAGACCGCATCGGCGGACAAAATGTCACCCAGATGCACTACGCGCGGCGCGGCATCGTCAGCCCGGAGATGACCTACGTCGCTCAACGGGAGCAACTGGACCCCGAGCTTATTCGCTCCGAAGTGGCGTGCGGCAGGATGATCATCCCCGCAAACATGCACCACACGCGTCTCGAACCCATTGCCATCGGCATCGAGGCGCGGTGCAAGATCAACGCGAACATCGGTAACTCATCGGTGACATCCGACATCGGTTCCGAGTTGCAGAAGCTGCAACTTGCCATCCGATACGGTGCGCACACGGCAATGGATCTGAGTACCGGCGGGAACATCCCCGAGATTCGCCAGGCCATTATTGACAACAGTCCTGTCCCCATCGGCACTGTTCCCATCTATGAAGCGATGGCGAAGGTGGAGTGCATTGAGGAGCTTAGCATCGACCTCCTGTTGGAGACCATCGCTGCGCAAGCCGAACAGGGCGTGGACTATATGACCATCCACGCCGGCGTGCTGCGAGAGTATGTGCCCCTGACGGCCAATCGCGTCACCGGCATCGTCAGCCGCGGAGGAGCGATCCTCGCCCAGTGGATGAAACACCACAAGAAGCAGAACATGTTGTACGATCACTTCGACGAGATTTGCGAGATATTCAAGAAGCACGACGTATGCTTCAGCCTCGGCGATGGTCTGCGCCCCGGCAGTCTGGCCGACGCGAACGACGACGCGCAATTCAGAGAGCTTGACACACTCGGCGAGCTAACTCTGAGAGCGTGGGAGCATGATGTACAGGTGATGATTGAGGGGCCGGGGCATGTGCCCATGCATCTCGTGGCGATGAATGTGGAGAGGGAGATGGAAGTGTGCCACGAGGCGCCCTTCTATGTGTTGGGGCCGCTGGTGACGGATGTTGCCCCCGGTTACGACCACATCACCTCGGCTATCGGAGCGGCTATCGCCGGGCAGGCAGGGGCATCGCTGCTCTGTTACGTCACTCCGAAGGAGCACCTTGGATTGCCGGACGCCGATGACGTTCGGCAGGGAGTGATCGCATACCGAATCGCCGCGCACGCAGCGGATGTTGCCCGCGGACGGCAGGGAGCGAGAGACTGGGATGACGCCCTCTCGCGGGCGCGCTTTCAATTTGACTGGAATGGCCAGTTCGAATTGGCGATGGACCCGGAAGGCGCTCGGGCCATGCACGATGAGACTCTGCCGGACGAAACCCACAAAGGCGCGCGATACTGCTCCATGTGCGGGCCGAAATTCTGCTCCATGCGACTGACTACCGACCTGCGCGCAGCGGCAGCGGAACCAGCCGAAGAGTTGGCTGCATCGTCCGGGTAAACAATGCAGTTGGAGACTTCACCCAGATGCCTGGAATGGAGGCGCGGCCACGCGATTCATGTGGGACGCGCATCGCTACCCGACCCTCTCATCCACCGGGACTTTCCCCAGAATCTCCCGAATGATCTCCTCCGGTTGCACCCCTGCCAGTCGCGCTTCGGGCTGCAGAATCAATCGATGAGCCAGCACCGGCGCCGCGAGCGCTTTGACGTCGTCCGGCAGAACAAACCCTCTTCCCGACAGTGCCGCACGCGCCTGTCCGGCACGAGTGAGGGAGAGCGACCCCCGCGGACTGGCGCCGAGGAACAGCGACAGGTGCTCGCGTGTGGCGGACACGATCCCGTGCACATAGTGGTGCAGAGCATCGCTCACGTGGGTTTCCCGAATCAACGACTGGGCGCGTGTGATCTGTGAGTCATTCGCAACGGCTGCGAGAGAGTCGAGGGGATGTTGTTGTTGCTGATGCTTGACGATGTTGATCTCATCCTCATCCGTCGGGTAACCGATACTCAGCCGGAGGAAGAAGCGATCCAGTTGAGACTCCGGCAAAGGGTAAACCCCTTCGTATTCGAGCGGATTCTGTGTCGCGAATACGAGGAAGGGATCGGGAAGCGGGTGCGTTATCCCGTCGACGGTAACCTGCCTTTCTTCCATGCACTCGAGAAGACTTGACTGGGTCTTTGGGGAGGCTCGATTGATTTCGTCTGCCAACAGAATATTGGCAAACACGGGGCCTGGACGGAATCGAAAGGAAGAGGTGCTCTGGTCGTAGATCGAGACTCCAGTGACATCTGCTGGAAGCAGGTCCGGAGTAAACTGAATCCGCTTGTAGTTACAATCGAACGACCGAGCGAATGCCTTCGCCAGCGTCGTTTTTCCCACGCCAGGAATGTCCTCGAACAGAACGTGCCCACCGCAGAGAAGCGCGACCAGTGTGTTCTCGACAACCTCGCGTTTGCCGATGATGACCTTCTCGATATTCGCCATTACTCGCTCGCTGAGTTCGCGGACTTCGGCGCTGTCGTTTGGAGGCTCAGGCATGATTCACGCATCCCTTCGATGTCGGTTCTGCAACGTTCTGCTCAAAGACACTGCACACCGCGCGATACAACTCCAAGTCGCCGATGTTGTAACGCGGCTCGTCAAACTGAAAGGCATGCACCGGCTTCTGTCCGACGAGCCACTCGATAAAGAAGCCGGGCGCGTCCGGGTTGCCGCCGCGACGCAGGTACTCACCAATGAGGGGGAGCGTGTCGTTCCTGAAGATATAGACGGGTGGACACGCGAGGGTGGACCGCGGGGATTCCGGCTTCTCTGTGAAGCTGATCACGCGAAATGCGTCGTCCAGTTCCGCGACGCCGGTCGTCCGCAGTTTGCGCACGTCCTCCAACACGCGGACGGTGATACAATCGGTCTGCTGTTCCTCATAGAACCTGCACAGCTTCTTAAAGGAGAAGCCGAAGATATTGTCACTCGCCGCCACAAGCAGGTTATCTTTGAGATTCGCCTTCTCAATCGTCAGGGCAATGTCTCCAATGGCTCCGAGCCGGTTCTCGTTGTAGTCTGTTCCGTCGTTCAATATCTCGATGCCCATGCGGACATCCAATTGCTGCATCCAGTCCTCGAACTGGTCGAAGAATTTATTGTTGGTGACAACGAAAATGTCGTCCACTCGTCCCGTTTGCTCAATTTCCTCGACGAGATAGTTGATGACCGGCTTACCTGCCACCGGGAGCAGCGCCTTCGGAAGGTCCATCGTCAGGGGATACACACGCGTGCCGTATCCGGCAGCAAGAATCAAAGCCTTCAAGTTGTTTCCGGACCTCCCCCGAAACTGCAGAAGTGTATCTCGTACTTGTCAGCCACTTCGGGATGTCTGACAGGATAGAGCCGCTGAACGGCGTCAATGATATTGCCTCGTTGGCCCGGGTCCGCCAGCGCAACGCAACACCCCCGAAACCCCGCCCCGCTGAAGCGCGTACCGTGAACCCCCTCAGTTTGCGAGAGAATCTCGTACAAACTGATGAGGTGTGGCCCTCCGCACTCGTAGTTGCGAATGGAGCTTTCGCACGACTCATTCATCAATTTCCCGAAAGACGCAATGTCGCCATACCGCCAAAACTCCACGCCGCGCCGGACGCGATCCGTTTCGGTGAAGAAGTGGGTCGCGCGCTTCCTTGCAGCATCAGAAAGTCGCTCCGCATGTCGCTCGAAGGCGTCCCTGCTCACATTACGGAGCACGGAGCTGTTACTCGAAGGCTGACCATCCAGATCCAGCAACCATCGCGCAGCCTCCCGACACTCCGCAACACGCCGGTTGTACCCCGTGGTAACCAGCGACCGAGATAATCCCGAATAGACGATGGCGACATCGAAGCTGAAGACGCCCGACGGAGGGGATACGTCTTCGTATTCGCCCGACTGGCAATCAAGGAACAGCAGCTTCCCCCGTTCGTTCAACAGAATGACCGACGGATCCAGGACCCCATTATTCAGGTCCAGGTAGCTGTTCTCGATGAACTGATCGAGTCCGATGTTCTCGGCAGGGGTCACTTCAACATTGTTGACAAACTCCAGAGCGAGCAGATAGGCGATTCCGACTGCGGCCGAGGAACTGAGTCCCCCGATGGGCATGCTGCCGCCGATGACGCCGTCGAAACCCCTGCACACGCGGTGTCGCTGGCTCAGCGCCTGAGCGGCTCCCCGAGCGTAGTTCCCCCAGTCGCCGGTGACGGCAGAGGGAACCTGCTCGAGGTCGAACTCGATCTGCCCCTCGAATTCCATGCTCCCGATCCGAACACACGAATCCCCGGAAGGCGCGAATGCCATGCACATGCCGCGGTCGATACAGAAGCCGGTAACCTGTCCGAGTTGATGGTCGACATGCGCGCCGAGAGGGCAGACGCGATACGGCACGAACACTGTGCGGACCTCCGCACTGGGAGCCCCGAACGCGTCCTCAAGGGTCTCCCGAAGATTTTCAGGCGTGCGCATGTCGTTGCCGATTATGTGTCTCCCTCCATGACAACAGAATAGCTAACCTCACAACGAGTTTGCCACGTCAGCGTTGACGCGTCACGCTGCACCATGGGGTTCTCGCCCTGCTGTGTATTGATGGATGCCTTGTCTGCGCCGTCGAATTGCAAACGGCATTCCTGCCCTTTGAGTGAATGGAGATCAATACGCCTGGCCCGGCCCTTCCGCCACTCGATGTCGATCCGGAACCCACCCCGAGCACGCAGACCGGTGATCCTGCCATCAGGCCATGCGTCAGGCAGGGCGGGGAGGATTCGCAGAATTCCATTGTGAGACTGCAGCAACATCTCCGCAATTCCTGCTGTGCCCCCGAGGTTTCCCTCTATCTGGAAGATGCGTGGCGGATGGAGATCGAGGAGTGTGTCCGTGGCGAAGTCGGTGACCAGCGCCCTCAAATGCTTGTGGGACTCGTTGCCTTCGCGCAGGCGCGCCCACAAGCATACTGTCCACGCCCGACTCCAACCGGTATGGCCGCCCTCGGCAGCGAGACGACGCTCGAGGGAAACGCGCGCTGCGTCCGTTAGCGCCGGGGTGTCTTCGAGTGTAATCTGATCTCCCGGATACAGCGCGAACAGATGGGAAAAGTGTCGGTGGCCGGGTTCTGTTTCGTCGTAGTCCTCCAGCCATTCCTGCAACTGGGCGTGCTTGCCGATTTGCAGTCGCGGTATCTTCTCGAGGATCGATTGCCACTGCTGTCGCTTCTCTTCATCCACACCGAGCATCTCACTCGCGCGGATGGCATGGGTGAGGCAATCGTGGATCAGTTCCAGATCCATGGTCGCTGCAATGCAAAGCGACACCGGCGACGTTCCTCCCACGAAGCGGTTTTCCGGCGACTGGGAAGGAACGGTAACCAGTCTTCCCTGTGCGTCGGACACGAGGTACGTCTCGTAGAACGCGGCAACTTCCTTGATGAACGGATAGGCGCGCGTCCGGAGGAATGCCTCGTCGAGACCATATTCATACCGCCACCAGAGGTGCTGGGCCAGCCATGCCGCGGCGCCCGTCCAGATATCCCAACCGTACGACTCCGGCGTCGCGCGACCCCAGGGATCGGTTTGGATGGGCAGCCAGATTCCGTCGCATCCGTAGAGTTCCCGCGCGGCGCGACGACCGTGAGGAAGACAAGACTCCATCCAATCGAACAGAGGCTCCAACGCATCGGACAGATTGCATACCTCCGCAGGCCAGTAGTTCATCTGAATGTTTACGTCGCAGTGGAGGTCACAGTCCCAGGGAGGTTTGCACTCCTCGTTCCACTTCCCCTGAAGATTCGCGGGAACGGAGGCGTTGAGCGAACTGGCCTGCAACAAATAGCGCCCGAAGTTGAAGTAGAGCGCCAGCAGAGATTCATCGGGTTCTCCCTCGCGCAGTCTGCAAAGGCGCTCGTCGGTTGGAGGATCGCTCCCGCCGGATCCTAAATCGAGAGTGACGCGTGAGTAGACCTTCCGGTGAGCCTCCGCGTGGCTGCGCAGGAGTTTATCGGCGTCGGCAGGCGCTGCACTGAGTTGATCCATGCAGACGCCCGCTGGATTGCTGCGGCCTTCAGCATCGACAGCGATAGACAAGAGTAGCGTCCAGCGCGTCGCACCGCGCACACCCACAGCGAAAGACCCGGGTGCCGGCAGGAGAAATTCGCCAGTGGAACCGATGATCCTCCCGCCCACCGCAAACTGCGCCCCCTCCACAAACGCTCCGGTGAAGCCGAAAGACTCCCCGTCGTTCCACGGAGTGATCGAGCAGTCGGGGTCCTCGATCCGCGACAACGTGACGCAGCAGGAGTGAGGAGACTCGGACACGACATGCGCGACGAGGACCGGGTATTCGGCGTGCGCAAGATACTGCCGCTCCAACCTGTGTCCGTCGGCGGTACAGGCGACGGTAACGATTCCGGTAGCGAGATTCAGTTCCCGCCGGTAATTGCCCGACTGGGAAAGGTCGAAGGAGAGCAGCAAGTCCCCGGCGGGCTGGTAGGAGTCCACGTTGTTTTTGGTTCCGCTGACTCCGCCAGGGCCTCCAATACACTCGTTGGCGAAGTTCCCTGCTTCCAGCATGTTCCCCTCAAAGAAGCGACGTCGGATGTCTGGCAGGTGGTGATGTTTCGTTTCCACGTCGCGGTTGCGATGCGCGGCGCGCCACAGCCACTCGTGATTGAGTGCGACTCGCTCCTCCGCCGCGCCCCCCAACACCATGCCCGCGAGTCGGCCATTGCCGATGGGCAGACCTTCCTTCCACTCTTCCGCTGGTTGTCGGTACCACAGGATCGAGTTGCCGCGTTCATCTGTCATCTTATTACCTCGCCGATAGGCCGTCGGACCAGGCTGGAGCCTTATCCTACGCCAGATTCCACACTCCCGAAGTGAATTCTCATTGCTATCCGGAGTTTCCGCTTGTCCGTCGCCCCGTGACCACAAGCGATTGATGGATGATGGCGATGTCCAGTTGTTGAGCAACGTGAGGATGAGCTATATCCGCGCGGACTTCCTCGCGCCATTGTCACCCACCAGCGCGCACACGCCAGAGAAGTGGCGGGCAATCCCGCGCATCTGGTGGGGATAGTCAATGTCCACGAGCATTCCCCTCAAAGTTGGGGTACCGGCAACGACGAAACTTCCAGCATTATACTGTCTCCCGATGGATCGGCAAACCATTCATTGTGGAGGCGCAGTGGCCGCGCGCGAGTGTCGCGGAGGGGCAATGGGGCAATTGGGGAAGAGGGATACGTCAGGTATGGTCGAGGAGTATCTTAAGTCCGATGGTTATCAGAACGATTCCACCGAATGTCTCCATGCGTCCGCCCAGATGGTGGCCCAGCTTCTTTCCCGTTAGTGCTCCTGCCAGGGATAGCACGAACGCTACCACCCCGATCACCATCGCGTCGGACTCTGTGAGTCCGCAGTGATCAACCCCCGCTATCGCTCCGCTGAAGTTGGTCCCTGCGACCCAGCCCACGACAGGCATGACGGCCTGGAGAAATCCGAAGCACAGCGCGTGGCTCACAGCGTGCCGAATCCAGAGTCCGTGAATTGTCATCCCGTTCGCAACGGAGACTGCGCAAGCGTCCATCGAGAGCCCCACCGCAACGATGAAAAGGGTGTATAAATTCATGGAATCTGGTCACGGTGGTGCACTCAAATTGCCATGTAAGGGCGGTCGGATGGACGGCAGGGGGGCATGGCTTCGGTGCGAGATGGGGGGATGTCTGGGAAGGCGAGAAGACAAAGAGCCGCCTGACACAGATTGGTCAAACGGCTCCTCCCGTCCTTTCTCACACGATGGCATCCCGGTATGCACTCACTGAACCGGTGAAGCTATGCTCGCTCTGTCTCTTTTCCGCTTCCTCATCGCCTTGTGCAGCGCGTATTCTGCAACGGCGTAGAAGAACATGCCGCCAACGAGGACCCGGAGTGTCTCAAACAGAAGAACCTCGGTCTGATCGCCGACGGAACGGTGAAGTATCTCGTGGATGTGCCACGGAGTACTCCATCCGTGCGAGGTTGCCGTTATCCAGTAGATCGCCAAACCAACGTAGGCGAGGAACATCAGAATCACCCAAAGAACTATCATCTTTCTCTTCCTCCTGTCTCGCATGCGCTCTCTCTCAGTTGCTTGTTAGTGCATTCCTTATACCGCATACCGCACCGAAGTCCCACACTACATTTGTTACGGGTGAAAACACTCCCTCACCCCGACCCGCTCCCGCATGTCCCGCGTGCGGGAATAGACGGTGATCTCCTTGTTGAAGGTGAGAGCGCCGCGGGTGATGTTGTGGCTCCCGATGAAGACATGCGTCAGGTCTATGATCGCCACCTTGGCGTGCAGAGTCTGATTGAGCGGCCCCATGCGCACCTCACACCCCGCAGCAGCCAGCGCCTGCCCGGTCTCGAAATTTTCGGAGGCGACGGATGGCTCAAAGCGAGAATAATCCAATGCGACGAGAACCCTCACCCCCCGCAACTTCGCAGCAATCAACGCGTCGAGAATGGCGTCCGAGCGAGTATCCCCCTCATATCCCGTCCTGAAGAGAAAGGTGGCGATCTCAATGATGTCGTTCGCCCCGTTGATGGCGGTCAACAACGCGTCGTAGAACAGATTATCGGCGTAAGTCCAGGTCTTTGCTGCGGGCATGATGGTATCTCCTTAAGTCTTGTAGTCGCGAATTCATTCGCTCTTCCGCCCGAAAGGCAGTGGTGTAAGCAAGGGAGATGGGGAACATGTATGGGTGTTCGGGAGTGTGGGTGTCTGGGAGAGCAGAGGAGTGATAGCGCCCTTCCTCCCATACTCCCATACTCCCATTCTCCCGTACTCCCTCATCCCCCTTCTTACACACCCTCCCCTGCGGAGCGCGGGGGAGGGTGGCGTTTACGCCCGGGGGGGGTCGTTACGGTTGCCCACTCACCACTACACTACGGGGCAACGATGTTGGTCTTCTGAGACGAACCGTCTGGACTCTTTCCCGGCAGTTCGTTCGCTGCTTCGGAATCGCGTCCGAACTCCCCGTCAATGCCGTCCTCGTATCCGTCGAGCGCCGTTTCGAACTCCGCAATGGCGGTGTCCTTGCGGGCGCCCTTCTGGCTCAGCGCCTGTTCATCGCGGATATAGTCCTCGATGATCGCGACGCGTGCCTCCAGATAGGCAGCGAACTCCTCCGCCGTCTTTTTGGCGATCGTCGCGGTCGGAGCGTAGGCTTGGCGGTGCTCTACCAGCCGCTCTTTCAGCGGGCGGTACGCACTCATTGCTCGTGCCATTCATATCACCTCCTTTCAACTGTCAGATTTTTAACAGTCACTACTTTGCACGGAGCTTTATTCGGTTTGAACAAGCCTTTGCTGGATTGAACAAGGCTTCGTCAGGATTAGCGAAGGTTCTCCCGTCTTCCCCGACCGCCCCCGGAAACAAAAAAAAGGCACAGGCGAAACTCCTTCCCCTCAAAAGGGGGGAGAGTCTCGACTGTGCCTTCTCATTCAGGTCCCGGCGGCACGTTCTGTCAGCCGCTTGTCCTGCCCGCTAAGGCAACCCCTGCTCGTGGCAGCGAGTCACGTCTCACTTCTCATCAGACTATGGGTGGAGTATACAGGGCTTGTCCGCGAAAAGTCAATAAAATGGAAGTTATTGTTTTAGTGGGAATCCGTCGGGACGGGGTTTCAGCCGCGCCCCACACTACCCCGCCTTCAGGTCGCGCAGCAGGCGGCCGAAGGCGCTGCGCTGCCGCACATCAGCGGTCAACATGCACAATTCCTTTTTTGAAGCCCTGCAAGCCTTTGATGTCCCCTAAGCTAACCGCGAGAAACTGGAGGTTTGTCAGGTTCTGCAAGGGGGTGACATCGCTCACTTGCGTCCCCTTTAGATCGAGAGTCTGGAGATTGGTCAGGTTCTGCAGCGGAAGTTGTCAATACTTCTGAGAGCCATTGGAAATCTCCCGGAAATCGTTTGACATTCGACCATTGGTCGGATAGAATCCCGAAACGAACAGAATACGGTTGAAAGACACTGTTGGGCAAATAAAACGAAAGATACCCCGAGCTAGATGCAACTCACCTTCCCAGAACTTACTAACACTCCAAGCGCATCCACGCTCGCGGACCCGGCGGCGTATCGCGGCCTTTATGCGTTCCACAAATACTGGGGCAAGAAGCCGGCTGAACCGATGCGGTATCTCATCCAGCATCTTTGCCCGGAGGGCGGTTTGGTGGTTGACCCGTTTCTCGGTTCGGGCATCTCCGCACTGGAAGCCGTCCAGTTGCAGCGCCGTTTTGTCGGCATGGACATCAATCCGGCTGCGGTCAGGCTTACGCGAATGCTGGTTTCGCCGCCGCCGGCTCGCGCCGTGGATAAGGCACTCACTCAGGTCAGCGTGCTAGTCAAAGATGCGATTCTCGAAAGTTACACGACAGCGAAGCAACGCGCCGCCACGCATTACGTCTGGCGCAACGGTGTGATTCAGATAGTTTGGCGGACGAACGGGGAGAGTCGCAACCGTTTGGAGTTGCCGCCGGACGAGCATGACATCGCTCTCGCGGAAAGTTTCGCGTCTTACCAACCAAAGCTTCTGCGCGCACCGCGATTCTTCACCAACTCACGCATCAATTCCTGCGCGTCGCTCACGCTGAAAGACCTGTTCACGGGTAGGGCACTTCGCAACATCGAACTCTTGCTCGCAGCAATTGATGGCCTGCCACCTGCGATTCAAGAATCATTGCGGTTGTCTCTGACGGCAGCGGTTGGCCAGATGAGTAAGATGGTCTTCGCCATCACTGGCCGAGGAAGAACAACCGGTGTCAGCAGCGAGCGCATGGAAGTCGGTTCGTGGGTGATCGGTTACTGGCGACCGGAGCAGCATTTTGAAGTCAACGTGTGGGGCTGCTTTGAGCGCCGAGTCCAGAAACTTATCAAGGCGATTGCCGAATCCGAATCGGTTCACTTCGACTCAACGTCCGGCACGCTTTCGCAGGTTTCCGGCGGTGACGCTGACCACGCGATTCTCAATGGAGACTGCCTTGCGCTGCTTCCGCAGCTTCCTGACAACTCCGTTGATTTGGTCATCACCGACCCACCGCATGGTGACCGCATTCCCTACTTGGAGCTTTCCGAGCTATGGAATGTCATCCTCGGAGAAGAGCCGCCGTTTGAGGCTGAAATCGTGGTGTCGAACGCCAAGGAACGCTCCAAAAAATCGCCCGGTTACAACCTAGCCATGTTGAACTTCCTGGAAATCACGAGCCGCAAATTGCGCGAGAGTGGTTGCCTGGTGCTGTTCTTCAACGCTCGCAACGAAGCGAACTGGAGGTTTCTGAACAGCTTTTCAGCGAGTGCGAAAACATCAGGTATGGCGTATTGCGGCTGCTTCCCGTTGGTCTATTCGGCGGCATCCGTCGTGCAAGACAACCGAGATGGAGCGTTGCGCACGGATTTCGGACTGGTATTCTCACGGTCTGCGACGGTAGGCCGTTCACTGGCCGACATTCCCGGATGGATGTTCAACCTTCCAACGCCGAAAGAATAATCATGCCTCTGACCTTTACCCAAGCCGACGCCCTATTTCGCCAAGACAAACTGAATGAGCTCGTCGCCGATGCCGAGGGACGGCGTTTTCTCAAACTCCGCTCGTTAAACCGAACAGAATATCTCGAACGGCTCTTTCAGGCGGCGAGAATGGCTCGACCTGCTGTTGGTGCGCGTCAACTGTTCGATGCGGCGTTCAATGCGGGAATCAATACGGCAACGATTGAGGCGTGCGCACGCGATATTTACCGCGAGGAACGCGAACAGCGACTCGCCAACGAAGCAGAGTTGGTGAATCAGCTTTACCGCGTGCAGGAGTTCAACTGGGGTGGCCTTCACCAGAACAGTCTGGAGAAAACCATCGTGGACAACTACGTGAAGAAAATCACCGACTACGAGGCTCTGTGTTGGTGCGTCGAGAACGAATTGCTCGTCAGTATGCGTGGCTATGTGGTGTGCTCCTGGTATAACCACTGGACATCAATCATCATCGAAGACATTTTCAAAGACCACGCGAACGTCCTGCCTGCCGTGGGTCTTGTGAAGAAGATTGATTTCTTCGTGCGTGATGTACCGTTCGACCTCAAGGTGACTTACCTCCCTGAAGGCTACCTCAAAGAGAAGCGCCAAACAGCCGGCCTTCGCCCTGAATTGACTCTGCTGAAGCGCGCGTCGCGCACTTACGGCCTGCCAATATCCGCTGACTTGGCGGATGCGGCGCTGCTTCAAGATCTCTGGGCAAAGGTGGCAGACCATCCGTCGGTTGAATGCAGACAACTCATCGCCGAACTTGTGAATTTCCGCGATACACTGGTAACGGCAATCGAGCAAGACGCGACGGAGTTGATTTGCTGGCTTTACGAGAATCAGGGCGATCGGCGCTTCGACGCTTCGAACCGCTTATTCTTGGTGCTCGTTGACCAACGGAACTACTTCGATTCTTGGAAACTCAAGCGAGCCAAGCCGCTCATGGAGGAGAAGATTCGCGGCTTCTTGAATGGTTGCGGGAGCAATCCCGGACGCCAAATAGAATTCGATTGGGAAGGCGAACGGTATTCATGCGTCTCCGATGTTGTTGTAGTCCGCCACACATGAATGCCTTGAAAGCGGAGAAACAGATAAGAAGAATGCCCAACAAGGCGGTGCAGCGAACGGTAGCCGGCCGATTCGCTCAGAGACAAGTCCAACGTCACGGGCGGCTAGCTCCCGTCGCTGACCTTGGCGTTAGCTGCAAAAGGGCAGGACTTCAGGACGTCGAATTCCTTGGTCAGACGAGCGTATCAACATCCCCGAAGACCGACGGCGCTGCCTTCCGTGCGCGAAAGCCTCCACAACGATGAGGAGCAACTGACTAGGCAATGCAGCCGACCGGCGGCGCCGGGTTCCCCGATGTATTTCTTCAGCAGGACTTTCGCCAGCGCGGGACCGAGGTACATGACCAGAATGGCGAATGTGGACATTCTCTTGATCTCCTTCGAAGGTTGCCGGGGATTCTACCAGACCGGTGGAGGAAGTCAAGGGGGCGGGTGAGCAGTGGGAACGGCGAGGCGGGTGTTCCCTGCCGTGGTTGCGTATTGATCGCCAGCAGAATGGATAATGCACACCAAGCCGACCTGCACCTTGCGCAAACCGTCCCGCAGCGGATCGCGCAGGTTCATTGCATCGGCTATCTGGATTACAAGTTGTTCGCCCATGCGTCTTCCTTCTCAGGCTGCCTGCGCCATCCGCACAAGAGGAAGGTCTACCTTGAACTCGACCTTCGTCCCTAAAACCTCCGACGCGTCCAGGACTTCCAGACCGATGAGCTTACGGTTACCGTCGAAGTCGGCATGAACGCCCGGGGCCACCGTCGCCGTCTGCACCGCTTTTGTTCCTTCTTCCCCGAACCAGACATACAGCAAGTCCCGCGTGGGATCGTATTCAATCTTCATCCCCAGTTCCCTCCTCAAAATCGGAGCCATATCGTGCCTTTGCGGTCAACAATACAATCTCTGAAAGCTCCACTATCGCGTTTCCATTCACGGCAGCCGTCTCATTTCCCCGCGTACCTCACCTTCAAATCCCGCGGTATCTTCTTCACCTTCACGTTCTTTGGTGATTGTAAACCCGGCGCGTACTTGAGGGAATAGATCATTAGGGCTTTGCAGGCCACTCCTTGACAGTCGAGGTTCCGGTATGCGGTGGATTCTACCAGACGAGCGGAGGAAGTCAAGGGGGCGGGGGAGCAGGTGGGCGGATGGGCGGGGGAGCAATGGGATGCACACCAAGCCGACCTGCACCTTGCGCAACCCGGCGCCGTGTGCTACTTTTCAGGAGCTTCCAACCATTGACCAGCAACCATCAAGGGGGTATTGCGATGGGTAACA
>Ga0210056_1002134_pt1 | contig 16871 bp, 16 predicted proteins | sample CryGeyCG2014_080_2_FD_183965 | JGI IMG/M metagenome (GOLD analysis project Ga0210056, IMG submission 183965) | Groundwater microbial communities from aquifer - Crystal Geyser CG07_land_8/20/14_0.80 (SPAdes) (version 2) | ecosystem: Environmental > Aquatic > Deep subsurface > Groundwater | place... | reverse complement strand
CCATAGACGAAGTAGGAGAAGTCGCGGTTGTGCGGGTTGAGCGGCGAGGTGGCTGTGTCGAAATAATCCGAGATGCTGAGCCAACGCAACTGGTCAGGCGGACAGGCCTCCAGCGCGATATTCACATCCGCGCACTTCTTGACCTGCAGGCCGGTCTCGACCATCGTCAGGAAGCGCTCATCCGGGTGCGGATGCTGGTCCTCGTCCCAATCCATGCCCAACAGGCGGAAATAGGCGCCCGCCAGCAGGACGAGGACAAGGAGGAGGTCGTAGAGCCAATCGAGTAAGTGGGAGGGTTTGTTGGAGTGCATGGGTTGATGCGTGATACGTGATACGTGAGGCGTGTTGCGTGTTGCGTGGTGCGTGTTCCGTGGTGCGTGTTGCGTGTTGCGTGGTGCGTGAGGTTATGGCAGGGGTTCTGCCGCAGGCACAAAGAAGATCATGAAATCCTTGCCTTCGATGCCTGTCGCGGATTTATACCGGCTGAACACGCCTTGCGGGTAAAGCAGCTTCAGCGCATCCACCGAATCCACATCTTGAGGGTTGACGATGAATAGCTTTGTACCGCTCACGGGAACCGTCGTCCCCAAGTCCTGAGGCCAAACGGCAAAGTCCCGATTCGGGATGCCCGCCCAGACGCCCGGCAGGCGCGTGTCCACCCAATATGGATACGGCACGATCCAGGCGTTATCCATCGTCCCGTAGGTCTGGCCGAACTGTTCGATGACCGCGCCCATCTCGGACGTATTCCACGCCCCGGCCTGATACTGCTCATTGAACTGGCGGAAAACGAGATCATAATTTTGGGAGATGGACCAAAGCAACATGACGCCTGTCACCAGCCAGGTCAGCGTCACCCCGGCGCGACGAAACTTACCGGACCCTGCACCTGTCAACAGACCATCCAGCGCCAGCGCCACGATGAGGAAGACCGGCGCCAGCGCACCCGCGGCGCGGTTGAGCGCCGGATTCTCTTTCGGGAACGCCAGGGAAAGGATCGAGGGCAGCATCAGCAGCGGAACGGAGAGCAGCAGGAACAGGTCCAACCAGTGACGGCGGCGCAGGTAACGCACGAGGAGCAAGAGACAACCGATCAGGAACAACGCGGCGGAGACCACATCCAACGCCGGGCGGTGCGGCACCGAATGGACCCAGATCTCGCCGTCGTCCCAATTCAGCATCCGCAGCGCGTTCCATGTATTCGAGAGGAAAATCTGGCAGGCCGGGCCGGGCAGCGGACGCTCTGTGTCACTCAGGCGGGTGAAGGTGCGCTCGAAGAAAGTGGCCGGGTTTTCGAGAGCATAACGCAGCACCGGCAGGAAGACCAGCAGCGAGAACAATGCCAGCACGGCCAGCCCCAACACCGCTTGCTGCCGATTCCCTTGCGACTGGCGGTGCAACAGATACAGCCCGACCGCGATCACGGCCACGAACGGTACAATGCGGAAAGGACTATAACCGTGCAGCCCCAGGCCGAGGAAGAGGCCGGAGAGGATGAAATCGTTGCGCTTCGAGGTGCGCAGGCCGCGCAGGAGGTAGTAAAGCGTCGGCGCGACGAAAAGGGGATAGAGCGGGAAGCGCAGCCCGGCGCGGCTGATGACGTTCGGCCAGTAGGCAATGCCCGCAAAGAACACCGCCAGCAAGCCGACGCGCTTGTTGGCAATCTCCTTGCCCAAAAGATACATATAGGGGAGCGTCGCCAAGCCTGCCAAAACAGTGCCAATCTTCAGGCTGAGGAACGACAGGCCTGTGCCGAAGATGGCAGCCACGGCGACGGTCAGGTACATCTGGAAGCCCTCGCGACCAGTATTGCGCGGGAAGAAAATGTGCGTCTGGCCCTGGGTGATTTCGTATACATCCAGGATCTTTTCAGCGTGGTCGCTGAATGGTTCCGCGGGGATTTGACTAAGTTGATAAACGCGGAAAAAAATCGCAACAGCAGCCACAGCCAACATGATCAACGTCCAGCGCGTGAACTGGATCTGCCAGGCTTTCTGCCGCAAGAAGCTCCACAAACGTTTCCAGAACGGTTCGGCTCCTGGTTCGCGCTGCCACAAAGACCAGACCAGCAGGATCAACGCCAGCGCCCACATTGTCACGTTGAAGGATGTGAACAGGTTGTCGCCGAAGGCCAGAAAAGCCGCGATTGCCAGCGCAATTGAAGCGAAGAAGGCAATTCGATTTACCTTGAATGTGTCTTCATGAGATTCAGAGAGGCGCTGCGGCGCGAGGCTCCATTCACCGCGCCAGCAGGCCCAGATCAGCAGCGCGGCCACGGCGAGATATAGTCCGAGGCCCATCCCGAGCGAGCGGCCACCCGGCTCGAAGGCGCGCTGCCCGCCGAGGGCCAGGGCGAGGGCCAGTAAAGAGCGCCAGGGCCAGGCTGTTGCAGGTTGAAGGTTGGCTGGTTGAGAAGGCTCAGCGATTTTCACCTTTTCTTCCACACCAGAAAAGGTTGCGGATGTGGTGATGATAATTTTTTCACCGCGCTGCCAGAATTTCAACTTTGACTTTACGTAATCCAGGACACTGGGTTCTTCCATGTTTCTCCATGTTGTACGTTAGCAGGTTAGCATGTCGGCACGTTAGAACGTTCTAACCTGCAAACTTGCCAACGTGCTAACTTTTTCGCGCAACCACCATCATACTCTCCCCCCATTTTAACGGCAAAAAGACAAAGCCGGTCATGGCCTGAAAACCACCGAGCGAGCCGAAAAATAGCTTTTGCAACATCTTCGGCACGACCGGAATGTATGGCACATCCCAAAAGCCATCGGCAAAGACGAGCTGCGGACTGAAGTCCGCGTTCCGAATCAATGCCAACCACTCGGCAGGCGGCTTGAGCGAGATGTGTGTCGGGTCCTGGAAACCGATCCACTTTTCGCCTTTGAGCGGCTTGAGCAAAGAATCGAGGTTGGGGGTCGAAAGAATCAACACGCCCTGAGGGGCAGTGACACGGCCTAACTCTGTTATTGCCTTCTCTGGATGCAGAAGGTGTTCGACGACATGCTTGATAATGACGATACCAAAGGCGTTATCGGCAAAGGGAAGTTCCTCGGCGGGAGATGTGACGTGTGACGTGCAACCTGCAACTTGCAGCGATTGCTTGAGCGCCCAGGGATTCACGTCCGCGGCAAAGGTTTCGAAATGGCCTTCCAACTGCCCCACGAGGTGACCGAGTCCGCTGCCGATCTCCAGTAAACGCGCGCCGCGTTTGCCGTATCGCCGCGCCAGGATGGCATAGAAGCGGTTCGACCACCAGTACTGGCTGTAGCGGGCGAACGAGACATCTTTGTAAGTGTGGGTGCTGAAATAGGATTCGTCGAAGGGCATGGGAGTGGGGAGTAGAGTACACAGGTACACAGGTAAACACGTACTTCTTGTCTACTTGTCTACTTGTCTACTTGTGTACATGCCTACCTCTTCCTCGCGATGTAAAAAGTAAACGTACCATCCTCAACCGGCTTAGCCGAAGCATATTGCCGCACCAAGTGCTCGGTCAGCCACAAATTCCACTTTGTCGGGGCGACAATCCATTTACCGGTGAGCTTCTTCGCGATCAACGACGGCAGACCGAAATAATGCCCCCATTCTAACACGCGCATCGCCGATGGGGGGAAATAGTGCCACCAACGCTCCAACCGGAAGCCGGCCTGCTCCAGCCGCGCTTCCCAGACCTGCGGCCCGTCGGCGTGCTGGAGGCGCGTGATGCGCCGGAACCAGTTCGTGTACCCCTTCCCCAACAGGCGGGAGATAGATAACTCGGAGAGATAGCGCGGATTTGGAACACAATAATAAAACGGCGCGCCAGGTTTCAACACGCGGGCGGTCTCAGCCAGCACCTGCTCCACGTGCGGGATGTGCTCCAGCACCGAGTTGCTGAACGCCGAGGCGAAATAGCCATCCGGGAAAGGCATTGCCGCGCCATCTGCTTCGACCAGCAGGCGATACGTCCCTCGCCGCCTCGCCTCGTGGATGGGGGCATGTCCGGGGTCGAGGCCGACTTCGATGGGGCGGTCGAAGGTCAGGCTGGCAAAGTGACCGTCGCCGCAGCCCACGTCCAGGGTCGGCGCGGGCAGGTCGAGGGTCTGGTAGAAGGTCGCCTCCACCGCGCGGATGAGGGCGCGGAAGTAGGGCAAGTCAAGCAGGTGGAGATACAGGTAATCTTTTTCAGGCATGGTATAATGATAGCAGTATTTCAAAAAGTGATAGCAGGAGCGTTGCTATGATGATCCGGACGATGATTCAATTAACGGAAGAGCAAATGAAAGCACTGAAGGAAATGGCCGCGGCGCGCAAAACCTCGGTGGCGAAACTGGTGCGTGAGAGCGTGGCGCAGTATGTTGTCACGGCCATAAAGGATTCAGACCGCGAAGAAAAACGCCGCCGGGCGCTGGAGTTTTTGGATTACATTGATGCGCATCCCGAAGAATTCCAGGACATCGAGGGCAAGACCGATGTTTCCGTCAACCACGACGAATATTTTGTCCAGGCAATCGAAGATGATCTTCGTTGATAGTTCCGCCTTCTTCGCCATCCTTTCCGCTGGCGACATCAATCATCAGCGCGCCTCGTTGATGTGGAGGCGGCTTCTCGAAGATGACCGCATCCTGTTGACCAACAACTACGTCGTGGTCGAGAGCATGGCAATCGCCCAAAAACGGCTCGGCCTTGAAAAGGTGCGTGATTTCCAAGAGAAGATTCTGCCGTTCCTGAAAATCGAGTGGATTGACGAAGAACAGCACAATACAGCCGTCGAATTTGTCCTTCGGATCAACCGGCGCAGATTAAGCCTGGTGGATTGTTCTGCCTTCCAAACCATGAACAGTCTGGGGATTGATACCGCCTTCACCTTCGATGAACACTTCCGTGAACAGGGTTTCAACGTGATTCCGTAGTGCGAAATTAATTTCGCACTACATCAACTTCTCGAACAATTTTTCGTATTCCTGCGCCACCGAATCCGGGTCGTAGCGTTGTACCAGCGTGGCTGTATCGCAGCGGTATTTTTCTTTTTCGGCGAAGATCGCCAGCAACGCCCCGGCTAAAGCAGACGAGTCGCCGATCGGCGCCACTTTGCCCATCGCGTGCATCTGTACCGGGCGGCGCACGCCCGGCAGGGCCGACGCCACGCACGGGACGTTGTTCATCATCGCTTCCACCTGCACCAGCCCGAAGGACTCGGTCGAGTTTAAGGATGGGACAACCAGCACATCCATATTGGGATAAAAAGCGGCGAGTTGCTGTTGGCTGAGATTGCCCAGAAACTTCCAGCAGCCCATCTCCTCAAATTTTTTGATGCGCGGCATCAACCGGTCGGCGTAAGCCTGCTCGCCGAGCACGTTTTGGTATTGACCGGCAAACAACACCTGCGCCTTGGGGTATTTCTCCAGCACGGACGGCAGCGCCTCGAGCAGAACCTCGACCCCTTTCTCCGCGGCGAAGCGTGTCACCATCCCAATCACAGGACGCCGCTCGCGGGTGCGGTGCGCGGCGGCAAAGGCCTCCACCGAACCGGGTGCAGGCGGCGGCAGTTCTACCGGCGGCAGGATGGGGGTCAGCTTGTTACGGTAGCGCGAGAGGTAGGAAGAGTGATCCGCGTAATCCTGAGTATAAGTTACGATGTGATCCGCCAGAATCCCGGCCATGTTGTTCTGGAATTTGACGACCAGATTGACAAAGCGATTGAAGAGACCGGGCGGCAGGCGCAGGTCGCAGTGATAAGTCAGCACGGCGGGTTTGCCGAAGAGACGGGCGCGGAAGGCCACGCCAGGCGCGTCGAACTGCGGCAGGTGGAGCTGGATCACGTCGTGCTCCCAGACCAGTTTGGTGGCGACCAGGCCGAAGGTCGGGGCGATAACGCCCTTGCTGACGCGCACCGCTACCGGCACGCGGATGACGCGCACGCCATCCATCATTTCTTCGCGCGGCAAGGACTGGTCGTACTGCGCCGTCATCACCGTGATCTGGTGACCGCGCCGGGCAAAGGCGCGTGCCAGCCGTTCGGCGTAGATGGTCAGGCCGGAGGTGTGGGGACGGTAGTAAGTGAGGACGGTGAGGATTTTCATAAGAGATCGGTTGTCAGTGATCAGTAATCAGTGTTCAGTGGGCGTGATTGTTGGCGATGTCGCAGTAGAGATCAGCCGGGACGCAGCCCTCGCATTCCAGTTGCAGCGTGGCGTGGGTGATACCGTACTTATGACTGAGCAACTCGCTGACAGCCGCCTGGATGGCCGCGCCTTCGCTGATGGGGATGTCGCCGGTCAAGATGTGAGCGGAGAGCGTGCGCAGCCCTTGCGAGATGCTCCACACGTGCAGGTCGTGGACGCCGCTCACCCCATCCACGCCCATAACATCCGCCACCAGCTTGGGCAGGTCAATATCGTTGGGCGTGCTTTCCATCAGGATGTCCACCGACTCGCGCATAATGCCCCAGGCGTTCCACAGGATGAGCAGGCCAATAAAGAGGCTGACCAGCGGGTCTATCCAATCCAGACCGGTGAAACGGATGAGGATGCCGGCTGCGACCGCACCGACTGTCGAGAGAACGTCACCCATCAGATGCAGGAAAGCGCTCTTGAGATTGAGATCGTGCTCCGCCCCGCGCCGGACCAGGAGGGCTGTACCCAGATTCACGACGACGGCCACGGCGCCGACGCCGATCAGCACATCAGCTTTCACGACCGGCGGCTCGATGAAGCGCTTGTAGGCCTCGTAGAAAATGCCCAGGGCGATGAGCGCCAGCGTGGTCGAGTTGACCAGCGCGACGAGGATCCCGGCGCGGTGATAGCCATAAGTCTTCCCGGCGTGGGCTGGTTTGGTCGTGACCCACAGCGCCCATCCGGTCAGCGCCAGGGCCAGCACGTCGGTGAAGTTGTGCGCCGCGTCGGTTAGCAGGGCCAGGGAGTTGGCAAAGAAACCGGCGAGAATTTCGACGACAACGAAAGCAAGCGTAATGCCGAGGGAGAGCGCCAGGCGGCGGGCAGTGGAACGGGTGAGGTTGGTGAGGTGTTCGCGAGTCATAGGACAGGACTGCCAGATTATAACCCAACGGCGATTTTCACTGCGCACGCAGTCGCAAAGTTACCTGGTCAAAGCCCAGAAGCGGCTGAAAATCCTGGATGTCTTTCTTTTAGAATAAACTCTTAACCGAGCCGTGGTTTGTGTTCGTCATTCTCCCAGCCCAATGATTTCACGAACCAAGAAAGGCAAATTTAGGCGCTCGAAACCCATCTCCGGCGCAGGAAGGCGATGATGCTTGATATCGGGCGGAAGATGTTTATGATGCGGATACGTGACTGCCAGTTCAGGGTCTTTGGGGTGAGGAAAGTCATCGTACCAGTAGAGCCGTTCCACGCCGCGATAGACTTCGTATCCGTAAGATGCAATGATCCCCGCTTCGAAATCCAACTCTTCATGAATGCGCAGACGGACGCCATTCGAGAAGAAAACTTCCCCCTCGGCTGTGCCTGTAAAGGGGCTGTCAGACCAAACCGCGACCGTCGAACGCTCCACCTCGACGGTCAAATACCTGCGCCACAAAATGGCTGTAGGCCTCCAACGGTTGGAGCGGGTTGCCTTTCATGACTAATAAGACGGTTGGATCCGCAAAGCGTCTGTGAATTCGCGTCTTTTGAGTTGTTCGGTATAGGCCTTCTTCCGGCGCAGCCAGGTTTCATAAACACCTTTCCAGCGGCTGAAATCGGCGCGCGTCTCGTCGAACGCATCATAACGGGACAGTTTGCCGGCCATGAGCGCCTGATAGAAATCGTCGCTCAAGACGCCATATTTTTCTTCGTAAAGGGTCAAACGGCGTTCGAGCAACTTCATTTCGATTACCAATTCATGGGTTTCCATTTTGGCCTCCGAATAGCGGCTGGCAGTATTGTACTACGGTTGCCAGTGCTGAAGAGGTCATGACGGGGTGGGATCACTGGTTTCTCAATGGCAATTCCATGACCCGGGCAAGCGGCCAGACAGTGATGCGTTCACTTACAGGATATTCGTGCTGGCCCGGGTACAGCACCCACAGGTGTTCCAGGTCCAAGATCTGCAAAGCCGTGCGCATGGAAGGCGTCATTCGGGGCGCCTCGTTGAATTTGACTTCCACACCATAGCGCTTCCCCGAATGGATGATAATCAGGTCGAGTTCTGCGCCTCCATACGTCCCCCAGTAATAGGCCTGTGAAGGCCGCAGCGCCTGTAAGATTTGTTCGAGCGCAAATCCCTCCCACGAAGAACCCACCTTTGGATTTCCTAGCAACGTGTGCTGGTCATGAATATCCAGCAAACTATGCAAGAGGCCGCTATCACGAAAATAAACTTTCGGGGCTTTGACCTGCCGCTTGCTGATATTCTCGAACCAGGGCTGGAGCTGCCGCACCATGAAGGTACTGGTCAGGATGTCCAGGTACGAGCGGACAGTTTTATCCGACAGCCCCATCGAGCGTGAAAGTTCGGCGGCATTCCAGGTCTGTCCATGATAATGAGCCAGCATGGTCCAGAAACGGCGCATGGCCGCCGCCGGGATACTGATGCCCAATTGAGGGATGTCGCGCTCGAGGAAAGTCCGGATAAAGCCTTCCCGCCAGGCAAGACTATCCTCCTCGCTCTCAGCCAGGAACGAGCGCGGGAACCCGCCGCGCACCCATAGTTGACGCCAGGTATCCGCGCCGGTTTCGGAAAGGGAAAAACCGGAGAGTTCCACGAACTCCACCCGGCCGGCCAGCGTCTCGGAAGCATTTTTGACCAACGCAGGCGAGGCGCTGCCCAAAACGAGGAAACGCGCCTTGTTTTCAGGCCGGTCCACCAAAACGCGCAGCACCTGGAAAAGTTCGGGCAAGGTTTGAATCTCATCCAGGATGACCAGTCCCTCCAGCGCGCCCAGGACGAGTTCGGGATTTTGCAGGCGGCGCTGGTCGGGGAGCGACTCCAGGTCGAAGAAGGTGGCCGTCTTGTCTTCGATGAACTGCCGCGCCAGCGTTGTTTTACCGCACTGACGCGGGCCAAGCAGGGCGGTCACAGGTGAGCGCCGGGTGGCTGTTTCGAGCCGCTCGAGATGATCTTTTCGTAGCAGCATAAGCCGATTATACAACGAAAATTCGGGGTTGAACTCCGAATTATTACAGCATTTCCAAGAACGAGTTTTTGTTCTTCCTTACCCACTCGAACAGCCTCCCCACCCCCTCCTCCACGCCGATTCTCGGCTTCCAGCCCAATTCTCGCTCCGCCTTGCGGATGTCGGCCACGAAGACCTTCTGGTCGCCGGGACGCCAGTCGCCGCGCGCCATCGGGATATGCTCGCCGAGTAGCTTTTCCAGCAGCGGCCCAAACTCCGCCCAGATGGACATAATGTTTTCCGGCCCGCCGCCCACGTTATAGACCTGTCCCTGTGCCGTGTCAATCCTGGCAATGGCAGCATCGTAGGCATCCAGCAAGTCATCTATATACAACACGTCGCGCACCTGTTTGCCATCCCCGTAAATGGTGATCGGACGACCGGTCACGGCGGCGATGGTCATCCAGGCCACCCAGCCCTGGTCTTCGATACCAAATTGTCTCGGTCCATAGATGCACGACTGGCGGAAGACCACCGTTGGCAAACCGTAAATGCGGAAGTAATCGCGCACGTACTGGTCGCCCGTCCCTTTGGAGTTCCCAGAAAAATAAGCATATCCATCTTGACGGACCATTACAACAGAGTTTGGTACTTCCACACAATAGGTCATTCCATCGTAGTCAATCCATTCGCTGCGGTCTGCCCCCAGATTGCATTGGGCCGTCCTGGTCGTGCAAAGATTGACTCTGTAAAACCCCTGCCTGTCCAGAGAAACCGAGGAGGCCATTCCACACTTGAGAGCGATTTCCTGGACGTCATCTGCCAACCGTCGGGAAACAGTGGTGTATCTCCAACTATTTTTGCTCTGTTGATTGCCGTCGCCATCAAGTAAAGATTTTAGCAAGATGCCAAGATGGTTTCGACTCAATTTCTTAATGTCCTGAGGGATGTACTTATCATGACTCTTGCCAAGGAGTTTAACGTACTCGTATAACTGCCGCGACGTTGCAGTAACATGATGCTTGTCCACAACAGGCGATAAACCCACGGCACGCATCACAGTCAGCGCTTCGTCGGTTCGATAATAGGTCGTCAATGTGACGGTGCAATTGCCGGTCTTCTGACTTTCGTAGCAATGTCCCTCAGCAATATACCATCCTAAGAATCTCAACCAGTCATCCATTGGGATTGTTCGAGACGGAAAATAATGTTTATGTTTTCCTGCCTTGACCTCGGGCAAGACGAAATATTCACGTTCTTCGCCTCCATCCATTTCTGCTGCAAGGAGATAAGCCATCGGCTTCCCCTTCAGTGATTGCGCCTCAACCAGACGGGGATTTTCGAGTTCATTATGATTGCAATCCCATGACACTAGTATTTTATGATTGGGCGTCACACATGTTTTCAGGCGGCGGTTATTTTGCACATACATTTTTCCCTTATAAGGATATGCAAAATGAGCCGTGGGCTTCTGGTATTCCGCAATCTTTCGCTCCAAGTTATATGTCAAAACTTCATCTTCTGGAACTAGATCATAAAGCCTTTTCCATCCTCCGCGCGTTAGGATGTCTGTCTCAGCAGAATAACAACACCCGTAGGGACTGTGGAAATCCAGCGGCTGGGTCTCAGGGCAGCCGAAGGGCAGGTTCTCATATTCCCAGCGCGTCGCCCGCTCGACCACCGGCACATCCTCCATCCCGCCATACACTTTGTTCGTCGAAGCATAGATCACCATCGGCCTGCGCTCCGAGAGCCGCGCCGCCTCCAGCACATTGAACGCGCCGAGGGCGTTGGCCTCGAAATCTTCTCTTGGATGTGTGACGGATGTCGTGACTGCGACTTGCCCCGCCAAATGGACGATGACCTCCGCCTCACGGCCGGCTGCCGTTAAAAGGGCCGCGTCGCGCACGTCCCCGACGATGAGCCTGAACGCGTTTTCCCCGAACGTTTCCTGCAGCCAGGCCAGGTTGCGCGGCGCGCCGCCGCGGCTGAGATTATCGTAGATGGTCACCTTCTCGCCGCGCGCCAGCAGGCGATGAACGTAGTTCGAACCAATAAAGCCGGCCCCACCGGTGATGAAATAATTCTTCGGCATCGTTCTCAACTCACTAAAAACTGACTTGAACTTGTCTCAAAAATCCGCGGGGATGGCTCCCACGCCGTCCGATAGCGGGCATGGGAGCCCGCTCAACAATTTTTGAGATGATTTATACTGAAAACTGATTACTGCTCACTGTCCACTGTCTCTTCCTGGCTCTTCCTGCCTCTTCCGCAACTGGCGGTAGACACCCATCAGGGTCTCGCCCTCCGTAGAGAGCGCGTACGTCCCCAGGATGCCATAAACCAAATAACTGAACAGGTGAACGATCAAGGCCGTCGCCAGGGAGGTGGCCTGATCGCCAGTCACCAACGCCAGCGCGCCGCCCAACGCGCCTTCATAAGTCCCGACCGCGCCAGGGAGGGAAGGGATCGCGCCGCCGAAAGCCGCCGCTCCCAGCCCGAACATGGCCCACATCGGCTGGGCGTGTGGAAAGAAAGCCAGCAGCGCGAGATAGAACTGGAGGATGGCAATTGCCCAGTTGAGGGTCATCCAGAATAGGGCGCGGACGAAGAGCCAGCCATCCATCAGGATAGTCAACCCGGAGAACATGGACTCCAGGAAATTCCCGCCGCGCTTATGCAGCCTCGGCCAGCGTTTGCTGAGACGGTCGAACTGGCGCATCGCCCAGTCGCGGTAACGCGCCAGGAAGTAGAGGGCAACCAGCCCCACGAGCATGACTCCCCCCACGATATAGGCGACCTGTTCTGCCCCGGCTGCGCCCACCACGAACGGCACCGCGCTGAGCAGAATGGCCGCCGAAAATGCCAGGTCGAGGACGCGCTCGATGACGATGGTCGGCAGGATTTCCATGAAACCCAGGCCGGATTTGCGTCCCAGCAAAAAGGCGCGGCCGAACTCCCCCAGTCGGAACGGGAGGAAGTTGTTCAAGAGGTAGCCTTCGCACAGGGTCAGGAAAACGTCCCGGTAGGAGGCTCTCTCTCGCAGCAGGGTGCGCCAGACCAGGCCGCGCACGGCCAGCCAGCCCACCGAAATCGTTAAAGAGGCCAGCAGCAGGCGATAATCCGCTGAGCGGATCGCCTCCGCCAGGCGGCGCAGGTCAACGAAGTATAAAATCACAGCAATGACTGCCAGGCTGATGAGCACCCCCGGCAGCCAGCGTCGGGCTGATTTCCAGAAATTTGACATAGAATTTTTCACCACGGAGAACCCTTCGACAGGCTCAGGGCAGGCACAGAGCACACAGAGTTTCTTCTCTGTGAGAGAAATGAACTCTCTGTGCTCTCTGTGTGCTCTGTGGTGATCTATTCCTCTTCCAGCTTCAACACGGCCATGAAGGCTTCTTGCGGGATTTCGACATTGCCAACCATCTTGAGGCGTTTCTTGCCCTTCTTCTGCTTCTCCAGCAGCTTCTTCTTGCGGGTGATGTCGCCGCCGTAGCATTTGGCGAGCACGTCCTTGCGCGTGGCTTTGACGATGGCCTTCGAGATGATGCGCCCGCCGCCCGAAGCCTGAATGGCGACATCGAAGAGTTGGCGCGGGATGATCCCCTTCAATTTGGTGATCATGCGCTGGCCTTTGTGATAGGCGTCCTTTTTGTGGACAATGGCCGCCAGCGCGTCCACTGGCTCGCCGTTGACCAGAATCTCCAGTCTCTGCAACTCGTCGGGGCGGTACTCGGCGAACTGGTAATCCAGCGAGGCGTAGCCTTTCGTGCGCGACTTCAACTCGTCGAAGAAGTCCACGATGATTTCGGAGAGTGGGATTTCAAAGTTGAGCTGCACGCGGTGCGGAGCGGGATATTCCTGGCTCTTGAACGCACCCCGCCGCTTGGTGACCAGGTCCATGATCGGGCCGTAGTAGTCGGTCGGGGTGATGATCTCGATGTTCATCCACGGCTCGCGGATTTCAGCAATCTCAGACTCATCCGGGAGTCCGGCCGGCGAGTTGATCAGCACTGTCGTCTCGTTCCGCAGCAGAACCTCGTAGGCTACCGTCGGGGCGGTGAAGACCATGTCCAGGTCGTACTCACGCTCCAGGCGTTCCTGGATGATCTCCATGTGGAACAGGCCCAGGAAGCCGGCGCGGAAGCCGAAGCCGAGCGCCTGGGAAGTCTCCGGGGCGAAAACAAGCGAGGCGTCGTTGAGCTGGAGTTTATCCAGCGCGTCGCGTAGCTCGGGATAATCGTCCGCCTCGGCCGGATAGATGCCGGCGAAGACCATCGGCTTGGGGTGACGGTAACCAGGCCACGGGTCCGGCGCGGGGCGGGCCGAAGCGGTGACAGTATCCCCGACGCGGCAATCGTGGACAGTCTTGAGTCCGGTGGCAACGTAGCCCACTTCTCCAGCCGTCAGACTTTCCATTGGTTTGAGATTGGGAGCAAAGATACCGATCTCGACCGGCTTGATATCTGACCTCGTCGCCATCAACCGCAGGCCCTGGGTGGACGAGATTGCGCCTTCCATCACGCGAATGTAGGCGATGACGCCCTTGTAAGAATCATAGTGTGAATCGAAGATGAGGGCGCGCAGCGGCAGGCTGTCATCACCCTTGGGCGGCGGCACCTGGCGGACGATGGCCTCCAGCACCTCCGGGACGTTCGTCCCCTCTTTGGCAGAAATACGGATAATGCTCTCTTTTGGCACGCCCAGCAGGCTGGCGATATCTTCGGAAACCTCATCCGGGCGGGCAGATTGCAGGTCAATTTTGTTGATGACGGGGATAATTTCGAGGTTGGCTTCCAGGGCGGCGTACAGGTTCGCCAGGGTCTGGGCTTCGATGCCTTGGGAGGCGTCCACTACGAGGACGGCGCCTTCGCAGGCGTTGAGGGCGCGGCTGACCTCGTAGCCAAAGTCCACGTGGCCGGGGGTGTCAATCAGGTTGAGTTCGTAGCTCTGACCATCCCTGGCTGTGTAATCCATCCGGACGGCGGAGGCCTTGATGGTCACGCCCTTTTCGCGTTCCAGATCCATCGTATCCAGGATTTGCTCGGTGGTGTCGCGGTCGGACACCGTGCCGGTGAGATGCAGCAGGCGGTCGGCCAGGGTGGACTTGCCATGGTCTATGTGGGCGATGATGCAGAAGTTGCGGATGTGACTTGTCATAATAGCCCCGAAAGTATAACTCATTTTTTACCGTATCATGAAAAAACAGAATCGATCAACCCCTATAATTCGACAATATCGCCCCCCACCTCCAGCCACGCCAGGAACTCCACATTCCCCTTCGGCCCCAGCAGCGGGCTAGTCGGTATCGCACACCAGCCGCTTGAACATGGATACCGAGAGGATAGTGGTATTCATGATTTTCTTCGCATCCTTGAAATCGCGATCACCCGTGATGAAATAATCCGCGTTGGCGGAGATTGCACAGGCAAGAAACATGGCATCTTTTTGGTCACGCGGAAATTGAACTCGAATATCCACATCCACAAGTGCGGTCAATCCGGTAATAATCATTTCCCACCGTTCGATGGTTTCTGACTGCAACCCAAATTTTTCCCGTCGCAGAACTTCGCGATATTCCGTCAGAATTTCATCTGAAACGATCCATTTCCAATCGCGATGGCTGGCAATCCAAAGAATAACCGCCTCGGGGGATTTGTCCCGCCAGGCGGCTGAGAGCAATACGTTGGTGTCAATGACAACTTTCATCCGGCTTTGGAGGCGCGGTATGCGGCGATTTCAGCGGCAATATCTGCTTCGGTAATAGTTCTGGCCTGAGGAAGAGACCGGATTTCTTTGAACAAGGATTTCAGTTCACCGGCCAGCGCCTGTCGTTGCTTCGCAGATTTTTGGGCTTCCGCGCTCACAGTCACCTCGACCTTTGCGCCCGGGCGGAAAGGCAGGCCTTTGATGGACAATCTCCCATCTTTGGATACAGTTGTTGATATACGAAAAGTTTCCAGAAGACACTCTCTATATTTATTAAACCTCTTGCATAAGTGCCAGCCTATGATGAAAATTTCTGCGGGACGGGCTCCCATGCCCGTCTTTCGGCGGCGTAGGAGCCGCCTCTACAAAATCCTGGAGACTTTTGCAAGAGGTCTACTATGCGTCATACCTTTTCGCCTATATATATTTCACCATCCACAATGTTCACTGGGATGGATGCAAGAGGCCTTGGCGGCGGGCCTGAAATTACATGACCATCAATTGGATCGTAAAAGCCAGCATGACAGGGGCAAGCAAACTGGCCTATCTTCTTATTCCACTTAACGATGCAAGCAAGGTGTGTACACACCGCTGAGTATGCCCGTAAACCTTGGGATGTATTTACCACGATAGCGGGGTAGCGTCCGTATTGGACAACCCCGCCTTCGTTTTCTGGTAATTCATCAACTTTACCAACCCGCACCGGTTCAGGGGGTGTTTCCTCCAGCGTCGAGGGGTAAAAGTATGCCACAATCGGTGCGACAATGACGCCTACACCGGTTGCCGAAAGAACCTGGCTGACGATCTTGATAAAATCGCGGCGGGTGATTTTACTCATATTTGCTCAACCTCCTGGGAATGTTGTGGCGATTAATATAATTATGAGTATTTGGGAATCCCCGTGGAAAAGGGGAAAAAGTACCACTACCCCATCACGGCAAATCCCAAGTGAAGAATGGTGATCTGCTTTGCGCCTTCCAGTACGGATTTCCCATCCACACTGGCGGGGAATTGGAGTGTGCCCGCCACGTGATGCCCGCCATGCGGTGCATCCCACAGGCTGGCCGGGAGGGTGGTGACGCCGGTATCAGTGGTCAGGGTGGCCAGGGTCGCCAGGTCCATGCTCAAGTCAACCGAGTGGGTGTTGAGCGACACGTCGAAATCCAGGGTTTCAGCGGTGAAATTCTTGGGGGTGATGTCCACAATCACCGCGCCCTGGCTGTCGCTGACGGTCTCTGTCGGCAGGGAGACGCCTGTCGAAACGGTGACAGGTTCGGGAGTCGAAGGAAGCAGCGAAGGAAGCGCTGGGAGAGTCGGTTCGGGGGCGGCGGCGGCAGAACAAGCGGCGAGGGTCAGAACAAAGGCGAGAGTTGCAAAAGTCAAAATGATCTTACGCATGAGAGTCTCCGGGTTGTAGAATTTTTTGCCTTTCGCGGTAAAGGGTGTAGGACATGAACGCAATTCCGAACAGGTTCATTCCCAGCCCGACCAGCATGAACGGGATGCGGTAACGGGCAAGGAAAGTGGCGGCGGCGGTCAGGCCGAGGATGGGCAGGACGTCGGTGACGTGATGGATGCAGCAGGCGACCATGGCCAGGCTGGAGGTCGCGCCGCTGGCGCCGGTGAGAGCGGCGGGGGCGGCAGTGCTTCGAACGGGCACGAACAGGCGGAAGCGCAAGATGCTGTAGAGCGCGGCCTGAACGCCAAAGCCGATGATGATGGGGAACACGATCCAGCGGTCCTGCCAGAACAGGCTGGCGGCATACTGGAAACCCTGCGCCCAGGAGACGATGCCAAAATAGATGCCGGTAAGCAGGGCCGAGCCGGTCAGCCCGGCGGCGAGGGGGATCAAGATGCGTCGCTTCATGCGCGTATGGTATCGCAGGGACGGGAGGATGTCATCCGCAAACAGGCGCGAGATTGCATAAGCAGAATTGCTTATGCGGGAATGGGGGTATATGCGCTTTGCGCGGCGGCGCAGCAGGGATAGACTGATACCAGTATGATGCACGCGACACCCCTTCTTACGTTGGATCTGACCTGCGAGCAGGCGCTGGAAATGGTTGCCGCGCGGCTGCAGGCTGCCGGTCTGCAAGTAATA
>Ga0210056_1002127_pt1 | contig 16894 bp, 12 predicted proteins | sample CryGeyCG2014_080_2_FD_183965 | JGI IMG/M metagenome (GOLD analysis project Ga0210056, IMG submission 183965) | Groundwater microbial communities from aquifer - Crystal Geyser CG07_land_8/20/14_0.80 (SPAdes) (version 2) | ecosystem: Environmental > Aquatic > Deep subsurface > Groundwater | place... | reverse complement strand
TTGAGCTTGAGGATATAACAGCGTTGCTATATCCACAATGCCAGCACCAGCCAGGGCCAGCCAGGGGAGACCAACCCAGGAGTGGCCATAATAACATAATAACTATTATACGACCCTGTTATGTAAGCCAGGGACTACCCCCATGTGCCTCCAGGGAGCCACCCTATCAGCCAGAGAGAAGGGGGGGTGCCCCGTTATCACCTATGGTCTATTCTTATAAATCCCCCCCAGTTTTTTACACAATTTTGAAAAGGTTATCAAGCCAAATGGATCACCTCTTTTATAATTGACTATTCTACAGAAATATGTTATGTATAGAGTAATGAAGGACAACAAATTTGAAGATGTGACGGCACTATTATATCCTGGAAAGGCGCCTGCTTTAGAGCGGGGGGACATACAGGAGATGGATATAGCTGAGCGGAAGCGGAGATTGGCGAGGTTTGCCAGGGAAGACATCTATGATCCCAGTGGGAGGCCGCATAGGGTGACAGCTATTCAAAGCATTATCGAGCTCAACAAGTTAGACGGGAGCTATGCGCCACAGAGGTACAGGCATGAGCACATTGTATTTGAGGTAGTGCTGGTGGATAGGCCTAAGCCACAGCCACTAGAGTTACCCAAGGGGGAAGATATTCTAGCAGAGGGCATAGTGAAACCAGATGACCACTGAGATAGTTGAAGGACAAAAGTTACAGGTGAGGATAGAGGTGCCGAGGCCATTTAGTGGATGGCAGGATGAATTTGTGAGGTGTATGGCAGATAGGATAGCGGTAAAAGCGGGGCGACAATCTGCGAAGACATTTGGATTCACCATCAAGAGTGCGATGGTATTTTTAGGCAGTTGTTTAAATTGTTTAGGTATTGGGTGCAGGTCGTGTGAATTTACAGGCAAGATGGAGACTCTTCCTGTGTTGTATGCTGCGCCGACGACCCAACAACTTGACCGTTTCTGGTATGAGACAGTTAATATATTTACACCTGCAATAGAAAGTGGAGTATTACATAAAGATGAAACTGAGCACACGATTGAGGTACCGGGGACAGAGATAAGGATAAAGGCAATTACAGCGTGGAATGCCAACACGTTAAGGGGTGGTAACTGGGGTTTGATAGGGCTTGATGAATTTCAGATAATGAATGAAGATATATGGCCTATCGTGATACCCATGCTAATGCGGTGGAATGGGCAATTAGTTATTCTATTTACACCACCTTCGATGAGTAGTGAGGGGATCAGTAAAGCTAAAGACTATCTACATGCGTCAAAAACATATAGGGAGTTTCTCAAGGATACGACAGGGCGATGGAAATGTTTTCACGCAACAAGTTATGACAACCCCTATTTAGCAGAAAAGGCTCTCAAAAACATCTCTACAGACATGAAGAGTGAGGATTCATACCGTCGGGAGATACTGGCACAGGATGATGAGATTGAGCAATCCTGGCTGGTTTATGGCAGGTTTGATGATGCATTATGTAAAATAAAGAGATTTCCAATTCCTGACAACTGGCTAGTTTATAGTGGGCATGACTTTGGAATGTCAAATCATGTAGCGTTGTTTGTGGCTCAAGTGAGGTTACCGTTGCCTTCACAGGCGCCTATTTATCTAAGGTTGGGGGATTATGTAGTCTTTGCGGAGTATGTGCCACCATCTGGTGTATCAGCAGAAAGGCATATAGAGGCTTACAAAGATATTATGGGTAGGAAAAATGATGGGACCTTGAGGTTGAAATTAGAAAGGGCAGTAGGGGGAAATGTAACCACTGAGGAAGAGATACGGAAGCTGTATCGGAGATTGGGTTGGGCTATCATGGCGCCTGACATCACTAGGGTAAAGTTGCAGATAGACCGAGCGTTGGCTATTGTGGAGCAACAACAGGTATACATATTCGATGATTTATATAATTTGCTAAAAGAAATTCATAGTTGTATGTGGGAAATAGACCCTGCTACCAAGCTGCCTCTTGATAAGATAAAAGGTGAGGCTAAGTATCATGCGCTGGCTTGTTTTGTTGAAGGCACGATGATTACTACAGATAAAGGGCAAGTGCCGATTGAAAGGATAAAAGATGGCGATAAGGTACTTACCAGACAATGCTACCAGGAAGTGGCGGTTGCTGGCGAAATCTCTGATAATGCCGAAACGATTACAGCCTATTTCTCCAATGGCGCTACTTTAACAGGCACGCCTGACCATCCTGTTTTTGTGAAGGGAAGGGGGTTTGTGCCATTGACTTCTTTGCGATATGGTGATATTTGTAAATCACCATATCGCCGAAGTCTCCGCAAAGATGATGTTCTATCTGTGGAAGCGACTTCATGTGCAATAAATATTTCCCGACAAGAGTCTGCTCAATCGGATGTCAAGTTCTTGCACGCAAAGCCACACTGCAAAGCAAGAGTTTATAATCTCTCAGTAGAGAACATTCCCGAATACTACGCTAATGGTATACTTGTGCATAATTGCCTGCGATATCTGGCAACTGTGCTTATTCCAAAAGTCCCACTGGAAAGCAGGAGTCCGCAAGTATGGAATTTGTGAAATGAGGTAACATGGATAATTTCAGGAAGATTCAGGAGATAGAAGGTATATTCAATCAGCGCTTCCAAAGAATGGATAGAGATAGATCACTCTATCTACTGGAGAAATATACCCTCCTGGATGAGAAGAGTCAGAAAATTCCCGATGCTATCTCAATCACTATGCCAGAGTCGAGGATGTTTGCCGAGAAAGTGTTTGCTATTATCAACTCAGCCCATATGCAGTCACGGGTGATAGGCAAAGGACTTTCAGATAGAGAAACGGCAATTATAGAAAAATGTGTTGATGATTTGTTTACCAGCATAGATGAGCGACTGATGCAAAAGGGAAGCCGTATACTAAAGCCATTCGTTATTGAACAGGACTGCATCAGGGGAACAATCGTTACTGGTAACTTCCTGAAAGAAATGCCTGATGGTAGCTATATCCCTGATATTCGTCTCTGTGATGCAAGATACACAGTTTACGATTTTGATGATAAGGGACTGGTGTGGTGTGCGCCGAAGTTCTTTCGCAATAAGGCTATGATTGAAAGTGAATATCCTGAAGCCAGGAATATACCTTCTGGTAGGAATCTAAAAGTTCAGACTTATGCTGATAGGGAAGTCCTGGAAACTTATGTCAATGGCAATAAAATAAGGGAAGAGGAAAACACTCTTGGTTATGTGCCCTATGTGGTGGTAGAGAGCGCAACGGGACCCATGCTTATGGATGATGACTACTTCAAGTATCGGGGCGAAAGTATCTACGCTGTGGTCAGAGACCTTTATCCTGAAATCAACCGTCATGCCTCTATCCTTACCACACTTGACATGATGTCCTTTCTCGGTGGCTGGCAATATGCCAGTGACATGGGGGAGCTTGCCCGGAAGCCAGAGCAACCAATAAGAGGAACACGAAAGGTTATTCCTGTAGAAAAGGGCGGAGGCTATTCGCCACTACCCATCAATGATATTCGGAACGCTTCTCGTATGCTTCAGTATCTTTTGCTTTCGGCTTTACAGAGGGCGACTTTTTCCAACCTGGAATATGGCACACTAACCATGCCATTATCTGCTGTTGCTATCTCTAAAATGATGGGCACAAGGGATGCCATAATCGTGATGCGACTTCATGATATGGCGCTATATTTTCGCCAGACCGCACAGATGTTGCTCAGACAGTATGTTGATGGGGGAATTAAAGCTGAACTTGGGGAGCCAGGTTTAGAAAGAGAATATGGCCCCGGGGATATAAACAAGAAATTTGCTATCTTCTATGATTTTACACCCACTTCACCTGAAGCCGATATTGCCAACACAGCAGTAGCTCAGCAGCAAAAGGCGCTGGGACTGTCCTGGCGAAGTATTCTTACTAATACCCTGAAGGTTCAGGATGTCGCTGGAGAGCTTGAAATGGAAAGAAGGGAAATGGCAGATAAGATGGATGTGGCTAATGTACTTTATGACCAGATTTGGGCATACCGTTCCCGTGGTGACGAGCTGGATGACAAAATGGAAAAGGAAAAGTTTTATCTCAAAGCCGAGTTAACTCTCCAGCAGTTAGAGACTATCCTCAAACAAAGGGCTATGGGACAATTAACAGGGCTTAATATGCAAGGTCAGGGTGCGGGCGGAGATGGGCAGAAGCCGATGATGCCCTTGATGGGAGGAGGAGGTGGAGAGTCAGAACAAGAAAAGGAACAGGAAGTGACTCCTGATGAGTTAGAAGAACGTAGAGGCAGCCGTGAGGCTGTCGTGAGGCGTCAAACAGAGAGTTAAAGAAGTTAAGGAGGTAAGAAATGCGGTTAAGCAATGAGATAATAAATCAACGAGTCAGGGCTGCTATGCAACCACCAGCGCAACCAGGAGCAAGACGGCTGAAAGCCTCACCACAGACTATTGAAAGCCTGTTGCAAAAAGCCAGGCAGAGGCAAGTCGCACAGCCAGGTATTAAGACGGCGCCTGAGCAAAGGGCAGATTTGAGGGCAAGAGCGCCACTACCTGAAAGAAGAGAACTCTAAACTATGGCAATACGCCCGTCTGATGTAGAGCAAATCAGGGCACAGTTCAAATATGAAGCCCTTGCAGGTATTCTCAAAGCCAAAGCTGGCAAATGGTTTGAGGAACACCCTGATGAGCCTTACCGTATGGATTTGGAGCAAGCAAAGCAGTTCGGAAGTGCTCCACCATTGGAGCTTGTTGATTATGGTCCCAAACTTGAAATGGGCTATGAGGAATATCAGAAGTTCCTGGCCGGTGAATCGCCAGAGTTTCACTGGGTGTCAACCAGGACACCTCTTTCTGATTTACCTGATCTATGGGCTGCAGCGGGGTGGGAGGTTACTCCTGGCCACTTCTATAAATCTCCCACAGGTGAGCTTTATGGAAGTGTCGAGGAGCTGGAGCAAGCACAACAGGAGTATCTTTTAAAATTTGAACAGGAAACATTGTCAAAACTCCCTAAAGAGACACAGGCACTATGGGGCACTGAAGAGTTTTGGCCTGCTTATGAAGAAGAATTATGGAAAGCGGCCTTGGGAGAAGGTTTCAGAGAAGTTCTTCCCGAATTAGAGGTAGCTGATGTTGCTCAGTTTCTTTCTGAAATGGAAACCTGGGAGGGTATGCCAGAGGAAGACAGGGTTAGAGCCGGACAAGCGCAGGAGGCCTTTTTGGACTTACTACAGAAGAGAGGTAGAACTCCTGAAGTAGAAACGTTGGTGAGGGCATTGTATGAGAAACCAGATGAGTTGCTTGATGCTCTATTCCCTTACGTACGTGTAAAAATTGATGTCCGTCTCTCCCTGCCTCGTAGCGCTAAAGATAGGCTTAATGATGCTGCCATCAAAGCATTCTGGGGTACAAATGGTTCAAAGGAAGGCATAGAGGCGTGGAGATTGGAATATCTAACTGCTGATGAACGGAAGATGACCTCGATAAAAAAACTTCAAGGATGCTGGCAAGATGTTCCCCTTTCTAGAGTCGGTGGTTCATTGGGAAGAGACTGGAAAAGCTGGCCAGAGATGTCGTTGTTTGAAAAGGCAGGAGATGTCTTCAATACATTTTTAGGTGCAACATATCAAGGGGTAGAAGCTACAAGGCGATATGCCTTTAATGTTCTTTTACCCAGCTTATTTCCTTCGGTGCAAGAAGGGGGATCTCCAATATCTGGCATACCTGGAATATCTTTCATATCTGGAATAGGCATGCCTAGTAAGGTAGCCCAGGAATTAGGTTTGGGTTTTACCGCAAAACAAGCTGATTGGTGGAATGCCCAAATGCAGCCTATACGAGATGAGTTCAGGGAAATTTCAACTATTGAGCAGAATAACTGGGATGATTTTCTAGAGAAGAATCCTCAATTCAAACCAAAACCACAATATAATGTAGACCCCTGGCGAACTCCTGACATCTTGAAAGACACTGGCTGGTGGCTAAATACCATGGCATCAACACTGGGCACTATGGTGCCAGCTATTACGGCGGGCACGATAGTAACAGCTACAACTAAAAATCCCTGGGCAGGTGCAGCCGTTATGGCGGCAGCCTTTACCCCTATTGAAAGCATGGAACTTTACGATGACCTGATAGAACACGGAGCTCCTGAAGAAAGAGCCAGAGAACTAGCTCTGCAAATTGGCGCAGTTGTAGGTGCTGTGGAGATGGCCCCTGATTTAATATTTCTCAAAGCTGTATTTCCTGCCTTCAAGTTATTCCAAAAAGGGCTCCAAAAGGAGATTGTTAAGGCGACAATGAGACAAATGATAGCAAAAGGTATTAAAAACTTTACGGCTATTGAAGTTTCTGAGGCACTTGAGGAAGTATTACAGGAAGTTATAAAGGATTATACTGTTAAGTTTTGGGATGAGAACAGGGATATTATATCTAATATTCCAGGGACATTTATAACAGCGATAGTTGCAATGGCACCAATGGCTTTGTTTGGGGTGGGAATGTCTATGCGTAGTGTATCTCCTCATGTAGCTGATATTACCCCATCTGAAGTCAAACTAGAGGAAGGATGGGAGTTTAACGAAATAACAGGGCAATGGTTTAAACCAGCGCCAATGGTTGAGATATATGAGGATTTGATACAACAGGGGGAGGAACAAGGGCTTACACAGGAGCAAGCAAAAGTGCAAGCTCTGAATGAAATGGCAAGAAGACCAGAGGTGGAGGAGGCTATACAGAAGGCGGTTCAAGAGGTGGCACGGGTAGAAATAACACCCCCTGTTGCACCAATGGTTAAGCTAGAATCTGCTGCCGAGGCGTTAATTAGAGCAGGGGTTCGGGCAGGGCAAAATGAAACTAAAATACGAGTTGGATCAACAGCGTTAGCTAACCTGGATAATATAAAGAAACCACAAGTTCATCATGTGGCAGAGGCAACACAATACCTTGATGCTGCTGCAGTTGAACGGATTAAAAATGAGGCAGCGGCAAAGCCAGCAAATATTAACGCCCAAAATACATTAAATAGACTTAATATATTCCAGAGTGCAGTAGAAGCCAAGCCTACACGAGTAGTTGAAGGAGAATTACCTACTGCACCAGCAATCCCCAAAGCTGAAGCCATTACCCCTACAGCAGAAGTAGCACCTGAAGTGCCTATAGAGGACAAAGTGAAGGCAGAACTAGATGAACTCGTCAAGATGTATGATTATTGGCAGACTAAAATTAAGACACTTAAAGAAACTAAGGCTTCACTTGCCAAATATGTTAGGGAAAATCTACCACTCGATGTTAGGGGGAAGTTCATTACTGCTGTTGCCAAAGTGGAAACTGATGCCCAGTTGGAAATACAGATGGCAAAGGTGCGTGATGTTGCTGAGAGAAACGCCCAGAAGGTACTCAGAGTTGAAATTCAGAAGGAACTTAAAAAAGCCAGGGCGAAAATAAAAGACCATGTCCTCAAGGGTAAGTTTACACCTGAGACTCAAGGGATACTGGATACAATTCGTCACAACCTTAAGCAACCAAGAGAGATGGCAATGGATAAAATTGCGGACAATATGGCTGCCTATGAGAGAGGTGAAATCACCTGGGATCAAATGTCTGCGGATAACGAAATACTACAGTTTAGCGGTATTAAAGAGATGAACTCTATTCAGTTGGCTGAGACATTATCATTCATCAAGATATTAGAAAAAACAGGGCGTTCAGAAAGACAGGCTAAACGAGAGGCTTATATCGAGCGTATACAAAAAGTGAGAGATGAAGTAGTGAATGTTGCTAGTGGTGGTAAGGGAGTAGAGACAGGGGTTTATGCTATACCAAAAAGTGAATGGCAGAAGGGCATGAATCTGATTGACAGGGCTGTTACCTGGATGAACAGTTGGGATTATCTTATGGAGTTTATCAGTAAGTTTCATAAAATCCCATTTGATAGTCCCATTTATAGGTTTGGTAGACGGGTGCATGATGCTAGAGAACGCCAGTATAAAATAGCACAAGGCGCCCAGGCTAACGGAATTACTAACATCAAGAGGATTTTTGATGAACCTAATTCTCGTAAGATGGCCAGGCTTATAAAAGATTTGCGAAATGAGAAAATTACTCTGGGCGAGTTTCAGTTAGCCGAGGTTACAAAAATTGTGGATGGTGAAACAATAGTAGACAAACCGTCTATTAAGAAAACTATCCGCTTGACTAAAGGGCAGATGATGACTATGTATAACCTGCTCAATGACCCCACACTGGACACTACATTCCGCAAAACAATGCAATGGACTGATGAAATAATGGATGCGGTGAGAAATAACTTAACACCACAAGAGAAAGCCTTTGCTGATTGGACTATGGAGTTTATGAAGAATGATCCCAACATTGGTTATGATGCCATCAATGCGGTGTATTCTGAGATGTTTGGAGTGGATTTGCCTAACAATCCTTATTACTTCCCTGGTTTCAGGGATGTTGAATCACAAATAGCAGAGAGCGTACTTACCTACAGTGAAGCGCAAGGGTATGCCGCTGTTCTTAATGATAGTTTGAAGACTCGTATCCCAAATATCAGGGCTTTAAAATTCAATGATATATTTGATGTTCTTACTAATCACATCAACCGAATGGCTCATTTCATGGCCTTTGCGGAAACTATGAGGGATATGAGAGCAGTATTTGGCAACAGGACAGTTCAACAGGTCATTGACCAATACTATGGTGAACCTGTCAGAAAGGAAATTTCTAAACAGCTTAGTACTATGGCCAGGGATGGGGTAGAAACTCAAAGGTTTGGTTCTGTAGCCGATTGGTTAAGGGGAAATGCAGTAAGGGCACAACTTTCAAAACCTGTGTTACTATTGAAACAGATACCCTCAATTCTTGGTTGTATGACCGAAATGCCGGCGGTTGACTTTGTAAAGTATGTAGCTGACTACTGGATTCATCCTATGGCAAACTATAAGTTTATGTTGGAGCGTTCCCCATACCTGCGTGAGAGATTTGGCGTTGGTTTTGAAAGAGATGTCCATTTTGCTAACCAGGCTAAACCTCCCGACTTTCTATCGGGCAACAAGCCAATTAAGGCTTATTTCACCGAGCACATCAAGTTCGGTGATAAATTTGCAGTGGTGCAAGGCATGTGGGCAAAGATGAAGTCTGAACTAGCAAAGAAAGGTTTAACCCTGGAAACGGCAACTGAGGAGCAAATAATAGTAGCCTTAGATGAAGCTAAGGCTACTATTGACCGAACTCAGCCTGCTTTTGCTCTCGAAACATTATCAGCCATACAAAGTGCTGGGGCATGGATGAAGCTATTTACAATGTATCAAACTCAACCAGCCCAGTATTTTAGAATGATGGCAAATAATTACAGGAACTTTCTTTTTAACAGAGGAAGCCGGGCAAAGGCATTAAGCAATATATTAATTGTATGGGTTATAATTCCGATGCTGTGGCAATTTATAGCAGATGCATTTCAGTGGAAGAAAGAACACCAGATGAGAGCAATTGTTTTGGGTCCCATGAACTGGTATCTAATTGTTGGGCAATTAGCCCAAAGTATTTATGGCTGGGCAGTTGGTGAATCATATGATTACCAAGCATCCCCTATTTACGCTAGCATTACGGATTTACAAAATCTCAGTGCCAAAATCCGCAAGATGATACGAGATGGGCAAGACCCATACAAAGATATTGCCATGGATGATGTGGTGGCTGCAATAGAATTTTTGGGCAAAGCTATTGGGCAAATTACGGGTTATCCTACGCCATATTTAGCGCAGGTATCAAGAGCACAAAGACTTTATTGGGCTGAACACAAGGATGACCCTAATGCAGCCGATGTGGTCTGGAGACTTATTTACAGTGATTGGGCATTACAGCCACCAACCCCAGATATACAAAAATCGGCATTGGAAGCCTCTGAGGGATTGGGTGAAGTTTTAAAAGATTCTGAAAAGATAAGGGCTGAGTATGGGTTACCAGATGAATACAATACCCTTCGGGTAGTGGCAGTTAAATATCGTAATATATTTAGTAAGACACTATTGACGGAGATAACAACTGAAAACGGTTTTGACCCGCTAACAGTTCTCTGGGCTGAGATGGAGATAGCCAGACAATTAAACGCTGCGCTTCTACCTGATGTTCCTCTTTATGAAATAAATACCGACGAGGCTAATGGATTAACCATTATTCAATTAAAGCAGTTGTGGGATGCCAGAAGCCGATTGACACGATTACCTGAAATTGTGGAGTTTGACAAGATATGGAGTGATGTTAAAGTACACCATGGAAATGTTACCAGGCGGCAATATGAATTACTAGTCAGCTATTTAGAAGCAGAGGATAAAGAGGCATTTCTTATAAGCCACCCTGAGCTCAAAGCCAATCCCAGGAAAGAATGGATTAAAGCCAATCCGAGAGCGAATGCTTTACTAGCACTATGGGGTTACTCTGAACTCTACACTATTGAAGCCTACAATGAAATGGCAAGTTTGATTAAAGATTATGATATACCTGATACTGCCCTTGTGGGCAAAGGCTTGCCCCCCTCTAAAGAAATAGCTGAAGCTCACTTTAAGCGGATGGAAATAGTGGAGGAGTTTGGTGCTGGCAGCTTGGAAGACCAGTTATTCCGAGCAAGGAATCCCGAATTAGTAGACTGGCTTAACATAGAAAGAAAGGGTGCTGATAAACTTAATCCTATAACAACACCTATTGCTTCTCTAGAGCTTAAGACAGAAAAGACATATCGTGACATTTGGAACAAACTTAAGGATACGGAATACCTGGATACTCTTGATAATAAAGTCAAGGATGAGGAAGGATTAACCGAAAGAGGTAGATATATTATTGGACTAAAGGCTACCAGGATAACGGATGAATATACCTATATTGATATAGAAAGAAAGATAGAAGCCATTGAGATAGGCACGATAGAGACACCAACTCCTGATAATATCGTTGAAGCCTGGGTGGAACGGTACCGTGTAGTTGACCAGTATGGAAGTTCTAGTTCACAAGCCCTTGTCTGGTTGCTTGATAACCTTGAAGTCTTTGACTGGGCTGTCGAAAATAACCTTCTCAAGGATGGGGAAAGGAAAACTGAATTACTAGAGCGAGAAAATATACTGCGCATCAATGTGGAAATAGCTGGGTTGGAAGAAGGCTCTGACCAATGGATTAAGCTTAATTATAAAAAGGAAGCCTATAATTATGGGCTTCCAGATAATCTCATAGACACTTATGTGGAATACTGTATTAACCCGAAGTTGAAAAAACCTGATGGTTGGGAACAACTGTGGGGTGAGAATATGCCATATTTTGAGGATGATTGGTGGCTCATGGAGCATATGGAGTTCTATGACACTATGGTTGAGTTGGATATCTGGGAGGACTATCTGAACGAAAAAGACAAGAATGGAGTGACATATAAGGACAAAGTGCCCACCAAAGAAGTGTTTGAACTCTACAAAAAATATTTGCAAAGGCCATTGGGACAGCCACGAAAGGACTTCAGGGCTTTACACCTGGATTTGGATGCCTGGGGCGTAATATATTTTAATTGGAAACCAATTGAAGAGCAACTAATAAAAGAGCCCAAACCGTCCCCCTGGGAGGAAATCTATGAGAAAAAGCGCTGGATCGAAACACTAAAGGGGTTGTAGGAACTTGACAGTTATAATATTTTATGGTAAGTATAAGTAAGGAGGTTTATGATTATGGACGGTGAGACCAAAATAGAACAGGAAGCTGTTTCTGGAAAGGGACAGCCTTCTGCTGATGGAGGTAGTAGCCCTTCAATAGAACCCGTAAAAACCTATACTGAAGCCGAGGTGGCCAAAAGGCATAGTAAGTTGGATAAGATGATTGCTCAACTTACTAGAGAGCGGGATGTGCTGAAGCAGGACAGCGAGGCAACAAAACAACAGTTCGCTGATATTCAGCGGCGTATTGATGAACAGGAGGAGGAGCAAGCCAGAGGAGACCCTGATTCCCTTAAACTCTATCAGAGACAAAAAAAACTGAGGGACCTGGAGTCTCAATTAAAAACACAGCAGAGGCAGATTGAATTGGAAAGACAGCAGTTCACCGATAAAATAAGAAGGGCTGATGAATTGGAGGCTGAAAACCTGGTTATCTCAGCGGCTATGGAACATCATGTTGACATCGGCGAACTCAAAGTAAAAGTCCAGAAGTTTAATCTGACTACCGAAGAGCAAATAGCAGAAATGGCTGCTATTCTAGCATCATCTGGCAGGAAACTTCCTCCAAAAGGTGACTCTGGCAGAAGTGTTGGCGGAACGGATTTCGACTCCATGAGCCCTAGAGAGAAAATAGAGGCAGGTCTTAAAGCAAGTAAATAATAGGAGGGAAAAGTATAATGCTGACTAAAGTTCAGTATGAATATTTGAAACACGACCTTGTGCTTGCTGGTGTTTGGGATACAATTGTCAAGGAAAGCCCGATTCTTCAGCGGCTACCCTTCAAATCAATTGACAACAACATCATAAAGTATAATGTCGAGCTGACTATGCCAACGGTAAGTTGGCTCCAACCCGGTGACCAAATCACAGAGAATACCGGGACATTTCAACAGAGAACCACCAATGTCTACACTTTAATTGGCGATGCCGATACGGACAAGTCCATGATAGCCATGAACCCACTCCAGAACCCTGAATCCATTGATATTGAGGCAAAAGCCAAAGCGATGGCGCACACTTTTGAACTGGCGTTTATCATGGGGCAGACAACCACCACTTCCAATTCCAAAGAGTTCAAGGGATTGTTGAGAATACTGGCGGAACTGGAATCTCCAACTACCACTGACCTAGATGCCCTCAATAACAGCCAAGTTATTGTCGTTCATGCTAGTTCTGGCGCCCTGACCATGCCCTACATGGACGAGCTGATTGACCAGGTAAGACCAGGAAAGCCTGATATGCTTTTAATGAGTCGCAGGGCAAGGCGGAAGCTCAATGCGTTGCAGAGAGCTAGTGGCAGTGCTGTTGTGATGACTGAGTTAAAGGAATTCGGTCTTTCCGTGCCCAGCTACGATGACATCCCCATATTCGTCTCAGAGTGGGTGCCAAACAACATTCAGGATGGCGCAAGTTCAGTTCTTGCCATTGCCAGTTACGACCAGTCTGTTGGTAGGGCTTCTGGCTACGACAACACGGTGATCTTCGCCATGAAAGTCAGTGAAGAGGATGTTACTGGACTTCAGGCAGGTGGGATGACCCACGAGCGGGAGACCTTCATCGAAGGCAAGAATGTCATCCGCAACAGGTTCTCGTGGAATGTCTCGGCAATGTGCAAGAAAAAGTATAGCCTGGCTGCTCTCATCAATATCAATCCCGACAGCTAAGGCGCAAATAAATAACAGGAGGATTAAAGGAAATGACTAAATCTGTAGCATACAGAGCAGAAGTCATCAATGAGAGTGGATATGTTGTCATGTATCCCAATCTTGGCGACCTTGCAGACATGAAGGCGACTTATCCACCTAACCCCTATGCTGAAAGTAAAGTTCAGCTATTCCCTCTCGGCACGAAGTTGATACAGGGGGAACGGGTTTGGCGTTATACCAAGAACGGTGGTACAGGGTTGGCTATCGCTGCGCCTGTGCAGGCTGCGGCTGCAATTCATGCTGAGCTTCCCTCTGACATTGTGGTGGGTGCGGATTCGGCAATCGGCGCATACACTGTTACCTTGACCAGCACAGCTAACCTGGCAACAGCACCGTTAAGCACTAAAGACGGCTTTGCCGAAGGCTATCTGATTATCAACGACTTGGCAGGCGAAGGGCAGTTATACAAGATTAAGGGACACGAAGCGGCATCGGGCACGAGTAACTTCGTGGTTACCCTGTATGACCCACTGACCATAGCACTGACCACTTCTTCACAGGCTGGTCTGGCGCAGAGTCCCTATGCCAATGTGGTTGTTACTCCAGGCACAACTCCTACGGGTATGGTGCTTGGAATACCTGCTATAGCAGTTACTGCCAGCTATTACTTCTGGTTGCAGACTGGGGGGCCTGCGGCTGGCGTTGCTCAAGCTGCTATCCCTGTTGGGGCTTGGGTCTCGGCTGGTATCCAGGGAGGCAAACTCATATCTACAACTGCTGAAGCTACTTACGGAATTACCAGAACCACGCAGGTAGTAGGGTTTGCTCTAACACCTGCTGTTGCCGACACAGAGTCCTTCATGGTGTTTCTAACACTTGACAGGTAAAAGAGTAGAGAGGGGAGGGTCAATCCTCCCCTCTCACTCTAATAGAGGAGGCTAAAATGTCACCTGCAAACTCGGAATCCCAGAGGCGTCTTTTCTGTGTAGCCCTTTCAATTAAGCGCGGAGAAACGGCAAAATCTTACTCAAAGCAGGCAGCCAAAATAGCTGATGAAAATGATGAGGCTACGCTAAAAGAATTTTGTGAGAGTGAAGTTCGTAAAGAATAAGAGGTGAAAGTTGAGTGATATTATCCCATCCTATAAATTCAGCGAATTTATGAAACTAAAAGCTCACCAAATAAAGAGAATGAAATCAGTAGAGATTACCTCTGATGGTGAGTATTTATTCACGGTGATTGTGCCACAAACTGACTATATCAAGATGCAGACGGAGTTTGCGGCGCAATTGAGTAACAGTGTTCGTGGGGAAAGCCTGGAGGATATTCTGAGTAAGGAGTAAAACATGGCAGATTACAGCGTAAAGACAGAAGACCAGTATGGCAGGCAGATAAAGCCTGTATTATTCATTCCCAGGAGCTACCAGCCTCTCACTGACTTTTTCATTGATTTACGCACTCATAACGCAAAAACTTGGAATGTAGACCTGAGGGCGCTTATGCCAAACGATGGCAACGATGATGTAGTTATACAGTGGATGATAGTCAATCTCACTCGCCCAGATGTCGAGCACTGGACATTTGCAATAGCAGACAATGAATCTCAGAGGCTAATTGTTTATCTGCACGGAAGTATTTTGAATCCCACTGGAGCGCAGGCTCAAATTGCCATGCCTGTCCAGGCCGCTCCAGCTATGTTGCCAGTGAGATTGGACAGACCCCGAAATCTACAAATCTACTTGACTGCTCCTGACACAGATGAGAGATATGTTAGCGCCTATGGGGACATACGCCTGGCAAATCAGGTGTATCAGAACCAGGCTACTCTGGCTGCTGGTGCAAATAATACACTTGGCGGCATCAATGCGATCCAATCGAACTTCTGTCCCTGGAGATCCTGCGATGGGACATCCACTTCTGTAGCGGAGGAATTTGTGGCAACTGTTGACCTTGGCTCGATAATGTCTCTGAAAAAGATTGCTGCATATTGGAGCTGGTATATAGAAACTGCGCAGGACGCAGATGCAAGAGTGAGACTGGCTTATTCCAGCAATGGCGTGAACTATACGAGTATCAGGAGCTATGCTGGGTTAGATATACCTGCTGGCATCGCTAATGCGGAATGGGAAAACAGGAGTGTATCGGATGTTACTGCAAGATACTTGCATATGAGGGCGAATACAGGTGCTACAGGCAACAAGGTGCATTGCATAGTAGTGACCTGGTTTGCCTGGAAGGCGAAATAAGGAGGCGGCATGGCAGTAAGAAAAGTTCTGAATACAGGGGAGCGTTATGAAGGTTTAGCGGGTGATGCTAAACCGACAGGTGTTGGTATCAACTCCACATTCAGGGAGCAGGATACAGGGAAACAGTATATTACCTTCGATGGCACTAACTGGACTGAGTGGGATATGGCACTGCCTTTGTTGAGGGATGCGCTGAGGGGAGCATCGGATAAGACGCTCACCACTGTCGAGTCTGCTATAGCTGAATTAAAGACACTAGTAGTATTAGCTGCAGGGGCCAATCTGATTGGTAAGGTTGGGGTAGACCAGACTACGCCAGGCACAACCAATTTGGTAGCTACTAGCGTGGTTAAAACTATTCAGTCTGAATTATTAGCTATAACGGCGGTAGCTGCTGGCGCACAGCAGAAATCATCTATATTGTCCCTTACGGGCATCAAGAAGGCTGCCGTATTTATTGACCACGGCAGAACTGCCACCACGGCTTTTGTTGGTGCAGGAACGGAGTATAGGGTCGAGGCAAGCCAAAAAGCGGCTGTTAATGATGTCTGGAGGACAATAGCATCGGTGGTAGCTGGAATAGCGGCTGCTTCAGAGATTACAGCAGACGGCGATGAGGCTGCAGGGCAAACTGTAATAGAATGTGGTGCCACTCTTCCCGCTGTGAATGACATAGTGTTTTGGGAAAATGCTACTCTGGGTTTATCAGAGTGGGCTAAAGTAGTAGCGATAGATGCCACAGCTAATTTGGAGAACTTCACCCTTCAGGATGGGCTCACCAATGCCCAGGCCGCTGCCAAGTTGATATACAATAAAGCCGAACATTTCGTCTTGAACCTGGATGTTGAGGCTTTTAACAGGATGAGGGTAATCGTTAATAATAACAACGGGTCTACGAATGTGGCGATTAAATCTAGAGTAGCCTGCATAACGGAGAAATAGATGAACATTAGTGTTTTAGATACAGCATTGAAGCCAGGGACTATAGCAGTTTCGTCTCCAGACGGTAACTACCAGCATGAGCTTGACTCACTTGGTGGCTATGATAGCGGTTTAGCCAAATCCTGTGTGCTGGACTTAGCCTCGCCACTCTACGACCCGACGAATCGGAGCAAGATATACGACCGGTCGGGGAAGAACAACCATGGCACAATCTACGGCGCTTTATGGGCAAGACTACCTGGTGGCTTGTGGGTGCAGAGTTTCGATGGTGTGGATGATTACGACAGTATCCCTGACGCTGACTCTCTGGATACTATTCGCGCCTTTGAAGTATGGGTAAATCCAGTAGAGTATGTAAGTTCTGGGATTTACTACCATATTATT
>Ga0210056_1002126_pt1 | contig 16897 bp, 18 predicted proteins | sample CryGeyCG2014_080_2_FD_183965 | JGI IMG/M metagenome (GOLD analysis project Ga0210056, IMG submission 183965) | Groundwater microbial communities from aquifer - Crystal Geyser CG07_land_8/20/14_0.80 (SPAdes) (version 2) | ecosystem: Environmental > Aquatic > Deep subsurface > Groundwater | place... | reverse complement strand
ACTTTACCTCCTCGGCGAGCCGAGTCCGCTATCGGCGGAGGAGAAACAGCTCTTGATAGCATTTCAGAACAGCCATCTGCAGGGCGTCCGGCAGCAGGGATCCTATCGTCTCTACCGCCTGATTTAAGTCATCTAAAAACATGTTACGAATTAAATTCAATGATTTTTAGCGGATCCAGGCAATCTCGATCAGGTGGGAAACTGTTTGGAATTCTGGATCACCCGTGACCAGAGTCGCTGAATGGTTGACCGCACAGGCCAAAGCAAAGCAATCGGCATAGTAAAGGGCGTACTGGGCCTTGAGTTCGGCAGCCTGAAAAACAAGCGCATCAGTGACTGATACTACCGTCAATCCAAGCTGATAGATCCGGCTAATCACTTCGATTTTCTTCTCATCACCGAAACGCCGCTTGGTCAGGTAAACAATTTCACCGAGATTAATCATGCAAATGAGGTAATTGCAAAACGTTTTGTCATGCCCGAATGCTCTTATCGGGCATCCATGATTTCGGCAGTTAAAACCGGATTCCCGCCCAGAAGCGTCGCGGGAATGACAAAATTAGGAGTTTTGCAATTACCTGAAATGAATATGTCGAAAGGGCGCTCCCGGGAATCTCGCAAAATTTCGTCCACTCTGTTCGCCCTCAAAAGCCGCCCCCTTTCCGTCAAGGCCCATTTTGACCAGGTTGGGACAAGAGATCTTTGCATTTCTACGGTTGTTTTGGCCGAGCTTTACTATGGCGCGGCACGCCATCAACAGGGATCTTCCATCCGGAAAGAGATAGACGATTTTGTCTCCCGGTTGGCCGTAATCCTCTGGGACGAAACAGCGGCGGACCATTATGGACAGATTCGTGCTGCACTGGAAAAGGACGGCACGCCCATCGGCGCCATGGATATGATGATCGCTGCCCATGCCAGAAGTCAGGGGACAACGCTGGTAAGTAACAATACCCGACATTTTGACAAGGTCCCTGGATTGCTTGTTGCGAACTGGGTTTGAGCAAGAGCTAACGGAATAATCCTTGACATAAAGATGATAGCCATCATAATAGAATCGACAAATCCATTTTGAGGCGCATTATGGAAACTATTACCCGATTTTTTACCCCACCTGCCGAAAGTTTCTTCCTCTTCGGTCCCAGAGGAACGGGAAAATCAACCTTCATGAGGGAACGCTTCCCGGACGCCTGCTATGTCGATCTCCTCGATCCCGAAATGGTTCGTTCCTTTTCGGCAAGACCTGAGCGCCTGGCCGAGATCGTCCGCGGGCAGGGGGGACAGAAGTGTTTTGTGATCGACGAAATCCAGAAAGTTCCGGAGCTGCTTTCCGTCATCCACAAGCTCATTGAGGAAAAACAGGGCTATACGTTCGTACTGACCGGTTCGAGTGCACGCAAACTGAAAAGGACGGGCGTGGACATGCTGGGTGGCCGGGCGTTGCTGAGGACCATGCATCCTTTCCTGGCCTCCGAGCTTGGTGAACGCTTTCGCCTGGAGGAGGCGCTTCAGCGTGGTCTGCTTCCCCTCGTTTATTCCTCGGCAAACCCGGACGACGTATTGCGTTCCTATGCCGCCCTCTATCTCAGGGAAGAGGTCCAGATGGAAGGGCTGGTCCGGAACGTCGGGAATTTCTCCCGTTTCATGGAGGCGATCAGCTTTTCTCATGCCTCCATTCTCAACCTGAGCAACGTCGCCCGGGAATGCATGGTGGAGAGAAAAGTCGTGGAGGGATATACGACGATTCTGGAGGATATTCTCCTCGGCTTCCGCCTGCCCGTCTTTACGCGCAGGGCGAAGCGGGAACTCGCCGGGCATCCGAAATTCTACCTGTTCGATGCGGGGGTTTTCAGATCCCTGCGGCCGCGGGGGCTGCTGGATCGTCCCGAAGAGATGGAAGGACAGGCGCTGGAAGGGCTTGTCGCCCAGCACCTGAGGGGCTGGCTTGCCTATTCGCCGGAAAAGAGCGATCTCTATTTCTGGCGAACCCGCTCCGGCGTCGAGGTTGATTTCGTCGTCTATGGCCCCCAGGGACTGTGGGCGCTGGAGGTAAAAAATACTGCGACGATCCGGCCAAGCGATCTGAGAGGTCTCAAATCATTCCGGGACGAGTATCCGGAGAGCAGGGCGCTCTTTCTCTACCGCGGCCGGGAGCGATTATTGCGGGAGGGGATACTCTGCCTTCCCTGCGGCGATTTCCTCAGCCATCTCTTTCCCGGCAAGACGATTGACGATGCCTGCCGCATCTGAAACGCTCATTCCTGCGTTAACAATCTTCATTTTCCTGCTTATCCAAGAAGATGTTTTATGATATAGGTCTTACACAAGTTACTGGAGGGTTCATTCATGTACGAAGTCACCATCAGAAAATCCTTTGCCGCCGCGCATCTGCTCCGAGAGATCGGCGGCAAGTGCGAAGGGCTCCACGGACACAACTTTATCGTGGAGATCTCGGCCGCCGCCGCCGAGCTCAATGAAGAGGGTCTGCTGATCGATTTCCGTCTGCTGAAGCGCTGGACCGATGAAGTTCTTGAGGAGCTCGATCACAAATATCTGAATGAGCTTCCTTTTTTCAAAGATATGAACCCCTCGTCCGAACAGATCGCCCGTTTCCTCTATGAAAGGATCGGAGAAAAAGCAAAGCCGGCGAAGACCCCGCTCTCCCGCGTGACCGTCTGGGAAACGGAGAACGCCCGCGTCTCCTACAGCCTATGATCGACATCCAGAACCTGAAAGACGAACGGAATATCGACATCAAGAAGGTCGGGGTCAAGGGGCTCAAATACCCCATTGTTGTGCTGGACCGCGCCCACGAAACGCAGCAGGTCAATGCGACGATCAACATGTATGTGAGCCTCCTTCACCATTTCAAGGGGACGCACATGAGCCGTTTCGTCGAGGTCCTCAATGAGATCCGGGAACAGGTCAACATCCGGACATTCCACAGCATCCTGGAGAAGATCCGGACCAGACTGCGCGCTGAATCGGCCCATATCGAAATCGAATTCCCGTACTTTATCGAGAAGACCGCCCCAAGGTCCAAAGCGAAAAGTCTGATGGAATACCGCTGTCAGTTTATGGGAACCTGCAACGACGGCGGCATGGATTTCATGGTGGGGATGGTCGTCCCGGTGACCACCGTCTGCCCCTGCTCCAAGGAGATCAGCCGCTCCGGCGCCCACAACCAGCGGAGCATCGTCACCGTCCGGGTAAGGTTCCGTAAATTCTTCTGGATCGAGGACGTGATCAAACTGATCGAAAAGTCGGCCAGCGGCGAAGTGTATTCCCTGCTGAAGCGGATCGACGAGAAATTCGTCACGGAAAAAGGTTATGAAAACCCGATGTTTGTTGAGGATGTCGTCAGAAACGTTGCCGTTCGACTCAGCCAGGATCCCAATTTCACCTGGTACAGCGTCGAGGCGGAAAATTTTGAAAGCATCCACAACCACAGCGCCTACGCCTGCGTGGAGAAGGAATAACCATGGGGAATGAAAGCAAGTTTTTCAATCTGTACCGTCACGGCTTCATCCGGGTCGCCGTCTGCATCCCGGAGGTCAAGGTGGCGGACACCGGATTCAACGCCGGAGAGACCATTCGCCTCGCCCGCGAGGCCGCGGACCGGAAAGCCGTTTTCGCCCTCTTTCCCGAACTCGGCCTCTCCGCCTATTCCAACGATGACCTCTTCCAGCAGGAGGCCCTCCTCCAGGGGACCCTCCGCGCGATCGCGCGCATCGCCTGCGAGACGGAACCCCTCAACCTGATCCTCGTCGTCGGCGCACCGCTGCAAGTCGACTCCCGCCTCTTCAATTGCGGAATCGTTCTCTGCCGCGGCCGCATTATGGGGGTGGCGGTGAAGTCCTACCTCCCCAACTACCGGGAATTTTACGAGGGGCGTCAGTTCAGCCCCGCCGAAGAGACGCTTGCGAAAACCATCCGCCTTTGCGACCAGCGTGAGATCCCGTTCGGCGCCGACCTTCTTTTCGATGTTTCCAACATCCGCCATTTCCGCTTTTTCCTGGAAATGTGCGAGGACGTCTGGGTCCCCATCCCCCCCTCCTCCTTTGCCGCGCTGGCCGGAGCGACCGTGATCGGAAACCTCTCCGCCTCCAACGCGACGATTGGGAAAGCGGAATACCGGCGAAGCCTGACCGCGAACCAGTCCGCCCGGTGCGTCGCCGCCTATCTTTACGCCGCGGCCGGCCCCGGGGAATCGACAACGGACCTTGCCTGGGACGGCCACGCCATGATCTGTGAAAACGGTAATCTGTTAGCGGAATCGGAGCGATTCGCGGACGGTTCCCGGATGATCCAGGCCGACCTCGATCTGGACCGTCTTGCGCAGGATAGGATGCGGCAGACCAGCTTCGGCCGGAACGCCTTCACCCACCGTGAGGCGCTGTTGAGTTTCCGCCTAGTCGAAATGAAGTTGGATCCCGGCGGCGGACGTCTGCTCCTCAACCGCGAGTACGCGCGTTTCCCCTACATCCCGACGGACCCCGCCAAGAGGGAACAGCGCTGCTATGAGGCCTACAATATCCAGGTTCAGGGGCTCTCGCAACGTCTGAAGTCCTCCGGAATCGACAAGGTCGCAATCGGCGTCTCCGGGGGACTCGACTCCACCCATGCCCTGATCGTCGCCGCCCGGACGATGGACATGCTGAAGCTGCCGCGCTCCCACGTGCTGGCCTATACAATGCCCGGTTTCGCAACATCCGACAAGACCCATCACAATGCCCTTTGTTTGATGAAGGCGCTCGGTGTGGAGGCGAACGAGATCGACGTCCGGCCAAGCTGCATGCAGATGCTCAAGGATATCGGACACCCCTACGCGGAGGGGAAAACGGTTTATGATATCACTTTTGAAAACATCCAGGCCGGGGAGAGGACATCGCATCTCTTCCGCATTGCCAATTGGAGAAACGCCCTCGTGGTCGGCACGGGCGACCTGAGCGAACTCGCCCTTGGCTGGTGCACCTACGGCGTCGGCGACCACATGTCCCACTACAATGTGAACGCCAGCGTTCCCAAGACGCTGATTCAGCATCTGATCCGCTGGGTCGCGCGCTCCGTGCAGTTCTCTGCCGAGGCCTCCACGGTCCTCCTCGATATCCTCGAAACGGAGATCAGCCCCGAGCTGATCCCGGGCGATACAGGCGCGCAGCCATCCCAGAGGACGGAAGAGATCGTCGGCCCGTACGAACTCCAGGATTTCAACATTTTCTACACAACGCGCTTCGGTTATCTGCCAACCAAGATCGCTTTCATGGCCTATTGCGCCTGGCGGGACCGAACGCGGGGGGACTGGCCCGACGTCCCCGAGTCGAAGCGAAACGCCTACACGATCGGCGAGATCCGCCGCTGGATAGAGATTTACCTCTACCGGTTCTTCCAGATCAGCCAGTTCAAGCGCTCCTGCGTCCCCAACGGCCCCAAGGTCGGTTCGGGCGGGTCCCTCTCGCCGCGGGGCGATTACCGGGCGCCGAGCGACAGCCAGGCCGCCGTCTGGCTGGAAGATGCACAGAATATTCCGGAAATGGATGAGGGATGAAACAGGAACAATACAAGGATTTCGACGCCACGGAACTCTTCTGCCCCAAGTGCAGGCGCGCCGTCCCGGTGCGGAAGCGCCTCCTCCTCGTTCTTGCGAACGGGGACAAATACGACTACACCTGCACCTTCTGCGGAACTTCCGTGGGCGACAAGATGGTGACGGAACGGGACAACCTCCGCGTCCTGCTGAAATGAAGAAGGGCGGCCGATGGCCGCCCCTCCCGTTATGAGAATCATTGAAAGATATCCCCCGTGTTGTCATTCCCGCGAAAGCGGGAATCCAGTGTTTTAAAGTAGTTCTGGATACCGGCTTTCGCCGGTATGACCGTTTGAGGGATTTTTTACGAAGAGGTCGTCACTCTTCCTGAAGTTCTTTTATCCCCGCATAGTGGTCGAGCGCCTCCGGATTCTTCAGGGCGTCCTTGTTCTGAACGGCCTGCCCTTCGATCACCTTCTTCACCGAAAGCTCGACCTTCTTCATGTTCAGGGTGTACGGAATGTCCGGCACGGCGATGATCTTGGCCGGAACGTGGCGCGGGGATGCGTTCACGCGGATCAGCTTTCGGATCCGGTCCCGGAGCTCGTCGGTGAGTTCCTTCCCCGGCGCCATCTTGACGAAGAGAATGATGCGGACGTCGTTCTTCCAGTTCTGCCCGACGACGATGCTGTCGGCAATCCCCTCGACGTTCTCGACCTGACGGTAGATCTCCGCCGTCCCGATCCGGACGCCGCCCGGGTTCAGAGTGGCGTCGGAGCGGCCGTAGATCACGACGCCGCCCCGCTCGTTGATCAGGATGTAATCCCCGTGCCGCCACACATTCGGATAGACCTCGAAATAGGCGGCTCGGTATTTCTTGCTTCCCGGATCGTCCCAGAAGTAGATGGGCATCGAGGGGGAAGGCGCCGTGCAGACGAGCTCGCCCTGTTGGTTGATCACCGGCTTCCCGTTCTCATCGAAGGCCTCGACCTTCATCGCAAGACCCCGGCACTGGAGTTCTCCGGAATAGACCGGCCCCATCGGGTTTCCCAGCGCGAAGCAGCCGTTGATGTCCGAGCCGCCGGAGATGGAGGAGAGCTGAAGATCCTCCTTGACCTCCCGATAGATGAACTCGAACCCCTCCTCGGAGAGGGGCGACCCCGTCGAGAGGATGGTTTTGAGGGCGGAAAGGTCATACGCATTGCCCGGCCGGACCCCCTCGTTCATCAGCGCAGCGATGTAACCGGCGCTGGTCCCGAAGATGGTGATCCCTTCCTCCTGGGCCGTACGCCATAGGACGCCCGGGTCCGGATGGAAGGGGTTCCCGTCATAGAGGAGGAGTTTCGCGCCGACGCCGAGCGAACTCGCGAGCCAGTTCCACATCATCCAGCCGCAGGTGGTGAAATAGAAGATCGTATCCTCCCGCTTGAGGTTTGTATGGAGGATCAGTTCCTTCAGGTGGTGGATCAGGATCCCGCCGGCGCTCTGCACCATGCACTTTGGCAGACCGGTCGTCCCCGAGGTGAACATGATGTAGAGCGGGTGTTCGAACGGGAGCTGCTCGAACTGGATTTTCAGACCGCTTTCCGGCGCCCGGAAATCCTTGTAATGGACGGCATTGCGCAGGCCGCTGATATCCGGCTCGCTTTCCGTATAGGGAACGACTACGACCTTCTCGATCGACGGAAGATCCTTGATGATCTCCGCCACACGGGAGAGCGAATCGAGGCTCTTCCCTTTGAAGAAGTAGCCGTTGGCAACGAAAAGAACCTTCGGTTTGATCTGCCCGAAACGGTCCAGCACGCCCTTGATCCCGAAATCGGGAGAGCAGGAGGACCACACCGCCCCGATGCTTGTCGCGGCGAGCATCGCCGTCACGGCCGCGGGCATGTTCGGCATGAATCCGACGACGCGGTCGCCGACCCCAACCCCGCACGCCTTCAGACTCTTCGCCAGCCTGGCCACCTCGTCATACAGTTCGGCGTAGGTCATCTTAACCGTCGGGTGATCCTCGCCCTTGAAGATAAGGGCCACGGAATCATCCCGGAAACGCAGCAGGTTTTCCGCAAAGTTCAGACGGGCGCCCGGAAACCACTTTGCCCCTGGCATTTTGTGTTCGTGATCAATCACCCGATCATAGCCCCGGGAGGCCTGGATCCCGACGAAATCCCAGACCGCTGCCCAGAATTCGGGAATATGATTCACCGACCAGGCATACAGGCCGTCATAATCGGCGAAAGTCTGCTCATGTCGGTCGTTTACGAACGACATGAAGCGGTACATGTTGCTGTTCCTGACCCGTTCCTCCGAAGGCTGCCACAACATCTTCCCCATCTTAAGACCCTCCCTAAGTTATGAATTCGGTGATGACCTCTTTTTTTCCAGCGCTTTTTTAAGTTTATCGGCGAGGACCCCCATCCCCCCCGCGGCGGCTTCATCGCGATAGACGACAACCTGCTCCCGGGAGGCGGCCGTTCCTTCCATGTAATCTCCCAACACTCCCCGACTGTGGACATCCTCATGGCAGTAGGCGCAAAGGTTCTCCCAGTTGCTTCCGTCCGGAGGGTTGTTGTGGTGATTGCCGTCTTTATGATGGACGGTCAGGAGGTGGCGGTTCGCGGCATCAAACTCTCTGCCGCAGCGGCCGCAGATCAAACCATGCAGGGCCAGTGACCTCTCCCGGTACTCCTCCCCGCCGAATTGCTGCGACGCCTTGATCTCCCGGACGACCTCTTCGGCCGACCTGGAGGGTCTGACCTTGTCCGGAAGAGTCTGGACCCGGACGCGTCCCCCCCTGCTCCCATACGTTACACCGGCCATATCAGCTCCCCGGTTGCCTGGTTCTGCGGTTTATTACCCCATCAAGGCGACCTATGATGAACGGCCGCCCTTCCCTTCCGGACATCCCCCCGTGAGACAGTCGATAAAGACCCGGACCCCCCTGCCCACCGCCATGGAGGTCCGAAGGGTGCGCGCAAACGGAAAACTCATCCGGCGCCGCAGAACCTCCTCCACTCCGAGGAAGACGCCGACGATCCCCTGAACCCGCCTCAGGGTCAGAGAAATTTCGGCGACCTGTCGGTGGACGGTGGTCGACGTCCGGTTGATGTTGGTCGTGATCTCCTCCAGATTCTTCATGATCAGCGGCAGTCTCTGATTGAGGACCTGGAGGGTGAAGGCCATCTCCCTTGCCGTACGCAGGATCTGAATGAGAAAGGGAACGCAAAGTCCGGCGAAAAGCAGAAAGGCGGCACTCAATAGGATCAAAATGTTGTCGGTCACGGCGTCACTCCTTCATTGGATGTTCAGAGGGTTTATTCTGTTCCTCCCGGAACGCACCGACCCCCGCTTCGATGGCCTTCTTCAGCCGGCTTTTCCCATCCTGCAAGGTCTCTTTCCCCCGGCCGGCCAGCTCGTCCACCTTCTCGCCCACCTCTTCCACCTTCTCTTTTGCCGTCTCCTCCAGTTCCTTCAGGCGCTCAACGGTCGCCTCGTAAGCCTTGCGGCTCTTTTCAACGGCATGGCCATACTCCTCTTTTGCTTTGGAAAGGAGTTCATCGGCCTTCTGCCCGATCTCCTCGCGGGTTTCCTTCCCGCTTTTCGGCGCGTACAGGATGCCGATCACCGCTCCGATCAGACCGCCAACGACAAGACCTGCAATAAAATCACCATTTTTGCTCATGATTTACCTCCTCTTCTGGTTCGTTCATTCGGACAAGGACGGATGTTTCTCAACTTGAAAACCTTTTGCCGGCGGGGTTGCTTCGACGGCATGGATCATACAACAATGCGACCGTTGCCGTCAAAAATAATTTTGACGTAAAAAAAGGTATTCAGGCAAAAAAAACGGCCGCATGCGGATGCCGGCCGTTTTTTTCGTAGTGTTAAAGATCCTACTTTGTTGCAGGAGCCGCGGGCGCTGCGGGAGCTGCCTCAGGGGCCGGAGCAGGTGCAGGTGCGGGAGCCGGAGCTGTGGTCTCAGCCGGCTTCTGCTCTTCCGCCTTCTTGCAGCCAACAACTGCAAGCGATAACGTCAAGAAGAAAAGCGTTGAAAGAATAATAGCAGATACCTTTTTCATCGACATGTCACCTCCTTTCACAGATTTTAATGCTGATGCCGGTTTGCAGATGCATAACTGGCACCGTTGGACAAAATACGCTTTATTTTTACCTTGTCAAGACAAATTTATCATTATATAAAAGGATGAAGGATGGGAGAGGCAGATGATCCTGGGTATTGATGTGGGCGGCACACATACGGATGCGGTTCTGATCGATCACCTCAGGGTCCTGAAAAAGGCCAAGGCCCTCACAAACCCGGAAAACCTTCTGAGTTCCCTTCTCGAGGTCACCACCGAGCTGGTGGATGAGGCGACCATCGATCAACTGGAAAGGGTTGTCCTCAGTACCACGATTTCCACGAATGCAATCGTCCAACACAAGGTCGATCCCGTCGGAATCATGGCGGTGAGCGGCCCCGGTCTTCCCCCCGCCCTTCTTCAAATCGATTCGAATACCCATATCCTTTCCGGTTATCTGAACCATCGCGGCATCGAAATCGCGACCATCGACCAAGAAGAGGCATCCCGCATCGCGTCCCGTTTTCGTTCCGAAGGGATCCGGAATGTCGGCATCATCGGAAAATTTTCCACACGAAATCCCAAGCAGGAGCTGGAACTTCGGGAGATTGTCCGGAAGCTTGACCACGATCCGCTCCAACACGTCTCTTTGGGTCACCGGATGTCGGGGCGGCTCAATTTCCCCCGGCGGATCGCCACCGCCTATCTCAACGAAGCGATCTTTCGACCCTATCAAAGATTTGTCACGCAGGTTCTTCGTTTCGTCCATACCCGGAAAATCACGATTCCGATCTATATCCTGAAAGCGGACGGGGGAACATTCGACATCGCGCAATCCGTGGAATATCCTGTCCAGACGATCCTTTCCGGCCCCGCGGCCAGCATCATGGGGATCCTGGCGACAACCGGCTGCGGCAGCGACGCCATCGCCCTCGATATCGGCGGGACGACGACGGATATCGCCCTCTTTGCCGCTGGCGTCCCCCTGTTCGAAGCCTTCGGCGTCACCATTGAAGGCCACCGAACACTGATCCGGGGATTGCGAACCAAGTCGATCGGCGTCGGCGGCGACAGCGTCGTCCGCGTTCGAGAAGGAAGGATCTTCATCGGACCTGAACGGGAAGGAGTCGCCGCGGCTTGCGGAGGGCCGTTCCCGACGCCAACGGATGCGATGATCGTTCTCGGAATGACCGTGATCGGCGATGCGGAAAAGGCGGCGGCCTCCCTTACCCCCATCGCCGCCGCGCTGAATTGCCCGGTCGTCGAAGCGGCCCGGGCCATCTTTGATGAGACCTGCCGGAAGATCGCCGGCCATGTCCGCGCTGTCCTCGATGAGACCAACAACCGGCCGGTTTATACCATCCATGAAATGCTGGAGGGCAAGAAGCTGAATCCCCGGACGCTCTATGTCGTCGGTGGACCCGCAGGCCCGCTCGCGCCTGAGCTGGGCAGGCTGCTCGACTGTGAAGCGCATATCCCCATCCATGCCGAAGTGGCCAATGCCATCGGGGCCGCCCTCGCCCGGACGACAGCGGAGATGACCCTGCTCGCCGACACCGAGCGGCGGACGCTGACCATCGCGGAAGAGGGCTTCCAGACCCCCATTCCACCCGATTTCACGATGGAAGATGCCATCCGCATCGGCCGGGAAAAGCTCCGGGAGAAGGTCTTGGGCATGGGCGCCGTCGAAGTGGAACCCGAAATCGAGGTGGTCGAGGCCCAGGAATTCAACATGGTCCGCGACTACCATACGTCCGGCAAAAACATCCGGGTCAAGGTCCAGGTGAAGCCGGGCTGTATTGCCGACCTCAGACGGGGTGACGCCCTATGCCGTTGAAACCGCAAAAGCGAACAGGTCTGATCTTCTTCCCCGCCTTCGACTGGGCCATCTCGCCCTGCCATCCCGAACGGGAGGAGCGCCTCCTCTATACCCAGGATCAGGTCTTCGAGGAGGGCCTCCTCGATTTTGATAACATCCGCGAATACAAACCGGGGATCGCAACGGCGGAGGATATCAACCGGGCGCACATCTGCGTCCCGGATGCGGGCAGCGTGGTCACGGAATCCCATCTCATCTCGGCGGGCGGCGCCATCACCGCGGCCGAGAAGGTTCTTTCTGGCGAAGTCGACAACGCCTTCGCGCTGGTCCGGCCGCCGGGCCACCACGCGATGCTCGTCGTCCACGGCGCCCGCGGATTCTGCAACGTCAACATCGAAGCGATCATGATCGAATACATCCGGCATCATTACGGCCCGAAACGGATCGCCGTTGTGGATACGGACTGCCACCACGGCGACGGCACCCAGGACATCTACTGGAACGACCCGGATACCCTCTGCATCTCCATCCACCAGGACGGCCGGACGCTCTACCCGGGAACCGGCTTCCGCGACGAATTCGGCGGGCCAAACGCGCTCGGGGCGACCGTCAACATCCCGCTCCCCCCGCAGACCTCGGATGTGGGATTTCTCATGGTCCTCGACCGGGTCATTCTGCCCATTTTGGACGCGTTCAAGCCGGATCTGATCGTCAACTCTGCCGGACAGGACAACCACTACACCGATCCGATTACGAACATGCGTTTTTCTGCGCAGGGGTATGCTCTCCTCAACGAAAGGCTCGCCCCGGACATCTGCGTCCTGGAGGGGGGCTATTCCATCGAAAAGGCGCTCCCCTATGTCAATGTCGGCATCATCCTGGCGATGGCCGGACTCGATTACAGCCATGTCCGCGAACCGGATTACGACCCGCTCTCCCTCCGCCAGTCGCCTGACATCACGAGGGCCATCGAAGAGGAAGCGCGTGCGGTGATGGGTCTTTGGAGGGAGCGGCATGAGATGAAGAGAAGGGTCGTCGGCGCCAATCGCTACATGAAGCGGAAAAAATTCATCTATTACGACACGGACGGCATCAGCGAGAGGCAGGAGGAAACGGTCCGCGTCTGCGACGACTGCGGCGGGCTCGTCATGATCGAGTCGGTCGCCGATACCGGGAACAGCGTCTTCGCCGTCATCCTGCCCGGAAGGTGCTGTCCGGAATGCCGGAACGACGGGGAGCTGTTCTTTGAGAGGACCAATCGGGGAAAACACATCCGGGTCTATTTTCAGGACCGGGAAAGGGGCGTCTTTCTCGTTAAATGACGGCACCCCTCTTAAATAAGAAAGCGCGCATCAACGCGTGAACGGAAAAAAACACCTCACTCTCCCTTGAAGACCGGCTTGCGTTTTTCCGCAAAGGCGGCGAGCGCCTCCAGCCGGTCCTTCGTCGGGATGGCCACCTCATAGGCCTTGGACTCCAGCAGGAGGGCCACGCCGAGGGAGGCCTCCATCCCGTTATTGATCGCGAACTTGGCCTGACTGACACTAATCCCTGAAAAATACCGCTGTCAATTACCTTTTTTGTCTAAAGAATAGCCTCAATCCCTTTGCGGTGGATCACATTTAGCAGCACGAGTGCCGCGCCTATCGGACGCTTTGAGCCACGCTCCAATTGTGAAACGTACCCTGCCGTTAAGTTGAGATAGCGGGCAAAAACCGCTTGGCTCAAGTGCGCTTGTTCGCGTATCATGCGAATGTCTTTACCTGTCAGCGGTTCAACAAGCTTGTTTTTATCCTTCAAGCTGAGGTGACGCATGGTAATTTTTTCGTAAGTCGCTTTACCCAAAATGCCGGCGTCCTTCATGTCTTTGGCCGTTTCAAGTAGTGCTTGTGTAAGTCGGCCAGGTTTATTTTTTTCTGTCGTCATAGCTTACCTCCCTCAGAATCCCCTCTTTAATTGCATATTCAAGGCGCTCTTTTTTTGCCTCAAGCCACGCCGCCCCAATCTCTTTCAGCGTTTCCAGTTCGTCCGCCTCGATGTTATCTCGTTCGCTTTTCGCAAAGCCGTAGAGGAACACAGCCCGCTTGCCGGAACGGTAGGCGATTAGTAGCCGGTATCCGCCCGAGCGGCTTTGTCCTGTTCGCGCCACCCGTTGCTTGATGATCCCACCGCCTAAATCGGCGTCCACAAGCCCCCGTTCCGCACGTTCAATGGCGTCACACAAGCTATGATCCTCAAGCCGTTCCTGCCGCTCGTAACGCATGAACCACTTTGTTTTGAAGAGTCGCACATCACCCCCTGAGACTATGTACTATAGCACTATATATTATATATTTCAACCTTTTTTAAAAGCTACGCTGACCAGTACGCCCGGCCCGGCTCTGCCTACAATGATTACGAGTCTCTCAACCCTCTTTCCCTTACCGCCCCCCCGGTCATCCCGGCGGGATGGTCAACATGAATATCAGAAAATCCCTCTTGACAAATAGAACGCTCGTTCTACATTATGGCGGCCCTATGTCGAGCAGGTGATCTATCGTTATCTCGATTGCGGCGATCTGCACAACGGGTTTGCTCGCGTGAAATGTAAAGACTGCTTGGTGACCGACGGCTGTTTTTATGGTGATGGCGGCATGTTCCGCGTCGCCCCGCCCCTGGAGCTGAAAAAGCTGGAGGCCATTCCCCGATCAGGTCGAGGACAGGCTTCCGGCACAAGGTGTTCAGAATGCTCCTGAACAACGGAAAAAAACACCTCACTCCCCCTTGAAGACCGGTTTGCGCTTTTCCGCAAAGGCGGCGAGGGCCTCAAGCCGATCTTTCGTCGGGATCGTCACCTCGTAGGCCTTGGACTCCAGCGGGAGGGCCACGCCGAGGGAGGCCTCCATCCCGTTATTGATCGCGAATTTCGCCTGGGCGACGCCGATGGGACCGTTCTTCGCGATCTCGCGGGCCAGTTCCTGCACCGCGGGCATCAATTCCGCCGGTTCAACAACCCGATTGACGAGACCGATATCTAACGCCGTTTTCGCGTCGATCCGGCGAGCGGTAAAGATCAGCTCCTTCGCCTTCGCGATCCCGATGATCCGCGGCAACCGCTGCGTGCCGCCCGCCCCCGGAATGATCGCGAGACTCGTTTCGGTGAGCCCCATGATTACATTGGACGACGCGATCCGGAGATCACAGGCGAGCGCAAGTTCCATCCCGCCGCCGAATGCAAATCCATTGATTGCCGCGATGACCGGAACCCGAACCTGCTCCACGGCGGTAAACGTGTTCCGGATCGTGAAAATGAAGCGCCGGACCTGATCCGGACTCAGGGTTCGTCGCTCCTTCAGATCGGCCCCCGTCGAAAAGGAGGCCTTCTTTGGATCCTCGCCGCCGGCGCCGGTAATGATGATGCACCGTAAATCCATATCGAAGTTCGCCTCGCGGATCGTGTCGGCGAGCGCCGCGAGGAGATCGAAATTGAAACAGTTCATTGCCTCCGGACGGTTCAGCGTCAGGATCAGGATGCCGTCTTCCGTCTCTTCCCGCAATAGAATCTCAGGCATAAACCCTCCTATGTCAGACCTTCATGTCTCCCCAGACCGATTCCCGGATCGGCACGTGGAGGGCGATCTCGAACGCCCGCGCGAGCCGCTCCCGCGCCTCGCTGAAGGCGATGACGCCGTCGTGAAACAGAAGCGACCCGGTGTAGAAAGGGTGGCCTTCCTCGTCGTAACGGTCACGCATCCGCTGCCGGAATGCGGCCATCTCCGCCTCGTCGACCGTCCCGCCCTTGTCCGTAATGTTCTTCCGCCGGACCGTCTCTAAGATGAACCCGGCCGTCTCGCCGGACATGACCGTCGTCCGGCCGCGCATGTTTGTGAAGGCGAAACGGGGTTTGAACGCCCGGCCGCACATCCCGTAGTTGGCCGCGCCGTGGTCGGGACCGATCACGTAGGTCACCTTGGGCGCCTCGAGGCAACTGCAGGCGCGGACCATATCGGAGCCATACTTGCCAATCCCGCCCCACTCCTCCGCCTTGCCGACCATATACCCGGGGGAACCCTGGAGGAACAGGACGGGGATCCGGGAGTTGCCGCAACGGATCATCCATTCGGTCGCCTTCCGCGCCGCCTCGATATAGATCACCCCGGAGGCGTTCGCGGCGATCACCCCGACGGGGATCCCCTTGAGCCACATTTTCCCGCAGACGATCGATTCCCCGCGCGCAAGGCCGTACTTCGCCTTGTATTCGTGGAAGTAGCTGTCGTCGGCGAGACACCGGATCGTTTCGCGGATGTTGATGTGCTGGTAGGTGTTGATCGGGGTGGAGGCCATCATCTCGCGGAAGCCGTATCGCGGCTCCCGAGATTCCCGCCGCTCGATGCAGATCTTCTGCGCAGGTTCGAATTCCATCATCGCCCGGAGCTTCTCGATCCCTTCCTGCTGGGTATGGACCAGGTGATCGCAACCGCCGGAGTGCTGCGTATGCACATAGGCGCCGCCCAGGTCTTCCATCGAAACCGTCTCGCCGATCGCGGATTTCACCATCGGCGGACCGGCCAAAAAGGCATAGGCCATCTTCTCGATCATGATCGATTCGGAGGCAAGATAGACGATGTAGGCGCCGCCGGCGGTGTTTCCGCCGGTGGAGAGGGTGTACTGTTTGATCCCCTTGGCCGACATCCGGCACATGTTGTAGAACATCGATCCGAAATGGCCGTCGTCCGCGAAGCTGCCGACCTGCAGCGGCAGGTTGACGCCGCCGGAATCGGCGATATAGATGCAGGGGAGGCCGCACTGCTCGGCGATCGCCTGTGCCCGCATGTGCCTCTTTAGCGTGATCGGAAAGTAGCTCCCCGCCGCAATCCGGTTTTCATTGGCGAAGATCATGCAGTCCTTCCCGTGGACGATGCCGACGCCGGTCACTACGCCGCCGCCGGGAATATGCCCCCGTTTTTCCTCCTCATAGGCCGGCCCGCCGTGGAGCCTCTTCTTGCCGATGTCGTAACCGGCGTCGAGCCCCAGTTCGAAAAAATCCGTTCCCGGATCGATCAGCGTCCGGATGAGCTCCCGCATCGTCTTCTTGCCCTGCTTCGCGAGGCGCTCCGTCTGGACCACGCCTCCGATCCCGTAAGCCTCCTGACGGTGACGAAGCAGCAGCGCGTCCTGCTCCTCCCAATGCCTCAGATTCGCCTCACGCTCCTGCTGCTGGCGCTCCGCCCGCGTCAACCGCGGTTTCGTCTCCTCTGCCATATCCAGCGCTCCTTTACGTCACTCTTTATACATCGACTCGATCAACTCCCCGTAATGGGCGTTGATGAACTTCCGTTTGACCTTCATGGTCGGGGTCACCTCGCCGTCTTCCGTATAGAGTTTCTTGTCGAGGATCCGGAACTTGCGGATGTTCTCTACGCGGGCCATCTGGGCGTTCACCTTGTTCACCTCCTCCTGGATGAGATGGACGACCTCTTCCGCCCTCGTCAG
>Ga0210056_1002119_pt1 | contig 16923 bp, 14 predicted proteins | sample CryGeyCG2014_080_2_FD_183965 | JGI IMG/M metagenome (GOLD analysis project Ga0210056, IMG submission 183965) | Groundwater microbial communities from aquifer - Crystal Geyser CG07_land_8/20/14_0.80 (SPAdes) (version 2) | ecosystem: Environmental > Aquatic > Deep subsurface > Groundwater | place... | reverse complement strand
ACATCATCTGGACAGCCCTGACACGCATCGCCATTCTGCCGACGCTCATCGCCGTCATGGTGACCGCAATCAGCGAAGCCAGCGCCATCAGCCTGGCGACCAAGCGGGAAGTGCCAGACAAACTGGCCAGCCGCTTCCCGCCACCCCACGTTTGAACCCGGGAAACATTTGTCCGCAGATTTCAGCAGATTAAACAGATGCGATGATGTCGCTCACGCTGCGGTCAGTTTGGCGTATGCCAAAGCCAGCCACTTGCTGCCTGCATGTTTGAAATTGACCTGTACCCGCGCATCCGCACCCGCGCCCTCGACACCAATAATTGTGCCTTCGCCGAATTTCTGATGGAACACGCGCTGACCGATGCGCCACGGTGAACCGCTCTTTCCTTCTCCCGCGCGCTCGCGCCCCCCTATCCCGCTCTTGTCGCCTTGTGCGGGGTAGAGGCTGGGTGAGAAGGGAGCCGAATAGCCGAAAGCCGGGAACGGATTGGTGCGCGGCAACACGCGCGGCGATAGCCAGCGCAGCAAGGCTTCAGGCAATTCGCGCAAAAAACTCGATGCCATGCCGTAACTCACCTTGCCGTGCAACATGCGGCTCTGCGCGAAACTCAGATAAAGGCGGCGGCGCGCGCGGGTCAGTGCCACATACATCAAGCGTCGCTCTTCATCCAGCCCGCCGTCCACGTTCTGGCTGTTCTGGTGCGGGAACAGCCCCTCTTCCAGCCCGGTGATAAACACCGTGTGAAATTCCAGCCCCTTGGCGGAATGAACCGTCATCAAGTGCAGCGCATCGTCCTGGTCGCCCGCCTGATGCTCGCCCGCTTCCAGCGAGGCATGGCTCAAGAAGGCCGTCAGGTTGTCTTCCTCGTTTTCATGCACGAACAGCGTCGCCGCCGTCACCAGCTCATTCAAGTTCTCCAGCCGCTCCTGCGCCTCGCGCCGCTTCGCGCCCGTCTCGCTCTGGTAATGCGCAATCAGCCCGCTGTGGTGCAACACATGCTCGATGATTTCAGGCAAAGGCAGGTCAACCGTGGCACTGCGCAGCGCTTCGATCAGCCCGACAAAAGCCGTCACCTTGCCGCCCGCGCGTGCCGCCGCATCGAATAAAGTCGTATTGTTCTGCCGCGCGGCATCCTGCAATTGCTCGATGCTGCGCGCGCCGATGCCGCGCGTCGGGTAATTGATGATGCGCAGCAAGGCATTGTCGTCGTCAGCGTTTTCCATCAGCCGCAAATAGGCCATCGCGTGTTTGATTTCCTGACGCTCGAAGAAGCGCAAGCCGCCATACACGCGATACGACAAACCCGCCGACACCAGCGCATGTTCCAGCACGCGCGACTGCGCGTTGGAACGATAGAGCAGCGCCATCTCGGCAAGCCTCACCCCATCAGAATGTAACTGCTTGATTTCACTGATAATAAAATTCGCCTCTTCCACGTCATTCGGCGCTTCATAGACACGCAACGGCTCACCGCCGTGCTCCGCCGTCCACAGATTCTTGCCCATACGGTTGCGGTTATTACTGATCAGCGCATTGGCGGCATCGAGAATATTGCCGTGCGAGCGGTAATTCTGCTCCAGCTTGATGACCGCTTCGACGTGAAAATCGCGCAGCAATTCCTGCATGTTGCCGACATCAGCGCCGCGAAACGCGTAGATGGACTGATCGTCGTCGCCCACCGCAAACAGCGAATTGTGCCCCCCTGCCAGCAGCTTCAGCCACTGGTATTGCAGCGGGTTGGTATCCTGGAATTCATCCACCAGAATATGCTTGAAGCGTTCCTGATAGTGTTCGCGCAAAGACTGATTGCGCGACAACAACTCATAGCAGCGCAGCAGCAATTCGGAGAAATCCACCACCCCTTCCTTCTGGCACTGCGCATCGTATTCGGCGTAGACCTCGACCTTGCGGCGCGTATAGGGGTCGTAAGCCTCCACTTCGTTTGCTCGCAAGCCCTGCTCCTTGCTGCCACTGATAAAATTTTGAATCTCGCGCGGCGGATACTTTTCATCGTCCACGTTGAGCTGTTTCATCACCCGCTTGATCGCGGCAAGCTGGTCGCCGCTATCCAGTATCTGAAAGGTCTGCGGCAGATTCGCCTCGCGGTAATGCGCGCGCAACAGGCGATTGCACAAACCGTGAAACGTGCCTATCCACAACCCGCGCATATTGATCGGCAACATTGCCGACAGGCGCGTCACCATCTCCTTCGCCGCCTTGTTGGTAAACGTCACTGCCAGAATACCGTGCGGGCTGACCGCACCCGTGCTGATCAAATAAGCAATGCGCGTGGTCAGCACGCGCGTCTTGCCGCTGCCCGCTCCCGCCAGCACCAGCGCGGACTGTAAGGGCAGGGTGACAGCTTGCAGTTGAGGGGGATTAAGGCCGGAAAGAAGTGAGCTATTCATGGCCAATTATCCCACAGCCGCGCGATAACCCGAAACGTTCCGTCGCTCTGTTCATGATATTCCAACGCCTCTCTATCCAATTTGGGCGGCATTCGGTTTAGAATACGCGCTCTTTGTCCAAACTAACCGGCTTCAAACCAACTGGAGGTCCTACCATGTACCAAATCGCTCCAAGCATTCTTTCTGCCAATTTTGCCCGTCTGGGCGAGGAAGTTGACAATGTTCTGGCCTCAGGCGCGGACATCGTTCACTTCGACGTGATGGACAACCATTACGTCCCTAACCTGACCATCGGTCCACTGGTCTGCGAGGCGCTACGCAAGCATGGCGTGACCGCACCAATAGATGTGCATCTGATGGTCAAACCCGTAGATCGCATCATTCCCGATTTTGCCAAGGCAGGGGCGACTTACATCACTTTCCACCCCGAAGCCTCCGAACACGTAGACCGCACCATCGGCCTGATCAAGGAATGTGGTTGCAAAGCGGGCGTGGTGTTCAACCCAGCCACGCCCTTGGACATTCTGGAATATGTCTTGCCCAAGCTGGACATGGTGCTGCTGATGTCGGTCAACCCCGGTTTTGGCGGTCAAAAGTTCATCTCCTACACCCTGGACAAGGCACGCAAAGTACGCGCCATGATAGATGCGGGCGGTTACAACTGCCGTCTGGAAATTGACGGCGGCGTAGGCCCTGCCAATATCCGCGAAGTGGCTGCCGCCGGGGTGGATACGTTTGTCGCAGGCTCGGCTATTTTCAATGCACGCAAAGAGACTGATGCCAACAAGTACGACACCGTGCTGGCCGCGCTGCGCGCCGAACTGGCTAAAGTTTAAGCAGATGTCGCCGCGTCACGCCCTTGTTTCGCTATTGCTTGCGGTCGCCGTTTCAGGATGCGACCGCATCACTGGCGTGGCCGAGCAAAAAACCAAAGATGCCGAGGCGATAGGCTATGCCTGTCGGGTTTCAGCTACTGCGCCGGCGGATTGCATCGCCAACAACGACACGCATAGCCCGACCTCGCTGCTGGCGGGCTGGAAAGCCGCCGACCAGGATATTCTGGCAAAGCGGCTTGACCCCAGCATGGGAACGAACCCGGCAACTGCCGCGCACTTACCCGTAGCAGAGGCAGCCGCGTCACAAGTTGCTGCGACAAAAACCGCCGCTGCCGCCTCCGCGCCAACGGATACCGAAGCGGAAACGGCTAAAGACGAATCTGTACCCGCTTCCGAGAAGAAGTCAGCCCAAAAACATTAGCCCGGAAACATCAGCAATGAAACCGAAGGAATTCTCGTGCCAGATAATGTAAAACGCTACACCCCACCCGTCAGCATCCAGGCCATCGTCATAGACCTGGATGGCACGCTGCTCGACACCGCGCCCCAACTCGCCGAAGCCGCCAACCGCATGTTGCGCGACATGGACTACGCGCCCGTGTCGCAGGAATTGCTGGCAAGCTACATCGGCAACGGTATCAGCTGGCTGGTCAAACGCGCGCTGACCGGCGACATGCACGCCACACCGGATGTCGCGCTGTACGACCATGCCCTGCCTCTTTTTGAGAAGCACTACACCGAACTGTTGCTGCAAAGTAAATTGTTCGGGGGTGTCACCGAAGGTCTGGAAGCGATGAAGGCTGCGGGTTACCGCTTGGGTTGCATCACCAACAAGGTAGAGCGTTACACCACGCCGCTGCTGGCGGGTATCGGCCTGGCACAGTATTTCGAAATCGTGCTGGCCGGCGACACCCTGCCGGAAAAGAAACCACACCCCATGCCCTTGTTACATGCGGCAAAATTCTTCGGCGCACCTATCGAGCAACTATTGCTGATCGGCGATTCGCTGAACGATACCGTTGCCGCGCGCGCCGCAGGTTGCCCGGTGTTCTGCGTGCCTTACGGCTACAACCACGGCGAACCCGTCGAAACGCTGGATCTGGATGCCGTCATCGCCAACCTGCCCGCCGCCTTGCCGCTCATCAAACTGGCTTAAAAAATGAAGCGCCTCCTGTACCCGATGAATAATTGGCGATGGCGTTGATGCAATCGTAGGGGCGTATGGAAATACGCCCTCGCGTTAACCTCGCCACCCCGGGCGTATTGCCATACACCCCCACGACACAGGAGCTTTTCATGTTGCACCCTATCACTGAATCCGAATTTAAGGCGCTGGCAGCGGCAGGCTACAACCGCATTCCGCTGGTTTTTGAAACCTTTGCCGACCTTGACACGCCGCTGTCGCTGTATCTCAAACTCGCCAATAAACCGTTTACCTATCTGCTGGAATCGGTGCAAGGCGGGGAACGTTTCGGGCGTTATTCCTTCATCGGCCTGCCCGCCGACACCCGCATCAGCGTGCGCGGCAACCGGGTCACGCTGACTGACGGTGCGACCGAAACCACCCAGGAAGTCGCCAACCCGCTGGATTTCATTGAACAGTATCAGGCGCGTTTCAAGGTTGCACCGTTGTCCGGACTGCCGCGTTTCTGCGGCGGGCTTGCTGGTTATTTTGGTTATGAAACAATCGCTTACATAGAGCCCCGGCTGGCAAAAATGCACCAGCCCGACGCGCTCGGTACGCCCGACATCCTGTTGATGCTCACCGAACAACTGGCGGTAGTGGACAACCTTTCCGGCACACTGACTTTTATCGTCTATGCCGACCCGGCACAGGATGATGCCTACGCGCGGGCACGGGAACGCTTGCGCGAACTCACCGCCAGGCTGCGCCTGCCGGTGGATATACCGTTCGCCGCACCGACACCCGCAGTTACCGCCAAATCAGAATTTGGCGAGGCCGCCTTCAAGGCCGCCGTGGCCACGGCCAAGCGCTACATCTTCGACGGCGACATCATGCAGGTGGTGCTATCGCAACGCATGAGCCAGCCTTTTCCCGCCGAACCGCTGTCGCTGTACCGCGCGCTGCGCAGCATCAACCCCTCGCCCTATATGTTCTACTACAACATGGGCGACCACTATGTCGTCGGCTCTTCGCCGGAAATCCTGGTACGACTGGAAAAAGATGTGGTCACCGTGCGCCCGATTGCCGGAACGCGCCCACGCGGCAAAACCCCTCAGCAGGATACCGAACTGGCGCAGGAACTGCTGGCCGACCCCAAGGAACTAGCGGAACATCTGATGTTGATTGATCTGGGGCGCAACGACATTGGCCGCGTGGCGCAAAACGGCACGGTGAAACTGACAGACAAGATGATCATCGAGCGTTACTCGCACGTCATGCACATCGTCTCCAACGTGGATGCCAAACTCAAGGCGGGACTGTCCGCGATAGATGTACTCAAGGCGACTTTTCCGGCGGGTACGGTGTCGGGGGCAGCCAAGGTGCGCGCCATGGAAATCATCAACGAACTCGAACCTTCCAAACGCGGCATTTACGCCGGTGCGGTGGGCTATTTGGGTTTCAACGGCGACATGGATGTTGCCATCGCCCTGCGCACCGCCGTCGTCAAAGACCAGGTGTTGTATGTGCAAGCGGGTGCCGGCATCGTCGCCGATTCCGACCCCGACAGCGAATGGCTGGAGACGCAAAACAAGGCGCGTGCCGTACTGCGCGCAGCGGAAATGGCGCTGAATGGACTGGATAACGAGCTACACCGTTAACCCACGCCTTGGGCAACGCTGCGCACGGGACTGACACTGCCTCGCAAAAAGCAAAATAGCGACACATGCAATCATAAACTGTGTTATAGTGCGCGCCTTGTTGGAACAAAAATTTGCAATCATTTTTTACGGACTGCACAAAGTTTTGGGAGCAATTTCATGAAAACCATTATAAACAAAACGTTAGCCATTACAGCCATCGTTGCAGCCGGACTTTTTTCGTCCCTGTCAGCGACGGCTGGACTTTTAACGACACCGACACAAACGCAAACCTTCAACTTCGCCACCCTGAGTGATCCTGCTGTAGACCTTGCATTTAACGGTTTTAACAGCGCATTGGGTACGCTCAACAGCGTTCACCTGACCTGGTCCATCAGCACATTACTCAACAACACTGTATACAATTCTAAGGGTACCCCAGTAGCCGTTGGCAATCCAGTTCCTCTGACAGCAACAGCCACCACGACATTCACGGGTTCCATTGCTTCTGCGCTGTTAACCGGAACGAATACTTTAACGACCCCCGGCTTCGTCGGCAATGTGGCTCCTGGCTTTTCAACCGTCGGCACCGCTTCATCCTCGAATGTTCCTGGCTTGTCTTGTTTAAGCAACGATGCTTCTTGCGGAGCGGGTAACAGCAACCTGAGTGCTTATATTGGGGGCTTGAATTTATTCACTATAAACGTTGCCAGCTCCGGTACTCAGGGGGGCAGTGTACCTGGGGGTGTTTTTACAGGAAATGACGGCAATGCCAACGGATCGGTCAGCCTGTTCTACGATTATTCCAGTGCCGCCATTCCCGCACCTGGAACCTTCGCGCTGTTGGGTCTGGGTCTGCTGGGCCTGGCTGGAATGCGTCGCAAGGCCACGCTGTGATTTAACCCTCCGGCATGAACCAGCCGCTCGCAAGAGCGGTTTTTTTTGTCCTGAAAAAAATGGTACGCTAGCGACCACTAATCAACGCCCGACCTGGGCAAGCGACCTAAGATGCTGAGACTCACCGAAATCAAACTAGCCGTAGCGCACCCTGAGGGCGAAATCAGGACCGCCATCCTCAAAAAACTGGGTATTGCCGAATCCGAGCTGATCACTCACAGCGTGTTCAAGCGCGGGGTGGATGCGCGCAAGTCGCATGCCATCCTGTTTACTTACACCCTGCTGGTTGAAGTGCGCGACGAGGCAGCGGTGCTGGCGCGTTTTGCGAATGACCCGCATGTCTGCATCGCACCCGATACCCGCTATCACTTTGTCGCACAAGCGCCCGAACTGTCGGCTTCCCGCCCCGTCGTCATCGGCATGGGGCCGGCTGGCCTGTTCGCTGGGCTGCTGCTGGCGCAGATGGGCTTTCGTCCGCTGCTACTGGAGCGCGGCAAGGCAGTACGCGAACGCACCAAGGATACCTTTGGCCTGTGGAGGCAAGGCGTGCTGAACCCGGAATCCAACGTGCAATTCGGCGAGGGCGGCGCGGGGACTTTTTCCGACGGCAAACTGTACAGCCAAATTAAAGACCCGCGCTTTCTTTCCCGCAAAGTGCTGGAAGAATTCGTCAAGGCGGGCGCACCGGAAGAAATCTTGTACGTCAGCCATCCGCACATCGGCACGTTCCGGCTGGTCGGCATGGTGGAAAAAATGCGCGAAACCATCCAGTCGCTGGGCGGCGAGATCCGTTTCAATAGCCGCGTGGACGACATCGAGATTACCGACGGTGCCGTTAAAGCCGTCGTGCTGGCCAATGGCGAACGCATTGCCACGGATCATCTGGTGCTGGCGGTCGGCCACAGCGCGCGCGACACCTTCGAGATGCTTCATAAACGCGGCATCACCCTCGAAGCCAAGCCGTTCTCCATCGGCTTTCGCATCGAGCATCCGCAATCGCTGATAGACAGTGCCCGCTACGGCAAGAACGCGGGCAATACCTTATTGGGTGCTGCCGATTACAAACTGGTGTATCACGCCAGCAATGGCCGCTCGGTGTACAGCTTCTGCATGTGTCCGGGCGGCACGGTGGTCGCGGCGACTTCCGAGCCGGGTCGCGTGGTGACCAACGGCATGAGCCAGTATTCGCGCAACGAACGCAACGCAAACAGCGGCATCGTGGTGGGCATCACGCCGGAGGTGGATTACCCCGGCGATCCGCTGGCAGGTATCGCATTTCAGCGCCGCTGGGAGTCGCGCGCTTACGAATTGGGGGGTGCTAGCTATCAAGCCCCAGGGCAATTGGTCGGTGATTTTTTAGCAGGCCGACCTTCCAAAAAATTCGGCACGGTCATGCCCTCCTACACCCCAGGCGTACACCTCACCGATCTCGCCACCGCCCTGCCCGATTACGCGATTGCCGCGATCCGCGAGGCGCTCCCCGCTTTTGCCAAACAAATCAAAGGCTTCGATATGAATGATGCAGTGCTGACAGGCGTAGAAACGCGCACTTCATCGCCGCTACGCATCAAACGCAATGTCTGTGATTACCAAAGCATCAACACGCGCGGCTTGTATCCAACGGGCGAAGGCGCGGGCTACGCGGGCGGCATTTTGTCGGCGGCGGTAGACGGCATCGAAGTGGCCGAAGCGGTGGCCTTGAGTATGCTGCGTGAAAAAAATTAACGATCGGAGATAACATGCTTTTGATGATAGACAACTACGACTCCTTCACTTACAACCTGGTGCAGTATTTCGCCGAGCTGGGTGCGGAGGTGGCAGTACATCGCAACGATGAGATTAGCATCGAGCAAATCGAAACGATGAACCCGCAGCATCTGGTGGTATCGCCCGGCCCCTGCACGCCGAACGAGGCGGGCATTTCAGTCGCGGCGATCCAGCATTTCGCCGGAAAGCTTCCCATCCTCGGCGTGTGTCTGGGGCACCAGAGCATCGGTCAGGCCTTCGGCGGGCACATCATCCACGCCAGAACGCTGATGCACGGCAAGACTTCACCCATCCATCACAACAACACCAGCGTATTCACCGGCCTGCCCAACCCGTTCACGGCGACGCGCTATCACTCGCTGGTCATCGAACGCGAGACCCTGCCGGATTGTCTGGAAATCACCGCCTGGACGGACGATGGCGAAATTATGGGCGTGCGCCACAAACAGCTTGCCGTGCATGGTGTGCAGTTCCATCCCGAATCCATCCTCACCGAATGTGGCCACGACCTGCTGAAAAACTTTCTGGAAGGAAAACCATGATGACCCCCCAACAAGCCCTCACTCGCCTGATCGAACAGCGCGAAATTTTTTACGACGAAATGCTGTCCTTGATGCGCCAGATCATGCGCGGCGAAGTCACCGCAGCCCAAATCGCAGGCATTCTGGTGGGCTTGCGCGTCAAGAAGGAAACCGTCGGCGAAATCTCCGCCGCCGCCTGCGTGATGCGCGAATTCGCCACCAAAGTCCCGGTAGCCCACCGCGAGCATCTGGTTGACACCTGCGGCACGGGTGGAGACGGTATCAGCACCTTTAACGTCTCCACCGCCAGCGCTTTTGTCGCCGCCGCTGCGGGTGCGCGCGTCGCCAAGCACGGTGGGCGTTCGGTCTCCAGCACTTGCGGCAGCGCGGACGTACTGGAAAAACTGGGTGTCAATCTCAACCTGACACCGGAGCAGGTCGCGCAGTGTGTGGACAGCATCGGCATCGGCTTCATGTTCGCGCCCAATTTTCATGGTGCGATGAAGTACGCAGCACCGGTGCGCCGCGAACTGGGCGTGCGCACAATGTTCAACGTGCTGGGACCGCTGACCAACCCGGCCGGTGCGGACAATCAGGTGCTGGGCGTATTCCATCCCGATCTAGTCGGCATCCTGGCGCGCGTGCTGCAACGCCTGGGCAGCCAACACGTCCTGGTGGTACACGGTGCCGACGGAATGGATGAAATATCAATAAATTCAGATACTTATATTGCAGAGCTCAAAGGCGGCGAAATCCGCGAATATACCGTCAGCCCTGAGCAATTCGGCATGAACCGCGCCTCCAACGACTTGTTAAAAGTAGCGAATGCCACCGAAGCCTGTGCCATGCTGCGCGGCGTACTCGACAACCACCCCGGTGCACCGCGCGACATCGTACAGCTCAACGCCGGTGCGGCGATCTATGTGGCGGGCTTATGTGCCACGCTAGGCGATGGCGTCGCCCGCGCCGGTGAAATCCTGGCCTGCGGCGAAGCAACCGCGAAGCTCGAACAACTCATTGAATTTACTGGTAAATTTACGAATCATGCTTGAGACACCAGCTGCCGTGACAGCCATTACAGGTGTCCTCACTTGTTTGATACGTTCTACCATGCGGTTGCATTACACCCGCCGGATGTCTTGCTAGTTACCTCCGACGTGCGCTATTACGACAAAGCCCCAATACCGGGCGCGTGATTTTGCTGGAGAATTTTTCGCTGGGCAGTCTTGAACTATTTTTAACGAAAATAGCCGTTGTCAGTTTCTGGCGCGTCCCGCATAATCCGCGCTGCCGTTTAGACCCGTGGGAGAGCGTGGTTTCAGACCACCGCCGAAGGCGTAACACCCGTAACCGCTCAGGCATCAAGAACCACTGGCACAGGCAAATCTGGAGAGCGCAGGCTAAACCTGCCACCGAAGGGGCACACAACGCAAGTTGCAATCTCTCAGGTATCGAGGACAGATGGGGCGCAGCGCGAATTCGTGCTGCGCCTTTTTTTATTTTTGGAAAGCGACCATGACGATTCTTAAACAAACCCCCCTGAATGCGGCGCACCGCGCGCTGGGCGCGAAAATGGTGGACTTTGGCGGCTGGGACATGCCAGTGAACTACGGTTCGCAAATAGATGAACACCACCAGGTACGCAACGATTGCGGCATGTTCGATGTCTCGCATATGCGCGTGGTGGATGTGAAAGGCACAGGGGTTCGCGACTTCTTGCGCTACCTGCTGGCGAACAATGTGGACAAGCTGACGCTGCCCGGCAAAGCGCTTTATTCCACCCTGCTGCTGGAAAATGGCGGCGTGATAGACGATCTGATCGCCTATTTCATGACCGAAAACTGGTTTCGTATCGTAGTGAACGCAGGCACTGCGGACAAGGACATCGCCTGGATGAAGAAACAGGCCGAAATTCATGCGCCGCAGCTCACCCTCGCCGACCACCCGGAACTGGCGATGATCGCAGTGCAAGGCCCGAACGCGCGCGCCAAAGTCTGGGAAGCACTGCCCGGCAGTCGGGAATTGACTGAAAAACTTATCCCTTTCAGCGCGGCGGAGATGGGGGCGATGTTCATCGCGCGCACCGGCTACACCGGTGAGGACGGCTTTGAAATCATGCTTCCCGCCCATGCCGCCCCTTTTTTCTGGAACATACTGGCAGAACACGGCGTAAAACCCATCGGCCTCGGCGCACGCGACACCTTGCGCCTTGAGGCGGGCATGAATCTATATGGTCATGACATGAACGAGAGCGTCGGCCCACTGGAATCCGGTCTGGCCTGGACGGTGGATTTGACCAGTCCTCGCGACTTTATCGGCAAGGCAGCGCTGCTGGCGCATCCTCCAGCCAATAAACTGGTCGGACTGGTGCTACTGGATCGCGGCGTGTTGCGTGACCACCAGAAGGTGCAAACGGCGCATGGCGCAGGCGAAATCACCAGCGGCAGTTTTTCGCCTACGCTGAATAAATCCATCGCGCTGGCGCGTTTGCCTAAAGAAGTTGCCATAGGCGACACCGTGCAAGTGGCAATTCGCGATAAGATGCTTGCCGCGCAAGTGGTGAAGTACCCATTCGCCCGCAACGGCAAAGGCTTGATTTAATAGCCCATGTCGGGTTACGCGATAAACCTGCCAACCCGACCTACGAATAATTTTAAGGAGATTTATAGCATGAACAACCCCAGCAACCTGAAATACACCGCCTCCCACGAATGGGTCAAGACTGAAGCCGATGGCACGGTTTCCGTCGGTATCACTGAACACGCACAGGAACTGTTGGGCGACATGGTCTACGTCGAAGCACCCGCCGTTGGCCGCCACCTGAAAGCCCGTGAAGAATGCGCCGTGGTCGAATCGGTCAAAGCCGCCGCCGATGTGTACGCGCCCATCAACGGTATCGTGACCGAAATCAACGGCAATCTGGACAGCAGCCCGGAAGACATCAACAGCGATGCTTACGGCGCGTGGATTTTCAAGATGAAACCGGACAATGCGGCGGATGTGGCAGCGTTACTGGATGCGGCGGGGTATCAGGCCGCCGTTGAAAGCGAAGCCCACTAAGAAACAGGATCGAGGAACGAGGATTGAGGGAAACCGTTTTTTCACTCAAAAACAGGCGCTTGGGCTCCGTAGTTTCGTGGGAATGCCCTTGCGGCATCAATCACCGATCCTCAATCTCGACTTTTCAATGCTGAATCCTCAATTCTAAATCCTCATTCCTATGACCGACCTATTTGTTACCCGCCACAACGGCTCTTCCGAACAGGACGTTCAGGACATGCTGCGCAAGATCAACGCAATGTCGCTGGATGCGCTGATAGACCAGACTGTTCCTGCCGATATTCGCCTGAAGCAGCCGCTTAATCTGCCGGAAGGGCTGTCCGAATACGCCTATCTCCAGCATCTGCGCGCGATTGCGGCGAAAAATAAACTGTATAAGAGCTACATTGGCCTGGGCTATTACGACACCATCGTGCCGTCGGTGATCCAGCGCAACGTGCTGGAAAATCCGGGCTGGTACACCGCCTATACGCCGTATCAGCCGGAAATTTCCCAGGGTCGCCTGGAGGCACTGTTGAATTTCCAGACCATGATCGTTGATCTGACCGGCATGGAAATCGCCAACGCGTCCTTGCTGGACGAGGCGACTGCCGCTGCCGAAGCGATGACCATGCTGCACAGTCTGCGTAGCCGCGAAGATGCCGCCGCTGGCCGTAACAGTTTTTTTGTGTCGCACGAATGTTTCCCGCAAACCATCGAATTATTGAAGACCCGCGCAACACCGTTAGGCATCGAACTGGTGATCGGCGACTTCCAGACCGTGACGCTGAACGACCAACTGTATGGCGCGCTGCTGCAATATCCGGCAGCCAACGGCGTGATACACGACTATGCGGATTTTGTGGCGCGCGCCAAACAGCAGGGCATGAGCATCGCCGTGGCAGCCGATATTTTGAGTCTGGTGCTGCTCACCCCGCCGGGCGAATGGGGGGCGGACATCGTGCTGGGCTCCACGCAACGCTTCGGTGTGCCGATGGGCTACGGCGGCCCGCACGCCGCTTTCTTTGCCTGCCGCGATACTTGCAAACGTTCGATGCCGGGACGGCTGATCGGCGTATCGGTAGATGCCGACGGTAACCCCGCGCTGCGCATGGCGCTGCAAACCCGCGAACAACACATCCGCCGCGAGAAGGCCACGTCCAACATATGCACCGCGCAAGCCTTGCTGGCAATCATGGCCAGCATGTATGCCGTGTATCACGGGGCTGCCGGCCTTAAACGCATCGCAACCCAGGTTCACTTGTCTGCCGTGGCGCTGGCGAACGAACTGAAAAAACTCGGTTATAGCCTTGCCTACGAGGCCTTTTTCGACACGCTGAAACTGGCGCATACCGACAACGTCAAGCTGCGCGCGCTGGCGGAAGCGGCGGAAATCAACTTCCGTTACAGCGGCGAGGGGCTGGGCATCGCGCTCGATCAAACCACCTCGATTGCCGATTTGAATGCCATCCTTGCCGTGTTCGCGAAAGCGACTGGCAAGCCCGCCCCCGTACTGGCCGCGTCGGACGTGACGGGGCAAAAATCCGGCCTGAAACTGCGCGAATCGGCGATTCTCGGCCATCCAGTTTTCAATCGCTATCATTCTGAAACTGAAATGATGCGTTATATCAAAAGGTTAGAGAATAAAGACTTATCGTTGACCCACTCGATGATCGCACTGGGTTCCTGCACCATGAAGCTCAACGCTGCCGCCGAACTGCTGGCGCTGACCTGGCCGGAATTCGCCAATTTGCACCCCTTCGTACCCGTGTCACAAGCGGCAGGTTATCAGGAACTCATCGCGGGTCTGGATGCAGCACTGTCCGAGATTACCGGCTTCGCGCAGATGAGTTTCCAGCCCAACAGCGGCGCATCCGGCGAATATGCGGGCTTGCTGGTGATACAGGCATACCACCGTTCGCGCGGCGAAGGCCAGCGCAACGTGGCGCTGATTCCCTCCTCGGCACACGGCACCAACCCCGCCAGCGCTGCGATGAACGGTCTTACCATCGTGGGGGTGAAATGCGATAAGCAGGGCAACATAGACGTGGCCGATTTGCGCGAAAAAGCCTGTCTGCACCGCGACAAGCTTTCCTGCCTGATGGTGACTTATCCCAGTACGCACGGCGTTTATGAGGAATCTATCAGGGACATCACCGCCATCATCCACGCCAATGGCGGCCAGGTTTACATGGATGGCGCGAACATGAACGCGCAAGTGGGGCTGACCAGCCCCGGCATCATCGGCGCAGATGTATGCCACCTGAATCTGCACAAGACTTTTGCCATCCCGCACGGCGGCGGCGGACCGGGTGTCGGCCCAATCGGCGTGGCTGAACACCTGACACCCTTTTTACCTTCGCACCCGCTGGTTAAAACCGGCGGCGAACAAGGCATCCACGCGGTGTCCGCAGCCCCCTTTGGCAGCGCGCTGATTTTGCTGATTTCCTACGGCTACATCAAGATGATGGGCGGTTCGGGGCTGACAGATGCGACCAGGATGGCCATTCTCAATGCCAACTACATCAAGGAATCCTTGAAGGATCACTACGCCACGCTGTATGTCGGCGCGAATGGCCGTTGCGCGCACGAGATGATTTTGGATTGCCGCGTATGGAAACGTGAAGGCGTGGAAGTGGGCGACATCGGCAAGCGTCTGATGGACTTCGGTTTCCATGCGCCCACCACGTCTTTCCCGGTGGTGGACACTTTGATGGTCGAACCGACCGAGAGCGAATCGAAAGCGGAACTGGACCGGTTCTGCGCAGCGATGATCGCCATCCGTGGCGAGATAGATGCCATCCTTGCCGGTCGTGCTGACCGCACGAATAACGTGATCAAACATGCGCCGCATACCGCGCAAGCCTTGATCAATAGCGACTGGAATCGCCCCTACACGCGCGAACAGGCGGCCTACCCGCTGCCCTGGGTGCGGGACAACAAGTTCTGGCCTTCTGTCGCAAAAATTGACAACGTGTACGGCGACAAGCATCTGCTTTGCGTCTGCCCGCCGGTGAAAAGCAAAACTTAAGCAAACAGCGTCATTCCGGCATGCGCCGGAATGACTAAAAATACAGGAGACACAGCATGACCAAAGAGAAATCCGACAAAACCGCCGTCACGCTGGAGGGCGCACCCGTCACGCTGTATGGCACATTCCCCGTCGTGGGCAAAATCGCACCCGCTTTCAAGCTGGTGGATAAAGACTTGCAAGACATCACACTGCAAAGTTTCGCGGGCAAACGCAAGGTACTTAACATCGTGCCCAGCCTGGACACCGCCGTGTGCGCCACGTCAACCCGCCGCTTCAACGAGGCTGCCAGCGCGCTTGCCAACACCGTAGTGCTGGTGATCTCCGCCGACCTGCCGTTCGCCATGAGCCGATTCTGCGTGGCGGAAGGACTGGAAAATGTCGTCACGCTGTCATTGATGCGAGGCCGCGACTTCATGCGCAACTACGGCGTAAAAATCGCCGACACCGCCCTGGCAGGACTCACCGCACGCGCCGTGCTGGTGCTCGACGAGAATGACCGCGTGTTACATGCCGAACTGGTTTCCGACATCACTCACGAACCGGATTACACCGCAGCACTCGCTGCACTGCAATAAGGCAAGCCGGTATCAGCGCATGACACCCGATACCGGCTTCAAAAAGAGCTACCCCCGAATAACCAGCACGCCATCCATTTCTACCCATGCGCCGCGCGGCAAAGCGGCAACTCCTACGGCGGCGCGCGCGGGGTAAGGCTGGTTAAAATACTCCGCCATGATTTCATTCACTTTGGCGAAGTTCTTCAAATCGGTCAGGTAAACATTGAGCTTAACGATACCATCGAGGTTGCTGTTGGCGGCAATCGCCACGGCGCGCAGGTTCTGGAACACGCGGTGTATCTGCTCATCTATGCCCTCCACCATCTGCATAGTGGCGGGGTCAAGGCCGATTTGCCCGGACAGATACACGGTATCACCCGCGCGTATCGCCTGTGAATAAGTGCCGATGGCAGCGGGTGCGTCGGGAGTTTGGATGAATTGTTTGTTTGCCATGATGAGTTCCTATCAGTGAGGTGGTTAGCGGTAGGCGGGAATTATAACCGAACGAGGTACGCCACTTCCCAGATAGATAGCTGCCGAAAAAGTGCGTACGACGGAAAATTTCCACCGCTCAGGCACTGTGGCATTCACCCAGATAATTCTGGCAACACACTCTCATCCGCAGTACCATCATGCCCAGTTTCATCGGGGTTTTGCCTTGATAAACGTCAAGAGTGACAAGGTAGCTTTTGTTATTTGGTGGTTGTTACGACGCTTCGCAGTCGTTATTTCGCAAGAATAATACGGGGGTTGCAATGGAAAACGCTAACAAACCACAGGACAATGGCTCGAACTCAAAAGCCATGGGTGAAATCGTCAGGTATCTGAAAAATTATCCTTTTTTGTTGATCACGGTCGCCGGATTGCTGATTCTGGTCGGCATACTCGTTTTCGACAAAGAAAAGCTGGAAATGTTTAAAGTATTGATCTATGGGATTGTGCTAGTGCCAGTTTGCTTGCAGTTCTTTCTTGAATTCAGGAAACAGGGTGGCAGACGCGGAGCAACAGAGAAACCCACTAAATCCGGCAAAACGTCCGCACCGTCTATAACAGCGGCACATCCAACAGAAACGCTTGCAGGGGGAGGCCATCAACCCTTCA
>Ga0210056_1002111_pt1 | contig 16957 bp, 19 predicted proteins | sample CryGeyCG2014_080_2_FD_183965 | JGI IMG/M metagenome (GOLD analysis project Ga0210056, IMG submission 183965) | Groundwater microbial communities from aquifer - Crystal Geyser CG07_land_8/20/14_0.80 (SPAdes) (version 2) | ecosystem: Environmental > Aquatic > Deep subsurface > Groundwater | place... | reverse complement strand
CCGGATGAGGAACATAGAAGTGCAAGACAAAAGCCTGCATGGATTAAAAAATTTTTCCAGTCCATCCTCTCTCTTTCGTTATAATGATCTATTTATAAATTTATCATAATGCTCATGATGACGTCAATACGTCTGTTTTATTGTACTCACAGGTGATTCCGAGTAATGGCCGACAAAATGCCGATAAAAGAACCTTCTTCTGCATTGACAGGTCAACGGATCTCATTATAAAATAAAAATATAGAATTTTTTATTGTTTTTCAGATGTTATATCGTCATTCATCAACAATCTGAAACAAAAGGCGGATTTCTTGAAACGATTTTTTCTCCTTGTGGCCGTGCTGGTTTCTTTCCTTTCCAGTCCTCTGTTTGTAGAAGGGGCCCAGCAAAAGCGGAAGATTTTTCAGCCGGTATGGGATCGGCTGCCGAAACTGCAAGAGGATCACCCTTTCTCCTACCCGACGGCGCTCCTTGTCTTTCTCCTTTTTCTTCTTGCCGCAACGAACCTGTATCTGAAATTCCGGATATCTGCTTCTATTGCTCAGATCCCGTGGAAAGGGGTCCGGACCGATCCCCGAGTGGCCCGATGGCCGTCAGAGAATTTCTTCAGGAAAATCCGCCTCTGGGGTTATCTTAAGGATCTCGCCCATGTTGAGGCCATTCTCCGGCTTCGGCAGAGACCCTCGCTTCAGTTGAAAAAGCAGTACCGATGGAACAAACGCCTGTTACGTAAATATCTTGATCTCCTGACGACGATTCATTGCGCAGATGAGGCACGTTTTGCCCTTGGCGTGCTGGGCAGCGTTGGAAGCTCTCGATCCGTGCTGCCGATTTTGAACCTCATCAGGAGATTTCCCGCAGACCCTGACGTGACCAAGGATGCCGCTTCCGTTCTGCTCGGGATCCGGAAGATAAAAATTTTACGTGATATCCTCAGTTCTGTTGCCTGGGCCGAGCCTTCTCTCTTCGGCGTCCTAAGTGAAGTCTGCAGGTCCTTTGGGGAAGAGGGCGTGGTTTTTATTGTGAAGGAGTTGGACCATCAAAAGAGTCACTCTATACGCTTCGGTATCTTCCGTATTCTGGGGGAGGTAGGGGGTGAGAGGGCCATCGCGGAGCTGGAAAAATTCCTGCATCAGGGCCCTGAAAAAGAACGTATTGCAGCGGCCCATGCCATGGCCCGGACCGGAAACGAAAGCGCAATCAAGCCTCTTATTCATGGACTCTGCCAGAACCCTTCTCCGGCCGTCCGTGACGGCATCGCCCGCATTCTGGCCGACCTCCCTAGAGAGGACGTCCTAAAACAACTCACCCATCTGTTGGAAACGAGCCCCACCCATTATTTCCGGATCAGGGCTATTCAGGGGATCGAGACCCTTCAGTCAGACTCCGGCGAGGCCTTGTCCCGGGCCATCTCGGATCCGGACCCCAGAATCCAGAGAGCCGCAGCCGCAGCCATGGAGAGGATGGGGGTCATTCAAAACATGCTCCACTGCTATCAGGAAGATTTCTGTGATGAGACCCAGGCGTTTCTAGTCAGCGCAGGCAGGGCGGGCGTCATTGAACCCTTTCTCTCTGCCCTGAAGAGCAAAGAGAGCAAGGGACTCAAACGGACGGTCCGCCTTCTCGCCCATATCGGAAACCGACAGGCCGTTCCCATCCTCATCAAGCTTCTGAACACCACCGGGGACTGGACGCTGAAATCGAGGCTGATCCCCGCCCTTGCCGAACTGGATGCCACCGAGTCGGTTCCCGTTATGGTCCAGCATCTAAAGAACAAACACCACTGGGTCAGGAAGACATCCATGGATGCCCTGGGCAGGCTCCTCTCACCGGATTCGATGCTCCGAAGGGAGACCTTGCCCATCCTTCACAATGTCCTTGGAGAGGAGAGCCCCTGGACGCGTGCGAGTGCAATTCGTGTCCTCACCGTCCTCGAAGATCGCTCATGTATTCCTGATCTGATCCGGCTCCTTCGCGACCCCCAGACCAGGGTCCGCGTGGAAGCGGCTGCCGGCTTGAAGAAACTCCACGCTCTGGAGGCCGAAGGCCAACTCATTGCTTTGCTGAATGACCCGAAGCAGAAGGTCTCGGCAATAGCGGCTTCGGCCCTGGGCCAGTTCAAAAGCCAAAAATCCCTCCCCATGCTTTTTGAGAGATTCAAGGATGCCGGATTCCGGCTCCGGTTATCCATTCTGGAGGCGGTTCATCAGATTGATCCCGCAGGACCGGACCTTCTGCTTGAGGAACTAAAAGCCGCAAACCGGATCAACCTGAAGGTTCTCCGTGAACTCAAAGAAGTCCGTTCCTTTGATCCATCCAGGCTTTTGTATACCCTGGCAAGGATCGGAGAGCCGGAAATCAGAAACCAGTCTATCCGGGCTCTTCATGGGGTGGGTCAACCGGAAAGCAAGGCTTTGCTCCTCTCATTGCTTCAAGACAACGATGCCGCTATCCGCGCTGCGACCATGGATGCCATTGCGCTTTTCCTGAACCCCGCCATGTCGTCGTTCATTAGTGAGATGCGGAATGATCCCGACTTCCTTGTACGGTTGAGGGTCATCCTCGCACTGGGTCTCATCAAGGACCCGGACGCACTTCCGTACCTTCGAAACGCCGTCTATGAGAAGGATTCAAGGATCAGTGCCCATGCCCTGTTGTCCCTGTTCCATTATGCCGAGCCCCAATTTCTAACGTGCTTCCTGGACAAATTCAAAGAGGTCAAGGTGCGGAATCTCCTTAAAAAGATAACTTCCAACAGAGACGACCCCGTGGTTGCTCTTCTGATTGATCAGATACCCGAATCCAAAAAACTCGAATTCCAGATCCTCAAGGATCATACATTAAAGAGCCTTGATCTCTTTTTAGAGGAGCAGATCCTGTCCGGAAAGACGACGAAGAATGAGAAGTTGAAGGCCATGATGATCGCTGGAACCCTGAAAAGGAAGAATCTGAAGAAAGCGCTCAAAAGGGTGATTCTGGAGGATCCCCTTCCCGAGGTTCGGGCAAAGGCGCTGAGGGCCTACTCGGCAGTTGCCGTGATCTCCAAAGAGAAAGAGATTATACAGAAGGCCATCGAGGATCCGTCGTTAGAGGTCCAGACCATGGCCTCCCGCCTTTTGATCCATTTCGAAGAGGAGCCGGTTTAGACGCTGGTTACCGGCTTCGTCCCCCTTTGATTATTCGTATAAGCTTCCGGACAAGGATCACCGCAATCCCGCCGAAGACAGCCGCTCTTGCAGCAGATCTGATCGTGACACCCAAGACCTGAATGTCGAGAAGTTCCTGAAGATTCACATCAAGACCCTTTTCTAAGTTTCCATCAGCATAGACGAACACTGCAAAGAACTCAAAGAAAATTCCCCGCTATCTCATAGCCCAGTTGACAGTCCTTTTAATAAGTGCTATAATCCGACCAATTAACAATACCAGTCTGGAGGTCTCTATGGGTACGAAATTTTCCGAGGACATTATCCCGCTCGGCGCCCTGAAGGTGAACCCCGGGAAGGTGGTTTCGCACGTGAACGAGACGCGCCGGCCGATCCTGCTGACGAGCAGAGGCCGGGGGGTCGCGGTACTCCAGGCGCTCAAGGATTACGAAGAAGAAACCGAGCAGCGCTCCTTCATGCAGGCGGTGGTGAAGGGAATAATGGATCTGGAGGAAGGCCGCGAGATTTCCCTGACCGAGGCGAAGAAACGCCTCGGTCTGAAGTAGTCCGATGGCCGGCAAGGTCTCGATCACATTTGCGGCGTCCGCAATCGGCGACCTGGAGGAACTGCAGGCGTATTACGCCGGCGAAGGGGCGCCCGATGTCGGGGTGCGGCTCACGAACGAGATCATCAGCCTGATCGAGCGTCTGAGCGCCCATCCCCGGAGCGGACGCGTTGTGCCTGAGTTCCAGGTCGAGCATCTGCGAGAGATCATTTTTCAGCCTTTCCGGATCGTCTACCGCTTTGAAAAAAATAAAGTTCGTATCGTCCGCGTCTGGCGGGGTGAACGGCTTCTGAAAATGCCATGACCATATCCGGCAGCAATGAAGGGGCATGTTCCATGTTCTCTGCCGCTAACCCATCTGTCCCTTTTGCCCGTCTCCCAAAATCCGCGATAGAAATTCCAAAATTATTCCTTCTCCCTTCATGGGAGAGGACAGGGTGAGGGTGAATCGTTTTCACCTTTAAGGTTACCCCTCCCCCACACCCCCTCCCGCGCAAGGGGAGGGGGATTTGTTGGGAGAACAATTTTCTATCTCTGTTTTTGGGCGTCTCATAGGGATTGTTTTTTCATGCTTTCTCTGGTATGATGCCCAAGGATTTCTGAGGGGATGCGATGATGATCGAGAACATTTTGGTGCAGGAGGCCGGCCTCCTCCAATGGGAGCTCCGGGTCTTCTGGGTGGTTGTGACCCTTTACGGGATCAGCGCATTATTTTACCTGTTCCATCTCTTTGCCCCAGATCGTGGAAGCGGAAAAATCGGCTCCTGGATCTTACGCACGGCTGTGCTTCTTCATACGGGTATGATCCTGCTCCGAAGCTATGCAGGGGGACGGCCCCCCTTTCAAAGCCTGTACGAGTCCCTTTCCTGGTTTTCCTGGTCCACGGTCATGGTCTATCTCTATATGGAGCGGCGCTGGAACAAGGTCTTCCTCCCCGGTCTGATCGTCACCCTCATGGCCTCGGGGGCATGCCTCTTCGCGCTCTTCACCAGAGAACCGGAGATCAACCCCCTCTTCCCGGCCCTGCAGAGTAACTGGTTCGTCCCTCATGTGGTCCTGGCTTTTCTCTCGTATGCCGTATTCGTAGTGAGCTCTTCCGTGGAGATCGTCTATGTGTTCCTTCGGCCGGCCGTGCTCAAAGGCAAGGGAAAGTCCTATGGGCTCTTACCCGGGAACCTTGAAACCTTTCATCGCTCTGCCTATAACCTCGTTCTCTTCGGTTATCCGCTCCTGACCTTTGGGATCATCTCCGGGGCCGTCTGGGCCGACAACGCCTGGGGAAGATTCTGGTCCTGGGACCCCAAGGAGACCTGGTCCCTGATCACCTGGACGGTGTTCACGATCTATATGCATGCCATGACCATCCCAAAATGGCGGGGGTGGCAAGCCTCTCTTTTTAACATACTCGGTTTCATCTGCATGATCATGACCTTCATCGGGGTGAGCTGGCTGGCCAAACTCTTCAGTATCGAAAGCCTTCACATCTATGCCTTGTGACGGGAAATAGACCATGGACCGGATACGAAAGAGCTGGATCTATAAAAAACTCATTTCCATTAAGACCGCGATCTTTCTGCTTTGCGTCCTGAGCTTCTTCTATTCCATTGGGACCATCTTCTCGCAGAACAGTGAATATGCAGAAGAGGGCGGGTTCGCGCTCTGGATCGTCAGGACCTTCCATCTCCTTGACATCTACACCCATCATGCCTCCCCTTTCCTCTATATTGCGATCCTCTTCTGGATCAGCCTCTTTCTCTGCACAATGGACCGATGGATGGTGTTGAGGAAGAACCGAAGAAAGATCGGATTTACTCTTTTTTCGCTCAAGACGTTCAAGGGCTCTCCCGGGTACCGGGAGGTCCGCATGCAAGGGAACAATGACCCAGGACCGGTTCTCAAGAACCTGGGGTTTTCCATCCGCAAACAAAAAGAGGACATGCTGGAGGCGGAGATGGGATTCAGTGCGACATGGCTCTCCTGGATCTATCACGCGGCCCTTGTTTTCTGTATCCTCGGATTCTTTACCACCTATCTCTTTTCCTTTGAGTCAGAGGTTACCATCTGGCCGGGAGAGCCCCAGACCATCGCCACAGTCTCGGATCAGACCCGATGGCATCGTTTAATGAATTTATTTATCGGGAACAAGGCCGCATGGAAGGCCCCCGAGGAGAAAACCTTCCGGATCGGCTTGGCCGAGTTCATCACCGAATACACCTATGAATACAAGCTCGATTTCACGGAGGAAAACCGGTGGTGGAAAATGGACAGGATCAGGGCTGTCTTTGCAGAAAGAGACAAACCCCTGCGTTTTAAAATCGACAACCCTTCCTACTATCCAAAGGACTGGAAGAGCCGTCTTCAGATCTATGATGGAGACCGGCTAAAGATGGAAAAGGTCATCGAGGTCAACGATCCGCTCCGGTATCAGGGGCTTGCCTTGTATCAGGCCGCCTACGACCAGAGACTTCATATCCGAATCCCTTCAACCGGGGAGATGTTGACCGTCGATGCCGGAAAGGAGTTCTCGATCCCCGGTGTCAAGGAGAAGATCAGGCTCGAAGGAGCGGTCAAGACCGGATCTCTTTTCACAATGGATGGCCAGGTCCAAAAGATCGTTCCTTTTGTGCCGGTCTCTCTAATTCCTGAGCCAGAAGATGGGGCCAAGCAGAAGGAGGACCAGGGGAAGGTGAAGGAGACGGCACAACCTCTGGAAAAACTGGTCCTGCATGAACCCCTTACGGTAAAGGGACAGACCCTGATCTTCGAGGGCCTTGACGAGGCAACGACTCTGAGCATCCGGCATGACCCCGGGCTTCCCCTCCTCTGGGTGTCATCCTTTCTCTTCATGGGGGTTTTGACTCTCAGGACATGGGGCCGCTGGTACAGGATACGCATGGTCAGAGAAGCGGATACGGTCTTCTTTGTGATCCAGGGACAGGGGATTTTGGCCAGGGAAGAGAGACTTGCCCGTGAGACCGAGGAGGCCTTCCAGCGGACTGGATAGACATCGAGAACATTCCGTCACTCGGATCTTGAAATATCCTTGATCTCGATGATCTCCCCCCACATGTGGAAACCGACCCGGTCTTTCAGGATCTTTCCGGTGAACCCGACCTTGAGGTTGTCCTGCTGGAACTCAGGCGGGAGATTGGCCGGGTCATAGTTTTTACCATCGTCGCAGACGATTCCGTAGAATCCGCCCTCGATGGGGATATACCGGACCGTGCCTCTCCCCTCGAGCATCGAGGCATTCACTGCGCAGGAGGCGGCAAAAAAGGCGATGGACAACAATAGATTCATGGTTCTCATCCTGCAGGACCTCCACTGAAGATACAAAGCAAAATCATCCGGCTTCATCGGATTTCTTAAAATTCTAAATCATTCTGTTCAAGGATCTCCCTGACCATCTCGGCCACCTGAGGGTTGGGATCATTCAGAAGCGATTTTAAAACCACACGATCTTCTTCATCTCCGATCAGGCCGACCAGATAGGCCGCATCCCCCCTGACGGTAGGGCTTTCGTTACCGAGCAGGGGAAGCAGTGAAGGGAGGGCCTTTCGGACCTCATCAGGCTTGGTTTTATGCAATTCCTCTATGAGGGCGGTCATACCCATTCTTACCCTTAAACGTTCATCAGATAGCAGAGTCCCGACCAACTCATAAAGAGAAGGGTCCGACTTGAACATGGCAATGATATTCGACAGGAACCCCTGCTCCATATAATCGGCGATCATCTGTTTCAGTTCGGTTGCTTCCGGGTCCCTGGGCAATACCCCCTCATTTTCTTAAGCAATGATTCCCTTATATATTATTGCATAATTAAAGCGACATAATATTATTCTTAACGTTGCATAGTATACTTATCTTGTCTGCTCTGTCGTCATTGCCCGACCCCCCGATCAAGTCGGAGGGCATGCTTGATCGGGCAATCCAGAGAAAAAATCTGGATTCTCCGGTCGATCCCCCGGTCAAGCCGGAGGAGGAGAATGACAATAGGTAGCCTTATTTATGCAAGGCTATATAGCAGATCAACTTTACCCCGTTAGAGAAAGCCGCCGGCTGTAATCGTTAGAGGTTGTCCTCTAACGGGGTTTACTGACAAAATACCTTCGGAGACCTGGGATGTCAAGGTGTGAATACATGATTCTTTTAAATTGACACATGTGTATGCATAGTATACTATTTGACTCCGATACATGTTAAATAAGGGAGGAAGTAATGGGTAAACCAGTTATTGAGGGAGAGACTGTAACACTCCCAAAGGAAGAATACAGGATCTTAAAAGAATTGTTTAGAACAGTAAAGCGTCAGAACTTTCTGCTCCGTATTGATGAGGCGGAGAAAAATTTAAGGGCTGGTAAGGTCAAGAGAGTCTCTGTCAAGGAATTTATAGGTAGTATCTAAGAATTGTATGAAACCTAAATACATCTCTTATGACGCGGCATTCGAAAAGAAATTCAAAAAATATAAGAATCAACTCACGGACACTGGAAGGCAACGCATCAAGAACAGGCTTGAGATTTTTCGGGAGGATGTATTTGATAAAAAGTTAAAGACCCATAAACTGAAGGGCGAACTTAGAGACTATTATGCCTTCTCTATCAGTTACTCAGACAGGATCGTTTTCAAAATACTCGATGATGGGGGAGTGTATTTTATAGAGATCGGCAGCCATGATGTTTGTTATTAAGCCGGCATCAATAGGTAACAGCGTTTATGTGTTAAACCGAATAAACGGAAAAGGGGGACAGGCTACTTTATTGATTGTACCTATCTTGAAAGCTGAAAAACCAGCCTGTCCCCTTTTAGCCCCCTTATGTAGAAGACTTATTGCAGAGAATATCGGTTTGGGGGCAGCTTCACGCTTCGGCCCCAATGGGGAAATCTCATTCAGTGTTTTTTTGTGAAATAGAATGGACTTCAAATTTTCGACCCACACGCTCGACAGAAAGTGGTTACGGCGTTCTTTGACCGTCGAGCAAGGAGGAAATCATGAGGTTAAAAGTGGATAAAGAAAATGACGCACTCTATTTCCGATTGGATGAAGCTTCCATCGTTGAATCGGAAGAGGTGCAGCCTGGCGTGGTTCTGGATTTCAACGCTGAAGGTAAAGTGGTGGGGATCGAGATTCTCAGTCTGAGCGGGCGGATGACCCCAGACCAACTGAAAGTCCTCCAATATGAAACTGCATAATTGATCGCCCATGGAATGAAATGCAAGTCCCGTAGACTCAACTGAGGGCGGTTCCGGAATTCCTTTTAGGTAATTCCGCTGTGATCCGCCCGCCACAATTCCCTTTACAAATTCCATAGAACTTGATAAATGAATACTGACGGCTTCGTAAAAAGTCCGTCTGCGGGTTATGCTTACCGCTTCTTCGAAGCGCCGCATGCCCCGCTTTACATTATTCATGCCGCTTTTGGCGGCTTACACACTAATGTATCTTGGGGTGCGCTTCATTCCTCAGAATTCGCGCGCCTTGCATCCGGAGCTTTTTACTGTGCCGTCCCACTTGTGGACTTTTAGGAGTCCATAAGTACTTAACGATTATTTTCAGGTCTACGACTCGTAGGGCCTACGGCTCGTAGAGTAGAGCGGTTCAGTCCAACACGTTTTATCCGAAATGCCTACGGCACTACGGATAAAACGCTATATGTTAGCCAGGAGATAATACATGCAGCAGATGCTGACGGACCGTCATAAGGAATGCCTGAGAGACTTGGTGAAGTTGGTTCGGGAGGGAACCATATCCGAAGAATTCTATGTATTGTACGCTGGGCAGGGGGCAATAATCCCGGCGAAGACAGCCAATAGCAGTATCCAGGTGGATGGTTTGTCCCGCCTTGGACTCGAAGCCCTAACGCGAGCCGGTCTGATCTTCTCGCTTCCAAACTACGAACGCCGCTCTTCTGACGTGGGCACGATGGTTACCGAGCGTGAATCGGAAGGTTCACGCTCATGCTTCATCACTCCAGAGGGATTCCGAGCCGTTGACAATGATTTTGCGCCTTTCGAAGACATCGTGCAGCGACGGCCACCAATTGAGATAACAGCCAGCTTGGCGGCCTTTAGAAAGGACTTTCCGGATCCGTCACGCATTGCTTTCATCATGATGCAATTTGGTCACTCCAAAGCCCACATTGCAATTCTTGGCGGAATTAGGAGGGCCTTAGATCCCCATCAATTCATCGCGCTACGTGCTGATGACAAGCAATACCACGACAACCTGTTCTTCAACATTTTGACGTATGTCTATGGCTGTCGCTTTGGTATCGCCGTGTTCGAGCGAATTGAGAGTGATGCCTTCAACCCGAATGTCTCTCTCGAAGTCGGCTATCTACTGGGGATAGACAAGCCAGTATGCTTTCTGAAAGACCACACGCTTAAGACGTTGCACACTGACCTCATCGGGCAGTTGTACAAGGAGTTCGACCCTCTAAGCTGTGAAACCACCATCCCTCCCGCACTGTGGAAATGGATGGAAGATAAGGGAATAATGTCCCCCCGCATAGAGACTATCGGCTAACAAGAACATGGACACCGACGGGGAATAGCGCGGTGCTATTCCCCGCGGGTCATGCTCGGTTTTAGTCATCTTGTTTGTGAAGCAAAATAAGTGAGGACTTATTTTTAATTTAATAGGGGAGGAGGGGTTATGGGCTTCTTTGATACCTTTTTGGGAGGTGGACTGTATTCAATCTCTGAGAAAGATAGAGAACGAATGCATCAGAAATCAGGATTTATAAGATATGCATTTCGGTATCTTGGTGGGCACAAGAAATATCCTGAGCTTATCGATAGCGTTGTTGAGATTTCTAAGACAGAGTCACCAGATCCTGTCATGAATGTTTACACGAATCAAAGTTCAGCAGGGCTGAAGGTTGAACCGGGTTCTCTTTTGTTTTCTATCCCAGTTAAGATGATAACCAATATAGAAAATGATAATGAAAAAGTTTTTTCGGGAGGAGTTCTCGTAGGTGGATTAGGGGCGATACTTCAGGAGACGAGATACTCAGTTGCCATTGAGTACATCGACGATCGCAAGCTAAAGCAGAAAGTTGTTTTTGGCACAACAATGGCCGTAAAGTCTGAATCCTATTTTTCAGAATTCATAACCCATCTAAACGAATGTATGGAGAAGCATAATACAAGAGCATTTACTCCGGTTGACGATAATCCCGATCAGGATGATGTTGTTTCTCAATTGCAGAAACTCACTGAACTCAAAGATAAGGGTGCACTTACAGCGGAGGAATTTGCTCAAGCTAAATCCAAGCTATTAGAAAAACAATAGACAAATACATCCTGTTTCTTGGCATTCAATTCCTTGAAACAAGAGATACTGGTTCTTGAAAATGCCTAACCAATCAACGCACTCGGACGTCCAACAGTTGCGCTGTTTGCGCCGGTGAGCTCAACCGTTAGGAAATCAGTCGAGGAGAGTACATGTCAACGTTTGCAGGGAAAGCCTACCACCCAATTAACGGGGCAATTGAAGAAGTATGGGAAGGGTTCTCTTGGCCGTGCCTATTCTTAGGGTTCCTGTGGTACATTTACAAGGGTATGTGGGGCTGGGGACTAATTGCACTCGTTCTGGCATTTGCCACATGGGGCATCTCTTGGCTCGTATTTCCTTTCTTCGCCAACGAACAATATGCCAAGTCACTGCTGGAGCGGGGCTATCTCAACGAAAAGCAATGGAATGAGAGAAAACGAGCTAGCGCCGGAACAAATAACTCTGGCCCACAGCATCAACAGGGTACCTCTTCGATTGCAGATGAGCTTGCCAAGCTTGCAATACTTAAAGAACAAGGTGTCCTAAGTGATGAAGAATTTGAGAAGCAGAAACATAAGCTACTTTCCTAAGACTGTGCTCCAGCGGATGCCAAAAAGATGAGCTTTTTGGCGTCCGCTGAGCTTGAACGTTGCGGCCCGAGAACGGAGTGCCTCATGCAAAGAGAACCAGAAACAATTCCAGTCCCTCAACCTCCGAAGGCAAAACCTCGCTGTCGATCCTGTCACCAAGAAATTGCAGACGCAGCAAAAGTTTGTCACCTATGCGGTAGACCGCAGAATCCGGTCCTTAATTTCTTCAGATACTCGGATCTCATTTCTATCGGCATTCTCATTATCTCAATTTGGCAACTCACTCAGGCATTACAACAGAGGGTTGATGCAAGCGAGGCTTACGCGAAAGCAGAGTCAGCACTCGTAAAGGCGGTGGCGGCTGAATCTCGAATCTTAGAGGCCCGACGCGACGTTTTGGAAATATCTGCAGCAGTCATAGATATAGCTGACATGATTCCAAATGTCACAGGCTTCGGTGCTGGAACTGGAGATGAAGATCGGGCTAAACTCAAGAAGATTTCAGAATCGCTGAAACTTAGGATTCGCGAGCTCAAGAAGTAGCTAAGACATTTCGGGCTGCCTAACCAGTCGCTCAAGCTGACGGGTCCAAACGGGTGCAATCTCTCCGCGCAGAAACAAAAAATATGTTTATTATAGAAGCCAACGCGCCGCGAAGGTTAAGCAGAGTTCGGTCAGTGCAACCCCCGACCGTTTAACCGCCGTAGCTTAGCTTGGGTCCGTTATATTGAAAATTGAGCTATGCAACTGATTCGATGCACAGGGAAGCTCCAGAAAGAAATGGGGCTTAAGAAAACAGATCTGCTGGAGGCCGAACCCCATTTCTCTTATCTGGGTTCCTGGCATGCGAACCTGATACACATTGATAGGAGGAAGTGTGTCCTTTTCGTAAATGATAAGACCCTTTTCAACTTCATCGCCCCGGATGTTTCCAGGACGGAAATAAGAAATTTAAATGCTCTGTTTAAGAGTTACTTGGAGTGCGTGCTTGCTGACGAGGGCATCGTGGCATCGGCCAGAGAAAAGATCCTGGCGGAGTACGACGAGGTAGGATACGCTAAAACAAATAGTAAAAGTGTACTGGGCTCAATGAATGATCTTGCATTCCATTACAAATATCATATCCAAGAAGAGGGTGGGGTTCATAGTTATGCGGTACCCGGCATTATCCGAAAGCTGAATCATATGCCTATGGGGGCTCTTGAGTACACGTATCCCATTGAGGCGTTAAGGGCCATGTATGAAACTGCAACATAAACATAACAAACCCTCCGCGCTTCGCTCTCCGGTACCCGCTCATTGGCGCCGTTGAGCCTATTATTTTTTTTCTTGCATTTAAAATTTAAAACGGTATAATAAAAATTTACAATAGATAGAAAGGGCATTCAAATGAAGGAAAAGATTCACCCGAAATATGATCCGACAACCATCACCTGCACGTGCGGGAATGTCATCGAGACGCGGTCCACGCAGAAGGATCTGAAGATCGAGATCTGTTCAAACTGCCACCCGTTCTACACGGGACAGCAGAAGATTGTGGACTCGGAAGGCCGGGTCGAGAAGTTCAGAAAGAAATACGGTATAAAATAACAAAGATCCCCATGATTGAAACCTGCACAAAAAACATCGCGGAGTACGAAGCTGCATTTTTGCTTCTTCCAAGCCGTTAGCCTAATTTACGATTTAATTTTTACCAGACGCCTTGCAACACCCAAGACGTTGTGGGTCAAAAACCAGAACCTTGTTTAAAAATTGTATCTTATTATATTTTATACATAGCGTCATAAGTCAACGACACCCTGTCATTCCCCGACTCGATCGGGGAATCCAGTCAGTCAAACTGGATTGTCCGGCCTGCCTGTGCCGATGTCACGGCAGACAGGTCGGGCCTGTCCTCCGACCCTCCGATCAAGTCGGAAGGCAAGCTTGATCGGGGGACCGGACAATGACAAACAGCCTAAGACTTCGGTCGTTCGTATAATATGCTTCGGAGATAATGCGCACTCATTTAAGACGCTTAGTATAAATCAGTAGGGGGCATCAGATTTATGAGCAATGAACCGATATCAGTCGGGGGCCAGGCCGTGATCGAAGGGGTTATGATGCGGGCGCCCCACTCGCTGGTTGTGGCAGTCAGAACGCCCTCCGGCAAGATCGAATTCAAAAAGGAAGACCTGCGTCTGCTCTCAGACCGCTATGCCATACTGAAAAAACCGATCCTTCGAGGGGTGGTGGCCCTATGGCAGTCCCTGGTCTGGGGCGTGAAGGCGTTGGATTTTTCAGCTCAGAAGGCCCTAAAAGAAGAAGAGAAAAAGGATTCAGGCGCACTCTCCTTTCTCTTAGCCCTGGTCCTGGGCATCGGGGGGGCGGTGCTCCTCTTCATGGTTCTGCCGCTCTTTCTGACCGGCCTCCTGAGAAAGGTCCTTCCCATCGTGGACCAAAGCTCCCTGGCCTTCAACATGGCGGACGGGGTTATCCGGGTAGCCGTATTCCTGGTCTATGTCATTGCTATATCGGCCATCAAGGATATCCGCCGCCTTTTTCAGTATCACGGCGCAGAACACAAATCGATCTATACCTTTGAGGCCGGCCGCGACCTGACCGTGGCCAATGCAAAAGGGTTTTCCATGCTCCACCCCCGCTGTGGGACCAGTTTCCTTCTGATGGTGATGGTCCTGAGCATCCTGGTCTTCTCCATGATCCCGCACGACAGCTCTTTCTGGATCAAAGGGGGGGCCAGGCTGGCGCTGATTCCGCTGATCGCAGGACTTTCCTATGAGTTCATCAAGTACAGCGCCAAAATGAGAGGGAATCGGATCATGGAAGGGATGATGGCGCCGGGTTTATGGCTGCAGCGTCTGACCACTCGGGAGCCGACCGATGAGATGGTGGAAGTGGCCCTGGCAGCGCTCAAAGAGGCCCTGGATATGGAAGAGGTCAGAAAGTCGGAACCATGGGTCCCATGATCAGGTTTAAAAACCATGTTCAATAAACTCAAAGAAATCAGTGAAAAATTTGAAGAGATCACCCGGCAGATGAGCGATCCGCAGATCATCTCCGATCAGAAGACCTTTCAGAAGCTGGCCAGGGAACATGCCGGCCTATCCGGGATTGTCGAGAAATACCGGGAATACATGAAGGTCGAGGAGGATCTCTCTGCCGCAGAGCAGATCCTTGACCAGTCCAAAGATGATCCGGACATGATCGAGATGGCGAGATTGGAAATCGACAGCCTGAGAAATAAGAAAGCAGTCCTGGAAAAAGAACTCAGGATCATGCTGATCCCCAAAGACCCCAATGATGGCAAGAACATCTTCCTGGAGATCCGGGCCGGCACCGGGGGCGAGGAAGCGGCGCTCTTTGCCGCTGATCTCTTCCGCATGTACACGAGATATGCGGAAAGGAAACGGTGGAGGGTGGAGGTCATGCACGGCAACCCGACGGGCGTGGGAGGATTCAAAGAGATCATTACCCTGATCGAAGGAACCGGAGTCTACAGCCAGTTGAAATATGAGAGCGGCGTACACAGGGTCCAGAGAATTCCGGTTACGGAAGCCGGAGGCCGGATCCATACTTCGGCCGTGACCGTGGCCGTGCTCCCGGAAGCTGAAGACGTCGAGTTGGAAATTGACGCCAAGGATCTCAAGATTGATGTGTTCCGTTCCTCAGGGCCCGGCGGCCAGAGTGTCAATACCACGGACTCGGCGGTCAGGATCACACACCTTCCCTCCGGCATGGTGGTCTCCTGCCAGGATGAAAAGTCCCAGTTAAAAAACAAGACCAAGGGCATGAAAATCCTTCGGGCCAGGCTTTTAGACCAGCTTCAACAGGAGCAGGAACAGAAGATTGCCAAGGATCGAAAATCCCAGATCGGGACCGGGGACCGGAGTGAACGGATTCGAACCTACAACTTTCCGCAGAACCGGATTACCGACCACCGCATCGGTCTCACCCTATACAGGCTCGATGCGATCCTGGAAGGGGATCTTGATGAAGTCATCGGTACCCTGACCAGCACCATGCAGGCCGAGGCCTTGAAAGGTACTCTGTGAAGAAATGAGGGTCTTCTCTAAAAGAGTGAGTGAAAACAAAAGGGGCCAAGGGGTCAAGGATTCCAGGGGTCAAGTGAAGTGCTCAAACACTACACGGGAAAAAACACTGGATTATCTTAGATCCTTATACATCTCTTATGGTTCTAATTGCGAATTGGAGACACAAATAGAGAAAAGCGGGGCACGCGAAGCGTAACCCTGGAATCCTCAAACCCTTTTTACCCACTAAATGGGAGAAAAACCAGAAATGAATATGATCCCTGATTTGTGTCTTGAACAAGACGCCCGTATGTGGATGGCATGGGCCGAGAATCTTCTCTGCTCCTCGGGTGTTCCGAATCCGAGAGTCGATGCCGAAGCCATCATGGCCTCGGCGCTCGGTATGGGCCGGTTGGACCTTTATCTTGATCCAAGGACTCTCAAGGAGTCTGAACGGGGAAATTTTTTCGATCTGGTAAAACGAAGGTGCAGCCGGGAACCTCTGCAGTATATCCTGGGCGAAGTCTCATTCTATGGGCGCAGCTTTCATGTAACCCCTGATGTCCTGATCCCCCGGCCGGAAACCGAACTCCTGGTCGAAGCATGCCTGGGACGCATCAAGAGTCCCCGCCGCATCCTGGATGTGGGCACAGGGAGCGGGTGCATCGCGGTGACCCTGGCGTGCGAGCGCCCGGAGGCCATCGTACTGGCCGTGGACTCGGAAGAGAACGCCCTCTCCGTAGCCCTAAGCAATGCCCGGCGGCATGAAGTCTTAGACCGCGTTCAGATCCTCTGCGGAGATCTGGCGACAGCCATCGGCAGCGGCTGCAGGGCCGACCTAATTGTGGCCAACCTTCCGTATATCCCTTTGCCGGCATTCGATAGACTTCAGACAGAGGTGAGGGATTTTGAACCGGAGTCTGCCCTTTGCGGCGGCGAAGACGGCCTGCTGCTGATCCGGCGGTTGATCGCGGATCTCCCCCGCCTGCTGCAGCCCGCAGGACTGATCGCCCTGGAGATCGGAGAAGACCATGGAGAAGCCGTACAGTCCCTGTTTGAAGAAACTCGTTCATTCGGGAAGGTTGAAGTGATCCAGGACCTTTCCGGCCGTAACCGCATGGCCTTTGCTGTCAGAACCCGTTGAACAGAGCGTCATCAATCAGCAGTACGATGTCATTCCACGACTCGATCGGGGAATCCAGCTAATAAAGGAATGGATGCCGGATCAGGTTCGGTATGACAAACGGTTTCGGAACTTGTATATGATACGTTTTGGAAACAATGCGCAAGCATTTAAAACACCGAGTATAACAAGGTCAAAAGCGTTCAATCCCTGAAACGGTCAAAC
>Ga0210056_1002098_pt1 | contig 17023 bp, 18 predicted proteins | sample CryGeyCG2014_080_2_FD_183965 | JGI IMG/M metagenome (GOLD analysis project Ga0210056, IMG submission 183965) | Groundwater microbial communities from aquifer - Crystal Geyser CG07_land_8/20/14_0.80 (SPAdes) (version 2) | ecosystem: Environmental > Aquatic > Deep subsurface > Groundwater | place... | reverse complement strand
GATGAGGGAGGATTGGCGTGTTAACTATGGTACGGCTATTTAGGCACCGTCAGACGAAAGGGACGGAAACAGATAAGCCAGCCTAAAGTAATCATTGCCAGTTCTCTACTCTACCTCCATTTCCTCTCACCCGCTACCCTCAGTTCAAAAGTTTGAAGTTTGAAACATTTCCCCTTTAACCTTAGTCACTTTTGGGGTTTAATTTTCATTCTGGCTCCTTAAGTAGTTACAGTGTTTTAATTGTTTCCCCGCAGGCCGCAATCGTCTTTTCCAAGTCTTCATCCGTGTGGGCGAAGGAAAGGAAGGCGGTTTCAAACTGAGAGGGCGCCTGATTGATGCCTTGCGAAAGCATTCCCCTGAAATAGCGGGCAAAAAGACGGGTGTCGCTCCGAGCGGCGCTTTGGTAGTCGTACACCTCATCAGCCGTAAAAAATATCGTAAACATGGATCCTATGCGGTTCGTCCTTACAGGCAGGTTCTTTTTATCAAAGAGTTCCTGCATCTTTTTGCACAGGCCGGCCGTCATCTGTTCCAGCCTTTCATACCCCCCTTTGCCTTCCCGGAGTATCTTCAAGGTAACAATGCCCGCTGCCATCGCCACGGGATTTCCGGAGAGGGTGCCTGCCTGATAAACGGGACCTGTAGGCGCCAGTTTTTCCATAATTTCCCTTTTTCCGCCAAAGGCGCCCACTGGAAGCCCGCCGCCAATAATCTTTCCCAGACAGGTCAAGTCCGGTTCTATGCCGGCAAGGTTCTGAAACCCACCGTAGGTGAGACGAAAGCCGGTGATAACTTCGTCAAAGATAAGGATAATGCCGTGTCTTTGCGTAAGATCACGCAATCCTTCGAGAAATCCCTCCTTGGGTAGTACAACCCCCATGTTGCCCGCTACCGGCTCAACGATAATGCAGGCGATTTTGTCGCCTTCTTTTTCTGCGACGGATTTTGCGGCTTCCAGATCGTTAAAGGGGACAGTGATGGTCAGTTCCGCAAGTTGCTTAGGAACGCCGGGACTGCCGGGGATGCCCAAGGTGGCGATGCCGGAGCCGGCCTTGACAAGGAGAGAGTCCGAATGGCCGTGATAGCAGCCTTCAAACTTGATGATCTTTTCTCTTCCCGTGTATCCCCTGGACAGACGGATGGCGCTCATTGCGGCTTCCGTTCCGGAGCTTGCCATCCTTACCATATCGATAGAGGGGAAGGCATCCACGATCAATTTGGCCATTTCAATTTCCATCTCCGTGGGGGCGCCATAGCTTGTTCCCCTTTTTGCGGCCTCCGCAATGGCTTCTATAACCGCTGGATGACTGTGACCTAAAATGGCGGGCCCCCAGGAAAGAACGTAATCTATATATTCCCTTCCTTCACTGTCGTATATCTTTGCGCCACGGGCGCTGCTGATGAAAAGCGGTGTGGCGCCGACAGCCCCGAATGCCCTGACAGGGCTGTTAACCCCGCCGGGGATTACTTTTTTTGCCTCTTCAAACAATCTCGCATTCATGTCCTCTTCCTGATGTTCTTCATCCGAACTTACTCCGCTTCCATAACATGAACAAATATTTCTTGACAATTCTTTTTCGCCTGGCTAAAAATGTCCTTCTGTCAGGGCTCAAGCGGCCTTGCCGATTCGGGATTCTTGACGTAGATGGCGCCCGGATCGCGCGTAAGAGTATGTCTGACCTATGGAACTTAAAATCAACAAGGAGGAAGAAGATGAAAAAGAAATTAGTTTATGCCGCATTCAGTGCGCTGGCGACGACCATTGCATCCCTGCCGGCAATGGCGGCGGAAGCGGCAGCTCCCGCCGCATCGGGCGACTATACGAAGGTCATCGCGGTTGCCATCAGTATTTTCAGCGCGGCTATGGTTATGGGATTCGGTACCATCTGTACTGCACTTGGCATGGGGCACGGATTGAACGGGGCGGTGAATTCGGTCGGCAGAAACCCTGAAGCGCAGGGTAAAATCTTGACCACCATGATGGTAGGTCTGGCTATGATCGAATCCCTGGCGATCTATGCCTTGGTTATCGCCTTGGTCATTATTTACGCCAACCCGATGATGAAGGCTTTTGGCTTCTAAGAAACGATTTACAGAGATTTTTGCACAAAAAAGTTCAACAATTCGGCATCATGAAAAACAGGGAGGCGGAAACAACCAACACCAACAAATGTTTCCCCTCCCTTTTTTAATCCATCATGTAACTACACAGGTGTTTAGGCTGTAGGCTGTTAGTAACCGCACAGTCTAAAAGCCTACAGCCTGGGTAGTTACAACATGACACGTTCCTACAGTCTAAAAGCCTACAGTCTATCTACCTGAGTAGTTACTTCATCATCAAAGACGGATCGACTTTTGCGCGTGCATCCTTTTTTTCTGCCTGGAGGTGTTTCTGCGCCAACATCTTTTCCTTGGCCCGCCTGGAGCGCCGCTGCTTCTGGCGTCTTAGCTTTTCGAGGCGCGCTTTTTCCGCGGCAACAGCCCCCGTCTTTATTTTTTCTATCCGGTCGAGAAGGAGACGTCTGGCCAGAAAACGATTTATTGTCTGGGACCTTTCCTGCTGACACTTTACGGAGAGCCCGGTAGGCAGATGGACAAGAAATACGCAGGAAGAAGTTTTATTTACCTTTTGTCCGCCGGGTCCTGAGGATCTGATAAATGTTTCCCGCAGATCGCTTTCCAGAACCCCGAGCCTTTCCATCCGTTCCCTGAGGGCAAGCTCTTTTTCAGGGGATATGTTCAAATTTTCACCTCACACACCATATGCATGCGGAAGGAAACACTTCCGGCTTAGGAAAATGCTATTGCCTCACGGGACGGCAGTCGATAACGATGTCTTCGCCCTTGCGATAAACCTTCCGGCAGGCAAGCCTTATTGCATCGTCCATGCTCTTGATTCCCAACTCGGCCACCGCCTCGATTCCCCTTCCCAGGATCTTGGGCGCTACGATGATGACCAGGCGGTCGGCCAGTTTCTCCTTTAAAAAGGAGGTGATGATTGCCGCCCCGCCTTCTACAAGGAGGGATGAAACCTGCCTCTTGCCCAGTTCGACGAGAAGCTTCTTTATATCTACACGTCCCTTGCTGTCTTCATCCACAATCAGCGTTTCCACGCCTTTGTCCTGAAGCCGTTTCAGTTTTTCCGGGTCTGCCCGGCCGTTAGCGGCGATGATGGTTGGGGCGCTTTCCTGCATCTTCAGGACCTTTGCCTCCAGCGGCAATTGCAGGCAGGAGTCCACGACAATCCGCATGGGATTTCTGCCCCTTACGTGGCGGACGGTCAATTCGGGATCATCGTGCATGACCGTGCCTGCCCCGACGAGGATGGCGTCATGGATGCTGCGCAGACTATGGGTAAAGCTGCGAGAATCGGGAGAACTGATCCAGCGGGATTGATGGGTGGCGGTGGCAATTCTTCCATCGAGCGTCTGGGCGAATTTGAGGGTCACAAAGGGAATGCCGGTTGTTATGAACTTGAAAAATCTTTCATTTAGCTCTTTGCATGCCTCCCCCATGATGCCCACTGTCGTTTCGATTTCGGCACAATGGAGGGCTGAAATGCCGCCCCCGGCAACAAAGGGGTTGGGGTCAACAGTGCCTATGACCAACCGCGCCGGTCTGCGGTCAATGATCGCTTCCACGCAAGGCGGCGTCTTCCCGTAGTGACAGCAAGGTTCCAGTGTTACATAGATCGTTGCGCCTTCAATCGGCTCTTTTGCATGATTAATGGCTTCTATCTCCGCATGGGGGCCGCCGAATCGCCGGTGGCGTCCTTCTGCGATAATCCTGCCGTCCTTTACGATCACGGCGCCTACCATCGGGTTTGGGCTTACCCACCGTTCGCCGCGCTTTGCGAGACGCAAGGCACGTTTCATGTAAAAATCATCCGTCAATTGCCGACTCCGCGTAATTTTTGTCTCTTATACCATGACTCAAATGTATGTAAAACGTTTTTATCACGATGTTTTTCTTGTGACCTCTTCACGAAATATGGTATAGGGGCGACGTGGATAGAAAGGACGGCTGAATTAAGCCAAACTTAAAGCATGATTTTTATGGAAATTATCATTGCCCTCATAGGGGCGGCTATAGGGAGTTTCCTCAATGTGTGCATCAGGCGGATTCCGGCAGGCGAGTCGCTCATTCTTCCCGCATCCCATTGTCCGAGATGCCTTCATCCCATAAAATACTATGACAATATTCCCATCGTAAGTTATTTGTTGTTAAGGGGGAAATGCCGCCACTGCCGCGAAAGAATATCGCTCCAGTACCCTCTAATTGAGCTGCTGGCTGCCCTTATTGCCCTGTTTCTCTTCTGGAAGTTCGGACTGACGCTGAAATTTCTCTTTTCCTTCATCTTTGCCTGCACCTTAACAGTTATTACTTTTGTCGATTTTGGCCACCAGATTATCCCTGATGTTGTCACCCTGCCCGGTATCCCCTTTTTTTTTCTGGCGGCTGTCCTGGCGATGGATGTCCCCTGGCTGGAGGCTGCTTTGGGGATCTTGATTGGTGGCGGCATTCTCTATGCCATTGCCTTTGGTTATGAACTTATTGCCAAAAGGGAGGGGATGGGCGGCGGCGATATCAAGCTGCTGGCCATGCTGGGCGCCTTCTTCGGCTGGAAATCGCTCTTTTTTATACTTTTAATCAGTTCTTTGACCGGCGCCGTCGTGGGAATTGCCGTCATGCTGATTAAGGGAAAGGATATGAAGTATGCCATTCCCTTCGGCCCTTTTCTTTCATTGGCTGCCTTCGCCTATATCTTCTGGGGGGATGAATTTATCCGGCTCTTATTTTTCCTTCACGGGTGACGCCCCTTTTGTATGTGAAAATAACGTGACTGGCGCGGCATGAAGTACCCATACTAGGCAAATAGGAGATTGCCAAGTTATAAATTTATGTACGTCTCCTATTCTTTCCACGACATAGTGGAAGCCACAAAATATACAAGAATAAAGAAGGCATGAGGGCAACTGTTCCCTATCATTCTGGAAAGATTCTCTACCCGAAAGTTTTGGCAAGCATTCTCAGGGATGCTGATTTGAAAATAGGCGTTGCTTCTCGTTCCTTTTTAAAATTTCATAGTGAGTAATCCAAAAGGAATATCTTGGCAAGTCCTTTTTCAAACACATAAGGAGAGAAGAAAAATGGCGAATTCTATCAAATGGTTGAGTCATGCGTTTTTTCAGGTCGAAACGTCCCAGTGCAAAGTGATCCTCATAGATCCATGGATAACGGGCAACCCCTTATGTCCCGTGAAACTGGAGGACATTACACGGGCTGATCTTGTGCTGGTAACCCACGATCATTTTGACCATGCCTCTAATGTGGCGGATATTTCCAGGAAAACAGGCGCTACCGTCGTAGGCTGTCCGGAAACGGTCGGCAAATTAAAAACAGGTCAAGCCCTGCCTGAGGGTCAAGTGATATTCTGGGGTATCGGCATGAATATCGGGGGCACGGCCCAGGTAGGCGAGATTTCGATTACCATGACCCAGGCGCTGCATTCTTCCGAGACGGGCGTTCCCACCGGCTACATCATCAAGTTGGAGGATGGAACGACCATTTATCACGCTGGCGACACGGGAATATTCAAAAGCATGGAACTGCTGGGGGAACTGTATAATATCGACATTGCCCTTCTTCCCATCGGCAGTTGTTTTACCATGGATCCCCTTCAGGCCGCCCATGCCGTAAAAATGATCAAGCCCAAAAAGGTCATCCCCATGCATTACAAGACCTTCCCGATCCTCGAGCAGGATGCCTCCCGTTTTGTGAGTCTGGTAAAGGAAAAAGCCCCGGATGTGGAGGTTATTGTACTCGATCCGGGTCAGGAATATACATGCGGTTCATGAAATAGTCGGCCCCGGTGACGGGAGGGATGCCGCCTCCCGAGACACCCCGGCAGATCGTAGATCGGGTTAGCGGCTTTGCCGTGTAACCCGGCATCATAAGCTGGAATTCTGGGGGCATCATTTGTTTTGTTGAAACCCTATTTAGGAGAAGATAGATGGAAAAGATTACGGTAAAAGTCTTCAGGTACGATCCGGAAGGAGAGGATAATGGAAAATTTGAAGAATTCGAAGTTGCCGTAGAAGAAAAGAGTACGGTGCTGGAGATACTTATGCAGATTTATGACACCCAGGATTCTTCCCTGGCTTTTAACCATGGGTGTAGAGCCAAAAACTGTGGTCTTTGCGTGGTAAATGTAAATGGACATCCCCGATATGCCTGTATCAGTAAGATAACTGCTAATGCAGAAATATCTCCTCTAAACCACCTCCCTTTAATAAGGGATATGGTCTTTGACCGAGCCCCTTTTTTCGATTATTTGGAAAGGTTCAAGCCTTATATCGTGAGAGAAAAAGATCCGGATACGGAACCGGAGACCCTGGTTCAACCTCCGGAGCATGCCCGGTTAATGAGCTGTCGGGAATGTTTTGCCTGCCTTTCTTCCTGCCCCAGATACGGCTATCAGGATGAGTCCTTTGGGGGGCCGCTCGGTTTTGTCAAAATAGCCCAGCTTCATTATGATGTCCGGGATTCTCTGGATCGGGTTTCCCAGGCTCACAAGATGGGGATATTGAACTGCGTTGATTGCTCCGGTTGCACCTGTATATCGGGCATTCCTCTTAAGCAAATTGTAATTAAACCATTTTTGGGATTACTTGGGAAGCAGCAATAATTCTGATAAGGAGAGCAATGATGATTGAAACGAGCTGTGACCTTTTATGTATCGGGGGAGGGGGCGCAGGGATTACTGCCGCGATAGTGGCCAGCGAGAAGGGAGCCGATGTTATTTTGCTTTCCAAGGACCATATTGGCTATGGCAACACCAGAATTATTGGGGGAATAATGGCCTACGGCGATCTTGATGCATCCCGGCAGGGAGAGGATTTTTTTCGGGATATAGTCGTGGGAGGAGATTATTTAAATAATCAGAAGCTCTGCCTCGCATTGGCAAAGGAGGCCCATAATGCCCCTGTTTTGCTGGAGCGATTTGGAGGAATGGTAAAAAGGGATAGCAAAGGCAAGATATCCGCGGATGTGTTACTGCAGGTGGGGGGACATACCTCCCCCCGCAGCATGCTCCTTCCCTCTACCGGACCAGGAGTAGGACAGGGTTTACGTTACGGGGTTGCCCGGAGAAAAAGTATTAGAACCCTTGAAAAGACGATAGTATTTGACCTTCTCAAGGAAGGGGGAAAGGTATTGGGGGCAGTCTGCTATCAACTCACCTCCGGAGAAATCATTGTTATCAAAGCCAAAAAGACACTTCTTGCCACAGGAGGGGGTGGTTGGATCTATTATCCCCATACTGATACCTCCCGGGTTAGCACTGGTGATGGCTTTACCCTGGCTCTTGATGCCGGCGCTGAACTGGTTGATATGGAACAGGTACAATATATTCCTTTTGCTCTTACCCATCCTTCGGGAATGGTAGGGATTATTGTAGGGGAACCTATGACCGCCGGTCCGGCCGGCATATTAAAAAATGTTCATGGGAAGGAGATCATCTCCGGCGTTGCCTTAAAAACCAGGTCACAGGTATCCAATGCCATTATCCTGGAAGCAGAAAAGGGGAACGGGACAAAATATGGCGGCTGTCTTCTGGATCTTAAGGCCAATAAAGAGCATCCCCAGGGAAAGATTCTTTATCGGCATTATGCTGAGGGTATATTCAAATGCCTTAACGACCTTGTCAAGGCTGCTTATGGATCGGCGGCAGCCGAATGGGAAGAACCCTGGGATGTCTATCCGTCGGCCCACTATTTTATGGGCGGGATTGTCATAAATGAGTGGGGTGAAGTCGAGGGAGTAGAAAACCTTTATGCCTGTGGCGAGGTTACCGGGGGAGTCCATGGAGGGAACCGTTTAGGGTCGGTTTCGATGACCGAGTTGTTCATATTCGGAAAAAGGGCCGGAGAAAGAGCCGCTGGCGAAATTACCGGCCGGGATCATTTAGAGGTGGACAAATCATTAATAGATTTTCAGGTTGAGAGATTAAGGGGCATGATCGGCAAAAGAGGCAAGCATCGGGTAATTGAGTTGAAGAGGAAATTACAAAAGACTATGTGGGAAAAGGTAGGGCCTGCTCGGGAAGAAGAAAAACTCAAAGAAGGGCTTGAGATTTTTTCCTCCATCGAAGAAAAATTTCAGGACATAACCATATCCGGGGCGTATAAATATAATACTGAATTGCTCGATGCCCTGGAATTGAGGTTTATGCTGCCAGTTGCCCGGAGTGTGGCGCTTAGCGCACTGGCCAGAAAAGAATCCCGTGGAGCACATATAAGGCTGGATTATCCTGAGAGGGATGATCGCTGCTGGTTGAAAAACATCATTGTGGAAAGAGACTTAACCGGAGAGCTATCTGTGCGTGCCCGGCCGGTAGAATTAACCCACCTCCATCCCGGCACGGGATCAAATTCAGAGAAGTGAATTGTAACTACTCAGGTAGATAGACTGTAGGCTTTTAGACTGTGTGGTTACTAACAGCCTTCAGCCTACAGCCTAAACACCTGAGTAGTTACGCGTTTTTTTGTAAATTAAGATTGTGCGCTGATCGCCGGTTATGGGCAGGGTCACGGCGTGGGATGCAGATAATGACAACCCCGCTTCGACGGCTGCCGATTCTGCTTCTTTCATCTCTTCGCTTATCTCCACGCCTTTCATGGCAATCAGGATGCCGCCCGGTGCAAGAAAAAAAGCGCCAAGACTGAGGAATTGCGAGAGCTTAAAAGCAGCTTTGGAGATGACCACATCGAATGACTCCCTGTATGCCTCATCTACCATGAGCTTTTCCGCCCGGTTGTGGATGACGGCTGCTCCCGTCAGTTGAAGTGTGCGGATTACATGCTTGAGGAAAGACGCTTTTTTACGGGAAGCTTCAAGGAGGGATATTTTCAGCGTCTCGACGGCAATTTTCAAGGGGATGCCGGGAAACCCGCCGCCGCTTCCCATGTCCAGCACAGTGCTTTCCTTAAGGGGCAAAAAAGCTGCGGCCGAAAGGGAATCGATAAAATGTTTGAGTATGGAATCGTCTGAAGCGGTACGGGAGAAGAGGTTTATTTTTTTATTCCAGGCGATAAGCTCCTGATGATAACGGATGAAAAGATCAACCTGCTGTTCCTTCAGGGCTATGCCGAGGCCGGATGCGGTCTGGGCAAGAAGCCGGGGCCAGCTTTCCTGCATTGCCCCTCATCCTTCCAGTTGTTTTTTGACTTGCGCCACTATTTGCGGACCGCGACATTCCCGGCAGTAAGGCACATCGGTTTCTCCATAATAGACGGGCTGATATTTTTCCCAGATGCCGCCGGGGCTCCAGAAGTCGGGGAAGCCCGATTCGGTGCTGGCCCCGGCGCCGGTAAAGGCGACGATCGTATTGGCATTGCAAATCAAGTCCGCTGCTTTATTGATCAGAGAATCCATTCCTTATCTTCACGTTTTATATGTGTGTCTATTGCAGAGGCAATAATTTCATACCAATCGAAATAATCACCAATCTCGGCTGCAATAATTTTCAACTCATTGTCCGTCAGCTTGCGCTCATATTCCTGCAAAGCAACGTTCTGAACGTCCTCGATATTGATTGAATAGATTATGTTGTTTTTCCTCATGATAAAAATGTTTCTCCTTGCCCTTCAGGTCTTGAAAAAACTCCAGCTTACTGTGAAGATTTGCCGATGCTTGCGAACGCATAATAGTATAATATGCGTCATACTTCAATCGGATATTATGCCGGTGAGACCGGCAATCTTCATGAACTTGTAAAAAGTCGAAGAACCGGCTAAATTCGACGGCTTCGTAAAAAGCTCCGGAGGCAAGGCACGCGTGGTTCGACAGGCTCACCATGAGCGGAAGATAGCCTGCCCTGAGCTTGTCGAAGGGAAGGATGAAGCGCAACGCAGCATCCGGACTTTTTACGGAGCCGGCAATCTTCATTTGCACAAGATATACTTATATGATAGTGATTGCCTGCATTTGGGACAGAGTTTCAGGCACTGATAAAACATAAAGGCATAAGGAGCGTTCATGTTCATCCTGGGAAATTTCATCGCGGCGCTGGTCAAGATCATCGATATGGGTCTGACCCTATATATGTGGATTATCGTCGCTCGGGCGCTCATCTCCTGGGTGAATCCTGATCCCTACAATCCGATCGTGCTTTTTCTTTACCGCGCGACGGAACCGGTGATGGCGCCCATAAGGAGGTGGATTCCCTTAAGAGGCCTCGGTATCGATATTTCGCCTATTATAGCCATCGCGGCAATTATATTCCTGCAGAGCTTCCTCCTGAAGAGTCTGATAGAATTGGCTTATTACCTTAAATAAAGGCAGATGTGGCAATAGGGGGTAAACGGTGATCTCCATAAAAGAGACGGCGGACGGGGTTATTTTTACAATCCAGGTCTTGCCCAGGTCATCGAAATGCGAAGTAGTGGGCGTCCAGGGAGACTATCTGAAGATAAAGATTATCGCCCCTCCGGTGGACGGCAGGGCCAATGAAGAATGCCTCCGTTTTCTGGCCGACGTTTTGGGGGTCAAGAAGGCTCAGGTAAGTATCGTGGGAGGCCTCAAAGCAAGGAAAAAGACCGTCGCTATCAGAGGGCTGAAAAAAGAAGACGTGGGGGCAATTATTCCCCTGTCCTGAATATCTGCAGGATAGAGCCTAACCTCCAGACCACAAATCCGGCATGGAAAAAGAAAAAACAATAAACGGGGAAAATTCGCGTGTCGCCAAGGCGGCCGGGGTGGTCGGCGCAGCCACTATGCTTTCCCGTATCTTCGGTTTCATCAGAGATATGGTCGTTGCGGGATTTTTTGGCGCCGGAATGGCCACGGACGCCTTCTTCGTCGCTTTTCGCATCCCCAATCTTTTGAGGAGGCTTCTTGGCGAGGGGTCGCTCACCGTTTCCTTCGTCCCTGTCTTTACGGAGTATCTGAAAAAAAAGTCCCGCGAGGATGCCTATGAACTGGCGAACATTGCCTTTACCTTACTTTCCTCCCTGCTTGTCCTCGTTACCATTGTAGGTGTCGTTTTTTCGCCGTTGATCGTGATGGTTATGGCGCCAGGGTTCGTCAAGTCTCCCATCCAGTATGACCTGGCGGTATTCCTCACCAGGCTCATGTTCCCCTATATCTTCTTTATTTCCCTGGTGGCCCTGTGCATGGGCATCCTGAACTCGCTCAGGCACTTTGCCGTCCCCGCTCTATCGCCCGTCGTCCTCAACATTGCCTTGATCCTGGCGGCTCTTACGCTGCGGGATTTCTTCAGCGAACCCATCACCGCTCTTGCCATAGGTGTCCTGATTGGCGGGTTGCTCCAGTTAGCGATGCAATGGCCCATTCTCGTTAAGATGGGCGTTCTGTTGAAACCGGATTTCCGGTTCAACCATCCAGGACTCAGGCAGATAGGGGCCCTTTTGCTGCCTACCCTTATCGGATCGTCGGTTTATCAGATAAATATATTCATAGGCACTATCCTCGCTTCCCTTCTTCCCAAAGGCAGTGTGTCCTTCCTGTATTACGCCGACAGGCTCGTGGAACTGCCGTTAGGGGTCTTTGCGATTGCCGTGGGGACGGCATCGCTGCCCAGCTTTTCGGAACAGGTCTCTATGGGAGATTTTGAAAACCTGAAAAAAACCATCTCCTTTTCCCTGCGGCTGATCCTCTTTATCACCATACCGGCTACGGTTGCCCTTATTGCCCTGCGCATTCCTATTATCTCCGTCCTCTTTCAGAGGGGGGCATTCGACGGGCGTTCCACCATCCTTACCGCCCAGGCGCTTTTGTACTATGCCCTGGGACTTTGGGCCTTTTCCGTTATCAGGGTGATCGACTCCGCCTTTTTTTCCATTCAGGACAGGAAATCACCTCTCAAGGCCGCCTTCGTTTCCCTCTTCGTTAGCGTTACTTTCAGTGTTGTCCTTATGTTTCCTCTGAAACACGGGGGGCTTGCATTGGCCACTTCCATTGCCTCCGCTGTTAACGTCATGATCTTAGCGATTATCCTGAAAAGAAAGATAGGAACATTCCTCGATAGAGAATTTTTCCGTTCCATCTTCAGGACAATATTCCCCTCGCTTATGATGTGGGGCGCCATCGTTCTTGTAGGTTACATCATACCGTGGGGAAATGCAGCCCCTTTTCAGACGAGATTCTACTTTCTCACTGCCAGTATTGTGGCGGGGATGGCCGCATTTCTGACGTTTTCTTTTCTTGTTAAAAATCCGGAAATGATGATGCTGACCGGCGCCGTAAAAAGAAGAGTAAGACGTAACTATTCCGGGTTCTGAAGTCTGAGTAAATAACCTTGAAAATATCCTCGCTTTCCGGTACATAAAGGGCATCTCACGTATGGTCTGTTCTCAAGCAAATTAAAGCTGACGGCTTCGTAAAAAGTCCGGATGCTGCGTTGCGCTTCGTCCCTCCCTTCGACAAGCTCAGGGCAGGCTATCTTCCGCTCATGGTGAGCCTGTCGAACCACGCGCGCCTTGCCTGCGGAGCTTTTTACGGAGCCGTCGAATTTGGCTTGTATTTCGACTTTTTACGAGTTCATTAAAGCTGTATTTGTGTACTTATCTCAGGAGAGTCATGAATCAATTGATCGAAAAATTGAATATTGCCTTGCCGGCCTTGGCCATGATTGCCGTCGGCTTTCTTGCGGGCGTTATCCTCGAAAAGGTAATTTTTGCCAGACTGAAAAAGACAAAAACCGACTGGGGCGGCGGCAAGATCATCATCAGTTGCACTCACGGCATGGTGATGCTCTGGTGCGTCATCGCCGGCGCCCATGCGGCGCTTTACAATCTTCCTTTAAGCAGCACCCTTTTTAGTTTTTTCCAGAAGAGTCTTGTAATAATTACCATCTTTACAGTCACGATTGTCACGGAGAGAATCGCCGTCGGTTTTATCGGCCTCTATTCCCGTGGTGCGGAAGGCATTTTACCCGCCATATCCATATCTGCCAACATAACAAAACTTGTTATTTACCTTATCGGCCTGCTTTTCATCCTGCAAACACTGGGCATTTCCGTTGCTCCCATACTGACGGCGCTCGGTGTGGGCGGTCTCGCCGTTGCCCTCGCTCTTAAGGATACCCTTGCCAATCTCTTTGCCGGACTGCAAATCCTGCTTTCCAAACAGGTAAACGCGGGCGATTACGTCAAATTGAACACCGACGAGGAAGGCTACGTAACAGACATCACATGGCGCAACACCACCATAAGGACGCTTTCTAACAACCTGATCATCGTTCCCAATGCCAACCTGGCCTTGGCCATCATTACCAACTTCAATCTTCCCGAAAAGGACGTGCCCGTCCGCGTTCAGGTGGGCGTAAGTTATGCGAGCGACCTGGAAAAAGTTGAAAAAACGGCGCTAACTGTTGCCCGTGAGATTATGGGAGAAATGGGCGCACCTGACGCAGAGCCGGTAGTCCGCTATCACACATTCGGCGATTTCAGCGTCAATTTTACGATCATCATGCGGGCCAAGGAATATGCCGACCAATATGTGATTATCCATGAATTTATTAAGAGACTGCACCGGCGCTTTCGCGAGGAAGGGATAGAGATTCCCTTTCCCATCAGGACGGTGCATGTAAAAAATGAATAACGGCTTAGAGTGTGTTTAGGGACAGAAAGGGTGAGTTATGGGAGATGGCATTTGCGATTACACAAAGTTTGTCGTGGATCTGCGTCGCCACATGTGGATGGCCGGCGTGGAAATGGAATTGCGCAGGCTGATCTGGCAGATAGCCGTTACGGGAAAATACATATCCGCCAAGATTCACGAATCGAACCGGAAACTGGCCGGCTTTAGAAATATTTACGGGGAAGAGCAACTGTCTCTTGACAGAAGCGCCGACGACATCCTCAGAAATCAACTTCAGTTTTCAGGATTTGTCCGGGAGTACAGCTCAGAGGAGCGCGATGCCGTTATAAAGATCGGGAAGGGCGACGAAAAATATTTTGTCACGGCAGATCCCCTCGATGGTTCTTCTCTGGTGGACAGCAATCTTTCCATCGGCACCATCATCGGCATCCATAAAGAGTCAATCTTTGCTGAAGGGGAAAAAACGATGGCAGCAGCCATGTATATCACCTATGGCCCCCTGATCACAATGGTGTATACGGCAGGCCATGGAACCCATGAGTTTGTTTTAAACAGGGAAGGGGAGTATGTCCTTTCCCAGGAAAACATCCTCTTTAATGAGAAAGGTTCCATTTACAGCCCCGGAGGGCTTAGAAAGGAATGCACTCCGGAGCATCTAAAATTTCTGGAATATCTGGAGGCGGAGGGTTACAAGCTCCGCTACAGCGGGGGATTCGTACCGGACATAAATCAGATTCTGATTAAGAAAGGCGGCCTCTTCACTTACCCGGCACTGAAGAAAGAACCGCAGGGAAAACTGCGACTTCTTTTTGAGCTCCAACCGATTGCTTTTATCGTTGAGCAGGCGGGCGGCATGGCCACCAATGGCAAGAATGATATCTTGTCCCTTACGGTAAACGAATTGGAACAGCGGTCGCCGATCTATGCGGGGAGCCGCTTTGAGGTGGAGAAGGCAAGGGAATTTCTCAACCGGCACTAACAGAAACGATACGACCATTTCAGGAGGGGGCACGATGATTTGTGAAAGCATAGAACGGCTGAAAAACGCATGGGAAGGGATATTGGAGGTTGCAGGTGACGATGTGAGGGTTCTAAACGAGGAAAAGCTGCGGAGTTCCCTAATCGATACGCTTATCTTCACCGCCGTTTTCAGCTCCGATGCCGCATTGGTTGAAGTCGCCCGCTGGCTGATCAGGCGGGCGGGGGTAGCAGTGGGCGTCATTTCCACATCCATTCAGTCCCTTTATGATGCCATGGGACGCAAAGAGGTGTCGGGCGTTACCGTGCCGGCCATAAATATAAGGGGCTTGACCTACGACGTTGCCCAGGCAGTGTTCCGCGCTGCCATGAAGGACAAGGTAGGCGCCGTGCTTTTTGAAATAGCTCGTTCGGAAATAGGATACACCTTCCAGCAACCGGCAGAATATGCCGCAGCGGTAACGGCGGCGGCCATCAAGTCGGGCTACTGCGGCCCCATTTTCCTTCAGGGCGACCATTTTCAGGTGAACGCTAAGAGATTTGCCGCCGCCGACGGGTACAAAGAGCTTAAGGCGGTGAAGGATTTGATCTGGGAGGCAATTGAGGCGGGGTTTTACAATATCGACATTGACACTTCCACGCTCGTGGATCTGACAAAACCGACGGTAAAGGAACAGCAACGTGCGAATTACAGCCTTGCCGCCGAAATGACCACTATCATCCGCGACCTGGAACCGGCGGGCGTCACCATTTCCGTAGGCGGGGAAATCGGCGAGGTGGGAGGCAAGAACAGTACGGTTGAAGAATTGCAGGCCTATATGGAGGGGTATCTCGAAGAGCTGAAAAAACATGACGCAACGTTAAAAGGCATCAGCAAGATCAGCGTCCAGACCGGCACCACGCACGGGGGCGTTCCTCTGTCCGATGGTTCTGTCGCCGAAGTGAATCTTGATTTTGCCACCCTTGCAAGGCTTTCCAGGGAAGCCAGAGAAAAATACGGCATGGCCGGCGCCGTTCAGCACGGGGCCTCCACACTTCCCGACGAGGCATTCGACAAATTTCCCGCCATAGAAACGGCGGAGATACACCTGGCGACGGGTTTTCAAAATATCATCTTCGAAAGCCGGAACTTCCCGGCAGAACTCAGGGAGCGAATTTACGCGCATCTGAAGACGCAACACGCAGGCGACAGGAAACCGGGAGATACGGACGAGCAGTTCATCTATAAAACGAGGAAAAAGGGGCTGGGCGATTTCAAAAGGGAGTTATGGCATCTTCCGCAGGAAACATTGAATGCCCTCGGTGTGGAACTGGAAAAGCAGTTTTCCTTCCTTTTCAAAAAATTGAATATGGCCGGCACAGTAGAAACGGTAAACAGATATGTCAAACCCATCGACGTGCCTGTAAAAGCCCCGGCGGCACTGAAGGCATAAGAGCGCGGTGCACTTTACCAAGGGGAAGAGGATGCAAGGGAATAGGGTTATTAAAAACAGAGGTAAGGATGAAAAATTTAAGGGTGGGTAAATGCTATCTGAGGAATTAAGGCTATGGCTAACGCAGTTCTAGTGGTAGATATGCTCAGGGGGTTTTTTGAGGAGGGATATCCCCTTTATTGTGGAGCTAAAGCCCGCCAAATCATTCCCAACATCCAGCATCTTCTTGAAAAGGAGATAGAACAGGGTTCCAAGATATTCTTCATCTGCGACTACCACGACACGGATGACCTTGAGTTCAAGATGTTTCCGCCCCACTGCATTGAAGGTACTATTGAGACGGAGATGATTCCCGAATTGTCCAGGTATCCGGGTGAGATAGTCCCGAAAAAGCGATACAGCGGTTTCTTCGGTACTCCACTGGAAAAGAAACTGAAACAACTCAAGCCAGAGAAGCTGATTATCTGTGGCGTGGCGACCAATATCTGTGTTATGCATACCACGGCTGATGCCCGGAACCGTGATTATGAAGTTGAGGTGCCTACTGACTGTGTCGCCTCGCCTGACGACGAGGCACATCGTTTCGCTCTGAAACACATGGAAAAAGTGCTTGGAGCAAGGCTAACTACTGCCTGGAGGTGAACAGATGCAAGTGCCTAAATTTGAACTCACTGAGGCTGTCCTATCGGGACAAACGGCTGACATTTACTTTGCCCACACCATAGAGATATTACGCAAGGAAGGACTTAATCCTGTAGCCACCATGGAGGTATTCCCCAGCCGAGCAGGGATACTCTGTGGTATTATAGAGGTCAAAGCTCTACTGGCCAAGGTTCTACTTGAAGGTAACCGCGAAGTCTGGGCTCTGGACGAGGGTGATGCTATGGACGCGAAAGAAGTGGTGTTGCGCATAACAGCACCCTACCAGAACTACGGGCTATATGAAACAGCAATAGATGGCACTCTATCTCACTGTAGCGGTTGGGCAA
>Ga0210056_1002089_pt1 | contig 17055 bp, 17 predicted proteins | sample CryGeyCG2014_080_2_FD_183965 | JGI IMG/M metagenome (GOLD analysis project Ga0210056, IMG submission 183965) | Groundwater microbial communities from aquifer - Crystal Geyser CG07_land_8/20/14_0.80 (SPAdes) (version 2) | ecosystem: Environmental > Aquatic > Deep subsurface > Groundwater | place... | reverse complement strand
CTGGAAAAATAGAAACGTCCCCTATTCCCCGAAACGTCCCCTATTCCCCTATTCCCGCTCTATTCCCGCCCTATTCTCTATTCTCCCTATTCTCTTTATATGGGGTTTCTGGATGATCAGAAAATTGTTGACTAAGTAGCCATTTTCGGCGATAATGGAAACCATGAAATACATCCCAAGGCTTCTGGAAGGCAGGATTAGGCATACGATCGAACGGGGCAAGAGCGTCTTGCTTATGGGCGCGCGTCAGACCGGAAAGACGACATTGGCTAGGCAGTTTAAATCTGATTTGTCGATATCGTTTGTGCAGCCTGACGTGCGGCAACGCTATGAAAAGGCGCCGCAACTGCTTAAGGGCGAGGTGGAGGCTCTCGTTCCTGATGTAAAAGGGAAGCGTTCGCTCGTTATTTTAGATGAGGTTCAGAAAGTCCCCGTTATTCTTGATGTTGTTCAGGATATGATTGACCGCGGGGTGGTCAATTTTATCCTTACGGGTTCAAGCGCCCGCAAGCTTCGTAAGGGAGCGCAGGTTAATTTTCTCCCGGGCCGGGTGGTGGCGTTTCGAATGGATCCGTTTAGTCTACGGGAATTTCCCGCGAAGGACCTCGCCGAAAGGCTGTTGTATGGATCCCTCCCCGGGATTCTTGCGGTTCAGGCGCTTCCTGACAGGGAGACTGATCTCGGAGCCTATGTTACGGCGTATCTGGAAGAAGAAATCCGCGCTGAAGCTGTTGTGCGGAATATCGGTGACTTCGCACGATTCCTTGAGCTTGCCGCTTCCGAATCCGGCGGGATTATTAATTTAAGAAAATTGTCGCAGGAGATCGGCGTGTCTCACACGACGATCGGCGCGTACTATCAGATCCTGGAGGACTGTCATATCGCCGAAAGGATCGAGCCGCTGACCCACAGTAAGACTCGAAAGAAGCTGACCAAATCTGATAAGTACCTATTCTTTGATCTGGGCGTCAGGCGGCTTGCCGCTCGTGAAGGAACGAAACTTTCCCGGGATACAATGGGGTTGGTCTTCGAGCAGTTTATTGGTTTAGAGCTCCTAAGAAGCGCGCACACGAATGGCAAGGGCGACAAGCTCCGGTTTTGGCGCGATCCTGACGGCCCCGAAGTTGATTGGGTCGTTGATGCCGATGGCGTTTACACGCCCATCGAAGTTAAGTGGACGGAAAATCCTGCGTCCGCTGACATTCGCCATCTTGAGGTATTTCTTTCCGAATACAAGACCGTCGGGACGGGATACGTTGTATGCCGGGTTCCGCGCAAGGCCAAGCTGAGCGACAGGATATTCGCCATTCCCTGGCAGTTCATCGACGAGATTGGATCTTGCTAGAGCCGCATTCGCGTCATACATCTTCATCTTATCTTCAGGAGTTTGTTAAAAAATGGCCAAATTTAACAGTTTTATCGTCGGCAAGATGCGTTGTATTAAGAGGGGGGCGATTATTTGGGCTATAGCCTTCGTACTTTAGAGAAAATAGCTTTAGCTACCGGGAGCCATTTAGAAGTTCAGTTTGGGCAGCAGTATTCCGGGGACACATCACTTAATTCGGACTTAATAAGGATGATTGCTTACGCGATGAAGAAGAAGACGGTTTTATTTTCTTTGCATCCTGGTATTTTAAAGGTGTTGTGTAAGATTGCAGGAAAGACTGAAGAGTTGGAGAAATCAACCGGGTCTCTCCTTGTTGACAGTAGTAAGATTAGGAATTTGCTCGGGTGGAAGGCGCCGTGGACGCCGGAAGAGGGGATTAGGGAGACGGTTTTGAAAATCTCTTGACAATAGCGTTATATATGAGTAAAATTACTCAGCGTGTTGAGTAATTTATGGAGGTGTTAGTATGCATGAAAGGCCAATGGTTGAAACAATCAAGAAGCGGCTTAGAGAGAAAAGGCGTTTTATTCAGGTTATTCTGGGGCCGCGCCAGGTTGGCAAGACAACGGCTATTCAGCAAGTTGTCAATTCCGGCCGGGTGCCTTTTCATTACGCCGCGGCGGACCTGCCAGCGCCGCCGAGCACTCAATGGATATCCAATCAATGGGAATTGGCACGGATAAAAGCGGAAGGGAAAACCAGGGTTATCCTTGCTTTAGATGAAATACAGAAGGTGGCGCATTGGTCCAGCGAGGTTAAGCGTTTATGGGATGAAGATGGGCGATTGGGTAAAAATATACATGTTGTGTTGTTAGGTTCTTCATCTCTTCTTATCCAAAAAGGTTTAAGTGAGAGTTTGGCGGGAAGGTTTGAATTAGTGCGTTTTCCTCATTGGTCATGGTTGGAAATGAAGGGTTGTTTTGGCTGGGCTATTGACCAGTATGTTTATTTCGGTGGGTATCCAGCTTCCGCCTCTTTAATTAGAAACGAAAGCCGTTGGGGACAGTATATACGTGATTCCCTAATCGAAACGGCTTTATCCAAAGATATACTTCTTTTGAACCGCGTAGAGAAGCCGGTTTTATTAAGGCAGTTATTTGTTTTGGCGTGTGAATATGGGGGGCAAGTTTTATCATATCAAAAGATTCTAGGGCAATTACAGGACGCGGGTAATACGGTAACCTTGGCGTATTATCAGAGGCTTTTGGAAGGCGCTTTTCTTATTCAAGGCTTGCAGAAATGGTCAGGCAACGCGTTGCGCCTGCGGAATTCGAGCCCTAAATGGCTCCCTTTGAATACGGGGCTTATTAGCGCCTTATCCGGCCAGTCTTTTAAAGAATGGAGAAATGATCCTGTTAAATGGGGAAGGCTTGTAGAAAGCAGTGTTGGGGCCGATTTGCTGAACAAGGGTATTTTGGAGGGGGTTGAAGTATACTATTGGCGCGAAGGTAACAATGAGGTTGATTTTGTTTTACGTAAAGGCAGCGCTATAACTGCTATTGAGGTTAAAAGCGGGCAGAAGAAGATGGATACGCGGGGATTGTTTATGTTCAAAAAACATTATCCGCGCGCGAAGACGCTTATTGTTGGGTACGGCGGAATGGGGCTTGAGGAGTTTCTGGAGATTCCAATCGCGAAGTTAACCGCGTAGTTAAAGCGGCTTAATGGTAAAAAATGGCAGAGTAGATGAAAAGATTGGCTCGGGAAGCAGGGAATCAAGGAAACTGTCAAATACTGTAAATAATGATGAAACGGATTTTTGATTTAATTTTGGCTTTGGTTTTGATAGTCCTATTTAGTATCCCGATGTTAGTTATTGCCGCATTGATTAAGCTAATGTCCAAGGGTTTGGCTATATTTTGGACAGATCGCATTGGCGTAAATAATCGTATTTTTAAAATGGCTAAATTCAAGACGATGGTAACGAATACTCCTCAAATAGCCACTCACTTAATGAAAAATCCTGAAGATTATTTGATCTCCGGAGGAGAGTTTTTGCGTAAATACAGCCTTGATGAACTGCCGCAATTATTTAACGTCTTAAAGGGGGATATGAGTTTTGTAGGCCCGCGGCCGGCATTGTTCAACCAGGACGATCTTGTTGCCCTGAGAACGGCCAAGGGGGTTCATAAGCTTATCCCCGGGGTTACCGGCTGGGCTCAAGTAAACGGAAGGGACGATTTGCCGATTCCCGTAAAGGTTTCTTTTGATGAATATTACCTCAAACACCGCTCTTTTGCCTTTGACCTTTATATTATCCTTTTGACTATGATAAAGGTAGTAAAAAGAGAAGGCGTCCAGCATTAAAAAATCATATATGTTATCTATGCTTGACAAATAACATAAGTATGTTATTCTTAAAACAAAAGGGGACAGGTCTATTTTTCTAGAACTTGATTCGGGAAAAACAGAACTGTCCCATTTTGCTGTGTTTTCCTAATTGCTAAAACTATATTTTGGTATATAATATCAGGCTATGAACCTAAAAGAGTTAATTCTTAAGTGTAGGCGTTTAATTATCATTGTTATCCATTTTGCTTTGGTGGTTGGCGCCTATATACTTGCCTTTTATCTGCGTTTTGATTTTAAAATTGATAACGGTAATTGGCAGGTGATTCTCAAAACTCTCCCCATCCTTGTCTGCATTAAAATGGTTATTTTTGGATATTTTGGCCTTTATTCTGGTTTATGGAGGTATGCCAGCGTAGATGATATCTGGAGAATCTTTAAGGCGCATGTTTTAGCTGCGCTGTGTTTTATTCTTGCAGTTGCTTTTATCCATACTTTTGTTGGTTTCCCGCGTTCAATTTTTGCCTTGGATTTTATCATAAGTTTTTTCTTTATAACGGGCATCCGTTTTGCTAATCGGTTAGTTAGGGAGAAATTCCGTCCTGAATATAGAACTAATCGTAAAAAGGCCTTAATTGTCGGCGCCGGTGAAGCAGGGGTTATGGTCTTAAGGGAAAGCCGAATTAATCCTAAAACTAATATAGAGATAGTTGGTTTTATTGATGATGATCGAAGAAAAAGAAATCTACGTATCCAAGGAGTAAGTATTTTAGGGGCTTGCAGCGATATTCCTGCTATTGTTGAAGAATATGGCGTTGAGGAGATTATCATTGCTATTCCTTCTGCCAAAGGTGAAGAAATAAGAAGTATTATTGCGCACTGTAAGATCCCTTTTGTCAAGATCAGGATTGTTCCGGGCTTACAGAAGATAATCAGCGGAGACCTGGAGGTTAAGCCGCGCGAAATAAAACCTGAAGACCTTTTGGGCAGGGAGACAGTTACTATTAATGAAAAAGAGATTAAAGATTATTTATTTGAAAAGGTAGTTTTAGTTATCGGAGCCGGCGGTTCAATAGGCTCGGCTTTATGCAGGCAGATCGTGAATTTTAACCCTAAAGAGATTTTGCTATTTGACCACAATGAAAATGATGTTTATTATCTGGGGATTGAGTTTTTGACGAAATACCGGCATATCAAATTCAGGACTATAATCGGGGATATAAAAGATATAGGATTATTAAAGAGTGTTTTTTCTCTCTATAGGCCTGAGATTGTTTTTCACACGGCAGCGCATAAGCATGTTCCGCTGATGGAAGAGAATCCCGCGGCGGCAGTTAAAAATAATATTATCGGGAGCCGAAACCTTATCTACGCGGCGAACCATTACAAAGTTGAGAGGTTTATTTTTATATCTACGGATAAGGCGGTAAACCCGACGAGTGTTATGGGGATGACTAAAAGAATTGTGGAGATGATTCTACAGTCTAAGGCTAAAATCAGCAGGACTAAGTATATGGCAGTTAGGTTTGGCAATGTTTTAGGCTCAGATGGAAGCGTGATTCCGTTGTTTAAGAGGCAAATTGAGGAAGGCGGCCCTTTAACCATAACCCACCCTGAAGTTAAAAGGTATTTTATGAGTATTAATGAGGCAAGCCAGCTTGTTTTGCAGGCAGGGAGTATGGGCAAAGCCGGAGAGATTTTTATTTTAGATATGGGGGAGCAGATAAAGATTTTGGATTTAGCAAAAGAAATGATTATTCTCTATGGCTTAAAACCCGATGAGGATATAAAAATAGAGTATATTGGATTACGGCCCGGTGAGAAACTTTTCGAGGAAACATTGCTCGATACGGAAAAAGATAAAGCAACCAAGGCGGATAAGATTTATATCGCGGAATTGGATGCTTTTGACCCGCGGCTTTTGAGAGAAAGAATAAAGGATTTAGAAAGGGTAGTTAAGGTTATGGATAGCGCGGCAATAGTTAAAAAACTACAAGAGATTATAAGAATATGAAGTTAAGAATATTAAGATTCCTGGATGCGGCAGTTGAGTATGCGATTTATGGGGTGATTTTTTTTATTCCAATTTCTATAGCCTTGATTGGGATTTTTGCCGGCATTGCAATCGTATTCTTTGTGATTAAGAAGATTTTGTCCCCGGATTTTACCAGTTTGAAAGCTAATAATGTGCTGTTTTTATTTCTTTTTTTATTTTTTGCCTTTATGGATTTATCGCTGCTTAACAGCGGGCCGTTAGTTGCTAAAAGCTTAAAAGTGCTTTTAATAAAATGGGGACGATTTCCTTTGTTTCTTTGGGCAATAATTGATACTTTTCAGGATACCAGGCGCGTTGTTAAGGTAGTCTGCGTTTTTCTGTTTAGCGCGACGTTGGTGGGGCTTACGGTTTTTACGCAAAAGTTTTTTGGATTTGAATTCTTAAGAAGTAGAGTTTCCTGGGGTTATTCATCTCCTAGTATAGGCCCTTTTAAGAATCCAAATGGCTTGGCAGCTTACTTAACCTGTGTTGTTCCTATTGTTTTGAGTTTTGGCTTGTGGGATGGCTTTGGCTATTTGAAGCCAAACCATGGCCTTGTGGCCAAATGGAAGAAAGTTGTTGTTAAGTTGTTCCTTCTCTTAATTACAGCCATTCTTATTATGTCTTCTTTTTGGACTCTTTGCCGGGGCGGGTGGTTAGGGCTTATAGCAGGTTTAATTTTTGTAATCTTGGTTACTAACTATCACCGAATAAAAAAAGTATTTTGGCCCCTGTTTTGGTCTAGTTATCTTTTTTTTGCGCCGTTAATAGGGTTAGCTTTATTTTTCTACCATAATAGGAGAGATAGTTATAGATTTACTCTTTTTCATGGCGCTTGGGGAATGATTAAAGAGCATCCTTTACTCGGTAAAGGGATCGGAACATTTATGGATTATTGCGCTCTTTACACAAATAACCCGGGTGTTTATTACGCGCATAATTGTTTCCTTCAGATTTGGGCTGAATCGGGTATTTTTTCTTTATTGTGTTTTCTTTTGTTTGTGGGGTATGTTTTTTATCGGAGTATTAAAGTGAGTTTAAGAATGCCCAAATCCCTAAACTTTTTTCTTTTGACAGGGTTAACTGCTGGATTGCTGGGATTCTTGGTGCACAGTTTCTTTGAAGTCCATCTGTATTCTTTTCAGTTGAGTTTTCTTTTTTGGGTGGTATTGGGTTTGACGGTTGCTTTGAGTTTCAGTCTGGATCAAGGATAATTAGGATAAATAGCGAATGAAGAGCCTTTATAGTTACGGCTGGGTTCCGGACGTTCCGGACCAGAGGGATTTTTTATATAAAGCGATTAAGCCGTTGGCGCGGGTTAAAAAGAGCGCGGATTTAAGTAAATACTGTTCTCCCGTAGAATACCAGGGGCGTTTGGGCAGTTGCACGGCGCAGGCGTTGGCGGGGAATCTGGAGTTTCTGGATAATAAGCTTGACGGGACGTATGCGGATGTCAGCCGCCTGTTTATTTATTATAATGAACGGGCATTAAATAGTACGGTTGAATATGATAGTGGTTCGTCGTTACGCGGAGGGATAAAGACATTGAAGAATGATGGCGTCTGCGTAGAGAGGCTTTGGCCGTATGTGATTAGGCGGTTTGACCGGAAGCCGCCGTTTAAGTGTTATGAGGAGGCAAGCAAGCACAGGATAGTTTCGTATCACCGGATTACCGGCTTACCCGAGATGCTGGCCTGTTTAAGCGAAGGGTATCCATTTGTGTTCGGGTTTACGGTTTACGAAAGTTTTGAAAGCGCTAAGGTGGCTAAGACCGGTGTGGCGCAAATGCCCCGGAGAGATGAGCGCGTGCTCGGCGGACATGCGGTAATGGCCGTAGGTTATTCTCAGGCCGACAAACGGTTTTTGGTGAGGAACTCCTGGGGAGGTAAATGGGGGATTTCCGGGTATTTTACCCTGCCGTTTAGATACCTGGAGGTTTTGGCCGCGGATTTCTGGACAGTGAGAAAAACCCTGGAATAGGAATAGCGATATACAGAAGAAAAAATGGGACCGTGGGGCTGTCCAAGAATTCCCCAAAATGGACACTCCTCAGAAATATTAGATTTTTTATCGACGAGGAAAATTTTAGGGAATCGCCAAATGATCTTAAAAAGACAATTATCGGACAGCCCCCCGTTTCTATTTTTTATTAATGATTTTAGGTTGGTCAAATCTAGCCTTAAGGATGCCTCTGACTTTATCTGTGTATGTAAAAACACTGATTCATAAATGAAAATCTCGTTAGTCTATCCTCCAACTTCAGAATTAAACCTAAAAGGCTATCCTTTGGGTTTGGCGTATCTTTAGTTTTATGAAGATAAATTTAAACAAGCACGCTCTATTATTAGTGGCAATTTTTATTGCTGCTTTTATTATTCGTTTTTATCATTTATCATTCTTTGAATTCAACAATGACCAGTCCGGCGCTATTGTATTGGGTAATGACGCTCGGGCGCATCACCTCTTAATTACGCACGGAATGAACTCCGGGGTAAAGTTTGATAACCCACCGTTTTTTATTTATCTTATGGGGATACTCACTTATTTTTCCAACAACCCCTATTTTTTAACCGCGTTTTTTACCGTTCTAAATCTTTTAGCATTAGCTGTGGCGCTGCGTTATTTTTATTTATTTTTGCCTGCGGGATATGCGTTTTTATCAGGCACATTGTTGGCCTTTTCACCCGCCTTTACCATGTATTCCAGCAATATTTGGGCCCAGTGCACTTTGCCGTTATTTATGATTTTATTCCATTTTTGTTTTTATAAATTTATAAAGAAGGAAATTCCGCTATATTTTGTAATCTTAACTCTGCTTGCGGGCATAGTCTCACAGATACATATGTCAGGATTTTTCCTGTTCCCGGCAATTTTGGCCTTGGGTTTTAAATATAAAATGGTGATTAAGAAAAAGCATCTCATTCTGGTTAGCGCCCTGCTTTTATTCATATTTTTGCCTTATCTTTACCATCTATTCGGGGAGGGAGAATTAAAGAGGGTATTTGCCCACGCTCTGGGACGCAATGAAATCCCCTGGAACATTTTTCGTTCGCAGATATGGTTTTCTTCGTTTGATTTCTTTAGAAAATTATTTAGACAAGATTTTTTGAAGGTTTTGAATCACTCCTTAGGAGTTTTTGGTTTAATTCTATATGTATTCACGTTTATAATTCCGGTTTTATTTTTTCTTGGCTTATTTTCTTACGTCAAATTTCTTGTAAGAGAGAGGAATCTTTTCAAGAAAGACAGCGATACAGAACCTTTACCTTTCCAGATATCAGGTTTTCTTGTGGTAGTGATAACCCTGGGTTATCTTGTTTTCAGAGTACGTACCCCTCTCCATTATCTCATTGTGCTTTTCCCTTGCCATGCGATTATAACCGCTTTCGGAGCATGGAAATTCTGGAAATACAGAATAGTTAGGATTGGCACGGTTATTTCTATTATTGCAACCGTTGCGCTTACGGTTACGGTATTGCGTTTCCTTGATGGGGCAGGAGGGCATTGGTGCCAGTATGGGCCAAGCTATAAATTGTTAAAAGGATTAAGAGGAGAGATCCAACTGTTAACTCAAGGCAAATCTTGCCCGGATTTACAATTAACCATGCCTGAAAAGGGGAAATTTGACGAAGAGGCAATAAAATTTGTTTTATTAGGTGATTCTCCGTGTAAAAATAACATTAAATCATTGCCGATTAAGTTAAACATTGTTTGGGATGAAAAAGAGATGCGCTATACGCATTCAATAAACAAAAAAGAATAGGATAAAAGATGCCTTTACTTTCCGTAATTGTCCCGGTTTATAATGAAGCAAAATATATAGCAGGCGTAATCGATAAGGTTAATGCCGTAGCGGTTGATAAAGAGATTATCGTTGTTGATGATAGTTCTAATGATGGTACGGACAAAGTGCTTAGGGGATTGCAATATCCTAATTTGAAAGTTATACATCATAGTAGTAACCGAGGGAAAGGCGCGGCAGTTCTAACAGGGATTTCGCAGGCAACCGGAGAGTATGTGATTGTGCAGGACGCGGATTTTGAATATGATCCGGCGGATTACATTAAGTTAATGGATGCTATCCAAAGAGGGGACGGGGACCTGATCTTAGGGGCGCGGTTTACCGAAGGTTATCATGGGATGAAGATTCCTAAGGTGGGGAATAGGCTTTTGACCGGATTGATGAATATGCTATTCGGCGTTAAGTTAAACGATTGCTTTACCTGCTATAAGCTTATGCGCAAGGCAGATTTACTTGTGTTATCGCTTGACTCAAAAAGTTTTGATATTGAAATTGAAATACTGGTAAAGGCTATCAGGAAGAAGATGCGCATAGCGGAAGTTCCTGTATCATACAATCCGCGCACATATCACGAAGGTAAAAAGATCAGGATTAAAGACGGTATCTGGGCGGCAATCAGAATATTTAGATTTCGTTTTAGTTAGAGAAGGATTGATAATATGAACGAATTAAATCAAAGAGGGTATCTTGACTAATGGGGAGTATTAGGAACAGGTATTCCGGGGTGTATTCCGGGGACACAACACTTAATTGATTCGCTAAGCGAAGCAGCGGGGGCAAGAAGGGCCTATGAGGAAGGTATTTTTATCATTATTTGCAGGAATTATTTTATTGGGAGCTTTTTATTTTTTCTGGCTTTCTCCAAGGTATACTTCCCCTATTTTGGTGTATCATGATTTTGGTTATGAAAAGAGCGGCTCCTTTGTTAGTCCCGAGAATTTCAATAGGCAGATGGAATATATTAAGAAAAAAGGTTTTGAGGTGATAACCTTGGATGAGTTGGTTAAAAGCATAAAAGATAAAAGGCGCCTCAAGAGAAATAAGGTGGTGATTACTTTTGATGATGGGTATCGGGATAATTTTGAATATGCTTATCCTGTTTTGAAGAAATTTGGTTTTCCTGCCACTATATTTCTTATAACTGACCTTATAGGCACCGAAAAGGAGTATTTAAGTTGGGATGAGGTCAGGGTTATGTCTAAAGACAGGATATCTTTTGGCGGGCATACCAGAACGCATTTGTATCTTGGAGATGTAAAGGATGATAAAGTTTTAATAGAGGAGATAGCGGGCTCAAAAAAAGCAATCGAGCAAAAAATTGGCGTAACTGCGGATTATTTTTGTTATCCCTTTGGCGGATTTAATAAAAGAGCAAAAGAAGTTGTGATAGATGCGGGTTATAAAGGCGCCTGCACGACAAATCGCGGGTTTGCGAGATTTAACAGTGATGTATATGAACTTAAAAGAATTAAAGTAACTAATTCCGATACGACTAATTCTTTTAGTTTTTGGGCCAAGCTTTCGGGTTATTATAATTTATTTAGGAGCAGGAAAAATCCATATTAGTTAGTTAAAGTAGATATCCTTGCCTATCGCAGACAAACGGCCACGATTTAAAATTAATGAATATTCTTGGTATTTCCTGTTTTTATCACGATAGCGCGGCATCCTTGGTGCGCGACGGCGAGATTAGCGCTGCTGCGCAGGAAGAACGTTTTAGCCGTAAGAAATATGACCCGCGATTTCCCTTTCAAGCTATTAATTACTGCCTTACTCATTCCGGAATTAAATTAAGCGATATTGATTGCTTAGCTTTTTATGCAGATAACCTAAAGTCTAAATTTAAGCTTACCCTGAATTTAGGTTTAAGCCATAGGATAAAATTTTTTAGCCAGGGAGATTCATATCTGGCTTCGGCATATTATCCTTCGCCTTTTAAAGAAGCAGTAATTTTGGTTAATGGCAGCGATGTGGGAGTTGTTTTGGGAAAAGGGGAAAGGGATAAGATAAATTCACTCAAGGATAATGTTTTTAAATCCTCTTTGGGTTTAACATATTCTTTGATTACGCGCTATTTGGGATTTAATAAATACGGGGATGAATTTAAAGTAATGGGTTTGGCTGCTTATGGTAAGCCAAAGTACAAAGATATTATTCAAAAGCACAGTGAGAAGAGTATGGCATTTTTGCCTAAGCTTAAGCAATCGCCTGATAAAGAAATAACGCAGTTACATATGGATATTGCGGCTTCTTTACAGGTAGCAGTAGAAGAAGAGGCCTTAAAGGTTGCCGAGTATCTATATAAAATACATAAGTATGAGAATCTTTGTTTATCTGGGGATATGGCGTTAAATTGCCTAATTAATGCCAGGATCTTAGAGCAAGGGTTGTTTAAGCATATTTGGATTCAGCCGGCAGCTACAGCCGCAGGCGCTAGCATTGGCGCAGCCTTATTAGCTTGGTATAGAATTCTTAACAATGAGCGCGATGTTGATTTAAATAAAGATACCATGTCCGGAAGTTTATTGGGTCCTGCGTATAGCGATGAATATATTGAGAGTTTTTTAAAGAATGAAAACATAGCTTACAAAAGGGTATCCTATGAAGACATCCCTAAGGTTGCTGCGGAATTAATTGCTAATGCTAAGATAATCGGGTGGTTTCAGGGGAAAATGGAGTTTGGGCCGCGGGCACTAGGAAACCGTTCTATTTTAGCGGATCCCAGAGATATGCGTATGCACAAAAAAATAAATCTTGAAGTAAAAAGGCGTGAGCCGTTTAGGCCATTTGCGCCTACTGTGCTTTGGGAGAAGGCAAAGGAATATTTTGAGCTTGAGAGTGAAAACCCCTATATGTTGTTTACTGCAAAGGTAAGAGAGGAAAAGAAAAAATATATCCCCGCGGTAACGCATGTGGACGGCTCAAGCCGCATTCAGGCCCTAAAAAGAGAGGATAACCCGTTATATTACGATTTAATAAATGAATTCTATAAGAAAACTGGTTGTCCGGTTATAATAAATACCTCGTTTAATACTAAGAGTGAGCCGATGGTTTTAACGCCTCAAGATGCTTATCGTTGTTTCAGGTCTTCCGAGATTGATTGTTTAGTGCTTGGGTCTTTTTTAATAGTTAAGTAGGCACCCCGCCGTATCGGAGCGGCGGGTGTCCTGCTTTCTGCAGGAGGACAGTCCCTGTGTAGAGAATGATTAAAAATATACTTGCGATACGCAATGACCGGTTTGGGGAGTTTCTGCTGATTATTCCGGCTTTAGCTGCGCTTAAGGAGAGCTTTCCGGGGGCGAAGATTACCCTTACGGTTAATTCTTATGTAAGGGAATTGGCGGGTTGCGTTGAGAGCGCTGATGAAGTTATTGTTTGGGAGAATAAGCGGCATTCCTTAAGAGAGGTGTTTAAGTTTAGCGCCAAGCTTAAAAAGAGAAAATTTGATTTGGCGGTGATATTTAATCCTTCTAAGGAAGCACACCTGATTAGTTTCTTGGCGGGGGTTCCTAAACGTGTCGGTTATGACAGGAAGTGGGGAATCTTGCTTACGCATAAGCTGAAAGATACCAAGTATTTGGGGAATAGGCATGAGGTGGATTGTAATTTGGAGTTGGTGGGTTTGGTGGGGGCACGGGGACAGTCCCCTGCGGGGACAGTCCCCGATTTCCACATTAAAGTTGATGATAATCTGACTAGTGTTGTACATGAAGATCGGGGACAGTCTGCTATGGAGGTCTTTCGCTTCGCTCAGGATGAATCTCCAGAAATCAATAGCAGGAGATTCAGGACAGTCCCCTCAGTTGCTTTACGTCTTCCTCATAATGACAAATATGATTTTTTGGCAGGGGCGATTGCGGTTCATCCGTTTACGAGCGACCCGGTTAAGCAGTGGCCGGTTGAGAGGTTTAGGGAGTTGGCGCAAAGAATAACGCGGGAGATGAAGGCGAAGGTTGTGCTTGTAGGTAAAGAAGATCAGAAGCAGCAGGGGACACCCTGCGAAGCAGAGTGTCCCCTGATAGTGGATTTGACTAATAAAACAAGCCTAGTAGAGTTGGCGCAGGTTTTGAAACAGTGTAGGCTATTGATTAGTTGCGATAGCGGGCCAATGCATTTAAGCGCGGCTGTGGGAATACCGGTTGTCGCGCTATTCAGGAACGATTTACCCGGTAAAACAGCAAAACGCTGGGGGCCGTGGGGAGCGGGGCATACAGTTATTGAGAAGAGCAGGTTGGAAGATATAAGCGTGGATGAAGTGTTTGAGAAAGTAAAACAGGGATTGCCTGCCTGCCGGTAGGCAGGCTTCAACCTCCTTTGGCGGGTTCGCAATGACGAATATAGGATTATCTTTGGGGCCGGATTAAATAGTCCGACCTCATTTTGCTGTTATTTTTATTGACATAAAGGAAGAGTGTGATATCCTGTATCTATAAAAAAATGAACAATAATCCTCTGTGAGGGTATTATGGATATAAAAAAAAGAAAGCGTCTTGGAGAGAAAGAAATCGAAGTTATTTCGCGCCTTTCCTATGAGAAGAAGCGTATTATCACCAAAGAAGACTTGGATGCGTTTTTCAAGTTTGATGATATCGAGCGTAATAAGATTGTTTATCGGCTGAAGAAGAAAGGTATTTTCTCCACCATCAAACGAGGAGTATATGTTTTTTCACCCCTTGAGTATGGCGAAGGGGGGGCCGGTATAAACGAAATGCTTATCCCGTCACAATTTTTCCCGCAAAAAAATTATTATATTGGATATTCCTCGATGTATAACTACTACAATTTAACGGATCAGCTTTTTCAAGTGATGTACATTTTGAACACTTCATTGCAACGCAGAAAAAAGAAAATATGCGGTGTTATATTCAATTTTTTAAGAGTTTCGGAAAGCCGGATGTATGGCCTTGAGAAGATCGTTGTCGAAGGTAAAGAAGTGATGATCAGTTCCTTAGAACGCACGCTGGTGGATTTAATTTATTTTAATGAACCGGTTGGCGGCATTGAAAGTGCTCTTGAAATTCTTAAACGCGAACTTAAAAAGGATCGCTGTGATATCAAAAAGTTTATTCGTTTTGCGGCACAATTTCCCAATATTAAAACTCGTAAAAGAATCGGAGTGTTGCTGGAAGAAATGGGTTATTCTGATAGAGATCTCGCTGTGCTTGTTAAAAGCGTAGAAAATACAGCGATCAGTTCGTTTACCAATTCGTTCAAAGGCAAACTTAATAAGAAATGGAGAGTTATTATCAATGATCCACGAGGATAAGGCGCAATTCACCGATGTTATCAATATGACCGCCAATCGGGCCGGTTTTCGCGCGGCTCTTATTGAGAAGGATTACTACTTGACATTCATTTTATCGAAGATCAATGAGCTTTCGCATGATCTTATATTTAAAGGGGGAACATGTCTTAATAAGATTTACTACTCTTATTATCGCTTGAGCGAAGATTTAGATTTTAGCATGCGTCTGCCGGAGTATGCAACGACTCGCGGCAATCGACGAAAATCAATCCAGCCGGTTAAGGATAAGATTGAAGATTTTGCCAAAAGGCTCGGTTTTCGCATCGAAGGCGTAGAAAAAGCAGGGCGCAATGAATCTAAACAGTACGTTTACTATTTCTTGTATAAGTCGGTCCTCCAACCGGCTGAGCAATTGATTAAATTTGAGATCGGGCTTAGATTTAATCCAATTTGCACGGTAGAGAATAAACCAGTGCAACATAATTTCTTGCACCCTTTTACTAAAGAGCCTTTATTTGACGGTGGCAAGGTAAACTGCTTGTCATTAAAAGAGATTGTGAGTGAAAAGCTGCGCGCTTCGGCCTTAAGAGAGACTATTGCTCCACGGGATTTTTATGACCTTGATTTTATCCTACGCCATAATTTCAATTTGGCAGATAAAGAAGTAGTAAATCTCTTTAAGAAAAAACTTGAGGAAGACGGCGCGGATACCGATTTAGGGAAGTATAATCTTAACCTTGGCCGGACGGATACGGAAGTCAAAGATATGCGCTCACGTATTGAGGCCGAGTTATTCGATGTGTTGACGCCGGATGAACGCAAGAATTTTAATTTGGATACTGCTCTTAAGCGGATTAATAAGGCGATGGAAGAAGTGGAGTGATGATTAAATTTGGAATCAGGCAATCGTTTGATAGAATCGAACAAGTACAAGAGCGATACGCGAATCTGAATACGCCTGTTGAGGTAGCCCTGCCTTATTACTGGGATATATATGAACCGGTTAGGATACATTTGGCTGAAGTTGCAGGGAAGATTAAGTTTTATGGCACGACAGTGCTAAGCATACACGCTGTCCAAGCGCCTATTACAGATGAAAAATTTAAGATATGGGGAAAGGAAATCGCGGATTTCGCGAAGGCGCTTAAGGTAAGGATCGTTACTTTGCATCCTAACAATGTCAATAAAAATGAAAGTACGCAGAAAAAGGCGCTTGAGAATTTAGGGTATTTTGCCAGTCTGTATAATAACGAAGTTGTTTTTTGTATTGAAACCTTTGAAGGTAAGAGAAGAGTATTTACTCCCGATGAAACGGTTGCCTTTAATTTGCCAATGACCCTTGATACCTCACATATATCGGATGAAAAAACAATATGGCGCCTGCTTAAGGATTACAGGCAAAATATCAAGAATGTCCATCTTTCGGCTAAAGAGGGGAGTAAACAACACTTACCAATAGATATGTTTTGTAAAGAAGTAGTAAATTATCTTGTCGAGAACAAGTGGGATGGGAACGTGATATTGGAGTATTTATTCGAATTTCACGATCGGATGTTAAGCGATTTAGAATCTCTTAAAAGTAGTGTAGAGGTTTAGCGGAGTACTAAAAGCCTTGTGGATACGATGAAGTTTTGAAGACAAAAAGGGGAGAATTGCAGAGAATATGACTGAATTGATTCGAAAGATAGCATTTCTGGTAGATAAAAAAGAACTGGATTTTTTAAATGAAGCCTGTCTTTATGGCGCCAATGCTGATAAGAATCTTGAAAAAGCCGTTAAGGAAGGCGGTAATGTATTCACCAAAGATGTCCGGCGGAAAATCTGTTTACCCAGTTCTAAAAGTCTTTTTAATTTTGCCAAGGTAATTATAAAAACATTTGGTTTCTACTTCGACCACTGTTTTGGCTATTATGATAATTTTCAGCGGTATCACGATTCAAAAAAGGCATATGAATTGTTTGTCGATATAGGAGAGGAGACTTCGTCGCCTACAATAAAAGGCGTGAAAAAAACACAAATACGCCAAGTATTCCAAAATCCCGGAGATAAAATGCTCTTTCTCTTTGATTATGGTGATGGCTGGCGTTTTGGCATCGAATTAATTGATGTCAAGTATATCGATAAATGGAATCTCGATCCTGTGGTATTGAAGAGTATCGGCGAGGCGCCGGGTAATGTCTTATAATACCTGTAAAAGTAATCTTGAAAAGATAATGGTTTAGTATGGCTTAAATTAAGATCGTGGCTGTAGCGTAATGTTAAGGGCCAAGAATTTAAGCCACTACAAATAAAAATGG
>Ga0210056_1002085_pt1 | contig 17068 bp, 8 predicted proteins | sample CryGeyCG2014_080_2_FD_183965 | JGI IMG/M metagenome (GOLD analysis project Ga0210056, IMG submission 183965) | Groundwater microbial communities from aquifer - Crystal Geyser CG07_land_8/20/14_0.80 (SPAdes) (version 2) | ecosystem: Environmental > Aquatic > Deep subsurface > Groundwater | place... | reverse complement strand
ATGAAGGTCGTTCCCGCCGGGAAACCCGCATTGCGTTATCCAGATGCCTATATACGGGATCTTGTCCTTCGGGTAATAGTACATCAGGTATTCCTTTGAATTCGGCTCGTAGAACCCGCACCAGCCTTCAGGAACTATGCCGGTGAAAAGCTTGCGCGCGAGCTTTGTTGAAGAATCTCCGAAAGGAGCTGACATTATCGCGCCTTTCTCCGTGAATGTCCAGGGAGAAGAGTCTCCTTTTAGCACCGTGCCTTTCGGGAAGAGCATTTCCATTCCCGGGCTGATAGCCGCAAGGTAATGCGCCGCCCATAACGCCTTGAAAGGCTCGGGAGCGTAATTCGTGACCTTGTACATTATCCTTACTCTGTTCTTGGCAAGGATTATGGTTTTTTCAAAAAGGTAAGGGAAGCGCATTCCGTGCACCCAAAATCTCGCAAGGCTAAAGCCTTGCCCTACTTTAATTTCATAATCCCAGGGCATCGCCCATATTTCCCCGTGGTCAGGCACTGTAATTTTTTTCCAGGCTCCGTCAGGATACGGGCACTGCCCCACCGTGGGGAAGCAATCGTCAAATCCGCTGATGTCATAGTTCGTGAAAGTCGCAGCATAGGGCGGGAGCTTGTACGGCTTGGGATTGTGCCATGCCCAATCCCTTCCTGTAGGCTTATATACGAAGGAAGCAATATTGGCTCCCCTGCCGGGAAGGACGATCAATTTAAGCGTCTCATTCTCGATTTGCACCGCCTTAAGCCCGCGGTACTCAACTTCCTTGACCTCGGCAAAAACATTAATAGAACTAATTATAAACAATATTATAATCAGTCTTAATTTCTTCATGTCTTCTCCTTTTGTAAACAATTATTCTTCGTCTAATTTGTTTAAATCAAATTTTCCTTTATTAAAAAAGGGAGCTCTTTCTCGTCCAAAAGCATTCCATATTCTATCAGCAAAAAATTGTGCAATTTTGTTTGGCTCTGTTTTAATATCTATTTCATTTGGGCCTATTACTAAATTCCTTTTTAAATATAAATCAAATGAGTCTTCAAATCTACAACCATTAATATTTATATATCTTTTTAGACCAATCTTCATTATGTTATAAAAAGAAATAAAAATTATATACGAATCAAAATATCCTATATATTCAGAAATTATTTTTATTTTTTTAAAAAAACTTATTAAATATTCCACAACTGCATATTCATTCATAAGTAATTGATCTTTACCATTAAAAAAATTATTTGATCTAAATTCTAAATATCCATTTCTGTATAAATCTATTCTTCGAAAATCTTTAATATCAATTTTTAGTCCTTCTAATGTAGGCAGAACGTCTCTCCCTTTAAAATCTAAAATCCATCCTTCTTTCCTTTCGTTTGGTAATAAATTCTTAAGTAGTTCCCTTAAGTTATTATCATAAATATTAATTATCTCGTCTTTAATCAAAATAGGTGCTGCTCCTATGACATAAAAAGGTGATCCTCCTGCTTCTTGTATTAAAATATTTTCTCTTGACAAAATAAAACTCTTGATATCTTCTGATAAACTATATACTTTTGAAAATCCATCTTTTAATTCATCAGTGCTCATTTTTGATTTTTGTCTATCATGACGTTTCCAAAATTGAAATAATCCCTTGAAAGTAACCATATGTGGCATACGAAGACTTCGCGGTATATGTAAAATTATGATTGGATTTTGTTTTCCACTTGGTACTATTTGAATTTCAAAACCAGGTATACGAGGATCTATGCTACTCAGACATAAGGAAGATATTCTATCTCTTTCTTCTTCGGCATTCTCAACTCCCAATATTTCAGTAGGAATTCCTTGATCTTCATCATCTTCCTTTATTCCTATAATAAGATATCCTCCATAAGCATTTGCAAAAGCAGTTATATCCCTTAACATTTCTCTTATGCTTTCGTCATTTCGTTCATACATTTTTTCTTTATACTCAATACTTTGACCTTCAGCTATTTTATCTTTAATTAATTTCTCAATATCTGTCTGTCTCCAATCTGCAATAGCTTTATTTAATATTATTGACATATCATACTCCTAATTTAATTATAAATTTCGTTGATTAATTAGGTGACATGCTCTTCAAAATTTAATATTTATTTAACTTCTCCAAAATTGTAACACTCTTCTCCACATTGTTTACATATTAGTCTTTTCACTTTAAATCCAAAACTCGTATCTTTGATAATACTATTAAATTCCATACCGCCACATTTACAGCCACAAAATTTATTGGTGCCATAATTCCAGAAATTTTTCAGCATGAGCAAAATGATATTTTGTGCATATTTAATACTTTCTACATTTTTATTACTAAAATCAAGTTTATCCCATTCTTGTTTATTTAACCGACACTGATCAAACAAAAAATGATGTGTAGGGCATAAAGATACTAAATTTCCTTTATTAGCCGAACCTCCATTTTCTCTGGGAATAATATGACAGAAATCTGCGCATCTTGACTCTCCACAAATTTCACAAGGCTTATACTCTCTTCTAACATTATCTTGATTCTCTGGAAGAGCAGCTGCTATTGGTTTTGTAATATTCAATGGCATTTCAATTCCAAACTTTTTTTCAATAATCTTTGTTCCTATCCATGATTTTAGTAGTACTATTATCTCATTTCTTAAATCAATGATTTCATTATGGATCGGCATGCTTAATTGCTTGTTTTTCTCAAAGAAGATACTAAATAAATCATGGATCGCTTCACGAAATTCGTAGGTTTCATGATGAAATTTTCCATACATGTATTTTCTCTTTTCCCTTTTTTTCATTTATAACTCTTCTGAAATAGTTTGAAAAGTGGACTTTTAATTTCTGTATATTTATTTTTAAATTTTTCGTATAATTCTTTATCCTTTTGTAAATCTAACTCATAATTATTTAAAGCTATTTTAAAATATTCCCAAAACCCAATAATATTTAACCGCATTATCTGAAACCCGCGCATACTCCATAATACTTCAGGATTTTTATCCCTATAAATTTCTACCCCTAAGCCTAATGAACCATCATGCATCAATCCATTTCTAAAAGCATAGTAAAGAATATTGGCAGCACTTTCAACTGATTCCCCATTTTTTGTAAAAAATAACTTATCTTTAAAATATTTTTCTCGTTCAAAAAACTTTGGCATATAATTCTCTAAAAATTTTAAAAACGTTTGTCTCACTTGTCATGGTTTGATTCTGTTCGCATAAAATCCAGAAACAGCATCAATTGAGCCACAAATTAATTTAGCTGCTGCTACATCATATTTATTCTCAATTAATAGTTTTATAGGAAGCAAAGCTTCTTTTTTGAAATCTTCCCAAAATTTTTCTTCATAAAAATTAAGCATTTTTTCTCTAAAAATCTTCTGGCATGAGGAAGTCACAAAGGGCGGGCAAGCCCGCCCCTACCCACTCCCTAAAACACTCGCACGCTCTCGCTGTTAGACAGGCGAGAAGTGCACAGTCTCCCCTAAACACAGTATTTCCTTTCATTATTATACAAAACTTGACTTTTGACAAAAAATGTGATATAATATCTTTAGATTTAAAAGAGGTTGTAGGTCGCCTTTAGGCGGCAGCGCATATGCGTGGGATCCTACAACCTTATTTTTTTACGTATTCCTCCAAACACCAACGCCAGTTATTATTTTCTCCGCTTTCAATCTTCTTTTGTGTTTCTGCCGGCATTATCTTTAAACCATATCCCCAGCAATTTTGTTGATAATTATATATAAGCCCTTTGATCTTCTTTGCATAGTCAAAAACACATCCTTTTTTCAAAATAGTCTCAAAACCTGCCCAAAATATACCTGCAATTGCGTCTGCAATCTGTAAACCTTCCTGTTTACCCGGAGTATACACTTCTATCAGATCAAAATCAATATATTTCCATTCAATCCTTATGTCAATATCATTAAGTTCTGATTTTCGTTTTAAAACGTTAAAGTAATCTTTTAATTCTCCGAAGCTCATATTAGAACGGTTTGAGAATATAAATTTCACTTTGCCTGTATTTAACCCCGTCTTTTTCAACTCGTCTCTGACTAACCAGGAAACTCTTTCCAGCAGATACCTGGCGCAATAAAAATAAAGACGGTACCTCTCCCCAAAAAATTCCTTTTCCCTTATATCAGGTTTGCATACAGCCACTGTCGCAATATGCCATTTATATTTGCCGATCTGTTCAGCAAAAATATCCTTTTCTATGTGATGCAATTTTCTCCAATGGAGAGGTTTATTAGCCGGCCATTTTAACCTACTTTTAATTTCCGCAATTAAATCAACCACGGCTTTCTCTTCGGTATTTTTAATAACCAAAGCAGAAATTATAAACCATTCACTGCTTCCCTGCCCAAAGCTGAATCCTTCATCTCCGGATTCATCAATAAAACAAATATAATTATAAGATTTGTCAGAATGATGCACAATAATTCCTCTTTAGAAAGATTAGGGGGCTTTCCGGGCGGGCAAGCCCGCCCCTACGCGGGCGTGATGAATCACGCCCCTACCCTTATCCACTAATAGCAAAGTAAGCCCTGCAGCTGTCAATGTGCGATAAATCGCACCGCTACAAAAACGCAAGCCTCCCTCCATAATGACTGGCGGGTCTTCGAAAAGGCTTGCCCTATCCGCCCCGATGTCCATCGGGGAGAAACCTCGCCCCAAAGGGGCGGGCGACAAAATTCCTTGTTGTTGCGCTGACACGTTGATACGCTGCCTGCCCGCCAATCTTGCTGGGCGGGACACGCTTTTACACACTAGCTAATTCTTCAAGCGATTTACTTTGAGACTTGAGCAGTCCGGACTTCTTTAAAACTAATTCGGTCATCTTGATTGCGGTTTCCCTGAAATCCTGAAAGCCCCTGCGTTTTTGCAAGCCTTCCATCCATTCTTTCGGTATAGAATCCAGGCCGTTCAAAGCACCGCATAGCTGCCCGTTCAGGCTTGAGATAGTATCCGCGTCCCTGCCTATATTCGCCCCGCCGATAATTGCCGTCTTCGTATCACCGCCCGATGCCTTGAATATGCCGAATGCCAGGGCAAACACTTCCTGCGGGTCAATTGCCTCCCACTGAAGCATATCAGCATAAAGGCCTTCCCTTGCGGAGAATACATCCTTATATTTACCGCCTATCTCCACGGCCTTGATCAGGGTTTCCTTAAGATTGTTGATCGGCCTTTTGTCAAATGTCACGATCGGCTTGTCCGGGGCAACCCTTATTGCTGTATCAAGGATGGAATCCACTGTCGAGCCTGGCCTGAACGCTTCTGCTATAGCGGCTGCGATAACACCGGGAATATACATATCCAGGTCTCTCTGGAACATTGAAGCGATATCCAGGGCATCGGTGTACGCCCTGTCCGGGTCGCAAGCGTTGTAAATACCTGCCGGGCTTATTGCCATTAAGCCGCTGCCCGTGACAATATTAAATACTCCGGTAGCCCTTGCCGGAATACCTTTCTTGAGCAGTTCATAGGTATTTTTCATGCAGAAGAAAAACTTGTTCGGGTTCATCTCCGCGAGCCACCTTTCGGCATAATCTTCCACAGTGACAGGCCCGCCTTTCCTGATATAGGTATGGCACAGGATCTGCGTGAGCGCCGTGTCATCGGTCCCGACATCAAAATTGGGATCTCCGCCCTTTGTTTTGTCGGAACTCTCCCACGGATCTTCGAGGCGTCCTTTCTTTTCGTCAATATCCCTGTAATGCCAGCCTTCAGCAGGCCTGCCGAGGTTATCGCCGATAGACCCGCCGGCCAGGCACCCAAAAACCTTTTTAAACAGCATTGTGCTTTCAAGCATTGTTTATTCCCCCTCACCCGCAACCCTCTCCCGCCAGGGGCGAGGGTATAAGCAACCGGGCGGGCAAGCCCGCCCCTACGCGCAGGCTAAAGCCTGCGGCTACCTTGTTTTTGCGTTGACACGTTGATACGTTGACACTCTGACACGCTGTTACTCGACCCTATAATACCACGCATCCGGGTACGTGCCGGCAAAACTGATCTCTCCGGCGTTATCCTTGAACTCAACCTTACCGAGTTCTTTTTTATCTTTGTCAAGCGCTGTGACTTTCGTGACCTTCGCGGAATCCCCGAGTATCTTCTTAACCCTTAAGCATAGGTTGAATTTCTGGCCGTGCGGTATGGGAAGGACTGTCAGGGCTGCCTTTTCCTTATTTATACGCAGTGTCGCGTCTGTGGCAAGCGTCCCGAAATCCACAACCGTGCCGGGCAGGTTCTTTGAAGCGAAAACCCCCTTGGATTCCTTCGCGACTGTCGCTTTCAGGTTTGTTATCTGCCCGTCTTTCTGGTCCGCGATTATTTTCCCTATGATATACCTGTTCTCTCCGTCGTTGGCGCCTTTCATAACAGCTCGCCTGCCTGTTGTCGGGTCCCACAGCCCCACTCTTATGTCATAGGAATCCAGGTCAAACTCATCAGGGACTACGACCGTGTAAGGGCCGTCCTCGACTGTCTGCCCTTTTACCCACTTGCTTGATCTGCTTGGCAGCTGGTGGTCGTTCTGATAAAGTATCTTTCCTCCCTCGTCAGTAAAATGCACGAAGCACGCGTAGTCTATGTCTCCCGGTTCTCCGGCAACCCACCTGTACTTGATCTTGAACTTTCTTTCACCCAGATAGGTAAGCTCTGAAAGCTGCGGCTCGATAATAAGGGTTGCTTCCGCGTGCATAGTCTCATACGTGCGCGGGTCAGCGAAGATCCACTCCGGAGTCTCCGAATAATCCCCCAGCTTCCCGTTGAAAAGCGCGGTGGCCGCAAGAGCTCCCGCGCCCTTTCCGAGGAACCCGTACGGCGGAAGCGTGTATCCCTCGACCTTCCATTCATTTTCGTTGTTTATCCACAGTTCCAGGCCGCTTGTGTATTTCACGTTAACCTTCCTGGACGCGTCTATGCGGGAAGCCGTATTTGAATTCACCCATTTGTCGCCCAGCATATACTGGATCTTTTCCGCGAGAAAAGGAGCATACCTTGCCATCATCGGCTGTGTCAGATAATACTCCCTCAGGGTCTGCGTCAGGTTCTTGTGGAAAGAAGTGTCTATGAAACCCGCGTGGCCGTATGCAAGCTCCTGGCCGCGGTATTTTTCGATCTCCAGCTCTGTCCAGCGCCTGTCAACCTGGCCCTGGAGCTCGTACCATCTTGAATAATACCCCATCCCGTGGTTGACCATAAGCGGGTGGACTTTCAACAGGTCAAAATCCACCAGCACCGGGCAGAACTGCCCGTTGGCTATCTGCGCCTCGCACCCGTCAACGCGTCCTGCCCAGAACGCGTGCTGGTTTCCCTCTCCGAATATCGGCCCGCCGTGTGTCTCCCTTTCGAAATTGTAGAGCCACGTGAGCTTGTCAAACACGTATTTAAAACTCGCCGCCCCCTCTTCTTTCGCGTCAAAATCCAGTTGCCATGGAGCGCCTGTGGGCTGGACATCCAGGTAAGCCGCCTTTGTCTGGTATGCTTTGTTGATCAGCGGGCTTTCCTGCCTCGCGTATTTCTCTATCCAGGTCGGCTTCATCCTGAAAGACTGGATCTTCGTGCCCGGCTGGTACCAGGCGTTGATCCTGTTCTTGTTCTGGTCAACAGCCACGGCTTCTTCCGTGTATTCGGAATAATCGGGATAATAATCAATGTAATTCTCGTGGAGAGAGAGCACGTAGCCGAGATTTTTCGCCGTGACGCCCAGTATCTTCATCCCCTCGTCCCCGCCCATGCGCGGGTCTGCCGGGTAATGGGACGGAAGTTTAACATCGTATCCCCACCTCTGCCACACGTGATAGATTATCACAAGGTTGTCAATGCCGTAGCCTTTCAGGGTTTCCAGATATTTCGCGCTGTCCTTGTACTGGTCGCCTGTCCACCAGTCCAGCATGACCCTGGAGCCCAGCACATCCATGTACGGGGTCCTGGGATTCGGCATGTTCGGGAGCACTTCAAGCAGGTCGTCGGACACCGCGATGTACAAGCTCTCTTTCAGCGGGTTCCTTGTCCTGTCTGTCTTCTGTGAATAGATGGCTCCGGGACCAGCGTAAGGATCGAACCAGGAACATCCTGTCTTTGTCCAGTCATAATAACCTGAAACAAAATAGTTGTTCGTGTAATAAACCGGTATCCAGTTCATGTAGGGGACCATGACCTGCTTCGCCGGTATCCCTGCAAGCGGCCCTTTGAACGAATTAAAAAGCGCCTGCGAAGAAGAAACATCGATCAGCAGGCTCTTTCCCTGGACCGAAAAGGCATACGCAATTTTGATATTCTCATTTTCGCACGCGGCTTCGCAGTTATAAGTGAGTTTGTTGTTTTCAAGCTTTGCGTTTAGGATCTTCGGGCTGAGTTTCGCGGTCGAATAATTCTTGTTCCCTATAGATATCTGCGGGCCGGTGTAAGCCGGTTCGCTCTTGAACAGCGTCACCCCGTTGACAAGCACGGCTACGTTAAGCGTCAGCCCGGGAATGACCTCATACGAAATAGTGTTGTCCTCGCCCTTGTATTCAAAAACATATTTTCCGCTGTCCTGCCTTGCTGAATTCAAATATTTTACAGCGTCAACAGAAGGAATTATTGTAGGCACAGCGGGCGCTGCCAGGGCAAGCAGGCTTTTACGCTCCCTCATCCTTATGGCGAACGCCTTAGCATACGCGGTCCCGGTGAAAACCTGGTCCTGGTATTTTAAAGAGCTTTCCAGCGTGTATTCTCCCTCGGATTTCAAAGAAGCCATATCTTTCACGATATGCTTCTCCGCGGCGTCAACCTTTTCCGCCACTGCCTGCTTGTCTATAACATTGCCCGCCCTGTCTTTCAGGGTTATATCGCCTGACAGGTCTCCGCCCGGTTTGACAGTGTAAACGCCTATCATCGCTTTCGGCGTTTCGCCGGGTATGTAAAGGTCTTTATCCGGGCTTGCCCACGCGAACGCGTTGTCGCAGAACGTCAGCTTGCCGAATGTCTGGGGGTTAAACCAGTAATCCGCGCTGTTCGGCGCCGGCTTCCACGCCATTTCGTGTATGCGTTTCCCCGGCTTATCCGTGTCGCCTATGATAAGCTGGAAACCGAGGCTCTGGCCTGCCTGCGGGGTTATGCCCATTGAAGCGAACGGTATCTTTACTTCCATTATCCAGCCGTTGTCAAACATCTTTGCCGCTGTTTCCACGAGCCTGTAATTATAGTCCTTGTGGTCAAACCCGTTGTAGGACTGCAGTTTTACCATGGGCTTAAGCCCATCGCCTTCCGGGATGATCGCGAACAGGTAATCGTCCTTTCCAGGAGTAGGACCAGGAGTAGAGCCTTTAGGCTCATTACCTGGAGTAGGGCCTTTAGGCCCGTTATTAGAAATATATATCCTCGTGTAATCGCTCTGGAAAAAGTCCCTGCTCTGCTTATCCTGAAAATTAAGCGAATCGTCGCTTCGCACCTCGGCAAGATAAAGGTTGTCCTTGTCATACCCCAGGTAAAATGTGGAACCCAGGTCCATAACCCCTTTCCACTCCTCGTCCTCTATGGTAAGCTGTTTCTTTTCCCCTATGCACAGCGGCGCGCCTGTTATTTCCTGCGGCCAGTCGCTGATATCCCCGTCAATCTTCAGAGATTTGGGGATCTTGAACACAGGAGCGGTCCCAAGAGGGAAAATATTCGCCAAAGGCGGGAAAGGCGTGGCAGCCGCTCCCTGCATGCTTTTTAATTTCCTGAATTTTATGTCTTTTATCCTGCCAGGGGTCCCGGAAATTATCAGTTTTCCCAGCACTATCTTGTCACTTCCGCTCGTGGCTCCTCCCAGTTCCGGGAACCTTCCCTTTTCATTGTACAGGCCCAGCTGGATGTAGTAAACACCCGCCCCGCACTTTTCAGGCACGCCCACGTTGAAAGGGCCGTCGATAAAAGTGCTTTTTTCCTTCCAGGAAGATACCGGTGTCGCGGGCGCGTGGTCTCCCTGGAAAGCTATGTCCTCCCGGTCGTTCTCGCCGTAATCAGCATTGGTATAATGTATGAAAACAGTATAGTCCTCCTCTATCTTTTCCTTTACAAGCCACTCGTAGGTAACGCTGAACTGGCTTTTGCCCAGGTACTTGAAATCGCTGATCCTGGGATAGATAACGCCTTCCTTTATCTCATAATCCGGCTCTTCGTCGTCCACAAATTCCTCCGCTTTTTCCCCTGTTTTTTTCACGGCTTCAACTTTCGGCAGTTCCTTGCCGGAAGCGATGATCCCCAGGTCCTTCTGGGTAATTTTGCCGGGGAACACCCTTATGTCGTCAACCGCTATCGCTCCCTGGAAACGGACCCCTATAACAAGGAAATAGTCGTCAAAATCGTCCAGGGTGAACGTTGAAAGCATTGTGCCTGTCTTGCCTGCAGGGTCCTTGATGTCGATCCAGCCCTTGTCCGACGGCCCGGGACCCGGAGTCGCGGTGCGCGCAAAGAAATAAAAAGTGCAGTCGCCTTTTTTTTCTGTCACTTTATAGTTGAAAACAACCGTGTAGGTGCCTTTGGCCTTGAACTGAAGGTTCACCGGGTCAGAATGGAAAAACTCAAACCACTCCCCTTCCTGTTCAACGGTGGTGCAGAAAAGGGATGATTTGCCAGCGATAACGTTTTTCGGGTCATTCGAGATCTCAGCGCCGAACGCAATTATATATTCCTCGGGTTCACCTGGTTCAAACCCGTACACCGCGATTGCTTTTCCTTTTTCCTCTGCCGCCCCCGCCTTAACCTTAACCTTGTCCACCTCGTAGGTGGACATGGGTGCTGCTACCTGCCCGGGTTTTGCCATGTCAATAACGAATTCCCCGAACGACGGGCATCCGGCCGCGTCGCCCTGCCAGCCGGGATGTGCGAAATAGCCTTTTTTCTGTGATGTGCCGCATGACCTGGAAGTTGCCTCAAAAGTAGAGCCCGTCACAGCCGGATCATTCGGAGAAACGTCTTCCTCATCATTGATATAACCTGTGCGCGCTGGTTTTAGTTTCTGGAAATCGAATAGTATTTTCGCTGAAACAGGCATCACCCCGTCGAATTCTTTCGGCAGGTCGCCCTCAATAATGTAGATGTCACCCCAGCACGCCCAGTCAAAAACCGTGGTTGCACCGGGATCTGTGATGAATTTGAGCGCGATCTTTTTATCCCTGAACTTGCTCATGTCGATCCTGCATGCCTTCCAGGCAATCTCTGTCCACTCATCCTCACCTACGAGACTGCCTTTCTTTCCCGGCTCGCCTATCTCAACCTTGAAAATGACCCCGTCCGCCGGTTCAGCCCCGTCCCCGATACCAACGGAATAAACAAGCCACAGCTTCTGCTGCTCCGCGGCAGAGCAGTGGCCAGTGTCCAGTGGCCAGTGTCCAGTTAAAACAGATACTAAAAGAATAAACCATATTAGGTTGAATTTTTTCATTACATCTCCTTTTTTAAAAAAATGATTACAGCGATTTTTTACTGACGATTGCAGCGATAAAAATTTAACAGGGATTTAGCGGGATTCAAACTACAATACTTTTTGCTTTTTAAATCTCATTAAATCCCTGTAAAAAGCCTTTTTCGTGATTTCCTCGCCCATCCTTTCAGTTGGGCGAAGTCTCGCCCGCTGAAAGACGGACGGAGTGCTTTCGTCCGCAGCCCGCCACGATTATTGGCGGGCGCAGGCCCCTGCGTTATAGTTCCAGCTTCATCGGAACTGCAGGGGGAAATCTTTTACTTTTGATTTTTCATTTTTTCGAATTTAATATCCGTGATCTTGCCCGGCTCTCCGCTCACGATGAGCTTGCCCAGGTAGAACCTGCCGCCCCCGTCGCTCAATCCCGCTATATCCGTGCTTCGCCCGTTCTCGTTGAAAAGCCCCATTGCTATGTAATAGATCGCGGGCCCGTTCTGTTCAGGAACTGTCAGGGAATAGGGGCCGTCTTTTATGGGCGTGTTTTCCTTCCACTGGGATGTTGGCTTCGAAAAACCATGGTCTCCCTGGAACGCTATATCCTCGCGATCTTTTTCCCCGAATTCAGGGCTGGTAAAATGCACGAATATGTTGTAATTCTGCTCGATGACCTCTGAAACCATCCACTCGTAGGTGATCTTGAATTTCACGCCGCCTGTGTAACTAAAATCCTTGACCCTCAAGGATATTATGCCTTCTTTTTCCTCGTAATTCGGCTCTTCGCCTTCTATCGGCCCACCCCCCTCATCTATTTTCGTTTTTTTAGATTTTTCTTCGGGGGGCGAGGTTGCTATCGCAAGATTTGCCAGGTCTATCACGAATTCACCGAATGTCGGGCATCCTGCCGCGTCTCCCTGCCAGCCGGGATGGGCGAAATATACCGGTTTCTCGACTCCGCCGCACGCGCGTTTTGTCGCTTCAAAAGTTGAGCCTGTGTTTTTGGTGTCGATCGGTGTAATATCCTCGTCTTCCTTGATATAGCCCGTGCGCGCAGGCTTTATCTTCATGAAGTCAACAAGCACGGACACACCTGCGGGAAGCGCTTCTCCGTTATAATTCTTCGGCAATTCTCCCTTTATTATCCTTATCTCTCCCCAGCTCGCCCAGTCGCAGTTAGTCGTGGCTCCGGGATCGGTTATGAACTTAATTGCTATCTTTTTATCCCTGAACTTACTTATCTCAACTTTGCAGAACTTCCAGCTTGATTCAGCCCATTCATCCTCAGCAACAGAGCTTCCTTTCTTGCCCGGCTCGCCTATCTCGACCTTAAAGGTAACCCCGTCCGTTTCCTGCGTGCCGTCGCTTATTCCAACATAATAGATGAGCCATAGCTGGTCTTTCTGCTCAGCAGAGAAACAATAACCAAACCACAGAGCGCACAGAGGAATACACAATAATATTGCTATCCTTTTCATAAAAAAAACTCCTTTCGACTTAAAGTAAGTTTTTTGCCGCTGAAACCACAGAGAAATTCTATTTTGCCACTGAAGGCACTGAGTTCACTGAGTTTTTAGACTGCGAAACTTTAAACTCGAAACCTCGAAACAAATATATTACTCATGACTCATGACAAGTGACTAATGACTGCCCTTTAACCACGAATTCTCACTGATTTCCACGGATTTAACTTTCAACCTTCAACTTTCAACTTTTAACTACATTTAATAACCACGGGTAAACACTGTTAATTTACGCTGCTAAGAAAAAACAGGCTCCCACCATAATGATTGGCGGGTCTTCGAGAAGCCTGTGGCTTCGGGCGTCATAAATGCCGCCCCTACAATTATTTCACGTACGACGCGCGACGTTCGACGTACGACGTTATTTCGCCAGGACTACCGTCCCTGTTTTAACAACCGGGACCGCGTAGCCTATCCTTACCTGATAAATGTATACACCGACAGGGGCAATTCTACCATAGCTGTCTTTGCCATCCCAGCCGATCTGCGCGAAACCGCTGCATTCCACATTTTCAGCGATCATTTTTATGAGAGACCCTTTCATATTATAGATCTTCGCTGTCACAGGAGCTGAAGGCTCAACACTCAGCATAAGTTTTGTTTCATCGCATTTCCCATCCCCGTTAGGCGAAAATGGATCGGGAAAAAACACTACTTTATCTTTTACAACAAGCGCGCTGTTGTCTATGAAAAGAACGCTGAAATTACAGCAGAACAACTCCTCGTTCTGCAAGGTCCTGCCGCCCTCAAGCTTCAGGGTCGCGAAACCCTCTCCCAGGAAACCGCAGATCTGGGTTTCACCTGTTGTAAATACAGAACCTGCCCAGGTCCCGGTAGAACCGGGTATTGATAGCGTGCCGCCTGAACCCGAAACTATGGTCACTGTCGGGCTGTAACCGGTGTCAACCCCTATGTTAAACGCGTATTCAAAACTTATATTCTCCCCTGCCTTTACCTGGAAAGACGGCCTTGAGATCAGCGACTTTACAGGGGAACCTATATTCACCTCTTTCAGAAGGGGCGAAATAGAAGGACTGCTCGAATAGAGTATTGCCCTGTACTGGAAATACCAGCCAGGAGGGTCCAGGACCTCGTCGCCGGAGGTATAATAGGTATCAGACCATTCTTCAGCAAGCACGTCAGCAGGAGTTGTCCCTGCCCTTGTATTGAAAACCACTGAGCATCCGGCAACAGTGTCCGCAACCCAGGAGATCCTGCCGAAAGTGGTCTTGCCGCCGCAGTCATACACACTCGAAAGATATATGCCTGCGCCCGTGAAAACACCTTTCATGAAAAATATGCCGTCCATCCATCCGTCACCCGAAGGATCGCTTGCGCCGTTCCACCAGGCTTGGTCAATGCTTACTTTCGCGCAGTTTGAAGGAAGCTCATAGGTTGCTCCGGAACCGATGCCACCAACTGTGATAAAATAATAGACCCACCCGCTGCTTAAAGAAAAATCCTGCAAATCTTTGTGCATAAACTCGGTGCCGCCGGAATCATACAGTATCAGGCGGAAGTAATAATCGCCTTTGGTTATGTCGCACTTAAGCCAGGCGCCAAGCGAATAAACCACTGAAGAGTTATTTTCTATCTCTATTATCGAACACCTTGCTCCCTGCGGATTGCCGCTTCCGCTGGCTGAGACCTTTGAGCTGAAACTGCCGCTGTATCCCGCTGACTGGACAGAGCTGTTCTGGTTCCAGCCCTTGAACCCGTCCTCGAAATCACCGTTCTGGACAAGGTTGGGCGAGAGCGTGATGCCGCCGGTTGTAAGGATCGCCGCGTTGAACGAACCCTGCCCGAATTCATCGTAGGTTTCGCGCAAAGGCAGGCCCTCGGCGAACGCCGTGTAACGTGTAACGTGTAACGTGTAACGTGTAACGTGAAAAACAGAAGCCCAAGAAGGAAATACTGACGTAATCTTTTCATTTCAATTTTTTACCACGAAAGCACGAAGTCACGAAATTTAACCACAGAGAACGCAGAGAAATATCTTGGTTTTCAACTTGATACTTGACACTTGACTCTTGATACTGAAATCAACCACGGATTTATTAGGAACCAGAGGAGTAGCCCCTTTAGGGTCGTAAAACAACGGGGCTCCCACCTTAATGATTGGCAGCTTGCCCGCCGTAGCATCCGCAACCTTTCCGCGAATAGCGGAGAGATAAGGTTGACGGAGTATCTGCGCAGGCGCGGGTCTTCGAGAAGCCCTGAGTTACTCCGAAGGAGTCCCTTTGGGACAAATTTCTTTACGCAACCTAAAGGTTGCGGCTACCTTTGGGCGGGCAAGCTCACCCCTACGCGTACGCAAAACTGAAGCCTTGCCCTACGAAAAATGTGCGCCTAAGGCGCACCGCTACTTTGTAAACTTGTAAACTCTGTAAACTATGTAAACTATTTTACGCGGACTCGGAATCGCACGGCTTTTGTTTTGTTGATTCCGAGGGAGCTGAACTGCCAGCGCAGGCCCCTGATACTGGTCTCCGGCGCAGGGCTTCCCGCAATCCAGGAAACCAGGTCAGCGGTCCACGCCCAGGTGTCGCATACGCCTGTGTCTTCTATAGACACAAAAACTGTTGGAGAGAATGTTGACGTGTTAAATACTTGAGTATCAAATAGGATCACGTTTGTCATTGTTTCCATACCGAGGTTGCTCAGCATGACCGTGTATTCAATGGTTTCGTCTGAATCAACAGCGACAAAATCGCCTGCCGCGCCTGTTTTCAGGTTTTTCTGCCCTGCCGTAATAAACATTACAGGCATATTGACGGTTTCTGTCTGTGAAACGAAAAGACCGGCATCCGGCTGGGACACGGTTATGACAGGATTGCCGCCCTTATGATCTAAGTAATAACCTGACAGAAGTCCTGAACTGAATCTTGCGATCGTTATATCCTGCCAGACCGTGTTGCTAAGGGAAAACCGGCCAACCGGCGAACTGGTAGACAGGCAAACCATATCATTGAATAAAACGTCTGTTTCGCCCCAGTAATCAGCGGCGGTAACAGAGAAAACGCCTGATTCCCTGTTGAACATTTCAAATGGAAGAGTGATGAATTCCAAAGAAGCCGCGCTTATGGTCTCGGTCTGGGCAGCCGGAAGCAGTCCCGCATCCGGGTTTTCCGCGCTGATAACAATACGTGCGCTCCCAGACCCAGATAGTTGTGGCGCCCTGCCCGTGGATCGCTCCCTGCCAGAGCACGTTCCTGACATGCGCGGACGGTATATACCCGAAATCCCTGTCCATGATAAGGTGGTTCTCGGAATTAAAGACCGGCTTGTCTGCAACAGAACGCTGCAGGTCATAAGCCATATTCTCAACCTGCCAGCCGCTGCAATATTCCCCGTCTCTGGCATACCACTTGCAGCAGTCATTACCGTTGATCTGGCTCAATTCCCCGAACAGCTCAGGGTCGATCCCCCATCCTGTTGTCCCCCTGTCCGCGACCGGGCACCACATCATTATTTTCGCGTGCACGGGCAGGTCCGGTGCGACCTCATGTATAATATCAGCCATAAATTTGTGCCAGCCCGCGAACCTTTCCGCGTTAAAGACCGCCCAGTCATAATAAACAGGCTTCTCTTTTACATTTGACCCCTGGGCAGGCACATCATCGAAAGAACTATAGCTGGTGCCGTAATTCTTGTTCAGCGTCCCGATACTGCCGTGTTTTTTCTGGAGCCATTCCCTCCACATATTTTTTGTAAATTCGCACTCCCTTGACTCGGTATAGACCGGCTCGTTGGAAAGGCAGACGCTGTGAAGCGCCGGGTGGTCCTTGACCATGGGTATCACGAAACGTATAAAGTCTTCCAGCACCCTGCGGCTCTCAGGGGCATCAATGCAGTATTGCAGGAACCCGCCTGAACAGCTCTTTAAATGAGGATATTTGTTCTTCACCCACTCCGGAAAATAATGGGGGCTGAGCAGAAGGTTTACCGCGATGTTGTTTGCCTGCGCCCTGTCAGCGATCTTCAGGAAATCTTTCACAGCCGCGTCCGAGACCTTCCCTTCTGAAGGGAAAACGCTGTTAGGCCCGAACTCGATCTGGATAATGTTAATGCCGTAACCCGGAAATTTTTCAATATCCGCGCGCACCTGCCCGAATGCCCCGTACCCGGTAAAGAACACCGGGCGG
>Ga0210056_1002082_pt1 | contig 17090 bp, 19 predicted proteins | sample CryGeyCG2014_080_2_FD_183965 | JGI IMG/M metagenome (GOLD analysis project Ga0210056, IMG submission 183965) | Groundwater microbial communities from aquifer - Crystal Geyser CG07_land_8/20/14_0.80 (SPAdes) (version 2) | ecosystem: Environmental > Aquatic > Deep subsurface > Groundwater | place... | reverse complement strand
CTTGGCTAAGCGGGCCGGTTTGCCGAGCCTGGAGAAAGAAAGCCATGATGCCTGTTTTTTATCCCAAAGCGCCGGCCATCAATCTTTTTTAAGATCCTCGCTCCGTCTTCGGCCCGGTCCGATCATAGCGCCGGACAGTAAAATAATCGGGCAACACGAAGGCCTGCCGCTTTATACCATCGGCCAAAGGCAGGGAATCGCGGTCGGCGGCGCCGGCCCTTATTATGTCTATGGGAAAGACCGAGCCGCTAATGCGCTTTTAGTGGCCGGACCGGACCGGCCGGATTTGTTCCGGAAAAAAAGTTTCATTGTCGGGTTTGTGAATTGGATTAAAGGCGCGCGTCCGCGCCTGCCCTTGTCCGCCCGTATCGTCTTCCGCTATCGTCATCCGGGCGCCCAAGGTTTGCTTAAGGCTGTCTCCGGCCCCGGCCCAGATAAAAAAATCATTATTGAATTAACTGTCGCGCAGAAAGCGATTACACCCGGCCAATCCGCGGTTTTTTACCGCGGACGTCAGCTTGTGGGGGGTGGAATTATATTGGAAAATGATTAAATTATTTTGTCAAGATTGACATTTACTCCTATTTATTATAATGTATAAAACGCTCTCCTTATAAAAGGGAAGCCGATTTTATTATTTAATTAAATCTCTCACGCCAACGATAATTTTCCTTGAATAGGATAATTTAAAACAAATCCTATTTGCGGTTGGCGGAGGAAGAAAGGAAAAACCTATGATTAATCTGCCAAGCTTGGAGGACATGCTTAAGGCCGGCATGCATTTCGGGCATCGTACGTTCAAGTGGTATCCGAAAATGGCCCCTTATATCTTTGCCAAAAGAAACGGCGTTCACATCATTGATCTGCGTAAATCGCGGGAAAATTTGGGCGCGGCCATTGAGTTCATGGCCAAAATGATTTTTGACAATAAGACCATCCTGTTTGTCGGTTCCAAAACACAAGTAAAAAAACAGATGGAAAAGACCGCCAAGGCCGTGAATATGCCGTATGTAACCGGCAAATGGCTGGCCGGCATCGTGACAAATTTTGCCGTCATAAAAAAGGCGATCAATAAATACAGCAAATTGGTGGACGAGAAAAAACTCGGTAAACTTGGCAAATACACCAAAAAAGAACGGCTGGATTTTGATCGGGAAATCAAGCGTCTGGAATTCAAAGTCGGCGGATTGGTCAGCCTAAAACGTTTACCGGACGCGATTTTTGTCTGGGACGTGAAAGTGGAAAAAAACGCGATCCTGGAAGCCAAAAAGAAAAACATCCCTTTGATCGCGGTTTGCGATACAAACGCGAATCCAAGCGGCATCAAATATGTCATTCCCGCCAACGATGACGCGACCAAAACCATCAAGCTGGTCCTCTCTTGCGTGGAGAAGAATTTGGTTGAGGCTCTAAGTAAAAAGACGGAAAGCGCCGCGAGCGGCGGAAAAGAGCCGATCAAAGAGATTGTGAAAGAATAAATTAAATTATCTATTAAAAGATATGGATTCATTATCATTGCTTAAAGAAGTGCGGGAAATAAGCGGGGCCGGCGTTCAAGACTGTCAAAACGCGATCCGCGAGGCGCAAGGCGACAAGGAAAAAGCGCTTTTACTCCTCCGCCAGAAAGGCATGGCCAAAGCGGCGAAAAGGAACGACCGGGTAGCCGGCGAAGGCGTCATAATGGTTTGGGCCGACGATGCGCGGCAAAATGCTTTCTTGCTGGAAATGACCGCGGAAACCGATTTTGTGATCAAAAGCGAACGTTTTAACCAGCTGGCGCAAAAAATCTTCAGCTTGGCCAAGGAAAAATCAGCGGCGGATCTGCCGGCTTTGCTGGCTTTGCCTTTGGACGGCCAGCCGGTTTCCGAACATTTGCAGATTTTGAGCGGCGTGATCGGCGAAAAAATTTCCTTAAGCCGCTATTTCAAGCAGAATACGACCGGCACATTGGCGGTTTACGCGCATGCCGGGGGGAAAATCGCCGCCCTCGCGGTCTTATCCGCGCCGAACCAGAAAGATCTGGCTTTTGAAATCGCGATGCAGGTGGCGGCCGCCAATCCTCTTTATATTTCTTCCGCGGATGTTCCGGCCGATATCATTGCCAAAGAAAAAGATATCTACCGCGCTCAACTCGCGGCCGAAGGCAAGCCGGCCCAAATCCAGGAAAAAATAATTGACGGAAAACTTAACAAATATTTTTCTGAATTCTGCCTGCTGGAACAAGAATATATCAAAGAAGAAAAGAAAAAAGTTAAAGAGATTCTGGACACGATAAAAGTGGAGTCGTTTACCCGCTGGTCGCTTGTTTAAAAGTCATTTTTTAAATCAGCTTATGAAACTGGCCAAAATTCAAATTACGGCTTGGGATAAGCCAAAATATTATAATTGCGGAGATAATCTCTTAAAACGGGGTGAAAAAGCGATTATCCGGGCAGAATCCGGCCTAGAGATCGGCACGGTGCTGGAAACCAAAGAAGTTGTGGATGATGAATTGGCTCCTTATCTTGGACTCAATCAATCCGCCGCCAGCTTAAACGGAGAAGGGAATGGCGGTCCGGCTCCGGAAGCGGCGCCGGAAACGTTTGTCTTGCCAATGGTTACGCGCCGAGCGGATGTTTCGGATTGGGAAAGAATCCCCGGCGATGAAAATCGGAAAAAAGATCTGGCGGACTGCAAATTTCTCATTAAAAAACATAATTTAGACATGAAGCTGGTTGATCTGCATTATAATTTTGAAGGTTCCCGCCTGACCTTCGCTTTTATCGCGGACGGCCGGGTTGATTTCCGCGACTTGGTCAAAGACATGACCAGGCATTTCAACCGTTCCATCCGCCTTCAGCAGATCGGCATCCGCGATGAGGCGAAAATCACCGGCGATTGCGGCCATTGCGGACGGCGTTTATGCTGCCAAACCCATCTTTTTGAACTTCAGTCAATAACCTCGGAAATGGCTGAGCTCCAGCAGTGCGCGCACCGCGGTTCGGATCGGATTTCCGGTTTGTGCGGACGGCTGATGTGCTGTTTGAACTATGAGCAAAAAGGCTATGAAGACTTGGCGAAAAATCTCCCGCCTTTAGGCGCGCATGTCAAGGTGGAAGGTCGGAAAGGCTTGGTGATCGGTTATCACCCTTTGCGCGGCACGGTGGACGTGGAATTGGCGCCGGAAAACGGGGAAAATCCCGCCAAAGTGGAAGTGGAAGCAAAAAAAATCAAAATTTAGCCTAAAATTAAGCGTTAAGTAAAAATAAAAAACGGTAAAGAAACCGTTTTTTTGTTTTAGGAAAAATATGTTATAATAAAAAAGTTAGCTGTTAATAACTTTATTAAAAATATTCCAAAAATATGAAGATCGCGATTAACGGCTTTGGCCGCATCGGCCGCGCCGTGCTGAAGGCATATTTTGTCGCGCCGAAAAATTTTCCTTTTCAGATTGTCGCCGTGAACGATTTAACGGACCCCGGAACCTTGGCGCATCTGCTCCGCTATGATTCCTGTTCCGGCCGTTCAGTTTTGAAAATCAAAGCCGGGCGGGATTTTCTTAATGTTTCCGGACAAAAGATCCAAGTGTTGGCGGAAAAAGATCCGGTTAACCTGCCCTGGCGCGATTTAGAAGCGGATCTGGTGATTGAATCAACCGGCCGCTTCCGCCGTCCCTCGGAAGCGGATGCGCATCTGCGCGCCGGCGCAAAAAAGGTCATAATCTCCGCGCCGGCCAAAGACGGGGTAAAAACCATTGTCCTTGGTGTTAATGAGGAAAAGATCAAAAAAAGCGACCAGATTCTGTCCATGGCTTCCTGCACGACCAATTGTTTGGCCCCGATCATGGCCGTCATCCAAGAACAATTCGGCGTGCGGCGCGCGGCCATGACCACCATCCATTCTTACACAGCCGACCAAAATCTGGTTGACGGCCCGCATAAAGATTTGCGCCGGGCGCGGGCGGCGGCTCAGAACATCGTGCCGACCACGACCGGAGCCGCGACCGCCGTGGCCGAGACCATCCCGGGATTGAAAGGGATTTTTGGCGGCTTGGCCGTCCGCGTGCCGACGCCGCTGGTTTCATTGTGCGATTTGGTTGTCTGTCTGAAAAAGAAATCCCGCCCCGAAGACATCAATTCCGCCCTGACCAAAGCGGCCGCCAACCCGCGGTGGAAAAACATTTTGGCTGTGAGCCAGGAACCGCTGGTCTCCAGCGACTTAATCGGTCACCCAGCCAGCGCCATCGTTGACTTGCCCCTGACCGCGGTCATTGACGGCGATCTGGCCAAAATTATCGCCTGGTATGATAATGAATGGGGCTATGCCAACCGCCTTTTGGACCTGTGCGGATACATCAATAAAAAATCTTTGCAATAAAAAATAAGATTAAAAATTGCGTCTATGGATTTGCTGGCAAAATTAAAAAAAACAAATTTAACCGGGCGCGGCGGCGCCGGTTTTCCGGTATGGCGGAAATGGGAGGCGGTCAAAGAAGCACCCGGAAAGACAAAATATCTGGTTATTAACGGATCGGAAGGGGAGCCCGGCATTAAGAAAGATTTCCATATTCTGAAAAATTTTTTAGAAGATTTTTTTTACGGCCTTGATTTAGCCGTTAATTTTTTTTCCATTAAACGAGCTTTTTTTTATTTGAATCCGAGCTACTATGCGCTTTTGGAAAAAGATTTACGGCGCCGCCAGCCCGCTTATTTGGAAATAGTTAAAAAGCCCAAAGACGCCGGTTATATCGGCGGTGAGGAAACCGCGGTTTTAAACGCGCTGGAAAATAAAAAAATTGAACCGCGGCTCCGGCCGCCTTTTCCCACGGTTTCCGGCCTTTTTGCTTGCCCCACTTTGGTGCATAACATTGAAACTCTTTATCAAATCGCTTTGCTGGCCAAAGATGAGTACCGGCAGGAAAAATTTTATACGATTAACGGCGATTGTCTTTGGACCGGCGTCTATTCTAAGCCGGAAAATTGGACGATTAAGCAAGTCTTGATTGAAACGGACAATTATCCGGATTTTCCTTTTTTTGTTCAAGTAGGCGGCGACGCGAGCGGTCTGGTTTTAAATATGGACCAGCTCAAACAGGCAGTCGGCGGGGCCGGATCAATCACGGTCTACAGCCAGAGCAAGCACGCGCCTCTTGATCTGATCCGGGGCTGGATAGATTTTTTCGCGCGCCAATCGTGCGGCCAATGTACGCCTTGCCGCGAAGGCACTTATCGCCTGCAAAAGATATTTTCCGAGCGGACGCCTGATTGGGCGCTGGCCGGTGAGATCCTTTCCGCCTTGGCCGACACTTCTTTTTGCGCTTTGGGCCGCAGTGTGCCAATTCCGATCCGATCATATATTAATAACGTCCTGAAACGTTCGGATGCCAGCCTTTGGCCGGATTTCCCAATGGCCGCCGCTCAAGACCTTTGCGCTTGTTTTTGAAAATTCTTACTAATTTTTCGTGATAAAATTGAAAAGTTTTTTATTTTTTCACCCGATTGGCGCGGTTTAATAAATAAAATTTTAAATTGATCTAATGCCGTATTTATCCGGAGAGCCGCCGTTTTTGAATAGTAGCGGACCAGACCAGAATATTAAGAAATTTATGGCTAAAAAAGAAATTCATTTCAAACTTAATGGGCAGGCAGCGGCCTGCGCGCCGGGTGATACAATCATGCAAGCCGCCAAAAAAAACGGCCTGTCGATCCCGGGTCTGTGCGGTCATCCGGATTTTCCGGCCAAAACCAATTGCCGGGTCTGTGTCGTGGAAATCAAAGGCCGTCCGAAACTTGAACCTTCTTGCGCGATCCTGGTGGAAGAAGGCATGGAGATCACGACCGACTCAGCCCGGGTCCGACAGGAAAGAAATTTGAATCTTGAGCTGATTTTTGCCGAACATATTGAAAAGTGCCCGACTTGCGTCTGGCGTTTTGAATGCCCGCTTCTTTTTTACGCGGAAAAATACAAAATTAAAATCAACCGTTTTTCTGACCGTAAAGGACAGAGGCAGAAGTATTCTTTCGCCAATGCCGTGGAATTGGACGGTTCGCAATGTATTGACTGCCGCAATTGCGTGGACGCTTGTTCGCTTCTTCAGAAAATTGATTATCTGGAAGTATCCGGAAAGGGCGTTAACCAGGAAATCAAACCGGTTGCCCGGTCCGGCGCTTATTGCATTCTGTGCGGCCAATGCGCCCTCCATTGCCCGGTCAGCGCCGCTCAGGAACAATCCGAATGGCCGCTTGTGGAAAGGGATTTGGCCGACCCGGATAAAATTATGGTCGCTCAGATTGCGCCGTCCGTGCGCGTGACCGTCGGCGAAGATTTTGATCTTCCATATGGACGGAATGTAGCGGAAAAAATTATCTCCGGTTTGCGCCGCCTCGGTTTTAAATATGTCTTTGATGTCAATTTTGGGGCTGACATTACAACAATAGTTGAGGCAGAAGAACTTTTGGACCGGCTGGCCGCAAAAAAGAATTTGCCGATGTTCACTTCCTGTTGCCCGGGTTGGGTAAATTATGTTGAATTTTATGAGCCGCGTTTAATCCCGAATCTGACCACGGTCCGCTCACCTCACATCCACAGCGGCGGGATCATCAAAACTTATTGGGCGCGGCGCATGAACATAAAACCTGAGAACATTGTCGTTGTTTCCGTTATGCCTTGTACGGCCAAAAAATACGAGGCGAAAAGGCCGGAATTAAGAATTAAGGATTTGGCGCCGGTTGACCATGTCCTCACGGCCAGGGAATTGTCTTTTCTTTTCAAGAAAAACGATCTGGATCTGAAAACTTTGCCCAAAGATCAACCGGACGCCTTGCTCGGCGATTACAGCGGCGGAGCCGCTTTATTCGGCGGATCCGGCGGAGTGATGGAATCCGCTTTGCGCGCCGCCGCTTTTTCGCTTTGCCAAAAAGGTCAAGCTAAGATCTGCCGGACTCGTATAGATTTTGAGGAAGTGCGCGGTTTATCCGGCGTGAAATCCGCGACCGTTGAATTGGGCGGGCATCGATTGCGCGTCGGCGTGGTGAATGGCATTGGGAATATCCGCGCCGTGCTTGATCATCTTGCGGATTTTGATTATCTGGAAGTCATGGCTTGCCCGGGCGGCTGTATCGGCGGCGGCGGCCAGCCAATTCCGACCACGCCGGAAATTCGTCGGAAACGGATAGAAGCAATTTTAAAAATTGATCAAGGCGCGAAAATCCGCCGTTCCAATGAAAATCAAAACGCCATTTTGGCCTTGGACTGGTTGAAAGAAAATAAAAATTTATATAATCAGATTATTTTTACTAAGTTGGTTTCCAGAATCTAACGCAACACTTTCAATGTTTAATATTAGTGGATTAATTTAAAAAGCGCTTAGCAGTAATTAGTTTTTTTGTAATTTAGGACAAATATTTATCGGCATAAATGAAAAATGACCAAGTTTTACTTCAACCAATAATCCAAAAGTGTTGCGTTAGATTTTAGACTGGAACTAATTTTAGAAAAAAAACTAAATATTAATCTTATGGCCGAATCAATTAAAATCGGGGTTATATCTATCCTGATTAAAAATCGCCAAACGCACGCCGCTAATGTCCAGGATATATTGACCGCCCATGGCCACATCGTAATGGCGCGTCTGGGCGTCAACGTTCAGCCTTTCTGCCTGAAAAACTGCACCGGTTTGGTTTCGCTGGCGGTCAAAGGCAGTTTGAAAGAAATTAATCAGCTCAAGGGCGATTTGGATCGTTTGTATGGAATTGTGGCGAAAAAAATAATATTTTAAACAAAATTAATATGCAAAACATCCAAAGCCGGGCTCTGGCTTGGCCGGCGGTCAAATCCTTGGGTTTGTTTGTGGTTTTATCCAGTGTGGCATTTTTACCATTTTTTATCCATTGGCAGTGGCTGACCGGCCCATTGGTCAACGCCATGCTGATTTTGGCTCTTTTCCTGCTGGGTCGGCCATACGCTTTCACTCTTTGTTTTATTCCCAGCCTGATGGCCTTGGCGGGCGGTCTTTTACCGGCGCCGCTCGCGCCGCTCGTACCCTTTATAATGATATCCAACTTGTTTTATGTTTTTACTCTTGATCTGATTTATGCCCGTTCCGCCTTTCCGGTCAGAGCCTATGGTTTGGGGCTGCTTTCCGGCGCCGGCCTGAAATTTATTTTTTTAAAAATTTCTCTCCGGCTCTTTTTACCCATCTTCTTAAGCGCGCCTTTGGCCGCCAAAGCCGGTGTCTTGTTTTCCTGGACCCAGCTTGCGACTGCGCTAAGCGGCGGCTTGATCGCTTGGTCCATTCTGGTATTTTTAAAAAGAGTTTAGTTGATAAATCAGCTCTGTTAAATTGATTTTCGGCGTTTTTGACTATTTGCCATAATTATATTATATTAATGGGAGCCGTTTTATCCGACTCCCTTATTTTTATTTAGTAATTACAAAAATAACTTCTTGAATTGATAAATCATATGAATATTCCCCCACAAATCAAATCCCTGTTGGCGCAAATGCGATCTGCCGGTTACGAAGCCTATCTGGTCGGTGGCTGTGTCCGCGATCTTCTGCTGGGACGAGAGCCGAAGGATTGGGACATTACCACAATCGCCAAACCGGAAGAAATTCTGCGGATTTTCCCGTCGGGTAAATATGAAAATTCTTTCGGCACGGTTTTGGTGCCGATGAAAAGTTTATTATCAGATCAAGATGAACAAGAAAGCGGGGTGGTGGAAATTACCACATACCGCAGTGAAAGCCGCTATCAAGATCATCGCCATCCCGAAGAGGTCAAGTTTGAAGACGAATTAGACAAAGATTTGGAGCGCCGGGATTTCACCATTAATGCCCTGGCTCTCGGTTTGGACATTGAGGCGGCCAGTCCGGAAATCATTGATTTGTTCGGCGGACAGAAAGACTTGCGCCAACGGATAATTCGGGCGGTCGGAGAGCCGGAAGAGCGCTTTAAAGAAGACGGTTTGCGGCTTTTGCGGGCCATCCGTTTGTCGGCAGAATTGGATTTTGCTCTTGAACCGAAAACGGAGCGGGCAATCAGTAAACTCGCCGGCAGTTTAAAATTTATCGCCCCGGAAAGGATTCGCGATGAGCTGATCAAGATTTTTCAGAGTCCGCGGCCGAGTGAAGCTGTTGCGCGTCTGGCCAGCTTAAAACTTTTGAATTACATCATTCCCGAATTGGTCCAGGCGATTGGCGTAAATCAAAACCGACACCACATTCACACGGTTTTCAAGCACTGCCTCCTGTCCTTGAAATACTGCCCAAACCCTGACTGGCGGGTCCGTTTAGCCGCTTTGCTCCATGATATCGGCAAACCCCGGGTGAAAAAAATGCAGGGTACCGAAGCGACTTTTTATAACCATGATATTTTGGGGGCGAAAATGACTGAGAAAATTTTGCGCCGTCTCAAGTTCAGCCAGGCCGACAGCGCGCAAGTGGTAAATCTGGTCCGCAACCATATGTTCTATTATAATGTCGGCGAAGTGACGGAAGCTTCAGTCCGGCGTCTGATCGCGAAAGTCGGAAAAGAAAATTTGCGCGATTTGATTGATTTGCGGATCGCTGACCGGCTGGGTTCCGGCGTGCCCAAAGCCAAACCGTATAAATTGCGCCATTTGGAATATCTTCTGGATAAAGTCCAATCGGATCCGGTTTCCGTTAAAATGCTGAAAATCAACGGCCACGATCTGATGGAACTGTTAAAGATTCCGCCCGGCCCGGTCCTGGGCGCGATCTTGGATGTCTTGCTTTCCGAGGTCATTGAAGATCCGGCCAGAAATAATCGGGATTATTTGTCTTTACGGGCAGTGGAAATTTTCGCTTCGGACTGGCAAAGCGGACGTCAGCAAGCCAAAAATGTCATAGCCGTCCGCAGGCAAAATGACGAGGCGGCCATCAAAGCCGTCCATTGGGTGAAATAAGTCCGGCAAAAATTGACTTTTAGATTAAAAATGGTAAACTTAGTGTTAAATAATCTTTACTAATAAGCATACTAAAGCCTTATGCCGAAATATCTTGCATTTTTCGGATTGTTTATTCTTTTAATTTTAACGTCTTGCGCCAGCGGGTCAAATCGGAAATTTTTTACGGAAAAAGACAATATCAATGTTGACAACAGCGAACAAGGCTTTATTTTTGATAGCCGGCTCAATGAGCTCAAAAACGGCCGTCAGCCGGTTGTCAAGAAAGAAAGCAAGCCGAGTCCGAAAATTTCTCCTACTGACGCGGTCGGTCTGCAATCCCAGCCGGCGCCGGACCACAGCCAAACTAAGTCAAGCGATCAAATAAAGCAAAATTCTATGCCTGCTTTTTCCAATTGGTTTGAACAATTCAAGCACGCTCTCATTAAGACGAATTACGGGGATATTAAAGTGGAATTATACGGTGATGAATCTCCTGTGACTGTCAATAACTTTTTGGATTTAGCGAAAAACGGTTTTTATGACGGTACCAGGTTCCACCGGATTATTCCGGATTTCATGATTCAGGGCGGTGATCCGCTTTCCAAAGACGAAACCAAGAAAGCGCTTTGGGGTACGGGCGGACCGGATTATCGTTTTCCGGACGAGATAAACAACAAGCCGCTCGTGCGCGGGTCATTAGCCATGGCTAACTCCGGTCCGGACACCAACGGCTCCCAGTTTTTCATCGTTATCAAAGAATTCACCCCTTGGCTGGACGGCAAGCACACGAATTTCGGTTTTGTGATAGAAGGGCAGGAGGTAGTGGAAAAAATTTCCGCGGTTCAGACTGGCGAAGCCGACCGTCCGCTTACGGAGGTCGTGATTAATGGCATTGAACTGTTGGAATAAATACCAATCACAGTTCGTTTTTTTAGGGCGAAAATATTCCGTTCGGATTATTTTTGCGCCATGCGCGCGATTTATTGTCATTATTTATACGGGCTCATAGCTCAGCTGGTAGAGCGCCGCATTCGCATTGCGGAGGCCGGGGGTTCGAGTCCCCCTGAGTCCACCATATTGAATTAGTCGCCTCGCCCTCGCCTTCGGCTCGGGCTTCGGCGGGCAGTCTTGCGAGCAAATCAAAGGGCTTTTTGAAATCAATTGAAAGTTTTTGCTGGCTGATTTGGCGGTTCAATCCGATTTTTTTGAGAAAATTTTTCATCTCGGAAAAATTTTCTTGCAAAGCGATATTTTTGGCTTGGTTGGCTTCAATTATCCAATTTCGGGTGAGTTCAAGCCAGTGATTGCCTTTTCGCTCAAAATCCGATAGTTTTTCCTCCAAAGTTTTCTTTTCACTCATCAGGGCGTTTTTCTTTTGCTGAAATTCCGCAAGTTCAAAAGTTCCTTCAAGGTAGGCGTCAGTAAGCCGGCTTATCTTTATTTTAAATTCCTCAATTTTCCTTTTGAGATTTTGAGCGAAAAGGTCTGATGTTTGGCGTTTCTCGTTTTCCCATTCATTCAACTTGTCCAAATATCTTTCCCGCCAAACATCAGGCAAAGAAACTTTTTGGCATTGTTCTTTTATCTGTTCGGCAAGTTTTTCTTCCCGCAAAAAGCTACGCTGTGAGCATTTTTGAGTTTTGCTTTTATAGGTGCAGTGGTAATAAACAAATTCCAGCCCGCTCTTTTTAACTTGTTTTTCAGCGGTGATGGCATAGCCGCACTCTCCGCATTTGGCAAAACCCAAAAATGGAAAATCTTTGACTTTCGGCTTTTTGCGGGGCTTGCCGTTGTCTTTTAACGCTTCTTGTATTCGGTCAAAAAGTTTCTTTGTAATCATTGGCTTGTGGCTTCCCTGATGAAGCTCGCCGCGATAAAGAAAATGTCCGTAATAAAAAGGATTTTTCAAAATATGCTCAACCGAAGACAAGGATATTTTCTTTCCGCTTTTTGGGCCAACCAAGCCAAGAGAAAACATTTTGTCGCGGATTTGAGACAATGTGTAATTTCCGGTGGCAAAAGCCCTTAAAACTTCCTCCACTTTGCTAAAGGTTTTTTTATCAGGTTCAATAGTCCTCAAACGAGGTTCATTGAAATATCCCAAAGGGGCTTTTGCCGAAAGTTCGCCCCGGCGTATTTTTTGCCGAATACCGCGCAAAATGTTTTCTCTTAAATTGTCGGTATAATATTTTGCCTGTCCAAAAGCGACGCTCAACATGAATTTTCCTTGTGGCGTCGTTTCAAACCAAAATGTTGGGAATTTTAGCGATTGGATTTTTCCGGTATCCACCAAATAAATAATTCGTCCGCCATCAATTGAATTTCTGGCTAATCTATCAGGATTCCACGCTAAAATTCCCGAAGCGTTGCCTTTTTCAATTTCGCCAAGCATTGCATTAAAAATCGGTCTGCCGGGTTCTTTGGCGGTTTTGCTTTCAGTAAATTCCTTTACGATAAAAAGATTATTTTGCTTGGCGAAATCCCGAAGCTCGGCAAGTTGCGCCTCAATAGACAAAATTTGTCTTTCTTCTTCCTCGGTGGATTTTCTGCAATAGATAAAGTATTTAGTCATAGTTTTTTTACTCCTTAATTATATTTGAAAAAGGCAACGCTTTACACCGACAATTTAATAAAATCTCACTTTGCCTTTCGTTAAAGACGAAAGAAAAAAAATCGGCTTTTGTCCCGCTGTGGCGGGACAAGACAAACTTTTCAAGTTTGCAAACCGCCAAATCAGCCAGCAAAAACTTTCAATTGATTTCAAAAAGCCCTTTGATTTGCTCGCAAGACTGCCCGCCGAAGCCCGAGCCGAAGGCGAGGGCGAGGCGACTAATTCAATATGGTGGTGTCTGCTGGACGATGTCAGAACTTTCTTTGAGCAAAATCCAGACGCCGACTGACGCAAAATTGCTTCGCAATTTTGCTAACGGCTCGCGGGCAAAAATTTTCCTCCCCTTGAACCCCTCCAATTTTTGCCCGCTCGCCAAAATTTTTGTGCCGCCTTTTATAAATCATCTGAAAGACTTACAATTTATTTACTATAATGGACTTTTAATATTTTTAAGTTTCGGATTTGTTACTTGAGTATAGATTTGGGTTGTTCTGATATTTTGATGACCCAAAAGTTCCTGCACATATCTGACATCAACGCCATTTTCTAATAAATGCGTCGCGAAGCTGTGTCTTAATGAATGAAAAGTAGCGTCTTTTTTGATACCGGCTCCCCGGAGCGCGTTTTCAAAAACTTTTTGGGCTGTCCGTTCAGTTAATTTTCCGCCTCGTTCGCTCTCAAAAAGATAGTCGTTTAAATTTTTGCCAGCAATTAAGTTTTGAAGCTCAGTTTTAATTTTTTCTGGGAAAATAGTGATTCTGTCCTTTTTACCCTTAGCGTTTTTAAGATGGATAGTTAATTCTTCTAAATTGATATCTTTTACTTTCAAATCGACAACTTCGCTAATTCTTAAGCCGGCGCCGTAAGCCAAAGAGATTATCAATTTATGTTTTGGATTTCTGATTGCCTCAATGATGCTTTTGATTTCTTCTCTTGATAGAACAATCGGTAGTTTTTTACTTCGTTTGGCGAATTTTAGAGTTATCTTTTGATGAATTTTCAATACTTCGCGGTAGAAAAATTTTATTGCATTTAAGTAAAGATTTATCGTCTGCGAAGAATAATTTTTGTCTTGTTTATTTAATAAAAACTGCTTTATTTTTTCTTCATCTATTTTTTCTAAATTTATTTTTTGGAAGTTAAAATACTCCTTGAGACAGCCCAAATAAGCCTTTATAGTTTTAAAACTATAATTTCTTAATCTTAATTCCTGTTTTGTTTTCTCTAAATATTCTTGCATAATTTTATAAAAATTGATAAAATAAAATCAGTAAATGATTATTAACAATTCTACCAATAATTATACATTAAGTTCGTATAATATGCAACAAAAAGTCGATATTATACATTCAATTCGTATAGAAACGAGTTATATTCAATTTGGGAGCCCGCCTCCTGAACAAAAACTTTATTAACTTATTAAATTTACAATGATTATGATGACAAAAAACAAATATCTAACTTATGGAATTTTTGCGTTAACAGTTGTAGGTATTATTATACTTGCTGGTTGTATTAAAACAACACCACTCTTAATAAAATATGATGCTAGTATAAATGAAGTATTTTCAGTAAATAATAATGAAGTTAGATTTAAGACTTTTAGTGAAGCTAAAGGCGAAGAAGTGTGTGAGATAAAATACCTCATTTCAGAAAAAGAAAAAGAAGAACTCATAAATACTATAACCAAAATCAATTTTTTTATTCTTACAAGTGCGAACTGTCCTATAGCAGTTGGCCCACAGTATCTCAATATAACTTTAGGGGAAAAGTTTAATAGTGTGGACACAAGGTGCCCATCAATAGCTGATGAGGTAATATATAAACTAGAAGAATTTACTGCAAATCATGAAGCTCAGCTAAAAGAAGAATGCGCTACTGATTATATGCCTCGATATTCTTTTTGTGGCGCTGGAACTTCTAATGTCCACAAAGTTAAAGAAAGCTGGGTCGAAAACGGTAAAAATTGTATTTGTCAAAGTTATGAGAATGTAGTTTGTAAATAAGTATATTTCTTGGCGGGGCTCCCAAACTCAAAATTTTTGCTTCGCAACGTTGCACTAAAATTTTGTCCTTCGGAGAATATAACACGCATTAACCGACTACACTCACTTGCAGTTCGCTCCGTCCAAATCGGCTTCGCCGACTTCGGTTAATGCGAACGTTATACGTATAAATTTTAAGAATTGAAAAGGCGGCACAAAAATTTTGGCGAGCGGGCAAAAATTGGAGGGGTTCAAGGGGAGGAAAATTTTTGCCCGCGAGCCGTTAGCAAAATTGCGAAGCAATTTTGCGTCAGTCGGCGTCTGGATTTTGCTCAAAGAAAGTTCTGACATCGTCCAGCAGACACCACTGCTTCACTAAAGCCACGTAGTGCGCGCACAAAATTTTTGTAGCCTAGGATTTATATAGAGAACCGCTAGGAGGGAACCGAAGAGATTGAATGCCAGATCACCCATCGTGTCGATATTGCTCGGTTGGGCGAGATAATTTATGTGGCGTGCAAAATCCAGTAAAGTCTCATGCGCTATATCGAGCAGGTACGCATCGCGGAAACACTCACCTATTTCCCACAGGACGGCGATGAGCGTGATACTCGCCACTAATACGAGTCCTGTTTCCCAATAGGAAGTGCTTAGGATCGAATATTGAGGAAATTTCCGGCATACCCATACAATAGCCAATACCGCCGCAAACCCGAATAAGAAATGTTCGATAGCATCATAGCCGAAGAATCCTGAGTCGCATCCCAGATACGAATAGCACGCCGAATTCAGTGCCCCGTCGAAAAACTCCCCGAACGCCGTTACCGCGATCCACACAGCCGCCGTGGCGGTGGCAAAAATGCCAGTGCGCGAATAGATGGTATTAACGAATTGCATAGTTTGAAAAGCGGTTATCAGACTGGAATCTGTTTTTAATCGCAATCCCCGTCAACAGCCATAATCCTCCCAATATATATCCGGCGATAACGTCACTGGAGAAGTGAACACCAAGATAGAGTCTGCTGAATCCTATAACAAGAATCACTATTATAGCGATGGTCACTAGCATTTTCGTTTTTTTCGGATAGAGTTCGCAGAGGATAAGGGCAATAAAGCCATAGAGAGCCATCGCCATTACGGAATGTCCGCTCGGAAAAGAGAACGAGGATTCGGCAATAGACGGAATAAGGCCGCCCGGCCGGGCGCGCCCGATGATAATTTTTATAAGATAATTCGAAGCAATAGCTCCGATAAACATAACAGCCAGACCAAGCAGGTACGACTTATTAATTTTAAAGAATAAAATCGCAACACTCACGAGCCCTGCTAGTATAAGAGCGACGAAGGTACTCCCAAAAAAAGTTATCCAACTAAATATAATTAGCAGAAAAGGAGTGCGGATAGAAAGGAGCAAATTCTCAAACCAGATGTCAATGCTGTATACAAAACTATGCGCAGTCAGTACCTCTCTCGTAAAGAAAGCGAGAAGCAGGATCAACGCGACTGAACCGAATAACCACCATCTGTTCAAACTTTGCTTCAACATAAGTTAAGTATAGTATACAATCCTACGAATCTATGAATTGAGTATCAATCGAACAGAGATATGAGATAGGTGTCGATGGTGCGCTGGTCCATCGTATAAAAATACGTATTCGAATTATTGAGATCGGTCGCGAGCTTCACACCGACGAAGCGCCAATGCCATGGCTCGAAGATGTAATAGCTGTTGTCTTTCGGATATGAGATGACGAATCCATAGCGATACGCGTTGGCGATAACCCACGCATAAGCCGATGTAGTCTCAAATCCGGCGAGCTTACCATCTAATCCGGTCGTGATTAGGTCAACAGTGGTGCCGAGCTGGTGTTCAGAATAACCTTGGTCCGCAGAGAATTGGTTCGCGGTGCCAGCGCCATAGATGACCGTATATTGTCCCTTGAGTGCTTGCTGGGTAGCGAATGAACGGTATGCCGATTCGACATACAGTGCGATACCGTCTATTTTTGCTTGGTCTAGCATTTTCTGTACATAATGGAGGACTTCCGGGATTATTTGGAGTTGTGCCTTTTCGGAATATTTATATGCAAGAGGAATCTCGACGAGCCGCGCGGGCGCATATGTATCACTAAGGAAAAAAATCTTTGAATACTTTGCAAGGAGCTCAGGATCGATCTTACTCAGCTTCTGCAGGTCAGTCACAGTATCGGTAATCGAGCCGACTTGATTTTTGACTCCACCCAACTGCACCTGAATATTTTTCGTTTCTTGATTGAGCGCATTCCCGAATGACGTGGTTGCTTCAGCCAGATTGTTCTGCAGAAGCTCAGTGATTGACGCAAGTCGTTCGTCAATTTTTGTATCAAGTCGCGCGATCCGTTTTGAAAGAATAGCGAAGCGTGTGTAGCCATACCATGACAGAACGCCGATGAGAATGATGACTGCAGTACCTCCGGCAACAATGAACCACTGCCCGCGCGGCATATGCTTTAAAAAGACCCTATTCTTCAATGACATCCCTCCAGTATATCCTGATTGGTATTAATAAAAAAACCGTAAATAACAAAAATGCCACAATGTGTATAGTTCATATATACGCCATCAACA
>Ga0210056_1002076_pt1 | contig 17112 bp, 17 predicted proteins | sample CryGeyCG2014_080_2_FD_183965 | JGI IMG/M metagenome (GOLD analysis project Ga0210056, IMG submission 183965) | Groundwater microbial communities from aquifer - Crystal Geyser CG07_land_8/20/14_0.80 (SPAdes) (version 2) | ecosystem: Environmental > Aquatic > Deep subsurface > Groundwater | place... | reverse complement strand
CGCCGATAATCCGTAATAGTTCTTCCGGCTTCATTCCCGTTTTTACATCAACCGAAAATTCCGGATTTTTTTTCAGGATTTCTACGCCTTCTTTTACCAGCGGATCCGAAATAAGAATTTTTTTCACTAAATAACCCTCCAAAAATTATACAACACCATATGCAATCATCGCTTTGGCAACTTTCAGAAATCCTGCAATATTTGCCCCTGCTAAATAATCACCCTTACAACCGTAAGATTCCGCGGCGGAAAGACAGGACTGGTGAATATTTTTCATAATTACCAAAAGCCGGTTATCAACTTCTTCTCTTGTCCATGAAAGTCGCAAACTGTTCTGGCTCATTTCAAGACCGGATGTCGCAACACCACCTGCATTGGTGGCCTTGGCGGGTCCGTAAAGAACATTGTGTTCCTGAAAAACTTTTATTGCATCAATGTCCGACGGCATATTAGCACCTTCAGCAATACAGAAACAACCATTCTTGACCAAAGCGATAGCATGTTCCTTGCCAATTTCATTCTGGGTAGCACAAGGCAGGGCAATATCAACTTTAAGTCCTTGTTCCTTAATCACAAATACTTAAATTTACCGACGGGTGAAGCCGCAACCCGCCCTTATACGGACCAATCGCATTGTTAAACTGAACGCGAAAACCCCTGTTGACCTGAACTTCGCCTTTATCATCAACCCACGGAACCTTAAAAATTATCATTCTGTCGGGTTCAACAATTCTTTCATAAATTTTCGCTTTGACGAACTCCGGATGTTTTTTCTCCGTCGGCTCTAATGTTTCCATAACCTCGCTTACCGCCTGAATAAACTCCGGCTGGTCGCTGTCTTTCTGCTTAACCTTTGCGATAACATCGCTGATAACTGACATAACTCAATACCTCCTGATTTTAGTTACTAACAAGAGCGGAATATACTTTACATGGAAGATGGTGTCATGCTGAACTTGATTCAGCATCTATAGACCCTGAAACGAGTTCAGGGTGACAGACGAAGTACTTTACGGATGTAAAGTATTTTATGCTCCCCTTAGTAATACGCATAGATTATGCCGTAGGGCCTGCGATAGATGGCTTTCAGTTTTACGAATTTTCCGCCCAGAACTCTTTTACAGTCAAGTTTGAAGTTGCCGCAGAATTCAGAAACATATTTTTTTATAATTTCATCGTCGGATTTGTCAAATTTCACAAATTCCACTTCCCTTCCCAGTTGGCTTTTGGCTATTTTTCCTCTTATGTAAATCGTTCCGCCGTGCATTCCTGTGCCTATAAAATTTGCACGAATAAATTCGTGCCTACAATTTTTATCACCTGACAAACCTAAAAGAATCATAATTCCGCCGGCCATATACTCGGCGAAAAAATCACGAACACTGCCGCCTATAACTATAACGGGGACCATTTCTTCATATGATTTTATATGTATTCCTGCACGATAACCTGCATCACCTTTAATGAAGACCTTCCCGCCGCGCATACCGTATCCGAGAATATCTCCGACGGAACCGTGAACCGCTATTTTTCCGGCATCCATAGTATTTGCCACGCAATCCTGGGCATTTCCGAAAACATTTATTTCCGGTCCGCTCATAAAACTTCCGAGGTCGTTTCCGGCAGTACCATGTATTTCAATTTTTACATCCGATTTAAGCCCCGAGGCGATATATCTCTGACCATTGATATTTTTAAGGTCAATTTTTTTTGTGTTATTTTCAACTGCTGCTCTTATTTTTTTATTCAGTTCTTTATGTGTAAGATTGTTTGCGTTTATAATCATATCTCAATCGGCAGTACCTCTTTTGAACGAAACTCCTTCGGGACATAAATATAGCCGAAATTCTCCGAAAATATTTCATTCTTGAAATTTGAAACATCAATCCCGTCTTTTATCATTCCGGTAAATATTCCCGCACGGGATATATCGCCGATAAAAATCGCTCCAATGATTTTGCCGTCTTTTACTATTACTTTTTTGTACACTTTTAATTTTTCAGAGGAATTTACAATTTCTTCGCCGGCTTTTTCGTTGCTTAATCCGAGCGTAATCAATGGCAACCCGAAAACATTCACCGAATTTCTCACGAAACTTCCGTCATATCTGGCATCACCGCCTATAATATTGCTGCCCGCAACGGCACCTTGCCTGAATGCAATCGGCCATATCGGAAGCGGCCTTTTCTCACATTTAAGAATATCCAACGATTCCACACAATCGCCGGCGGCATAAACATTTTTTTTTGAGGTTCTCATTTGAGAGTCAACCGCAATTCCACAATTTACTTTTATACCCGATTTTTCTGCAATATCCGTATTCGGCACAACACCGATTGCGCAGATAACAATATCAGCAAGAATTTTCTCTCCATTTTTTAGAATACATTGATTTTCTTTTATCTCAGAGACGGAGTTATTCAGGATAAGTTTCGTATGTTTTTTTATTTCATCCGCGATAATTTTGCCGGATTTGTCATCCAGCACTGAGGCAAACGGTCTATTCATAAGTTCAACTATTGAAACATCCAACCCGAGGCATTTCAGAAATTCAGCGGCTTTTATTCCTATCATTCCGCATCCGATTACTACTACGTGCTTTTTATTTTTACAGAATTTCTTAATGTTATCGGCGTCAACTTTTGTTGTCAATGTAAAAACGTTTTTACCGTTTATTCCCTTTACATCGGGAATTATTGGTTTTCCGCCGACGGCAAGAAGCAGTTTTGAGAATTTTATGTTCTTCCTGTTTTTTAGAATAACAGAATCATTTTTTACGATAATCGCTTCGCCAAAAACCAAGTTCACATTATTTTTTCTGAAAAAGTTTTTGTCGCGGTAATAACGCTGTCCATCGGTGAGATTTATATGCGAAATAAGCGGACGGGAATAAAACAAATCCTTATCCTTTGTAATAACAGTTATCAATAAATTTTTATTTTTCTCGCGAATGGTCTCTATCGCAGAAATCGCTGCAACGGAACTTCCGATAATTACAATTTTTTCACTGCTTTTCATATTCGCTTCGCTCACCCCCAATTCCCAACCCTAAAGGGTCGGCTACAAGTCGGGGGCTACATTATTTTCTTAACTTTCTCACTTTCTTTATACACAAGCGCTTCATTCGGACAGGCATCAACGCAAGCCGGCGAGCCGACATCCGCACACAGGTCACATTTGGTAGCAACTTTTTTCTCTTTCGTATCCATTAAAATTACTCCGAACGGACACGACATAACGCACATCCAACAACCGACGCATTTTTCGCGGTCGTGCGAAACGAGTCCTGTTCTTTTATCCAGTTTCATTGCACCGGTAACACATGCTTCCACGCAAGGCGCATCATTACAATGGCGGCATTGAATTGCAAATGAAAGCGGACCTTTTTGTTCAATTATCAACCGCGGCGTTAAATTCGGGAATTCCTCTTTATACGCCTTAATTATTTTTTTTGATTTTGAATGGGCGACAAGACATGCAATTTCGCACAACCGGCATGCCATACAATATTCTTCTTTGAAGTAAATTCGTTTCATATATTTTAACCACGAAAACACGAAAAAAAACTGAAAACTATTTTGACAAGATTAACAGGATTTTAACTTCTGATTTTTATCCTGTAAATCCTGTCAGATTTTTTTAATTTCGTGCATTCGTGGTTCATTCATAAACTTTCTCCTGCAGGTTTAATATCCAGAATTTTCAGTTCGTTTTCGTGCAGGTCAAATCCTCGTAGACGCAGACGGTTGCCGCGCAGCGACTCAACAGCATTTATTCCCATACCGCCCATCATTTCCTTTATCTCGTGACTCCACGCTTTGATTAAATTCACAAGCCGACGGGCGGCAATTTCCGGATTCAGCCGCTTGACAAGATACGGGTCCTGCGTCGCTATCCCCCAGTTGCATTTTCCTGTGTAACATTTTTGGCAGAGATGACAACCCATCGCGACAAGTGCAGCAGTACCGATATAAACTGCATCGGCACCGAGGGCGATTGCTTTTACTACATCGGCGGAATTCCTGAAACCGCCGGCGGCAATAATAGATGCCCGGTTTCGTATTCCCTCTTCTCTTAAACGACTGTCAACCGCAGAAATCGCAAGTTCAATCGGAATCCCGACATTATCCCTTATCCTCGTCGGTGCCGCACCCGTTCCGCCGCGAAGTCCGTCAATAGCGACAATATCCGCACCCGCTCTTACGATGCCGGATGCAATTGCTGCAATATTATGTACGGCGGCAACTTTTACGCTTATCGGTTTTTTGTAGCATGTCGCTTCTTTCAGCGAATAAATCAACTGCGACAAATCCTCAATTGAATAGATGTCGTGATGCGGAGCGGGTGAAAGCGCATCCGTGCCCGTCGGTATCATTCTTATTCGAGAAATTTCCTCCGTTACTTTTTCTCCGGGAAGATGTCCGCCGATTCCGGGTTTTGCGCCCTGCCCAACTTTTATCTCAACGGCACTAGCAACATCCAAATAATCCGAGTCGACGCCGAACCTGCCGGAAGCGACTTGAACAATCGTATTTTTCCCGTATTTGTATAGTTCTTTCGGAAGGCCGCCCTCGCCGGTATTGTAAAAAATTCCGCATTCATCAGCAGCACGGGCAAGGGCACGCATTGTATTCAACGAAATAGCACCGTAACTCATCGCAGAAAAAAGAATGGGTGTTTCCAATTTCAGTTGAGGCGGAAGTTTCGTTTGTAATTTGTAATTTGTAATTTGTAATTTGATTCTATCCGGTTTGCTTCCCAAATATGTGCGAAGTTCCATCGGTTCTCGCAAAGGGTCAATAGACGGATTTGTAACCTGTGCGGCATCAAGCAATATATGGTCCCAAATAATTTTATAATCCTTATCCGTTCCCATTCCTGTTAAGAGAATTCCGCCGGTTTCCGCCTGTTTATACAATTCTTTCAGTTGCTTTTCCGTCCAATTTTTATTTTTTTTGATATTCTGCTGATATTCAGAAACTGTGAGCGCTCCTGTCGGACACATTGTCGCACAACGCAAACAGCCGACGCATTTTGAATTATCCGTTTCAATTTTGTTCGCTGCTTTATCAAAAGAATGCGCCTCAAATGCGCACTGGCGGACACATACCTCGCATTGTATACATTTATCAGGGTCTCTTGTAACTGTAAAATCCGGAAATAATAATGATTTTTTCATATACATCCGCTGATTACCGCCGATAACAACGACGATTGCCGCTGATAAATCCGCGGTCATCTGCGTTGCTTTTTATCTGCGGTCATCTGCGATCTCAACTTCCCTATCGCAGGTTCGCCGACTTTTGGAAAAAAAACATCGCCTTTTTTAAGCGGACAAACTTCCTGTATGGCACATTCCTCGGATGCTAAATAAAATTTAGAACCGTTCCTTGCGGCAACTAACGGTCTAAGTTTAAGACGGTCGGTAAATCCGAACATCATTTTACCGTCGGAAACGATTATTGCCGATGGCCCATTTATCAGGGCGCTTCCGTAAATTATCCGTAATGTTTCAAAAAAGTTTTTTGAAACATCCGGCATTCTTTCTATTTCCGACCACAGCGGTGGGCACAAAATTTTATGGGCAACCGCCATCGGTAATTTGTGTTTTCTTAAAAGTAAATCAAAAAGATAAAGAATCACCTCGCTGTCCGTATGTAGTGTCAACTGATATCCGAACTCTTCAAGGTATCTCTTGTTTATTCCGTAAGACGATATTTCTCCATTGTGAACGATTGAAAAATTCAAAAGCCCGAAAGGATGAGCGCCTCCCCACCAGCCGGGAGTATTCGTCGGAAATCTGTCGTGGGCGAGCCAGCAATAGCCGCTGTATTCTTCAAGTTTGTAAAATTTCCCGATGTCTGATGCAAAACCGACACCTTTGAATATTCCCATATTTTTACCTGAAGAAATCACAAATGCACCGGATTGAGCGGCATTTATTTTCATAACGGAGCGCATCACAATGTCCTCTTGGGTCATTTCATAAAACTGTTTTTTGATTTCGTCTTTTACTCTGAGAAAATATCGGAATAATAGCGGGCGATTGACGATTGACTTTACCGTTCGCGTCGGGATGGGCTCTTCTTTTACAATTTCAAAATCATGTTTCAGATAACTTTCAGTATTTTCGCGCGCTTTCTCATCGTTATAAATTATGTGAAAACAAAATTCGTCTTTATGAGCGGGATAAATACCATAGCCGGCAAAACCGCCGCCGAGACCGTTCGCACGCAGATACATTTTTGAGATTGCATGAATTATCTCTTCGCCGGAAAACCTGTTCCCTTTCTCGTCAATTATTCCTGCTATTGAACATCCCATATCAAAACCAATTAAAAATGTAAAAACTTGTCCCGCTTTAGCGGGATTTAAAATTAAAAATTTATGTGAAAAATTTTATAAAACAATATACCACCGTTTTTCATTTTTAACTTTTAATTTTTAATTGCCCTTACAGTATCGGCAGATATTTTTTGAGTTCGTAGTCGGTAATCTGCGTGCGATACATATCCCACTCTATCTTTTTGTTTTCTATAAATTTGTTGAATATATGTTCCCCGGGCGTCTTTTTTAAAAGTTCGCTTTTTTCTGCAAGTTCAATCGCTTCAATTAAAGAACCCGGCAGTGAAAATATTTTTTCTGATAATCGCTCTTCTTCCGTCATGTGGAAAATATCTTTTTCTATCGGTTCGGCCAGCGGCAGTTTCTTTTTTATACCGTCAAGACCGGCGGCAAGCATTACCGAAAACGCGAGATACGGATTACATGCGGGGTCAGGGAACCGCAATTCAATTCGGGTTGCAATTTCTTTTCCGGGCTTGTACATAGGAACGCGGACAAGAGCCGAGCGATTTCTGCTCGCCCACGAGATATAAACCGGCGCTTCATAACCTGGAACCAAACGCTTGTAAGAGTTCACCCATTGATTTGTAATCGCACAGATTTCCGGAACATGTTTTAAGACACCTGCGATATAACTTTTTGCAAGCGTCGATAAATGATATTTGTCTTTTGCGTCGAAAAAGGCATTTTTGTTTCCCTTAAAAAGCGATTGATGGACATGCATTCCGGAACCGTTTTCACCGAACAACGGCTTGGGCATAAATGTAGCGTAAAGACCTTTTGAATATGCAACCTGTTTGACGACGACTTTGTAGGACATCACATTGTCAGCCATTGTAAGTGCATCGGTGAAACGCAGATCAATTTCATGCTGACTCGGTGCGACCTCGTGATGCGAGTACTCAACTTTTATTCCCATCTTTTCAAGATTGAGAACTGTGTCACGCCTCAAATCCTGCGCTTCGTCAAGAGGGACATAATCAAAATAGCCGCCTTCGTCAATTATTTCCGGCGACTTATCCGACTTGAAATAAAAATATTCCAATTCCGGACCGACATTAAAAGTAAGCCCGAGTTTTTTCGCTTCATCAAGATTTTTTTTCAAGATATATCTCGTGTCGCCGTCATAATGAGTTCCGTCGGGATTTAATATATCGCAAAACATTCTCGCTACTTTTTCTTCCTGAGTCCGCCACGGAAGTATAACATAAGTTTCCGGATTGGGTTTGGCAATTAAATCCGATTCAAAAATTCTCGCAAAGCCCTCAATTGAGGAGCCGTCAAAACCCATTCCTTCCGATAATCCACCTTCCAGTTCCCTCTGTGTAATTGTGAATGACTTCAAAACACCGAGAATATCAACAAACCACAACTTGATAAACTGCACATTTTCCCGTTTCACATCCGCCAAAACATCCCTTGCCGTTTTCATAACCGATACCTCCGTTCAGGATTGAGCCAGTTAAAAGTTTGATTTACCGACGGAAATTCTACTGAGTAAAAATTTGCTTTACCCCCACATTTCCCCGTCGGAAACCCTCCTTACCGTCTCAACGCTCTATTACCATCTTTTGCTATCTTTTAGACATTTTCCCTGATATTTTTACTGCTTTTCCATCGTTTTTTCTTGACTTTCCGTCAATCTTTTGATATACTAACAAGAGCGGAATATATTTTACATGGAAGATGGTGTCATGCTGAACTTGATTCAGCATCTATAGACCCTGAAACGAGTTCAGGGTGACAGACGAAGTACTTTACGGATGTAAAGTATTTTATGCTCCCCTTAGTAATATATTGTAGATAGACCACGCTGTTTGATTTTACCCTCTGATAAACATTTTTTACAAATAGGTCCTACCTCGTCTGCCTTATATGTTTTTGTTTGACCTCTTATAGAGAAACTGAAATCCTGTATATTACTTAACTTTTAACAGCCTCGGATTAAGGATTAAGTCGCTCACTGAGTTTACCCCGTAGATTCCGTGTCAAGCACGGAATGACATACGGGGTCCGCTTTAAGTATTAAGTTTCTTAATCCTTACAACTTATCACTTAATCCCTTTTTTCATTTTACTAAATAAATTTTGGAATGTCAACTTTTTTTACATTATCATAATCATAAAAATTTAGTTATTGACAAAATAAGTTATTTTTGTAAAATAATATCACTTGGAAAGTTTTTAGGCTGAAACCCATTTGTAAAAAATTCGTAATGGCACTGAAAACAACATCGTTTTTTAAGATATCGGGAAATGTCAGAAGTTGTCAAAAATAGAAAAATGTTCTTGCAATTTACCGACGAGAAAATAGAAAATATTAAAACATAGACGGCAAGCGGGCTCTTAGCTCAGTTGGTCAGAGCAGCTGACTCATAATCAGCGGGTCGGGGGTTCAAGTCCCTCAGAGCCCAACAAAGTCAATTAAAAATTAAAAAACTTGTTCCGCTTTAGCGGGATTTAAAATGAAAAATTCTGCTGTTGAGATATTATCACGGCTGAAAAAATATTATCCCGATGTAAAAAAAACAGCATTGACATTTTCAAATCCGCTGGAAATTCTCGTTGCAACAATTCTTTCCGCACAATGCACGGATGAACGGGTCAATAAAATTACTCCGTTTCTTTTTGCTAAATATAAAAAAGCATCCGATTACGCCGCCGCCGCGCCAAAAGTTTTTGAACAGGAAATAAAATCTGCCGGTTTTTATCACAACAAGGCAAAAAATATAATAGGCGCCTGCAAAATTATTGACGAAAAATATAGCGGTAAAGTTCCCGATACTATGGAAAATTTGTTGGAACTTCCCGGAGTTGCAAGAAAAACGGCGAATATCGTGTTAGGGAATGCTTTCGGGAAAATTTTTGGTATCGCGGTTGATACGCATGTAAAACGTTTGTCGTTTCGTTTGGGGCTTTCTAAAAACAACAGTCCCGAAAAAATAGAGCAGGACTTGATGAAAATTTTTGATAGAGGCGATTGGTTTGCTCTTTCCAATCTTTTAATAGAACACGGAAGAAATATTTGCAAGGCACAAAAACCCGACTGCAAAAATTGTTTTTTACGGGACTTATGTCCCAGAATAAATGTTCCGGGCAATTAGCTCAGCGGGAGAGCACTCCCCTCACACGGGAGGGGTCGCAGGTTCAAACCCTGCATTGCCCACCAGCAAAAATCCCCAATAATTAAGATAAATTTGGATTTCATTTTTCTCCTACATAAAATATTTTTGGTTCTGTAATTTAGCCACAGATTATCACAGAATTTCACTGAAAAGTCTTTTTCTGTGTTTTTCTGTGTCATTCTGTGGCTACCATTTTTTACTTTACAGAACCATATTTTTGTTCTATCAAATAAAGTTTTTTTACACAACCAAAGCAAGATTGTCACGGTGAATTACCTCGTCGTAATCCTTTCGGCAGAGGATTTTTTCTATATCTTGCGATTTGTGTCCTTTGATTTTTTCTATTTCATCCGATGAATAGAAAACAAGCCCTTTGGCGATTTCAGAGTTTTCGCGGACAACGCTTACAACGGCGCCTTTTGTGAAATTTCCTTCTATTTTCGTAATGCCCGAAGGCAGCAGTGATTTGCCTTTTTCAAGTATTGCTTTTGCGGCGCCTTCGTCAATAAAAATTTTTCCGGAAACGCTTGCGCCGAAAGCAATCCATTTTTTCCTGCCGTCAATTTTAACATCTGTTAAAAATCTCGTGCACCTAACGCGACCGGAAATTATATCCGAAATACATACATTTTTTTTGCCGTTTGCTATATGTGTTTCAATACCGGAAGCAGTTGCAATTTTTGCGGCTTCTATTTTTGACAGCATTCCGCCGACCGAAAATCCGCAGCCGGCATCGGATGTTGCATATTTTTCAATATCAACAGAAATTTTTCTTACTTCTAAAATTAGTTCCGCATTTTTATTTTTTTTTGGATTTCCATTATAAAGACCGTCAACATCGGTGAAAATTATCAAATGGTCGGCGGCAACTTTTGAGGCAACGATTGCCGAAAGCGTATCGTTATCTCCAAAATTAATTTCTTCCGTAGCAACGGTATCGTTTTCGTTAATGATAGGAATTACTTTCCACGATAAAAGTTTCAGAATCGTGTTTCTTGCGTTAAGGTATTTGCTTCTATCCTCAAAATCATTTTTTGTAAGAAGTATCTGCGCAACGGAAATGCCGTATTTTAAAAGGACATTTGTCCATTTATTCATAACATCTACCTGACCTACGGATGCTGCGGCTTGTTTTGAAGGTAAATCAGAGGGCTTTTTTTTGAGAGACAATTTTAACATACCCGTCGCAATAGCGCCGGAGGAAACAATAATAATTTCATTTTTCATGTTGTGAAATGAAGCAATTCCCTCGGCGATTTTTGAGATAACATTCTGCGATGCAATAAGTCCGCTTCCGATTTTTACGATAACCCTATTCTTCATAACTGAACTCATAATTCCCCACCTTAACCGTGTCGCCGGTTTTTACACCCTCTTCTTTCAGCCGTTGGTCAATACCGATTTTTTTCAGTATATTCTGAAATCTTCTCGCTGATTCTAACTCCTTGAAATTGGTCATTGCAACAAGGTCAATTATTTTTCTGCCTGTAATTTCAAAAACATTTCCCTTTTTACGAATGGCAAATTCCGGCTCGTATTTATAATGTGCGCTTTTTATTTCAGCAGGAACTTCTTCTTTCACTGTTTTAATTTTTTTATAAATTTCTTCCGATACCGATTTTACACCCGTATTATTTGCTGCTGAAATCGGGAAAACTTTTTTTCCTTTTTTCTTAAACATTTTTATCGCTTTTTCCGACGACGGTATGTCAATTTTATTGATTGCTACAACCTGTAATTTTTTAGCAAGTTTCTCGGAGTATTTTTTTAATTCTTTGTTGATTGCCAGATAAGTTGAATAGGCATTTTTGTTGCCATATCCGAAAGCATCAACAATATGAAGAATAATTTTCGTCCGTTCTATGTGCCTCAAAAAATCATGGCCCAGACCGCGGCCGGAAGCGGCGCCGTCAATAAGCCCCGGTATGTCAGCAAATACAAGCGTTTTATCGTACAAATGTACTACACCCAAATTCGGCGATAAAGTAGTGAACGGATAATCCGCTATTTTCGGTCTTGCCTGCGATATTTTTGCCAAAAAAGTTGATTTTCCGGCATTGGGATAGCCTATAATTCCGACATCCGCGATTAATTTAAGTTCAAGTTCTACCGTGCATTCCTCGCCCGGCTGACCTGATTCCGAAATTCTGGGCGCGGTATTTTTTGACGACTTAAATGAGGCATTGCCTCTGCCACCGCGGCCGCCGGCGGCAACAATAATTTCCTGATGATGTTTTGTTATGTCCTGTATAATAGCGCCGTTTTTTTTAACAATCGTGCCGAGCGGAACTTTTATTACAAGATTTTCCGCCGATTTACCGTAACAATTATTGCCCCTGCCCTGTTCTCCTTCTTTCGCTCTGTAATGAGAATGTCTTTGCAAATCCAAAAGCGTTTTGAGGTTTTCATCGCCGACAATTATTACATCGCCGCCGCGACCACCGTTGCCTCCATTAGGACCGCCGAACGGCCTGAATTTTTCGCGCAGAAAAGAAAGGCATCCGTCACCGCCCTTTCCCGCTTTGACAAAAAGTTTCGCTTTATCTATAAACATAAATGAAACGCAGATAACCGCAGACAAAAAACGCAGATGTCCGCAGATAAAATCAGCGGTAATCCGCGTTTAATTGGTGCCAAATCGGCGGTAATCCGCGTAAGTTTACGACGGAATTACGCTTACCTTTTTACGGTCGCCGGTGCCCCACTGAAATTTAAGTTTGCCGGTGATCTTTGCGAAAAGCGTATCGTCTTTGCCGACACCGACATTTATTCCTGCATGATATTTTCTGCCGCGCTGACGCACGATAATGCTTCCTGCCGGAATAATCTCGCCTTCAAAACATTTTACTCCCAACCGCTGGCCGGCAGAATCCCGACCGTTACCCGTTGAACCCTGAGATTTTGTGTGTGCCATGTTAACACCAGTGATTAGTGATTAGTGATTAGTGATTAAGTAACAGATTGCCACGGGACTAAAGTCCCTCGCAATGACATTACTAACCACTTAGCCACTTAACCACTTTTTCGCACCCTGCCTCCTAACCGATTTTTGTAATTTCCACTTCAGTATAATTTTGTCTGTGACCGATTGTTTTTTTGTAGCCCTTTTTAGGTCGTTTTTTGAAGACAATTATTTTTTTATCTTTGATGTTTCCGACGACCTTACCTATTACTTTTGTCGAATCAGTGCTGATTTTTTTGCCTTTGTCCGATGTAAAAATTGATTTAAACTCAACCGTATCGCCGATTTTTTGGGAAAGTTTATCTATTTTTACTGTCTTGCCTTCTTCAACTTTGTACTGTTTTCCGCTTGCTTCAATTATCGCATACATAGAAACTCCTTAAACACCAATTAAGAATTGAGAATTAAGAGTTGAGAATTGAATGTTACTAACAAGAGCGGAATATACTTTACATGGAAGATGGTGTCATGCTGAACTTGATTCAGCATCTATAGACCCTGAAACGAGTTCAGGGTGACAGACGAAGTACTTTACGGATGTAAAGTATTTTATGCTCCCCTTAGTAAAATCCATAATTCTTAATTTTCAATTTTTCAATTCTTAATTGCCGCTATTATATCAAATTATAAAGTTCTGTCAAGTACCTCCAAACAAATTTACATATTTTTAGTGCAACTGTCCATGATTCAAAAAAATATTTTTTTATAATAATTTTTTCCGGGGCGACAAATTTTAACACGACAACCGCCATAATAATATTCAGAATCGTTATAACGATATATGAAAATACTTTACCGGTTTTTTTTACATCCGACTGACCTATTGATAACGACTCAAAATTCAAAAAAATGTGAAAAGAGTATGAAACCCCGACGAAAAAAAACAACCACTCAATATATTTTGAAACAGGTAAAAAAAAAGCAAGAATATAAAAAATGAAAATTATTAAAAATGTATAGATGGGGAAAAAATACGGCGCCAGAGATATCAAAAAATTGCTTTTGCTAGTAATAACACTTCCGCTTTTTGAAGATACATTAAATTCTTTAATCTTTCCTCTGAACAAAATCGTCCAAAATGCATGCGTCAACTCGTGGCCAAAAACATATACTCGGCCGGGAACCGATTTTACCAGAAAAACCGCAAAAAAAATCACGAAACCCGTCAGAAACCAGATTTCGGAAGAATTTAAAGGTATTAGAGAAACGACAAGTTTCCCGAATGATATTAACAATCCGATTGCGAACGGGATTAATGCTACGGCTATTACTGATTTGATGGAAATTTGCAAATTCTGTTTCTTCCTTTGTGTTTCGCCTGATAAAGCGCCCTGTCCGACTGCCCTATAAACTCCTCTTTGCTTACAACTTTGTCCCAGGATGAAACACCAATGCTTGTCGTTATCGGCACGGATTTACCGTCAATCGTGAAACACTCCTTCTCAATAAGATAGCGAAGATGTTCCGCAACCTGTTCGGCGCCCGTTATGCCTGTTTCAGGAAGAATTATGGCAAACTCTTCGCCGCCGTATCTTGCCGCTATATCAACCTTTCTGATGTGGTCTGAAATTATTTTCGCAAATTTTTTAAGCACATAGTCGCCTTCCTGATGACCGTAGGCATCATTCACTTTTTTGAAATGGTCAATGTCCAACATCAAAAGCGAGATATTTGAGTTGTATCTTTTCGCACGGATTAGTTCGCTCTCTAAACGATTCTGAAAATATCTGTGAATAAAAAGTTTGGTAAGACCGTCGGTAATCGCAAGTTCGTACAGTTGGGCATTGTGAAGCGCAATCGCGGCATGGTCGGCAAGATTGCCCAAAAAAACCAAATCGTAATTCCCCCATTCCGTCCTGTTTTTTTTATTCATCAAAATTAACACTTCCTCAGTTCTTTCGCTAACGGTGAGAGGAAGAATGAGCGCCGATTTCACGTCCTGTATTTTTTTAGAAAGATGTGCAAACCTTTCGTCGGAAGATAGGTCTTTTACTATTTCTGAATTTTTAATTTTCATATCGCAACTGCCGGCGGGACACAATTCGTTTATTCCGGTAATACCGCGGGCAACTGCGGGTGAAAATTTCCCGGTCTCGCCGCGAACGCACAAAAGCCCTTTTTCAACCTTTGCGATTTCCACAAATACGCCTAAAATTTTATCAAGCAAGACGGATACCTCAAGAATGCCGGCGATATCGCCGGATGCCTTGTGAAGTGCATAAAGATCGTTTCTCATCATCTCCAGATGTTTTACCGTCTTTCTGAATTCCTCTTCTTTGTCCACGGATTTTATCACTTCAAGACCCACGCCCATCGCAGGACATATAACATTGTAATCACAGACATTGCAAAAAGGATTGGGATTGGGCTTAAATTCCGTGTCTTTTTTTATTGTTTCTGAAAGTTTAATGAAATTTTTTTCGGTTTGTTCTACGTTTTCCTGCGGCTTTACTGCGGTTATTTTTTTATCAAAACTCAAAAATAGTATTGATAACTGAGCGGCAAAAATATTATATTTTTTACTGCAGGCGAGTTGAAAAATTGCAAGTTGCAGGTCGTTTTCCACATCTTCCTGGCTGAACAGTGTCCGGCGGGTTTTGTAGTCAATAATTTCATAGCCATCCTCGGTTTTATCAACGCGGTCTATCGTTCCGAAAAGTATGTCCCCGCCGACCGGTATTTCAAAATATTCGTTCACAAAATACGGTTCTATATGCAAATCAAATGTTTTTGAAAATCTCTCTAAAAGCGAGTTCGCCTGGCTCCTCCAGTCCGCTTCTTCTTCTTTAGAAACATATCCTTTTGACACCCAATTTTTTTTAAGTAAATCCTGCAGAACTTTAAGCGTTTTTTGCGAACGGTATTTTAACTTGAAAAATTCCGCAAGTGTTTTGTGAATGCTTCCGTCAAAAGCCAAAAAAGGTCTTTCCTGGTGATACAACGCTCCAAGTCCCTCCAAATAATGGAACTTATATTTCAAAGGGCATTCTGTATACATCTGCATCGCCCAGAAATTCAGCCGCAATTTCGTCATATCACTCGTTTATGTGAAAATCGCTTGTAATTTTGGAAAGTTTATTTTTTACTTCGGAAAGACGATTTTTTATTTCCGACGGATTGGATAATTTTGCAATGTTGTCAAGTTCGGCGGAAATTTCGGCGATTATACTTCTATCTTTTTTCACATAATTTTTTAACGCATTTGACATGTTTTCTACTTCCGATGCAAGGTCTTTTAATTCGTCGCCGCGGCGTAAAGTGATGTGCCCGCCGACATATCCGCCTTTTATCATAGAAATTATTTTTTCAAGAGCATAAATCGGACCTACTATTTTGTGGAATCTTATCAAACTCTGAATACCGATGACAAGTAATAAAATTACTACCGGTATCCACCACGATTCCACAATTGCCGACTGCACTGCGCGGATTTCGGATTCACTGACCAGATTTTCAAGTGCCTCAGTTGTATAGATTGTTCTTCTCATAACCACCAAAATACATATTGAGGTAAAAATTACTGTCAGAAGCGCATAAAAAATATACTTAAATAAAAGTTTCGGTTTTACATAAAATGATTTTCTTAAAAGGTAGAACATAAAACCTCCAATAAAACAAAGTTATTGCGTTATAGGGTTTGTAGTGTTAAAACCCTATAACCCTGAACTCTATAACTCTATAACGATGTTGTCTATAAGACGGGTTTTGCCGACGAAAACAGCGACTGCGATTACAACTTTTTTTTTGATGTATTTTACTTCTTCAAGTGTTTCGGCATCACGAATATCTATGTAGTCAATTTTATCAACATTCGGCGAAATTATTTTTCTCATTTTGGAAATTATTTTTTCCGCCGATTTTACACTTTTATATTTTATCAAATTTTCTGCAGTTTGTAAAGAGCGGGGAAGTGATAATGCTTTTTTCCTTTCTCCGCAGGATAAATAGACATTTCTGCTTGAAAGGGCAAGCCCGTCTTTTTCGCGAACGATTGGGCAGGTAACAATCTGTATTGGCAAATTCAGGTCAGTAACCATCTTTTTACTAATTACCGACTGCTGATAATCTTTCAAACCGAAATACGCTTTATCCGGTTGAACGATATTAAAAAGTTTTGCGACAATAGTTGCGACACCCATGAAATGACCATAGCGATATTTCCCGCACATAATATCAGAAAGTTTGTTAACATTAATAAAAGTTAGATAATTTTCGGGATACATTTCTTTTGGCTTTGGCGCAAAAATTATATCCACATTTTCGTTTTTACAAATGTTAACATCTTTTTCAAAAGGACGCGGATATTTTTTCAAGTCCTCATGCGGAGCAAATTGCGCCGGGTTGACGAAAATGCTTACGGCAACGATGTCGTTTTCTTTTCTTGCACGGCGGATTAAAGAAATATGACCCTGATGTAATGCACCCATCGTTGGTACAAAACCAATTGATTTGTTGTGCCGTTTAAGTTTGAGCATTAAATTTTGAATTGATTTGATATTATGAATTATTTTCATTTTTGAGGATTTACTCAAAAATCATTTTACTAAGGGGAGCATAAAATACTTTACATCCGTAAAGTACTTCGTCTGTCACCCTGAACTCGTTTCAGGGTCTATAGATGCTGAATCAAGTTCAGCATGACACCATCTTCCATGTAAAGTATATTCCGCTCTTGTTAGTA
>Ga0210056_1002072_pt1 | contig 17125 bp, 13 predicted proteins | sample CryGeyCG2014_080_2_FD_183965 | JGI IMG/M metagenome (GOLD analysis project Ga0210056, IMG submission 183965) | Groundwater microbial communities from aquifer - Crystal Geyser CG07_land_8/20/14_0.80 (SPAdes) (version 2) | ecosystem: Environmental > Aquatic > Deep subsurface > Groundwater | place... | reverse complement strand
TCAAAATCTTCTCCTCCCTTTCGTTTAGAGTGGAGAGGACTTTTTGAATCTGCTTTGCCATATTGGAGCTTATCGCTGCCTCCTGAGGAGAGATCACCTCTTTATCCTCAATAAAATCCTCTAACCGGCTATCCTCTTCCTCACCAATAGGGGTTTCGAGGGAAATGGGTTTTTTGGTGATCTTCAAAATCTTTTGCACCTTGTCCAGAGACATCCCCATTTTTTCAGCGATCTCCTCCAGAGTGGGTTCTCTTCCATTCTGCTGAACCAGGGTTCGAGAGGCTCGGTTTAGTTTGTTGATGATCTCGTTCATATGAACAGGGATGCGAATGGTCCGGGCTTGATCAGCAATGGCTCGTGTCATGGCCTGCCGGATCCACCACGTGGCATAGGTACCAAACTTATAGCCCCGCTGGTATTCGAACTTGTCCACTGCCTTCATTAATCCAATATTCCCCTCCTGGATCAAATCCAGAAACGAAAGCCCCCGATTGATGTATCTCTTGGCAATGGAGATGACCAACCTCAGGTTGGCCTTCACCAATTCACTCTTGGCTTCTTTGGCCTTGGCCTCCCCTTTCTCAATCGCCCTCACTGCCTCTTTGATCTGATCCGAAGAAAGGCCGCATTCCACCTCCATTCTGCCTACCTTCCTTTTGACATTCCGGGCGATCCTGATCATCTCCTTCCAATCCTTTAGTTTGATTTCCACCTCAGCCATGGAAAAAGGTTTTCTCTTGGACACTTTCTTCTTGATCATCTTTAAGGACTTTCTGGCTTCCCGAGCTGAGATCCCTAAATCCTCCTCATATTTTCCCACCTCCCTTACAGCTTTCTCCATCTGGATGTCCCAATGTTTCAACTTCTGAACGATTCTGTTGATCTGTTTTTCCCCCAAATTGATCCGCTTAAAGGTATCGAATATCTTGATTTGTTTCTTCCAGATCTGCTCCTGAATCTTCTTTTTAGTAGATTCCTTTTTCCTACACCCAAACTTCCTCTGGAGCCTTCGAATGCTCTCTTCTCCCCTCCGAATCCTGTTGATTAAGTTGAGAACTTTCTTCTTCTGGAGCTGTTCCTTCTCAACGTTCGTTTCTCCATCGTCGATCTCATTGGTCACCTCTCTGATCTCTATCTCTCCAGCATGGAGAGCGCCTCCGAGTTTAATGACCTCCCTGATACCGATAGGGCAATTAAGCGCCACGCTCAACACATCCCGCTTTCCGCTCTCGATTCTCTTGGCAATCTCGACTTCCCCTTCCCGGGTCAGTAAGGGCAATGATCGCATCTCCTTTAAGTAGATAAGAACAGGGTCCTTTGCCCTTCCAAACGTCTCCAGCTCGTGCTTGACACCCTCTTCCTCTTCCCGCACCTGAACATTCTCATTCTCCACTTTCAATCCCGGGAACTCGCTGGCCACATCGAGGTCCAACTCACCGGACAGGATCAAAGCGTCTTCGTCCCGCCCTTGGCGGAACTCAGAACTGCAGGATCTTTTTGGAACCCGTCCGCGCCCCCCGCTCTTGTTGTTTTTCTTTCTTTTATTTATTTTCACGTTACCTTCTTTTATGGAGACCCAAAAGAAATTCCCCACGCTCGGGGTGATTTCTTGAAGGGAGAACACCCCTGCCTGTGATGGGCGAGATGCAACAAACCTTTTCAGGCCTGGGGAAGACATTGTTCCAGGCATTCAACGCAGTTTTACTGAGATCATCGAAGTCGGATAAAGCCCAACTCCCTGTTCTTTAGCGGGGTATCCTTAAATTGGTGGCATTCGGGCCTTTGGGACCCTGAGAGATTTCAAATTCCACTTTTCGTTGTTATCAGCCCAATCAAGGGATGTATCGATGTATTTCACTGTGCTTTTACCAGCGATATTAAGTAACAGGAAGAGCAGGGTCCGCCTCAGGTTGATAGGAGAAACCCTTAAAAGAGATGGAATATGCCGAAGGATCGAAGAGAAAGAATAAAACTCGCTTTGGACATGATAGTGTCCCCCGGCAAGCTCCTGGGGAGTCATGTTTTTGGGTTGAAATACGACGGTATGGTGGTCGTAATGGCTCCAATCGTAGGATATGATTCGTCCCTGATCTTTGAAACGCTGGTATATTCGTGTCCCGGGATAGGGGGTCAGAACATGTAAAGCCATGGTGGGAAGTTTAGTTCTTGCCAAAAATTCCAGGGTATCATCAAAAATGGCTTTCGTATCCGTATCAAATCCCAAAATAATAGAGGGGTGAAAGGCGATACCATTGTCCTGGATAATTTTAATCGCCTCCTCCGTTTCTTCTATAGATTTAAGCGTTTTTTCCATTCCCATCAGGCTTGAAGGCGATACAGACTCAAGCCCAAAGAATAAGGCCGCACAACCCGAGAGGCGACATAATTTCAGCATCTCTTTGTCTTTGGCCAAGGAGATGGAACTTTGTCCTACCCATGCAATGCCCAGGGGTATCAAAGCTTCAAATAATTCTTTGGAATATTTCGGGTGTCCGGCGACATTATCGTCTAAGATCAAAAATGTCTTTGAACCGGATTGCTTGATATCCTCAACAACCATGGAAACCGGTCTGTGCCTAATTTTCCTGCCATAGAAGTCCGTCACTGAACAAAATTCACAGGCGTACGGACATCCTCTGGTCGTCAATAGCCCGACACAGTTAAACAGCGCCTTGTCAATATGAAAATCTCGCCTTGGGAAAGGAACTTTTGAAAGATCAGGGGCTGGTACATGGTAGAATTTCTGGAGCTTTCCCTTTCTAAAATCGTTGATGACATCTGCCCAACAGCCTTCTGCCTCTCCAATGACAACTGCATCGGCATGCTGTATGGCTTCTTGTGGCAAAATAGTAGGATGAATTCCACCGAGAACGACTTTGGAACCTCTTTGTCTATACATATCAGATAATTGATAGCCTCTATTTGCCGTTGCGGTCATGCAAGAAATCCCAATTAGGTCGAAATCCAAAGAAAAATCTATCTCTCTAATTTCTTCATCTACAACGGTAATATCAACATCATTTGGCGTCAGTGAGGCCAGAATGTGTAGACCTAATTGAGGTATTTTAATAGCTTTTAGCGCCTTTCTACCAAGCTTATGAGAAGGTGAAATCAATAAGAGTTTCATTACTATGCCTTCGTTTCTTACAAAAATATTCAAAGGGTGGCTTCCCATCTAATGCAACATCGAGGTTAATCTCTACCCTAAAATTCTTTCCTTTCCAAATCTTTTTTCAGTATCAGAATTTGTCTTAAAGCGTTTGTTAATAGGATCTAATTCCCTTACGGTTTCACTCAGTTTCCATGACTTTGTGGGACCAAAACCGACACCCGCCTATTCCTCGGACTTCTTCCATATCTACTAAACCTTTTGACTCTCTCCGGGAAATCAAAGTGTCTGTGACAATCAGCTATAGGAGTTGCCTTCGCAGAGGATTTTGGAGTAATCTCTTACTTCAATTTATGGAGAACTTTTATGTCAATCATTTCAATTTCACGTTGCCCATCAAGTCCGGTACATCTTTCTCCATATTACCATTTGAGATGGATGGATATCAGAGACTATTCAACCTTTTCAGGCAATATCAAAGTCTCTCGTTTAAGAGGAGACGGGACACGACCATGTTGACCGTATGGGTGAGGCGGACACCTCACCATGCTTTCTGTCAAGGGGTTCTTCTCGGTTGCTTCGCTAGCTTCCCTTTTGCCTTTTGTTCCTGTTTGTTTATCTTCTGTTTCCGACCCTTGTCCTTATCCTTCTTGCCTTTGTCTCCCATTGCATACCTCTTTTTCCCGTTGTCCCTCATCTTCTCGCCGCGAGGGTGCCGCTGCGTCGTCAGTTCTGTCTTTGCGTACTTTCATTGTCCTGGAGGCCAATAACAATTATGCTGTTGCAACAATTTATAGATATTTGGGTCCCTGGCAATGTAAACTGACAATTTATTTTCAAGAAAACTTCCCAAAATGGAATGATGCAGTATAAGATTCAGATAAATATTATTATACCGAATATCTGATAAACGATGTTTTAGTTATTTTACGACCAACCTCCGGCGAAAGTCAATTGTTCATTTCTGAAAGAAATCTACACCTTTTGGCGAGACCTGTCAATCGGAGGATCTTTCAATTTTGCCAATCTTCGAGCAAAACCACCAATCACTACCAGAGGATTACGCAGTCGGTGGGCAGCTTCAGCAGCCTCCTCCCCCAAAAACATTAAAGCCTTCTCCTCCCCTCTTTCTTTATGAATTAAATCTCTTTCTAAAATTACGCCGACCAAATTGCTCAAAACCACACAGAAGTATATCTCTTCCTGGGTAAGAGTTTTTTTCTCGCCCGTCGCATCAATGACAATCACGCCAATTACTTCATCTTGCGCCAATATGGGGACAAACAAAATCGCATTAATGCTCCGATGGTAGATCAATTCTCGACTGTGCCAGGTGCGTTTATCCTGCCAGGGATCGGTAATTAAGATAAGGCTTGATAAAAAAACCCGCAAAGAAGTTGTTTAGAGTTCTTTGCGGGCCTCACGTCCAAAAAAGGGCTCTTTGCAGCTAGATTACGCTTCTTTAATATACTATTCTCTGCTAGAAAGCAAGGGGAATCGTCAAAGCGCCCAATCATGGGCGCCCGAGGACACCAAATTGGTGTCCTTTTTTGTGGAGGTCAACTACGAAGTTTGAAAACTGGATTGTGTAAGGAATCGATGATTTCCTCTTTCTTGGACCGAGGCATCGCTTTTATCTGCGCTTCTCGAATAAGAGCTTTGGAACGCGTCAAGCCTTCTTGTTGATATAACAGCTTGACGGGCAGGCGAGTTCGGGTGTAGGTTGCCCCCCGACCCTCACTATGTTGCTTGACCCGAGCCCGCACATCTTTTGCTATCCCCGTGTAGAGCGACCCATCCCCGCAGCGGAGGATATAGACTGTCCAATCCTTTCGCCCCCTTCTCTTCATCCCTTGGATCATTCTTAGGTATTTAGTCTCCACATTCATTCTCTCCAGATTAGAGCTTCATTACAGACGATTTTGGGGATTGGAAGTTACCCATCATCAATTACGGTTTGTAATATACACCCTTTTTAAAATTTTTGGAAGTGTGGACTTCAGGAAGTTGACACAAGGTTTGAAGGTGTCCGTCAGATCAAACCTCTCCCTTTACAACTCATAATGTGAGGAGGCAAACTGGAACAGAAGAACCGTATCTTAAGGGTCCTCCCTTTGGACATATTCGTATTGGTTAGGCTGCTGGTTTGAGTCCCTGCCGTCTCTTCGAATTGTATACCCGATTGCTTCATAACCCTTGACTCGTTTCTTATACATCCGCATTAGAGTTGGGACATAAACGTCAACATAATCGTAAACCTGCACCACTTGCTTATTATCGTGATGTCGGTGCAGACGCCCCACATATTGCTGGAGCGTGCCCCGCCAAGAGATAGGCATAGCTAAAAATAATGTGTCCAGTCTGGCATCATCAAAACCTTCACCGATATAGCGCCCTGTGGCGAGAGGGGTCTGTTCAAAAGAGTTAGGTATGTTTTTGATGTTTTGAAACTAACTATCACCCTATCTATTGTTTACAAACCACACCGAATAATTATTTCTCCTGAGGCGCCTTTCTTGTCTGCTCGCTAACCCATTGCTGGAGATTGGCAAAGGACTTGATGGTTGAAGAACCTTCAATCGTTTTAACAGCGATATCCTGTACCTGTTGATATGCCTTCTCTAATTGCTGAGAAAACTTAGCAATTTGTTCACTCTGTTCTTTTACACTTTTTTCAAGAGATCCAATTCGGGTAGTAAAAACATTCCGCTCACCGATAAATTCTTTCTTCACCAACTCTTCTCTATTTTTAGCTTCAAGATTTAATCTATCTGTGGTTTCTTTGATGGCTTTGGCAACAGCGGTTTCCATCTCTTTGGGAAAGACACTGGCCTTCTTCCTTAATTCATTTAATTCCTCTTCCCGTCCGGCAATGGCTTTTTCTCTCTCTTTTAACTCACTTTCCATCTGCTCTTTTTTAATCTGGATTTCCTTTTCCAATTTCGACTTTTCATCTTCAAATTTATCCTTGGTTAACTTTTGCTCTCTTTTAAAAGAATATTCGTAATCGTCTTTCTCTCTATCTCGCCTCTTCTTTTCCGTCATATCCCGTTCCTTGATCTCTTCCTCATATTCCTTCTTCTCTTGCTCCCGCTGAGCACGGAGAGCCTCAATCTCTTGACTTAATGCTTCCTTCTTCTCAGCCATCTCGAGTTCAAATGCCTGCCGTTTCTGATTTTGAGATTCAATTAAGGCCGCCAGAGTCACAGCCGATCTCTCAATCTCATAAAGTTCCTGAACCTCTTTTTCCTTCAATACGATGGCGTTCTGAACGGCTTTAAACTTTTGGATTTCTTCCTCCAGCCGATCGGAAATCTGGGCGAGTGTCTTTGATGCTTCTATCTTCAGATTGCTGATCTCCCTGGCAACTCCTTCCGAAGATAGAGATTCTGCGACCTGAATCACCTCCTTTGCCTTTTTCTCCTCAAGTCTCTTTTCTGGCTTCAGTTCGGCCTCCCTCTGAGCCTCCAGTTGCTTCAAAACGGTCTGATAAGCCTCCAGCATTTCCTGTTTGGTATTTGATAAAGAAATCTTTTTGGGTTGAAATTTTTTCTCTTCCATTGTCTTATCCTTTCTTATTTAGATAACTAAAGTTACCGGTTTCGTAAAAGGAAGTCAACGGGAATTAAGTGGGATATTCGAGACGTAATCATACTTGACATTTATTCCGATAATATGCTAACTATGCTTCCATGATAGAAAGACCCTTTTGGTTGCATCGCATTGATGAAGCGTGGCGCGAAGCGCCTGTCGTTTGGCTTGCCGGAGCGCGCCGATCAGGAAAAACTACGTTGGCGCAAAGCCTGGGTAGCGACCGGATTCACTATGTCAACTGCGACTTGCCGGTTGTGGCAGACATGGTGGCGAACCCGGAGGTATTCTATCGCAATTGTACCCGTCCAATCGTGGTCTTTGATGAGATTCATCAACTCAATGATCCAAGCAGACTACTTAAAATCGGCGCCGATCTCTTTTCACATCTCAAGATTCTTGCTACAGGATCGTCGACACTGGCCGCAAGCAGGAAATTCCGGGACACTCTGACAGGACGGAAGCGCCTTGTCCATCTGACCCCGGTTCTTTGGAACGAACTGCTTGCGTTCCAAAACACACCGCTACTCAAGCGGCTTTACCACGGTGGATTGCCAGAGGCCCTCTTATTTGAAGCCAAGTCAGTGGGCTTTTACCGGGAGTGGGTGGACTCTTTTTATGCTCGCGACATCCAACGGCTTTTTGCCTTCCGAGACCCGGATAAGTTCAACGCTCTGTTTGAGTACGTCATGAAACAGAGTGGGGGTCTACTGGAAATCACGCGAACGGCGAGCGCACTCGGGATCAGCCGCCCCACCGTTGATAATCATTTGCAGGCATTGGAAGCTACGCACACAGTAACGTTATTACGGCCATTTCATGGAGGTGGCCAGAAAGAAATCATCAAAACACCAAAAGCCTATGCCTTCGATACCGGCTTTATAAGTTTTTGCCGCGGCTGGGACCCACTGCGCCCTGATGACTATGGGGTGCTATGGGAACACTTAGTGCTGGAATATTTACAAGCACATGCCTATCAATGGAGGATTCAATATTGGCGCGACGCAGCTGGACGAGAGATTGACTTTGTCATTGTTCGAAATCGTGATGAGATCGATGCCATCGAATGCAAGTGGGATCCGATACAGTTTGATGCCACAGCGATGAAGGTGTTCAGATACTACTACCCCCGTGGGAAGAACTACCTTCTGAGTCCGCTTACTATAACAGGATATACGAAAAAGGTCTCAGGCTTAGATATTTATGTCTGCAATCCAGATGGCTGGCAGAAGTATTTAGAAGAACACGGGCGTCGGAACAAATAAAACAGTTCTGATTCCGAATAGAAGCTACCATTATCGAATTGCAGAAGGGCGGTTTAGTTGTTCCTTTTCACTTTCCACAACATCTTTTATACTTCCTCCTGCTTCCGCACGGGCAAGGGGTTCTTCCACCTTCAATAATTCCCAATAATGTGACCAGGAGAGCATTGGCTCAAATTCGTAAGACGGTGTCTGACATTTTTAATTTTCTTCTTCTTTGAAAATCCAAGACCATGTCTTGGATTTTCAAAAAGTCAGAAAGTATTCACTCATCAATCTTAGCTTTTTGCTGAAAAACCTTACCCGAATTTGACACTCAAGTATTCATTAGGGAATTTTTTCCCTTTTCCGCTAACAAAATCTAAATTCAGGGAATCTTTAGAACATTATCTAAGTAACTATAATTTAACTGCTTTTTAAAAAAGACTTGACAATTCCTAACAAATGTTTAATAAATAATTGACTCATCTACCTATGGAAGAATGAGCTCGGGGACCGTCTTTCGGGGCGGTCGCTGTTTTTATACTCTTTCCACAAATCGTTTTTTCATATCCTCACGCTTCCACCTTGTATCAACATAAAAGGCAGTAATCCAATAGAATGCTTTCTTTTTTCGTTGCAGTATTAACACATAATCATATTCATCTAACCAAATATATCTTCTAATACCCTTGTCTTTTGGCCCTTCTACATAATCGAAAACCTTAATTTCTGATCTTTCTGGACTTTCCATTAAGGGCCGCGCCCAAGGCAAGCGTTCAGCTCTTCTATAATCTATCAAACGATGCCCAAGTTTAGTATCATATCGGGAAACCACATGCCAAAACCCCTCTTCTTTCCCTTCTCCATCTGGGAAGATCCTTTGATCGTAAAGTACAATGAGGCTCCGATGTTTTACCTGGTTTGATTTAAAGTCACGAACAAAAACAAAGTATAACTTTCTTAGAATCTCGTCCCAAGAACCACTTAGTTCTAAAATAGGTGGTAAGAAGTCCGGTGCACTATTCACCGATTGACCTCGGTTGGAGAAAAAAAGAAAAGATTAAATTTATCTTCCCAGGGGGGAGTGCTTTTTAATAAATCAACACCAGAAATATCACAAATCCTCTGAATGACAGCTAACTTTGCACGATTATCTTTTAAATAACGACAACGATATGACACTGCACCTAATAGGAAATCTGTTAGTTGAAGAAGCTCTGATTCATGAGAGCGAATGTGTTGGATTTGACGTATCATGACTTGCTCAAAATCATACACGTTATTACATAAAACATCCCTTAATGTATCAATCTTCCTCTGACTTCGAGTATCCTTCATATCTAAATAAATGTAATATTGGTTTTTATGGAATAGTATGTTCCTGAGAAGGTAAAAATACATCTTATAATAAAAAGAATCGTGACTACCTTGATTGAAATACTCATGATTTAATTTTGATTTGTCATCCACTACAAGGCAACGAAAATTAAGGTTGGGAGTTGAGAAGAAAAATTTCACCAGGTTCAGGTAATAATTGAATTTTGATGTGGAAACCTTTGTCCATTTAAGCTCCCCTCTCGCCCCGAACTTGGCTTTCAACTCTCTAATCGATTCACTGTAGCGTCGAACTTCTGATTTAGGGCACCACACAGCGCCAAGAAGCATTATCGGTTGTTGATCATGTTCGAGGTGACAACTTTCATCACAATAAATATTATATTCCGCCATCTGATTTTCTCTAAATCAAGAATTACTTAGGAGTAACTTTGACCTCTCTCGATCAATTCTTCCACTTCCCTTTTGGCTTTCTCCAAAAGTTCTTTTGCCTTTTTGCGGGCTTGGTGAGATTGATGGACTGAATCGGCGATTCCTTCCTGGATGGTTTTCCCAAGAATAGGAATAACAATATTTTTGATTCCCTCTTTTGGCACAGCAGTTAATATGGTACCGGCACATTGTTTTTCTAATTGCATTTGCAAAATTGGACTTCTTGCCAAAACCAGTAAAACCTCTGGTAAAATCTCTTTGCTACGAAACTGAAAAAATCCCGTGGATGCTAAGAATCCATCCTGCTCTTGACTAACCAAAGCCACTTTCCCCAAAGAACCTTGTACACTTGAAACAATCACATCACCACTCTTCAGTATCCTTTTTGCTCTGCTTGGTGCTTCTTGACCCAAGACTTCCGAGTACCCATCAATAACACCAATTGAAGAATCTATATTGGAAAGCTCCACATATTTAAAGACTTTATCTGGTTGATCAACGGGGTTAAATCGAGAGGGTAGGTTTTCTACTGCATCAGAAAAGATTTTCCCATTCTTGATCTTCGATATCAGTTTCCCATATTTCGGCTGGAAATATTCAGCATCGGCACGGTGCGCAGATTTAACATCAGAGAGATTGACTTTATAAGATAACTCCTCTTCTGGTATAAAGTTATTTAATCCCAACTTTTCCAAAAGCAAAACTTCGGCTTGAGAATAAAGAGATTTAGAATTATAATACTCCTGTTTTGCTTTCAGAACAGATGAGGCTATCGATTCTTGTTCCCTTTGCGGAGAGATAAAAACAGGCAGAGACTTAAGATCACCTATATTAAGGCCAGTTTGAACAGCACCCCGAACACTTCGTTTCAACAGTTTGCTCCCATATTGTGAATTGAGGTAGGCAATGAAATAATGGGAATTGATAGAATTAGTACGAAAAACTGTGCTCTTGCAGCTAAATATAGCAGGAACCGTGGAGCTATCAACAATTGCAGCGTTTCCCAGGGTTCCGACAACTGAAACAAGAACATCACCTTCTTTGAGTGAATATTTTTTAAGTCTTTCATAATCTTTTTCTGGTATATAAACATTATCATCATTGAGCAGAAAAAATTCCTTTACGTCTTTGCCACGAACATATCTATATTGAGATTCGGAGGTATAATTTTCAACACCAAATTCGGAACCGAACGGGCCAGTAATAAATCGCCCTTCTATATTTCTCCAAAGTCTACATGAGTTCGTAGAATGTATCTTCTTTTCTAATTCTAAATACTCCGGTTGGAAATACTCCGCATCAATTCGGTGCGCGCTCTTGATCTGGGATTTTTGGATAATTGAATGGGTTATCATAAGCCCCACCATTCAAACTTCTCTTTTTTCGCAAATTTTATAAATGCTTCTGCAATCTCGTTTAAGTCATCATCAAGTCTTAATTTTCCTGAAGTTTCGAAGATACCACCTTCAGATTTTATTCTTTGCCCTTTTTCATTAAGAAAAATATACTCTCCAGAATTGTCTTTCCCCGATCTTTTGGAAACTGCCATAAATATAGGATAATCCTGCAGAGGTTCTTCCTCCTTATTCCATTTCTTTAAAAATAGAACTGATGTTTTGGTCCCAGTGCCTTTAGCAGGGGCTGGAAGTTTGAAAGTGTTCCCTTCCAATCCAACCACTGCTAAGATTCTTGCCTTTTCGAAAAACCACTCTCTTAGCCACTCCATGTTTGTATTATTATAAACTCCCTGAGGCAGGACAATTGCCATCCTTCCACCAGGGCGGATTGCATCTAATGATCGCTCTATAAAAAGTAAGTGTCTTTCTACTTTTTGTTTAAGTTTTCCGTTCTTCTTGGCAAATTCATATTGCCGAAGAAGGCCAGAATCTGTAATCTCACCAGCAAAAGGAGGATTCGTCATTAATATATCAAAATTGAGATACCGATAAGCCCTACGATTTTCTTCATCTTGTTTTGAATTTTCAAAATGTCTTAAAAGTGATTTTATAGAAGCCCTTGCTTCTTCGGCTTGTTTACCAATCCAGTCTCTACCATCCAAAGAATTACGTTTGAAAATATTGTGCCTCCCATCGCCAGCAATAAGCATTAAGGCCTGGGAGATACGGCGCATATTATCATCAAAATCTATTCCATAAAGATAGCGATTGGCATATTTCTGTTTTGCTGCCTCAGATGCAGATGTTAAGTCATTATCCCAAACCCAATACATCGCATGAAGTAAAAATCCGCCGGAGCCGCAGGCTGGGTCAATCACATACTCATCTTTCTTAGGATTGAGCATTTTGACGCACATCTTTATCACATTGCGTGGTGTGAAGTATTGCCCTTTTTGCCCTTTGGAGACTTCTGCGATCAAATGCTCAAAGGCACGATCTATAATTTCCAATTCTTCTCTTCCAGAACCAAAAAATTTATTCTCTTCCAAAAAAGGAACGCATATTTGTAACTGTTCGGGAGTCAAATCAATTTTGGACAAGGGATTGAAAATGTCTTTCCATTCGTCAATTGCACCCTTAAAAAGCTCATCATTAATAACAGCATAAGTCTTCTTAGGTTCTTTATATTGTCTAAAAAGGACTTCCTTTTTCGCCCGAAAATTTCTTGCCTGATCTTCGTCATAAAGTTTTGCATAGATTAATTTGAAAACTTCCTCGAATACGTTAACACCAGCCTGTGCTAAAACCATTTCCTCAAGTCGGGAAATTATAAAAGATAAGTCAAACTTTTCCTGCAATTCATTGTAAGTCCTCTTTTCTTCAAAAAGGTTATCCCAGGTCTGATTAACATTTGGGATATCTGAAAGAGTCGTTATATATTCCTTCGGATAGGGACGATAAAGTATAAATCTCTGAACACCGTTCGACCAAACACCACCCTCTGCACCTTCTGCGCTTAAATATGATTTCAATTGTTCTTGAGCCTTCTTGGCATTAGGCTGTTTTAGCTCAAAAATGAGGTAAGGTGTAATCTTATCCTCTTTATACAAAACGATATCGGCAGATTTTTCTCTAACTTCGACGCCAAATTGCACCGACTTCTCAACTTCAATTCTGTCTAATGGGTATTTATATTCCTGTGTCAATTTGACCAACCAAAGTTGACGTATCACTTCCTCAGGTTTACCCATTTTCTTATTTTTGTCATAAATAAAAATATCTTTACCTCTCTTTAAACAACGCACATAAAATCTGCCATCTTCTTTTTCAAAAGCATTGATCCTCTTTAGGGCCTCTTTAGAAAATTCTTGCAACCCATGTTTGACCGAAGAATCTTTAAAAACCATGTCTAAGATTTCATTGGTGTCAACCTTTTCTTTTGGAAGCTGGTAATTTATTTTGTTCATAGTCTTATATCAACCCTCTCTCCTTATAACTACAAAAATTATTTTTACCTATAATGATATGGTCTATTACCTCTATACCCAAAATTTTCCCGGATTCGACTAATTTTTTGGTTATTTTTATATCGTCTTCTGAGGGTTCGGGGTCGCCCGAAGGATGGTTATGGGCTAAAACAACCGAAGCGGCGCTATGGGTGATCGCATCCTTAAATACTTCTCTTGGATGAACCAAGCTGGCATTGAGCGTGCCAATGGAGATGGTGGATATACCAATGATTCTATTGCGGGGATTAAGAAGAATGAGCTTAAAATGCTCTTTGGCTTTGTCCTTGATGCTTGCACGAATAGCTTTGACCACACTTTGAGGGTCTTTGATATCAAAATCTATTGACTCTGGTTCCAGATCCTGCCTTTTTCCCAATTCAAAACATGCTTTAATTTGGGCTGCTTTGGCAAGACCAATCCCCCTTATTTGAGAAAGTTCCTCTATGGTCGCATGGCTTATTGCTCTAACATTACCAAATTTCACCAATAACTCCTGTGCAATACTCATTACTGATTTTTTGGGAATGCCCCGCCCAATGACCAGAGCTAAAAGTTCTTGAGCAGAAAGCGCCTCCGGGCCAAATTTTTGAAGCCTTTCGCGAGGCCTTTCTTGTCTTGGAAGATCCCGGACAGTAAAAGAGGAATCTTTGTTCACCTATCATTCCTTTCTCTGACCACACATAGGGATCTAGTAAAGATCCTTTTTCGGTTTAGAGTTTATTGAATTTGGGCGAAGAAGTCAAACGGGAATAAAATAGAAAGGTAATCCCTCGGTTATGGGGGAGGAAGGATAGCTTAACCTGTAACTCAGCCCTTTAGGGCTGCCGCCGGCCCATGAGGGCCTCTGGCCCGGAGGGATGAATCAGGGCTAAAGCCCTGAGTTACGTGTTCCCAAGGGCGTTTACCACTCGTAACTGAGCGATTACATAGGAAGCAAAGGAAGAGTGCTTTTCAAAGTCAGGTGGGCAAATTTACAATTTCCAAATCAAATTTTTTTGAGATAAGGGCGAAATCCCTGTCATGATGGAGCAATGCTACCTTATTCTCAATACATACAGCGGCTATCATACAGTCAATCGAGTTCCTTATGGTGATTCCCCGCGCTCGAAAAAAGCGGTAGATGTGGGCCGCCAGTAGGAATGTCTCACGGGTCATTGGAAGGTACAAAAGGTTCGAGAAAATGGCTTGTGTCTTGGAGTGCTCTTTGTCATCCCGTATTCCTTGTAAAACCTCTGTAAGAATAACACCGCAGAGGCAGATATCTTCTCTTTTTAAAATCAGCGATTCGAGTACAATCACCTGAGGAGTGGTCAACCCTGAAAAAAGGTCTACCCAAACCGTTGTATCAACCAAGACCATTAACCCCTTCTTCCTTTTCGCATGGATGACAAATCGCCTTCCCAATGAACCTTTCCTTTTAATTCTAAGATCCTTTTTTGAGACTCGCGACGAAGAAGGTCCCGCAAGGCATAGTCAACCAAGGCCCTACGAGTTTTAATCCCAGTGGTCTTCATCCCTTCTTCTATTAGCTTTTCGTCCATAACAATGTTTGTACGTTTCATTTCTGCCTCCCCCTTACTTCTATACATATTATATTGAAAAAAATGTGTATGTCAAGAACAGGCGTCGGCGTCAATAAATGACGACGCTACATCTTTTCCGTAAAAATTTAGGGGAGCCAGAAACTACATCAACCCGGCGATGGATCGTTGGGCTAAGGAGAGCACATTGGCGGGGAAGATCCCCATATAAAGGGTCCCGATCACGGTCAAAATCAATGCAATCACAGAAGCGGGTGCGAATTGGAGGCCGGTGATCTCTCGCTCGGATTCCCTGAAATACATAAGCACGGTGACCCGGAGGTAATAGTAAACCGAGACGGCACTGTTCAGGACACCAAGGATGGCCAACCAATAAAATTTTGACTTCACGGCTGCACTGAAGACATAGAACTTGGCCATGAATCCGCCCAGAGGTGGGATGCCTGCCATGGAGAGAAGGAAGATGGTCATGGATGCTGCCAGAAGCGGATATTTGAATCCAATCCCTGCATAATCACTGATCAGGGTATTTTCTTCTCCCTTCTTCCCGAGGAGGATGACCACGGTAAAGGCGCCGATGTTCATAAAGGCATAAGCCATGAGATAGAAAAGAATCCCTGAAGTCCCTAAATCGTTCCCCGCAACAAAGGCGACCAGAATGTACCCGGCATGGGCGATGCTTGAGTAAGCCAGCATCCGTTTGATATTGGTCTGGGAGATTGCTACGATGTTTCCAAGCGTCATCGTCGCCACACAAATCACCCACATGATCGAGGTCCAATCAGGGCGAAAAGCTGGCAAGGCGGAGAAGAAGACCCTGATCAAAGCTGAAAAACCTGCCGCCTTTACCCCCGTGGCCATAAAAGCAGTAATGGATGTCGGAGCCCCCTCATAGACATCGGGCGTCCACATATGAAAAGGAACAGAAGCAATCTTGAAGCCAAAACCAATGGTGAGAAAAACAAGACTCATCAGGAGCATCGGGCTTCTCAAGAGGTTTTTGGTAGCGATATAAGAGGCGATATCCTTCAGATGAAAGGATCCTGTGGCACCATAAATGAGAGCAATTCCATAGAGGAGGAATCCTGTGGCAAAGGCCCCTAAAAGAAAATATTTCAATGCCGCTTCCACTGACCTCTTATCCTCTCGCATCATTCCTGCCAGGATATAGATGGAGATGGACATCGTTTCCAACCCGAGGAAGATGATGATTAGGTGAGTCCCTGCTGCCATCAGCATCATCCCGAGGGTTGCAAAAAGGATCAGGGCATAATATTCTCCGAATGCAATTCCTTCCCTCTGGGTGTATCCAATGGAGATCAGGACGGTCAAAAAAGCAATGATGAGAAAAGTGATCTTGAAGAAGAGCGCATATCCATCCGAGATGAACATCCCCTCAAAACCGGATTTGACGGATCCCATCTGAGGAAGGGTAAAAAGAAAGGCGACCACGATCCCGATGAGGCTAATAATTCCGAGGTAACCCTTTCTCTCTTCTTTGGGTAAAAAGACATCCAGCAGAAGCACCAAAAATCCAAAGGCGGTGATGATGATCTCCGGTGCAATGAGATAGAGGTCAATCTCTGGTATTTTCATCTAAAGAATCCCCCGATCAGTTAGTTCGGAGTAATTTAGTTCGGAGTTCGGAGTATTTTGTTTTGGAGCTCCGAACTCTGAACTCCGAACTCACCACTTTTATTTTTTAACTTCTGCCACTTTCGGCAAGGGAAGGTCAGCCTTCATTTCAACCTTTCCTTTGAAATCCTTTATAAACTTTTCGACGCTTGCGTCCATCTTACTGAAAAAAAGTTTAGGATAGATCCCCATGAGGAAAATCATAATGACCATCGGAACGAGGATGGTAATCTCTCTCGCATTGAGATCTTTCAGTTTTTCATTTTCTGGTTTGGTGATCTTCCCGAACATCACCCTTTGAAACATCCAAAGCATGTAAGCGGCTCCCAGGATGACACCCGAAGCAGCCAACACCCCATAGACGACATTGGCTTGAAAAGCGCCGAGCAGGATTAAAAACTCTCCCACAAACCCATTCGTCCCGGGGAGACCAATCGATGAGAGGGTCACGATCATGAAGAAGACAGCGTAGATCGGCATCACCTTCGAGAGCCCTCCGAAGTCGGCAATCAACCGCGTATGGCGACGTTCATAGACCATCCCCACGATCAAAAAGAGGGACCCTGTGCTGATACCGTGGTTGAGCATCTGATAGATTGACCCCTCGATCCCTTGCATGTTGAAAGCAAACATCCCGAGCATGACATATCCCATGTGGCTCACACTCGAGAAAGCGACCAGTCGCTTCAGATCGGGTTGCATCATCGAAACCAATGCCCCATAGATAATTCCAATAAGCGCCAAAACAGAGACCAAGGGCATAAGATCAAAGGCTGCCTTCGGAAACAGGGGTATGGCAAATCGGATGAACCCATAGGTTCCCATCTTCAGC
>Ga0210056_1002071_pt1 | contig 17130 bp, 14 predicted proteins | sample CryGeyCG2014_080_2_FD_183965 | JGI IMG/M metagenome (GOLD analysis project Ga0210056, IMG submission 183965) | Groundwater microbial communities from aquifer - Crystal Geyser CG07_land_8/20/14_0.80 (SPAdes) (version 2) | ecosystem: Environmental > Aquatic > Deep subsurface > Groundwater | place... | reverse complement strand
AAATATCTGATAATCGTCCGAATTCGGACGCTACCAGAAGTAGGTTACTCCAGTAACATTTTTCGTCCTAATAAATTAGGACGCTACATTTTATTAAAATATTTGATTATATGCAAGGGGAGAATTTTATTGCGTGTTTTATGAAAGCGGTAAACAGAGGATGGGGTTTAGTTGGTTTGGACTTGAACTCAGGGTGGGACTGGACTGCCACAAACCACGGGTGGTCTTTGAGTTCTATTATTTCGGCTAAATGTTTGGATTCATATTCACCCGTAACAATTAAACCGTTCTTTTCCAGTTTTTTTCTGAATTTATTGTTCAATTCATACCTGTGCCTGTGCCGTTCAAAAACGAGTTGTTTTTTATAAGCACGGTAGGCCAGTGAGTTTTTTTTGATTTTACACGGGTATTTTCCTAAACGCATTGTCCCGCCTTTATTGGTAACCTTTTTCTGTTCAGCAATCATAGCTATTACGGGATAAGGCGTTTTTGGATTAAACTCTGTGCTGTTGGCATTTTTCATACCGCAGACGTTTCTTGCAAATTCAATCACTGCACATTGCATACCCAGACAAAGTCCCAGGAAAGGGATTCTGTTTTCTCTGGCATACTGTATGACTTTTACTTTGCCCTCAATTCCACGGTCACCGAAACCGCCGGGTATCAGTATTCCATTAGCATTTTTTAGTTGTTCTTCAAGATTAACCGCCTCAACATCTACATAATTTATTTTTGCTATTACATTGTTTTCTATGGCTCCGTGAACCAAGGCTTCCCAGATACTTTTATATGCATCTTTTAATTGAGTATATTTTCCTGCAATGGCTATATTTACTGTTTTTTTACGATTTTTTATTCTATTAAGAAGTCCCTTCCATTCCTGTAAATTGCTCCTTTTCTTTTTTAAATGTAATATGTCAAGAATCAACGAATCAACTCCCTGGTTCCAGAGCATTAAAGGAACCTCATATATGCTGAAATCAACATCTTTTTCTTCAATAACAGCATTTTCCCTGACATCACAGAACAGGGCAATTTTATTTTTTAATTCTTTAGTGAGAATTTTTTCAGTCCTGCAGATAATTATGTGCGGTTCAATTCCTATTTCCCTGAGTTTGGCAACGCTCTGTTGGGTGGGTTTTGTCTTCATTTCCTCAGCAGCATGTATGTAGGGTATAAGAGTGACATGGATATAGCAGACATTCTCCTGCCCGACATCCTGTTTGAACTGTCTTATTGCTTCAAGGAAAGGTAATCCTTCTATATCTCCGGTAGTCCCGCCTATTTCCGTTATTACTACATTATACCCTTTGGATAGTTTTTTTATCCTTGATTTTATTTCGTTGGTGACATGCGGTATTACCTGGACGGTCCCGCCTAAGAAATCCCCTCTTCTTTCTTTAGTTATTATTGTGTTGTATATGACTCCGCTTGTTATGTTGTTATCCTGGCTTAAATTAATATTCATAAATCTTTCATAGTGTCCTAAATCCAGGTCTGTCTCAGCACCGTCATCTGTTACGAATACTTCACCGTGCTGGAACGGGCTCATTGTCCCGGGGTCAACGTTTAAATAAGGGTCTATTTTTAAAATATTAACTTTAAGCCCGCAGTTTTCAAGCAGGCACCCTACGGAGGCAGCAGTTATTCCCTTGCCCAGCGAAGATACAACGCCACCCGTAACAAAAATATACTTGGTCATAATTTTTTCTCCAGGCTATGTTTTGAGATTTTACCTTTGATTTTTAATGGATAGTTTCCTGTAAAACATGCCGTGCAGAATTTATTTCCCGCTAAAGGCATTGAATCCAGCAGTCCTTCAATACTCAAGTAACCTATACTGTCCAGACCGATAAATTTACAAATTTCCTGCATTGTACGATTGTTGGCAATAAGTTCTTTTTTGGTGGGAAAGTCTATACCGTAAAAACAGGGATACCGGTGGGGGGGACAGCTGACCCGCATATGAACTTCCTTTGCACCTGCTTCACGGAGCGCCCGGATACGCTTTTTACTTGTCGTCCCTCTGACTATGGAGTCCTCTATTATGACAATTCTTTTGTTATGCATCAGTTCTCTGACAGGATTTAATTTCACTTTTACTCCGATATCCCTGACAAACTGTGATGGCTGGATAAATGTCCTGCCTATATAATGGTTTCTTATAACGCCTATTTCAAAAGGTATCCGGGATTCCTCAGCATAACCGAGTGCTGCATACATTCCGGAATCCGGTATTGGGACAACAATATCTGCCTCTACCGGACATTCTCCGGCAAGTTGTCTCCCCATCCTTTTGCGGGCAAGATATACATTATTGCCGAAAATATTACTATCGGGCCGGGAAAAATAAATATATTCAAATATACAGAAGGAATGTCTTGTTTTAGTTGACAATTTTCTGGACCTTATACCGTTTTTGTCTATAAAGAGAACTTCCCCGGGTTCAATATCCCGGATATATTTAGAATTTATTAAATCAAAAGCGCAGGTTTCCGATGCTACACAATAACTGCCGTTAATTTTACCTAAACAAAGAGGACGGAAGCCGTAAGAGTCTCTGGCTGCTATTATCCGGTCTTCGGTCAGAAGGACTATTGAATAAGCACCTTTTAACTGGCTGAGCGCATGGATAATTTTCTGCTCAAAGGATTTTTTCTTTGATTTCACAAAGAGGTGAAGTATTATTTCGCTGTCCATTGTTGTCTGAAAAATTGAACCGCTTTTTTCTAATTTATTCCGCAGGTATTGTGAGTTTACGAGATTACCGTTGTGTGCTATGGCAATTGAACCTTTTGAATAATCAATAACAAAAGGCTGGGCATTTTTTAATGAGGAAGAGCCGGTGGTGGAATATCTGACATGTCCTATGGCAAGTTTGCCCTGAAGTTTTTTAAGAATGTCACCGGCAAACACATCTCCGACCAATCCCATATTCTTGTAGGATTTTATATGGTTGCCGTCTGAAACCGCTATGCCGGCACTTTCCTGTCCGCGGTGCTGGAGTGCATAAAGACCGAGATAGGTTAACCTGGCGGAATCCCTGTGTCCAAAAATTCCGAATACTCCGCAATTTTCTTTTAAGCCAGAATAAATGGGATGTGTCCCTGTTTTTTTATTCATTATTCATAAGTGGAATAATAATAGGGGGTATAAGACTCAAATTCGGCACCGCAGGTATCGACAGACTTATATACCGGCAGAACCCCTGATTTTATTCTCAAAGCTCTTATCTGTTTTTCAGTCTTGTTTGCCAATTGCCCTATTTGAGAATCAGAAAATCCATACTGCTTTAGTTTTTTCATAAATTCAGAATTTTTTATTTTATCTCTATTTTTCCGCAGCACATTTTCTAAGTCCACAATTTCTTTTATCTGGTATATAAACCAGTTATCTATTTTTGACAGGGTCGCGACCTCGTCAACTGTTAAACCGAGCTGGAGTGCATATTTAATATTAAAGATTCTTGAACAATTTGGTATTGTAAGTTTAGACTTGATTTCTTCCAGTGAATCTTTTATTTTCTCTCTATCCAGCCCGTGTCTTTTTATTTCCAGTCCCCTTATCGCTTTCTGTAATGATTCTTTAAAAGTGCGTCCTATGGACATAACTTCGCCGACTGATTTCATTGAAGTGGTTAGTGCAGAATTTGCTTCCGGGAACTTTTCAAATGTAAATCTCGGTATTTTTACGACGACATAATCTATTGTGGGTTCAAAGGATGCAGGTGTTTTTTTTGTAATGTCATTTGGAATTTCGTCTAAAGAATATCCTATCGCAAGTTTGGCTGCTATTTTTGCTATGGGGAATCCGGTCGCTTTTGATGCCAGAGCAGAACTCCTGGATACTCTGGGATTCATCTCAATGACAACCATTCTACCGTTTTCAGGATTTATTGCAAATTGAATGTTTGAACCACCTGTTTCAACGCCTATTTCCCTGATAACTTTAATAGCGGCATCCCGCATATTCTGATATTCCTTATCGGTCAGGGTCTGTGCGGGTGCTACCGTTATGCTGTCCCCCGTATGGACGCCCATAGGGTCAAAATTCTCAATAGAACAAATTATAACGACATTGTCATTCAAATCACGCATTACTTCCAGTTCATATTCCTTCCAGCCGACTATGGATTCTTCAATAAGTATTTCGCCTATCATACTGCTATCCAGAGCTGTCTGAGCCATTTTTCTGAATTCTTCAATGTTATATGCTACAGCACTGCCGGCCCCGCCTAAAGTAAAACTCGGGCGGATAATGACAGGAAAACCTATCTTTTCAACTCCTTCAATAGATTGTTTTAAATCATAAGCAAACCCGCTGACAGGCAAATCCATGTTGATTCTCTGCATTGCTTCTTTGAATAATTTCCTGTCTTCGGCTTTCTTTATGGCGGAAATCTTTGCACCTATGAGTTCTACTCCATATTTATCAAGGACACCTCTATCGGATAAAACTGTCGTAACATTGAGCGCTGTTTGTCCGCCGATAGTGGGCAGGAGGCAGTCGGGTCTCTCACGTTCAATAATTTTCTCAATTATTTCCGGGGTGATTGGTTCAATATATGTCCTGTCAGCAGTTTCCGGGTCGGTCATTATTGTGGCTGGATTGCTGTTTATTAAGACGACTTCAAATCCTTCGGATTTCAGGACTTTGCATGCCTGAGTTCCCGAATAGTCAAATTCACACGCCTGTCCTATAACAATAGGTCCCGAACCGATTACTAATATTTTTTTAATATCAGTTCTTCTTGGCATTTTTTAAGGAAATTATAAAAGGGTAAACCCTTAATTCCTGGATAACCCCAATAAATTGGGGAATCCCAGTAGCGTCCAGTTTTAACTGGACGATTTTCTTATCATTCCTATAAAATTTTCAAACAAATGTAGAGAGTCATGGGGACCGGGTGAAGCCTCCGGATGGAATTGGACCGAGAATACCGGTAATTTTTTGTGTCGTAATCCCTCTAATGTCCGGTCGTTCAGGTTAATGTGTGTTATTTCTATATCTTCTTTATTCAGTGATTCTATATCTACACAGAATCCATGGTTCTGTACTGTTATCTCAACCTTATTTGTCTTTAAATCTTTTACAGGATGGTTGCCGCCGTGATGCCCGAATTTAAGTTTATAGGTCTTTCCGCCGAGTGCCAATCCTAAAATCTGCTGACCTAAGCAAATCCCGAACATAGGCAGCCGGTGCAGAAGTTTTCTGACTGTTTCCACGGCATACGGAACACCTGCAGGGTCGCCCGGCCCGTTTGAAAGCAGAATTCCGTCAGGTCTCATACTGAGAATTTCGTCTGCGGATGTTTTTGCAGGTACAACGGTTATTTTGCAGCCCAATTTGGAAAGACATTTCAGTATATTGTATTTTACTCCAAAGTCCATCACAATGACGTTAAATCCTCTTTCCTTAGTCCTCTCCCCTTGGGGGAGAGGGAGGGGTGAGGGGGGGTACTCATAGATTTTTTTAGAGGTGACATCTTTTACCAAATCCCGTCCAACAAGACCGGGAGAATATTTCGCCTTTTCAATCAGGCTTTTTGTGTTTACTGTTTTGGTGGAAATCACAGCCTTCATTGCACCGGCTAATCTTATATGTCTGGTAAGAGCCCTTGTATCAATGCTCTCAATTCCGATTATATTGTATTTCTTCAAAAGTTCATCCAGAGTTTTTTCTGAACGCCAGTTACTTGCAGTCTTACTGTATTCTTTCACTATAAAACCTTCAACAAAAAGTTTTCTTGATTCAAAATCTTCTCTATTGACACCATAATTGCCAATCAAAGGATATGTCATTGTGACTATTTGTCCCTTGTAGGAAGGGTCGGTAAGAATTTCCTGATACCCCATCATGCTGGTATTGAATACAACTTCGCCGGAGGTTTCACCTTCAGCCCCGAAGGAATTACCCCTGAATATAGTCCCGTCTTCTAAAGCAATTATTGCCCTCATAGTTTAGATAAAGAATTAAATAAATTCTACCAAAAATCTGCTAACGATGTCAAATGCAATCTATTCTTCGGATAATCGTCCCGATTCATCGGGACGATTTCTTATGTTTTTTCCTTTCTATATTTGTCGTTTTTGGCTCATAGTCATTGAATTCTTCACATTGGAGGACAGGCGTTTTACGGGGGAAAGAACATTCTTTATCGTTTAAGCAGGTACTGCATAATCCTTTTTTGTCCATAATGCCCCCTTTTAAGAATTCAGAATTTTTTCTGCTTCCTTTCTATAAGCATTCATTACATACGAGATACCGGAAACTTTTTCTGCTTCTTCTGTCAGTGCCATCAGGTCGTTTCGGGAGATAGTAGAAATCCTGAATTTTCTGCTTCCTGCCATCAACTGCTGTAATCCCACTTTTATTTTTTGGGCGAAGGTGTATATTCCAATCGCTCCAAGTGGAATACTCTTTATTTCATTTCCATATTTCTCTTTTAATTCTTCATAACAAACGAACAGTTCTTCAACAGTATTTCCATATTTTGAAACTGTTTTTGGCAGGTTATTCTCTTTTAGCCATTTTGAAATATTCTTACCTACCATGCCGGGAATCATTATTGCTCTTCCCAGGCATACAGCCTTTATATACGGAGAGCCCATAGCAATTGCCTTAAACACACCGGACTCATCTGAAAATCCTCCTGCAATGGCAAGGTCAGGAACTCTCATTCCTTTCTTTGTAAGTTTTTGGGCAAATTCATAGGTAAGCGCCTCTAAATAAAATGTGGGGATACCCCATTCGTTCATCATAAGCCAGGGACTCATACCTGTCCCGCCGGGTGCACCGTCTATTGTAAGGAGGTCAATTTTTGCTTCAGAACCCCATCTGAGAGCCATTGCAAATTCCACCATTGAGTAAGCACCTGTCTTTAATGTAATTCTTTTGAATCCTAACTTGCGCAGCCTGTTAATTTCATTCATAAACGATTCTTTATCAATAAAACCTAACCTTGAATGTCTTTCAAATTCCTTGATAGAACCATCCTTAAATGCTGACTGTATTTCATGAAGTGTCGGGTCAGGAGTAACAATGTAACCTCTTTTCTTGAGTTCAAGGGCTCTTTCTAATGATTTGACCCTTATCTCGCCGCCTATACATTTGGCTCCCTGTCCCCATTTTAACTCAATCGTATCAAGTTTGTGTTTGTCCAGCACGTATTCAGCCACCCCGAACCTTGTATCCTCAACATTCATCTGGACAAGAATTTCGCCGTAATCCTTATGATACTTTTTGTATATCTCTATTCTTCTGTCCATTTCAGGTGATTTTTTAATTTTTCCCAATTTATCAAGTTCAAGTCCCGGGTCAATACCACAGACATTTTCTCCGCATACTAAGGTAATACCGGCTATTGCAGCACCTATTGCAGTATCCTCCCAGTTTTCTCTTGCTATGTCTGTTGAACCCAAAGCACCGGTAAATACAGGGATGCGCATTTTTACCTTCTTGCTCCACCCATATTCTGTTTCAGCGTTAACATCGGGAAATTTTGCAGTATCGGGTCCTGCCTCCACTCCTTCAGGTAATCCTTTTGCACCTACTCCATATCCCTGAATGTTCAAATGCGAATAGTCCAGAGGATAATTCTTATCAGCACCTGCAGTTACTTCACCGAAAGGACCCGGATAAATAACTTCCCTGCCCCTGAACGACGCCAACCATACCTCACACCCACCTTTACATCCGTCAAGACAGGTCGTACATATACCTGACATTGGAACAACACTCCGTGAACGGTTAAACGTTCCGGTTGCTTCATTGGCATTTGGTCTTCTTAAATTCATAATAGTTCTCCTGAGTCAACGTCTTTTTGACTCACCCCCGTGTCAGTTTTGTTTCGCTTTGCGAGACAAAACTATGGGGGCGGCTTTTAACCTTCTATGATAAAGACCTCAATGTCTTTTTAAACACCCCGATGTGTTTATTTTGTATCTAACGTCAAAATAATCGCTTCAGCAACTTCTTTCATCGGTTTACGTGAATCCATGCTTTTTCTATGGATACTTTTATATGCTTCTTCCTCAGTCATTCTATACTTTTTCATTAAAATCCCTTTTGCCCGTTCAATCAATTTTCTTGCTTCCAGAGCTTCACGGGAAGCAAGGGTTTCTTCCATTAATTTTGCATTTTCAATAGCAACCGCTGCCTGATTGGCTATTGATTCCAGGACTGCAATTTCTTCTTCAGAGAATTGATGTTCTTTTAAAGTATAACTATTAATAACTCCAATTACCCGTTCTTTCACTATCATCGGGACAGAAAGCAACAAACACAGACCCTCCTTCCTGGCTATTTGGGGATACATATACCCCGGTTCTTTGGTTACATCCGTCACCACAATTGGTTTTTTATCTTGGACTGCTTTTCCGCTGATACTCTGTCCCACTTTGATGTTAGGTTTTGTCCGGTATTCATCGCTGAGACTCTGAGTGGACTTAATCATTAGTTCCTGTTTTATTTCGTCAAGGAGCATAATAGAACAAATCCTGGACCCCATCATTTCTGCGGTAACATTTACGATTAGGTTCAAAATCTCTTCCAGGTATTTACCTGAGACGATAGTCCTGCTTATCTGGTATAGTGTTTTAGTAGTGCGTTTTAAAGTATTTATTTCCAGTTCTTTTTCTTTCAAAAGAGTTTTTAGATTATTGAGGTTTGTTTTATTTTTTTTATTTTGTATTTTTTTGTGAACAGTTCTATGGGGCATATTAAAATAAAAACGCCTTTAAGTATCCCGATAGGACTTTCGGGTCTTAAAGACGTCCTCGCCTTTTTAGATGCATCAATGCATCCCGTTTTAATTAATTGTAGTAGCGTCCGAATTCGGACGATTTCTTTGGTCTTTATAATATAAAAAAAGGCGTCTTCAAGCACACTGGCATTTATTGCCAGACTTGAAGACGCCAACGTCTTCCTGGGACACAACAACGTATCTAATTTTACAATATATTATACCACAAAATATTTCATTTGTCAAGTGCTCGTCGGTATTTTTGTAATTTTGCCTTTACAGGATTGGACACAGATTCCGCAGATGTGGTGACCTATACCATATTTTTTCCTGAATACATCTAATTGTTGGAAGCATGCTTTGTGGTCAAAATCCCCTTGTTTTTCTTTAATTGTCTTTACAAATAGATATAATCATTACCGGTAAGCTGAAAATATAACGAGTGTCTCTCTGGATATAATTACAGAAACAAATATTTTAATGTTACAACCAATAATCCGTATCACATTTTTGGGCATACAGAAAATACCTCACAACCCTTTCATCCAGCAAGGGTTTGAGTGTTAAAATGCACTGTATAAAGTTACCAACCTACGTTAAGACCTATCATAACTGGACGGTATTTCTGAGTACCACGTAATATTTCTCTCAACTAGCATTTTAAAAACTATTTCTTACTTTTTTTCGGACCCGTTTCAGGTTTGCGATGTTCATTACCTTGTCCAATACCACTGCGTCCTTCACCTTTGCCGTGGTCCCGCACCCCCTTCTCCCAGCCTTTATGCAACCCTCGATCATGTAAAATTTTTGCACAATGCTTATGTCGTAATAAGTAACCGTATAATTTGGGATGTTTTGACAAAAAAATACTTGCATTGGGATGTTTGGCAATGAATTCTGCTGCTCGTGGATGAATAACAATCGCTTCTCCTAAACCAGGATGTTTCTCTAAATAGAGTTCTAGTTTGGGATGGCAGGCTATTCTTTCTGCTATTTCCGGATGTTTTTTGACAAATTTAGGTTTCAATTCTTTATCCGAGATCTCAGGTACAGACTGTGTTGATGGAATAGCCGGTTTTGCAGGTTCTGCTTCGCCAAAAATCTCTACAGTCACGAATATTAAACATAAACTAATTAATATAACTATTTTTTTCATCTCTATCCTTCACCTCTTTCCTCTCTGATATTTAAATACAAAAAGAAATCGCAAAAAATAAACTATTTAAAGTAATACCTCCCACCAATACACAATGTCAGTCCTGGTCCTACATAAGGGACAAAATCTGGATTGGGTATAAATTTATATATATGCCAAATATAAACCCCATCCAGTGCTACCTGATCTTTATAAATACCTAATGTTCCAACCATAGCTTTCATATTATTTAAATAATATTTTAATGTTAGGCCATTATTAACTGATCCCAAAATAATACCAGCGCCTAAATGTTCTCCTTTTCGCTCGAGATAAGCAAAATTCAGGTTACTATGAATTCTTTATAGAAATTAATTATTTTGCAGAAGTTAGTATTTCGTCAGGTGTTATGATTTTAAATTTAATATTGTATTTTTTGCTAAATTCAATAACTTTTTTGTCAATCAACTCTTTCTCTTCTGACCAGTTAAGACCCTTCCGTTCTGAGGAATATCTTTTCTGTACAGAATGTATTTCATCAAGAATAGTATCCTTGGAATTTTGTTCAGATATTTTATTCACTGAGCACCTCCTCTGGAATAACCAAATCAATGATTTTATATCCTTTTGCTATATTAGTCCCAGAAACCTCTCTAATAGTTTTTAATTTAACAATGTGTTCAAAGTTATAACTTATTAAAGCGTCTATATTATAGAAAGTTGCTATTGCAATATGTAAAGCATCATTTTTGTATTCTGGTGGAATTATGCCACGTGTAATATATTCTTGAGCTAATTTGTTACATTCATCAGTAATATCAAGAACAGGGATATCTCCTAAAAGCTTTGCCATTTGGCTCTGTTTAGATTCTGGAGCAGCAGATATTTCATCAATCACAATTTTAGATATGTAGGCTTCAAAATTTCCTTTATTGATTTCATCGAATAACATCTTAGCAAATTTTTGTTTCTCTGGAGTATGTGGATTAAAAACGTAGTTGGGTATTGTTGCATCAAGATATATTTTTAATCTTTTCATATATTAAATTCTACATCTTTTTTCATAGATTTGTCAAACCATAAAGGTTTACTGGTTATAATGTTAAGATTCAGGAAATATGTTATTAAGAATTTATGGATGATATTTAGGGATTATATTTTGAGATGTGGGTTCAATGTTGCTATGAATTATTGCCATCGGTCGTAAGATATGCACAGTTACACAGTAACAGGTTTCAAGTTATGAATATCTATTTCGGGTGTTTTCTCCTTAAACCCTAAATGTTCACTCGCTGATAAAATTTCAATACCATGTCCTTTTAATGCAATATAAACTGCATCGGATTCTGGATCATAAGTTAATTCCATTCTGTTTATATTCTATATTAAAGAAAGTAAAAAAGCAAGATTATCTTTTGCCTTTACAGGATTGGACACAGATTCCGCAGATGTGGTGACTTATACCGTATTTTTTCCTGAATACATCTAATTGTTGGAAGCATGCTTTGTGGTCAAAATCCTGCCGTCTTTCTTTGATAGCTCCTGCAGGACAAACTGAAATACAGGCAGTGCAGTCACCACAGTTATCTTCAATGGGTTTGTCTGTGGACAGAGGCATATCGGTAAGGACAGTGACTAATCTTATCCGTGAACCATAAACCGGATGGACAAGAAGGTTGTTTCTACCTGGCCAGCCTAAACCAGCCCTTCTGGCAACTTCTTTGTGAGAGAGGTGTCCTTTCTGTTTTTCCCAGTCTATGGTTTGCGAGGAGGGAATGGGTAGGGCATGATGTCCTTTTTCCTGTATTAATCCTGTTAGCAGCAAGGCAATCCTGTCTAATAAATAATTTATCTGGCGGTAGTGATAGAAATAAAGTTTTGTAGGATGGTCCTTAATGTCTTCCAGTATTCTATCTGAAAGCCGGACACCAATAGAAATAGCATAGTTTAATCCATTAATTATCTCAGGAGAAATATCTATAATATTTTCTTTGAAAATTCCTTTGGAATTTTCAAAGGGAATGTCAAAGTTACAGACGCCAAAAAGTGCACCTCCGGATTGTAATACCAGATCTTTTAACTGCTCATAGTTCTTTTTCACCTAAAAATCCCCCTTACCCCCTTTAATAAAGGGGGGATTTGTTGTTCTTTTTCAGGTAAATCATCAGAATGCTGATTGCAGATGGTGTTATTCCTGATATTCTTGAAGCCTGTCCTAATGAATATGGTTTTATTTTATTAAGTTTTTCTTTTACTTCTGTAGATAACCCTGTAATTTTAGAGTAATCAATATTTGTTGGAATTTTTATTTGCTCAATTTTTTTGAATCTTTCTATTTCTTTGTTTTGCTGGACTACATATCCTTCATATTTTACTGAAATTTCTACCTGTTCAGCAACCTGAGGAGAAATTTCGTAAGGTGGGGGATAAGAAGATGAAATGTCCTTATACGAAATCCCAGGTCGTCTTAATAATCCTTCTAAAGAATTTGAAGAGACTTTTGTTGTCTTCAACCGTTTTAATTCACTTTCAACAGCAGACTTTTTCTTTTTAACTTTTTGATATTCTGTTTCACTCACCAGTCCTATAGAATATCCTTTTTCTGTAAGGCGTAAATCAGCATTGTCTTCTCTTAAAATAAGTCTGTATTCTGCTCTTGAAGTAAACATACGGTAAGGTTCATTTGTCCCTTTTGTAACCAGGTCATCAATCAGAACTCCTATATATGCGTCAGAACGGTTTAGAATAAAAGGTTCTTTGTTTCTTACTCTTAATGCCGCATTGATACCGGCAATTAATCCCTGAGCAGCGGCTTCTTCATATCCTGTCGTCCCGTTAATCTGTCCTGCTAAATAGAGGTTTTTTATTCGTTTCGTTTCAAGCGTAGGTTCAAGTTGTGTCGGGTCAACGTAGTCATGTTCAATCCCATAGCCGGGCCGCATTATTTCAACGTTTTCCAATCCTTCAATTGTCCTCAACATTTTTATCTGGACATCAACCGGGAGACTTGTAGCAAGTCCGTTAGGGTAGATTTCATAGGTGTTTAATCCCTCTGGTTCTAAAAATATCTGGTGTCTTTCCTTATCAGAAAATTTTACTACTTTATCTTCAATTGAAGGACAGTAGCGGACACCGGTTGCCTTGATTTTACCTGTATAAAGAGGTGAACGGTCCAGCCCGCCCCTGATTATCTTATGAGTTTTTGAATTAGTATAAGTGAGATAACAGGGGACCTGCGGCAGAGGTATTTTTTCAGTTGAAAATGAGAATGGCGGAGGAGGCTCATCACCTTTCTGGAGCTGAAGTTTGGAAAAATTAATCGTTTTACCGTCCAGACGGGGACAGGTGCCGGTCTTGAATCTGCCTGTTCTGAAACCAATCTGTTTCAGGTTTTCCGAGAGTTTTATTGAAGGCAAATCTCCCATGCGTCCTGCAGGGAAATGGTTAAGTCCTATGTGGACAAGTCCGTTCAGGAATGTTCCCGGCGTTATAATAACTGTTTTTGAACTGAATATTTCTCCGGTGCTAACTTTTACTCCATCCGCTACACCTTTCTTAACGAGAATCTCTTCCGCCATTCGTTGTTTTATGTCAAGTTTTTCCTGGTTTTCTATGACTTCTTTCATTTTTAAGCGGTATAATTGACGGTCAACCTGTGCCCGCGTAGAACGCACTGCGGGCCCTTTACTGGAATTCAGTTTACGAAATTGAATACCGGCAATGTCAGTGACTTTAGCCATCTGCCCGCCCAAAGTATCAATTTCCTTGACAAGTTGTCCTTTTGCCAAACCGCCGACAGCAGGATTACAGGACATAAAGGCAATTTTATCCAGGTCAATTGTCAGCAGTAAGGTTTTACAGCCCATTCTGGAGGAAGCCAGTGCAGATTCAACTCCTGCATGACCACCGCCAATTACAATAACGTCGTAATCTGTTTTTTTCATAAGATACGGGAAGATACGGGGACGCTACTTGAATTTTGCTACTCGTATGAGGGTATAGTAATATTAAAATAATAGTAGATTCTGGAAAGAAGAAGTGTTAAACCTATAGCGTAAGTGAAAAAGTAGCAAAATTCAAGTAGCGTCCCCTAAAGCTAAAGTATTGGTAGATACCTGTCTAATTCGTAATTTGTTACCTGTATCCTGTAGTTATCCCATTCAATTTTCTTATTGCCTATAAACTCGTTAAAAGTGTGTTCACCTAAAGTTTCCTTAACAATAGCACTTTTCTCAGTTAATCCCAGCGCTTCTATTAAACTTCCCGGCAGGGACTTTATTCCTCGTTTTTTCTTTTCGTTTTCTGTCATTTCATAAATATTTTCTTCAATCGGCTCCGGTGCTTTCAGTTTTTCTTCCATCCCTTTAATTCCAGCACGGAGCATACAGGCAAATGCTAAATATGGATTGCAGGCAGGGTCAGGTGCGCGCAGTTCAATACGGGTAGCTTTTTCTTTTCCGGGTTTATACATAGGCACACGGACAAGGTCAGAACGGTTCCTCACTGCCCATGAGAGGTATACCGGAGCTTCGTAACCCGGTACGAGCCGTTTATAGGAATTAACCCATTGACAGATTATGGAACAAAGTTCGGGAGTGTATTTCAATAAACCTGCAATGAACTGTAATGCTGTTTCAGAAAGATAATACTTACCTTTCTGGTTAAAAAAAGCATTCTTGCTGTTTTTAAACAGTGACATATGTGTATGCATTCCTGAACCATTTTCGTTAAATAAAGGCTTGGGCATAAATGTTGCATACACGCCGTTTTTAAATGCAATTTCTTTCACGGTCAACCTGTGTGTCATTACAATATCAGCCATTGTTAGTGCATCTGTATACCGGAGGTCAATCTCATGCTGGCTCGGAGCAACTTCATGATGTGCATATTCAACTTTAATGTTCATTTCTTCCAGAGCGAGGGTGGTTTCTCTGCGCAAATCTATTGCTTCATCGCGAGGTATTAAATCAAAATATCCTCCACGGTCAAGTGTTTCAGTCGTTTCAGGATTTTTAAAATAAAAATATTCAAGTTCAGGACCGACATAAAAATCAAGCCCGAATTTTTTCTTTACATAGTCAAGATTCCTTTTTAATATATACCTGGGGTCGCCTTCAAAAGGTTTTCCGTCGGGGGTTAGTATATCACAGAACATCCTTGCAGTGGCTTTTTCTTTGGGCCTCCAGGGAAGAATCACAAAAGTGTCGGGTTCAGGGACTGCCACCATATCACTTTCATCTATTCTGACAAAACCACGGATAGAAGAACCGTCAAACCCCATACCTTCATTGAACGCAGCTTCGAGTTCTTCTTTAGTTATCGTAAAACTTTTCAAAACCCCTAAAATGTCAGTAAACCAGAATTCAATAAACTTTACATCTTTTTCTTCCACCAGCTTCAATACAGTTTTCTTGTCCATCGTTGTGTTCTCCTTTTATAAAAATTTGATAATCGTCCGAATTCGGACGCTACTGTTACTAGAGTAACCTACTTTTGGTAGCGTCCAGTTTTAACCAACAGTAGGTTCTTTAGGAACTGGACGATTTCTTGATAGTGTCATTTATATAAAACATTACCGGGGGTCTCAATTTATGTTTTGCCTGTATTACCTTATTCATAATTTTAGTAGATAATTTACCTGTTTTCAACATTGATTCCAATTTATCATAGGTAATACCGAGTTCTTTCTCATCGGTCTGTTTTTTCCAGAATCCCGCCGTGGGGATTTTTTCAATAATTCTTTTTGGTATTCCGGCAAATTCAGAAAGTTTCCGGACTTCGGATTTGTACAGGTCACCTATGGGCAGAAAATCTGAGGCACCGTCGCCATATTTTGTAAAATAACCCACGGAAATTTCTGATTTATTTCCTGTCCCTGCAACAAGGTAATTGAGTTTATTTGCGAAATAATACAGAGTCAGCATACGCAATCTTGCCTTTAAGTTGCCTTTGGTAATTCTATCAGCGGTGGGGAGTATTTTTATAAATTTTTCATATACGGGAGTTAAATCAATAATTTGTCTGTTTATCTTAAATCTGGCAGCAACAAGTTTTGCATCTTTTATTTCATTTTCAGACGTTTCGCAGGGGAGAATCAAAGAGAGGACGTTTTTCTTACCGACTGCTTTTGAACACAGTGCACAAACAAGTGCCGAATCAATACCGCCGGAAAGTCCAATAATAATACCCTTTTTATTGGTTGATTTCAAGTAATCATTGATGTGTTTGAGTAGTTTTTGGTAGAGTGTATTTATCTCCATTATAACGCTAAACCTGTTTTTTCAATTCATAAGTCAGAATTATTGCTTCAGCGATTTCCTTCATTGGTTTTGAACTGTCCATGCTTTTTTTCTGTATCACCCTGTAGGCATCTTCTTCATTGAGGCTCAACTCCCGCATTAAGATACCCTTAGCACGTTCAACAGATTTCCTTGTTTGGAGTAATTCACGGGTGGAGACAAGTTCATTCATCAGTTTACTGTTTTCAATGGCAAGCGCTGCCTGACCTGAAATTGTCTGCAGAAGTTTTATTTCTTTATCGGTAAACTTATGTCTTTGCGGAGTATAATTGTTTATTACACCAACAACCCGTCCCTTGATTGCTATCGGAACGGAGAGCATGGATACTATTCCTTCTTTTTTTACAATTTCCGGGTACATATATCTTTTGTCTTTTGTGACATCTATGGACATAACCGGTCTATTTCCTTTTACTACTATACCCGAAATCCCCTGTCCTATTTTAAGATTTGGTTTTTTAATATATCCTTCACTCAAACTTTGTGTCGCAACAATGAATAATTCCTGTTTTTTTTCATCCAGCAATAATATTGAACATATTTTTGAGTTCATCGTCTTGGCTATTATATTGACAATCAACCCCAGCACTTCGTTTACATACTTATCAGATACAATTGCCTTACTTATTTCAAAAAGTGTCTCTATCTGATTTATTCTCTTTTTTGTTTCAGCAGGAATTATTTTTTTCATATAATAGACCTCTCGTCAAAAACTATTTTACAGAAAAAAGGAACGATTGTCAAATTGTTATTAATTTGTCAAGATGTTAAACTTTTAATTTTTTAAAATGTTAAACATTGCTGGTATTAAAAGACCAAGAATTTTTACCAAATTTGAATTTTCTCCAGGGATGATCTGGAGGTGGAATATACTTTTTTCTGGGGATATTAAAATACTCCCGTAGATTAATAATATTCTCAATTTTACGTTCTTTTTTGTAAATTTTGTTGTT
>Ga0210056_1002066_pt1 | contig 17149 bp, 13 predicted proteins | sample CryGeyCG2014_080_2_FD_183965 | JGI IMG/M metagenome (GOLD analysis project Ga0210056, IMG submission 183965) | Groundwater microbial communities from aquifer - Crystal Geyser CG07_land_8/20/14_0.80 (SPAdes) (version 2) | ecosystem: Environmental > Aquatic > Deep subsurface > Groundwater | place... | reverse complement strand
TTGCTTTACTGAGCGCCTCCAGTGCTTTGGCGAATTCGCCTGCATCCTGGTATCGATTGGATGGATCCTTTTCGAGCGCTTTGAATAATATTCGTTCAACTTTTTCAGGGAGTTGCTGGGCAAACATCTTTGGCCTGGGAAGTCGTTCAAAGATGTGCTTGTTTATGATTGCTTCTGGTGTATCAGCCCGAAAGGGTGGTCGGCCAGTCACCATTTCATAAAGAACAATTCCAAGGGAATAAATGTCAGTTCTCCGATCCACCGCTCTGCCCAAGCCTTGTTCTGGGGACATATATGGAGGCGTTCCAATTCCCACCTTGCTCCCAGTTAAATTTGTTGTATTCCCATGTCGCGCATCGCTCGTCTCGTTCGGATCTTGTATCCATGTTCTATAGCCTGTGGTCTCCTCCTCCGTTTGATCGGAAACAAAGTCTGATTCGAGGATTTTGGCGATTCCAAAATCTGAAAGCATGGGCTTCCCATCTTTATTAATCAAAATATTCGATGGTTTTATATCGCGGTGAATAATATCGTGTTGGTGAGCGTATTCCAAAGCGCGCGCGATGAGAATTAATAAGGATACAGCTTCTTTCCATTGCATTGGTCTTGAGCGATTTTCCAGAACTTTTTTGAGAGTGCCGCCGGGGATATATTTCATGACAATATATTGAATCTCGTTCTGCTCTCCGTAATCCAAAACATCCACAATATTTTCATGGTTGAAACTTGCCAGCACTTTGGCTTCGCGTGTAAATCGTGCTCGTGCCCGTTTCAATCCTTCATCAGAGAAAGCGATAGGGAGAATAACTTTGATTGCTACATCCCGATCCAATTGTGTATCACGAGCTTTATAGACCGTTGCCATCCCACCCTCGCCGAGCTGTTCGAGGATGTGGTAGCGTCCGAGGGATTGACCAATTAAGTTTGACATGTCATCTCCATTTCTGTACCCTCGATGTCATGGCCCCCACGTTACGCGCCAGTCATATACACGACCCCCAGTGTTTGTGATCTGGTGAATTTCGCCAGTAGCCAGGGAAACGATAAATACCTCACCAAAATCAGCGCCAATGCTTCCGTTCTGGCTGGAGACAAAGGCCAACCATTGACCATCGGGTGAAAAACAGGGGCCGCGCGACCAAAACCCATTTCCACTCCAAGTGATTTGCCGTCGCTCCGATCCGTCACGCCGCATAATCCAGACTTCGGAATTGTCGCTGGTCAGGTTAGACTGGAAGGCAATCCATTCGCTGTCTGGTGACCAGGATGGGGCGTAATCTTCGTTGGCATCACCAGCCAAAAGGGTGGGATTACCGCCCGAAACACTGACCTTCCATACACTCGCTGCAAATTTTTTTGATTCCAACACAGAAAAAGCGATTTCGGTCCCGTCCGGCGACCAGGCAGGCCACACTGCACCGTCTTTGCCATGCGTGATTCTATCAACTAAATTTCCCGTGCGCGTATCATAAACAGGAAAATAATTTTGACCCTCAACGTGGCAGATAACGCGGCCTCCATCCGGTGAGACAGTTGGTCCCTGACACTTCCCAACCAGGCGCGGCGATCCGATGGGATCAAGGGTCAAATTGTATATTGTTGTGTCGTAATAATTGCCATAAATCAAACTGTTGCCGTCTGGTGAAAGCCATGGAGCAAGCAGATAAATACGCGACGGATTCTCGGGGGCATAAAGGAGTTGCGCCTCATCTTCGTTTGCCAAATTCAGCCAGTAAATGAAATTGGGAATAGTATTATCGCTACTCAAAAAGACCAACTTCCCCTGTTGCCAGGATGAGACGGCAGCGGGAGTGACGGTGGGCAATTCAACGGTTGGAGTGTATGAGATAAAAGAGTCAGTGGGCGTGGACGGCTCGATCGGCGCGGGACCGACTTGGGGAGGCGCGGCCACGAATTCGGTCGGGGTGGACCCGGGGGTGGATCCCAGCATTCGGACGGCGGCCAGCCCCACCGTCGCGAGCGCGGCGAGGCAGAGGAGTCCGATCAGTCCCGCGCCGATCCAGATCGTCCAGTTTTTGCGCGGTCGAATTTCGACCGTCGCGGTCGGTTCAATAAATGGCAGTTTTCCCTGCGCGAATGCTTCGAGCGAGGCGGCCATTGCACCCATCGTCTGGAAGCGGTTGGCTGGGTCGCGCGCCAAAGCCTTGATGAGGTGATTCTCCACAGCGCGCGGCAGGGACGGGACAAAGGCGGTGGGACGCGGGAGCGGCTCGGTGTTCTTCTTGAGCATGATCGCCATGGGCGTATCGGCGTGATAGGGACGGCGGCCGGTCACCATTTCGTAGAACACGACGCCCAGCGCGTAAACGTCCATGCGCGCATCGGTGGAATGGCCGAAGCCCTGCTCGGGAGCCATGTAATCGGGCGTGCCAATGCCGACGCCGGTGCCGGTGAGGTCGAGGGTTTCTTCGACGTCGAGGATTTTCGCCACGCCGAAATCAGAGAGCATGGGCTGGCCGCTTTGGGTGATGAGGATGTTGGAGGGCTTCACGTCGCGGTGGACAATGCCCTGCTGGTGGGCGTAATCGAGGGCGCGGGCAATGGGAGCCAGCAGGCGCGCCGCGTTCTGCCAGGAGATGGGACGGCCGGTGAGATGTTTTTTGAGCGTGCCGCCGGGCAGGTAGGGCATGACGAGGTAGGGCTGGCCATCCTGCTCGCCGTAATCGGTGACCGAGACGATGTACGGATGGTTCAGTTTTGCCAACGCCCTGGCCTCGCGCTCGAAGCGTTTGAGGGTCTTGTCCATCGTGGCTGGCACGAGTTTCTCGGTGCGGATGACCTTGAGCGCCACCTCGCGTTCGAGCCGCGTATCCAGCGCCTTGTAGACGATGGCCATCCCGCCCTCGCCGAGGCGATCGAGGATGTGGTAGTGGGAGATGGGTTGGCCGATCAAATCAGGCATACGATGCTCCAAAGTAGCGCAAGTCTGAGACTTGCGTTACAAAAAATTCGCGCGGTGGGGGCTTTGCCCCCCACACCCCCCGCTTCAGAAAATCAGAACTCCAGAATTCAGCACTCCCTTCGGTCGCAGAACTATGGAAGTGAGCGGGCACAACGAAAACCGATGAAGTCGTAGGAATCCGCCGGGTCGTACCAGTAGCGGTCGGCAGAGCGGGCGTTGACATCGTTGAAGTCCCACGCGCCGCCGCGCAACACTCGTGTATCCCCGGAAGACGGGCCTTGTGGATTGAGGGAGGGCGAACTGGCGTAGTAGCTCGCATCATACCAGTCCATCACCCATTCCCAGACATTGCCGGCCATATCCAGCACGCCGTAAACACTTGCGCCCGCAGGGTATTTACCAACTTCAGTTGTGTCTCCAACGTTGTTATTGTAATTTAACAAGTTACTATATGGTGAGTCGTTGCCCCACGGATAGGTGCGCCCATCCGTGCCGCGCGCGGCTTTCTCCCATTGCGCTTCGGTTGGCAATTGAGCGCCGCGCCATTCGCAGTAGGTTTTGGACATGTTCCAATCCACATGAATGACGGGATAGTCATCAAACTCAGGATTGCCGTAGTAATTGGAACGCGTAATAGAACTGGAATCCTTTGGCGGGTCGCATACGTCAGTATTGACACAGGCTTTATACTTGGCGTTGGTCACTTCATATTTGTCAATGTAATACGCATCCAGATACACTTGATGGATGGGTTTTTCATTGTCAAAGCCGCTATCACTTCCCATCGTGAATTCTCCCGCAGGAACGAGACGCATAGCTACACCTTGGGTGTCGTTGATCTCATCCAAAACGGCGCGGGGCGGTTGGAATAAGGCCGCGAACAAACCAATGGAGAGCACGCCCACAAGCAAAATGCCGATCAATGCCAGCGGCCAGTAACGAAGCAGGCTAGGCGAACTGGATGGCGTAATCGTCTGTGTGGAGCGTGTGCGCGGCGCGGACGGTTCCTTGATAGTTGACCCCTCCATCTGGTTGACTGTCGCCTGTGTGTCCAGCGTGCGTGCGCGCGGGTGGGCGGACCTCACCCCCGGCCCCTCTCCCTGTGGGAGAGGGGAGTTAGTCAGCGCGGATTCCAGCGCCGTGGCAAACTCACCTATGCTAGGGTAACGGTCTGCTGGGTTGCGCGCCAATACTTTTAGCAGAAGTCTTTCCACTTTCTCGGGCAGGTCCCGGGCAAATTGGCTTGGACGCGGCAAAGGTTCGGTGGCCTGCTTCAACAGGATGGCGGCGGGGGTATCGGCTGTGTATGGCTTTCTTCCAGTGAGCATTTCATACAGCACCACTCCCAGCGCGTATTGATCTGATTGGGTCGAAGTTTTCCCCGTCCATTGCTCAGGAGCCATATATTCGGGCGTGCCGATGCCCATGCCGGTGCCGGTCAGGTCGGCGGTTTCTTCCAAATCCAAAATCTTGGCGATGCCGAAGTCGGTGAGCATGGGTTGTCCACGCTGGGTAAGCAGAATATTGGATGGTTTCACATCGCGGTGAATCATGTTCTGACTGTGGGCAAAATCCAAGGCCTCGGCAATGGAAATCAGGAGCCGCGCGGCTTCCCGCCATGGGATGGGCTGGCCGAGTCTTTCCTTCAAGGTTCCCCCTGGCAGGTAGGGCATGACCAGATAGGGCTTGCCTTCATATTCGCCATAATCCGTCACCTTGACGATATTGGGATGGGTCAAGCGCGCAAGCGCTTTGGCCTCGCGCTCAAAACGTTTCAGGGCGCGCTCCATTGTGCCGAGCGTCAGGTTCTCGGTGCGGATGACTTTGACAGCCACGTCTGTCTCGAGACGCGTGTCGAAGGCTTTGTAGACAGTCGCCATCCCGCCCTCGCCAAGTTGCTCGAGGATATGGTAGCGTCCGAGGGATTGACCGATGAGGTTGCTCATGTTCTCTCCTATGTTTTACCTGGTCTTGCCTCTTCAATTTAAACACCTGAAGTTGAAATCCTTCCAACCGCTTAAACCGCTACTATCATAAATATAAACCCGAATTTGTACTTCGTCACCGGGCGTTCTCCATATGATGTAATCGGGGAATACTGCTCCGTTTATCTGGGCCTGGCTGTCAATCCCCAGTTCTCGCAAGGTTGCATACAATGTCGCACCCTTTTTGGAATAGATGAGTTCCCAGTAAATTTGGCGCGCATCTCCATCCGGGTCGTGGAAACGGATTGGAACGTCATAGCTCCTGCCATCGCAAACGATCGCTTGTGGGATGTCAATCGAATCAACGACTGGCGGCGATTTAACGGGCAAGGGTGTGAAAGTCGGCTGAGGTGTGAAGGTGGGTGGGGGTGTGTAGGTAGGCAGGGGAGTGTATGTGGGAACAGGCGTGGGCGGGTCTGTGGGATATATCGGCACATCCGTTGGATTCGGCTGGGATTCGATTTCTGTTGGCACAATGACATTTTCTATCGGGACGACGGGAGGGTAAGGTTCGGTTTGCGGCGACTGGGCAGATCGTCCCAAAATCCCAGTTGCAAAAGCGACGCCAATGCAAAGCGATACGATCACAAATCCGCCGAACACTGCATAGGCCCAGCCTGGAATGCCTTTTTTATCATTTTTTTGCGGGATGGATTCTGTGGCGGCTCTGCCAGTTGCGTTTACGTGGGATGCGCTCAAGGTGTCGCGGGTGGTCTCCTGGAATCGTGTGGCGCGCGAATCCTTCTGCGCGATGGTGGCAAACGTGCCGCTCCCGGTGAGAGACACATCGGACGCCGTGTTTGTCTGGAATTCGATCTGCTGTCCACTGGATGCTTTTTCCATGGCGTTGGCAAACTCAGCCATGCTCTGGAATCGGTCTTGCGGATTTCTGGAAAGAGCCTTGATCAGGATTCTCTCCATGCTCTCTGGCAGGTCGGGCACATATTGGGTTGGACGGGGCAGGGGTTCCGTGGCTTGCTTCAGGAGGATGGCGGCCGGGGTGTCTGCCATATATGGCTTGCGCCCGGTCACCATTTCGTAGAGAACGATGCCCAATGAATATACGTCAGACTGGACATCTGCCTTGCCGGTCCATTGTTCCGGCGCCATGTATTCCGGCGTCCCGACGCCAACGCCGGTTCCGGTCAACGTGGTCAACTCCCGGGTTTCCAAGATCTTCGCGATCCCGAAGTCTGTCAGCAATGGCTGGTTTTTTACGGTCAACAGGATGTTGGAGGGCTTGATATCGCGATGGACAATTCCCTGTTCGTGCGCATACTCCAAGGCACGAACAATAGGAAGGAGCAACTGAATTGATTCCCGCCAGGGGATTGGCTTTCCCAATTTTAGTTTTAGAGTTCCTCCGGGCAGATACTCCAGCACCATGTAGGGGGAGCCTTCATATTCCCCGTAGTCCAGCACTTTCACAATGTTTGGATGGGAGAGCCTCGCCAACGCCTTGGATTCACGCTCAAAGCGTTTGAGGATTTGTTCCAAATGTTCCGCTGGAAATGCGCTCCGCCGAATGACCTTGATTGCCACATCGCGCTCGAGGCGCGTGTCGTAGGCTTTGTAGACGGTCGCCATGCCACCCTCGCCTAGTTGCTCGAGGATGTGGTAGCGTCCGAGGGATTGACCGATGAGATTTGTCATGCCGTGACTCCTACCGTTTCCAAGTCAGGAAAGCCCGTAAAACTTTTCGGTTGATATCAATGTCCGTACTTTGATGGTCGGTCAGTTCCACATCCACGGCGGCGATGCCATGCGCCGAGGCCCAGTCAATCAATTGGCCGGTGTACTCGCATCCCGGGTCGTTGACCGGCGGGTAGAGATAAAAACTGACAACGGACAGCGCACGCGCCAGACTGTCGGACGCCGCGTCCGGTTCGGGACGGCCTCCCGCAAAGATGGCGGACATGGCGCTGTGGTAACTGATGAGCGCGTCCACGTGATTGTCGCTCAGAAATTCGCGCAAGGCCTGCGCCTCCGGTTCAGAGAAGGGCGCTTCTCCCGCGGTGAGACGGATGTAATTGAAACAGCCCGTTCTGACCCAGTCCGGTTTCCAATAGACATCCCAATTGCGGTTCAAATCCACCCCGCGCATGTTGGAACGTCCCTCGGGTTGGTTGGTGAAATCGTAAAAGCCATCGGGATTAAAGACGGGCAGGAGATAGAGCGTGATGTCTTCAGGAACGGTCATCGTCCCCTTTCTCAGATCATCCCGAAGCATCCAAACCAGTGTGGCGGTGTTCGATTCGTAGCCGCCGTGGATGGCGCCAATGATCACGCGGACGATCGGTCCGCTCCCGAAGCGATATACATCCAGCGGCTTCCCTTCGATGGATTTGCCAATTGAAAACGCCTCACCCTCCGGCGGCAGGGGCGTGGAAGTCAGCGCGGATGTGGGCGTGATAGTTGGTGTGAATGGGATGGATGGAAGAACGGGCGTAATCGTGGCAGTGGCTGTAGGCGAGGGCGTGCTGGTACGCAGGAATGGCAAAAATGGCAGGGACGGCAAGGCTTGCAAAGGTGGGGCAGGCTTTCTGGCAAACAGGATGAGCAACAAAGTCAGGCTGGTGACCAGCGCGGAGAAAATGAAAAAGCCAATGGCAAGCCGCGTGGCGTTTCTACGGATAAAGGAATAAAACGGGGAAGGTTTCATGATTAGTTGTTATGGACAGATAAAGTAGGTATCAATATTGTCCCAACCTTCGCGGGCCCAACCAGGAGTTGACTGATTGGTAGTCCAGGTCTGGCTGTAGGAATATCCCTGTAACCCATACATAGTGCCGATAGGAATCTCGACCTTCCACCACCAAAAATTGTCTGCGCAGACCGGACCTTCCAGAATGCGGATCGTAGCGCCAGGATAAAGAGAAAGAACTTCGGAGGCTTTCATACTGGCAGACTTGCGAACAATCACCCGCTCTGATTTTGTGCAAACCTGCGCATCACGATCGGGCTGTAAGCGGGTGGGATATTTTGCGCCTGGGCAGGTGGGCAGAGTGGTCGGTGAAGGAACGCTTGTCGGCGGGATGGTGGGAACAATTTCCACAGGTTGGACAGTAGAATAAATCACCTGAGTGACAGTGGGTTCCACATAAGCAGTAGGTTGAACGTAGGCAGTGGGTTGAACATAAGAAGATGTAGGTTGTACATAAGGGGCAACCGGTTCTTGAGAGGATGAGGTACCTCCTCTAGATGGAAGCATCACGATGAGGACAACCGCGATTAAGCCCACGACGCACAGGACGAGTCCCCCGGCCGCCCACGGGAGCCAGCCGAGGGTCGGGCGAGGCGGCGCTGGAGGTTGGGTCTGGGTGCGGGTACGTTGGCGCGCGTTTTGATCCACAGTGGAATAGGTCGGCTCCTTCACTTCGTAGGTTTGATACGTGTCGTAGGAATCGTCCAGGGTGGCTGTCCCCGTGAGATCACTTGCCGATGTCAAATTCCCTTTGGCGAAGGCTTCCAAAACACGCAGGAATTCGCCCATGTTTGCGTAGCGGTTTTCGGGCTTTTTGGCAAGCGCCTTGACCAGCGTGTTTTCCACGCTCTCCGGCAGGCCGCGCACAAAGGTGGAAGGACGCGGCAGGGGTTCGGTGGCCTGTTTCACTAGAATAGCGGCAGGCGTGGTGGCAGTGTAGGGCTTTCGCCCGGTGACCATTTCATAAAACATGACGCCCAGCGAATACACATCGGTGCGCGCATCCACGCCCAAGCCCTGGAACTGCTCCGGTGACATGTATTCCGGCGTCCCGATGCCCATGCCCGTGCCGGTGAGGTCGGAGGTTTCCTCGGTATCGAGTAGGATTTTGGCGATGCCGAAATCGGTCAGCATGGGGTCGTTGTTCGCTCCGATCAGGATATTGGAGGGTTTTACGTCGCGGTGGATGACTCCCTGCTGGTGGGCGTATTGCAGGGCGCGTGCGATGGGAACCAGTAGGCGGGCGGCTTCCTGCCAGGGGATAGGCTGGCCAAGTTTTTGTTTCAGCGTTCCACCGGATACATAGTACATGACAAGAAACGGTTTGCCGTCATGTTCGCCAAAATCTGTGATCTGCACGATGTTGGAATGGGTCAGCCTGGCCAGCGCCTTGGCTTCGCGCTCAAAGCGTTTGAGGGTCTTGCCCATTGTTTCGATGGTCAACTTTTCGGTGCGGATGACCTTAATCGCCACTTCGCGATCAAGACGCGTGTCGCGGGCTTTATAAACGAAGGCCATGCCACCCTCGCCGATTTGTTCGAGGATGAGGTAACGTCCGAGGGATTGGCCGATAAGGTTTGTCATGGTGTTTTCCTGTGATGTGGGGCAATTCGTTCTATTGCGTCGGCGGCTGAACTGTACCGCCATTATTTGTGCAAACCTCGATAGAAATGTCATTAATGATAAGAATATCACCTGGATAAATCAAACTCATATTATCTCTGCTTCCATCCTCCCAGGTGATTTGTTCCTCGTTGACATTGAACAATACGGCAAGTTTTGAAACCATATTGCCAGGCTTGACTATGTATTGACATTTTATCAGCGCATTGATTGGGGGCGGAATGGGAACAGGCGTATCAGGCAAGGGTGTCTCGATTGGAATCAGCGTTAGCGTCTGGGTTAGTTCGGGAGTCGGGCTGGCGAACAGGGTCGCGGTAGGGATGAGAGATGCCGTTGGTGTGGGAGTGGACGCGCTGGCCGCGGGACGTCCGATGAACACATACCAACCGAGGGACACGAGTACCGCCAGCATCAACAGTCCCGCGCCAATCGCCGCGAGAGTCTTGACCGGCAGTACGGGGATGGCAGATTTCTTCCCATATTTGATGACGGAGGCGGTGATGTTATCCGAGCCGCCGCGCGTGTTGGCAAAGCGCACCAAACGCTCGACTATTTCGCGGGCGCTTCCGTAGGATGCCGCTGCCAAAAGATCTTCGGTGGTCGCATATTGGGTCAGACCGTCGGTGCAAAGCAGGATGAGGTCGCCGGGCTGGAGCGGGATAGGCGGATAGATATCCACTTCCAGATTGGCCTCACCGCCGCCCACGCTACGGGTGAGACGGTTGCGATATTTGGACTGCTGGGCCTCGGCTTCGGTGATGGCCCCGGCGCGCATCATTTCCCCCACGAAACTATGGTCACGCGTAATCTGGCGCATCTCGCCATCCCGCAGGAGATAGGCGCGGCTATCGCCCACGCTGGCAAGCAAAAGAGCGCCGCTCCGCACGACCGCGGCCACGACGGTGGTCGCCGTTTTTTCGCCCGCCGCCAGATCCTTGCGCGCCGCGACCAGGTTCCGGTTGACCTGCTGGATGATGTCGCGCAGGCGTTTTTCGGGAGGAATGTCGGGCGCTTCGTAATAAACTTTGAGCAGGGTCTCGACGATTTGGGCGCTGGCCTGCTCGCCCATTTGGTGGCCGCCCAGCCCGTCCGCGACAATGTAGAGGCGTCCGCTTCGTCTCAACTGGCGGGCATCTTTTGGCTCAAGCGCCCCGGCGGCATCTTCGTTGTTGGCGCGCTTCTGGCCGGGATCGGAGCGATGGAAGGAATCAATGGTGGGCATGAGTTGCTCCAGTCTGTTATTTGTGATCGAGCCGGGCGAGGATGTGATAGCGTCCGAGGAATTGACCGAGGAGATTCGTCATGGTTTGCTCCGTTGAGAACGCGGATGCGCAGAATGGCACGGATTCAATCCGTTAAATTCCACGAATCCGTCGTTATCTTGCCCTCGCCGAGGCTTGTGTTGAGCGAAGCCTGCCCTGAGCCGCGTCGAAGGGTCGAAACATGTTCAAGGATGAGGTAACGCTCGAGGAATTGGCCGATTAGATCAGGCATGCGATTCTCCAAAAATTTTTCGCGACCCGCCTTCGGCGGGAGGGCTAAGAACGCGAGTCAGAAAACCAGAATTTCAGGGAACAGGATTCCAGAATCAAGGAAGCGAGAGCGCGCAACGAAAGCCAACGCCGCCGTAGAAGACGGATGGACCGAACCAGCCCCGAAGCGCAGGGCGGAGGAAGCCACCACCGTAGCCCCACGAACCGCCCCGCACCGCACCGCGCGGGAGCGGCCAGCGGCCGCTCCCTGTGGATTGTTGGAGGGCGAACTGGCGTAGTAATTAGAATCATACCAGTCTGCCACCCACTCCCACACATTGCCAGCCATATCGAATAATCTTAACCCGTTGAATCAATTTGGGGAGATACAAGTATCCAATCAAAACGAGATTCAATCCGACTTCAAAGTAAATGAATTGCGAGGCGTAATGAGCCTTGTCCCAGTAACTGATTGGGCTGTAAAAACGCGTGCGCCAGTCAAAGGGAAAGAAAAGTACGGGACCGTCATTGAAGTGGGTGAGAATATCTATCACAGAGTGAACCATGCAACCGAAGACAAAGGACAACCACCAATGTCCGCGCGTGCCTGTTTTGCCTACGAAGCGCCAGAGTAGGATGGCGTAAATGATAAGGGCAGTTGGCGAATGTAGGAAATTATGTGCGGCAATCCACCAGGGATTGTTGAAATAAGAATAGTGAATGACATTCTCCATCACACCGCTTGTGTCTTGTTGAAGAATAAAACGATAGGTTGCGTATGTTCCCCAGCCGAGCAATCCAAAAGGCAGGTCAGGTAGAACAGAACCCCACAGAAAAGCGGACTTGGCAACTTTGAATTTCACGCCGAATTTCTTTTGGATGGCGGCGTTGATGACGAGATGGGTGGGGAGGGTGTTCAAGTAATTACGGCGCCGCCAACAATTCCTGAGAAGAGTCCACGCCGCCACTCAAAGCGCGCAGAAACGCGATGATCTGCTCTATCTCGCGTTGGGTCAGCCCGAGCGGATTCAATTCGGTATGACCGATGGGCGCAACGGGCGGATGGTTGTAATGCGCCAGCACTTCCTCCAGTGTGGCATATCGACCAGCGTGCATGTAGGGCGCAGTCTCCGCTACGTTGCGGAGTGTCGGCGGTTTGAAAGCGCCTTCCAACTGTGCGCCTTCGGCTGTGATAAAGCGCAATTCCGCGCAATCTTTTTCGCCCGCGTCGCTCCATTGACTCAGGCAGTTGAATTCATCGTTGAGGACTTTTATTACGCCAGAGGCGCGCCCATGATCGAGTTCCAAGCCTTGCGCGGCGGGTACGCCCGTATTGTGAAAGTCGTTGTTGGTGAACAGGGGTCCATTATGACAACTGATACACTGCGCCCTGTCAATGAACAGGCGCAAGCCTGCCACTTCATCATCCGTGAGTGCGGCTTGCATGGCTTTCTTATCATTGTTCAACAATGCTTCCACATAATTATCAAAACGCGAAGGCGCGGGCAGAATCAAACGTTCATACGCGGCAATCGCCTTGCCCATATTCACATACACTTGTGTCACCGCGTCACGGTCGGCTTGAATTGCATCCGCCCATGCTTGAAGTACGTGACATGTACGTTGGCTACTACAAAGATCTGCATATTCTTCAGGGCATCAACCTGGTCGCCCGCAAGGCAAAGATCACGGCAGTGCTGGGAGCGAATGGCGTGGGGAAATCCACGCTGCTCAAAGCGATTTACGGCTTCCTGCCCCCGGCTTCAGGGGAAGTGACGCTGGATGGAAATAGCCTGATCGGTATCCCGACCCACCAACGCATCCGCATGGGACTCTCGTATGTTACACAGCAGCCCAGCGTCTTCCCCTGGATGAGCGTGGAGGAGAACCTGGAATTGGGCGCCTGGACATTCAAGAATGATCCCCAGCGTATCCGGCGCAGAATCGAGGAGAACTACGAGCGTTTCCCGGCGCTGAAAGACCGCCGGAAATCCAGGGCCGGCGCGCTATCCGGCGGACAGCAACGCATGGTGGAACTGGGTCGCACGCTGATGACAGAACCCAAAGTTATCCTTGTTGATGAACCGACCGCCGGGCTGGCCAAGATGTTGACCGACGAGGTCTATCGCATGTTGGCCGGGTTGCGAGACAATGATGGCATCACACTGGTCCTGGTAGACCAGGAGATCCGCCAGGCATTAAAGATTGCCGATTACGTCTATGTCCTGGAATTGGGGCGCAACAAGTTCGAAGGGCCGGTGGCGGAGTTCACCGATCTGGAGAAAGCATTCTGGGTGTAATTCAATGTAACTGCTCAGCCATCCGTCATTCCCGAAAGAGCATCGGGACTATGTGCGAGCGTCCTGAGCGGAGCGTAGCGAAGTCGAAGGATGCGAAGCAATCTCCTCGTCGACGCGGGGATTGCTTGCCACAGGCACGCTTCGCAGTCGTCGCTCACGGAGCCTGCGCTGAGCGCAGTCGAAGCGTTCGCTCCTCGCAATGACGGCTGAACAGTTACAATTCAATACTTGGTCGAGAGCGAGGCGCACATGCCAGACATGATCCTGTATAACGGTAAGTTGCATACCCAAGACTCAAACTATCCCCAAGCCACAGCTGTTGCTATTCGAGATGGTCGAATTCTTGCTGTTGGAACGGATACCGAGATGCAGTCTCTGGCTGGCCCGCGCACCCGGCGGATTAACCTGGGCGGCCGTCGGGTTTTGCCGGGCCTGACCGACTCCCACTTCCACTACTACGACTGGGCGCTCAATCGGCGGCGGTTGGAGCTTGCCGACACGGCTTCGCTGGCGGATGTGCGCGCACAGGTCGCAAAGGTGACAGCCAAAACGCCGCCCGGCGGCTGGATCCTCGGTCAGGGCTGGAACGAGACGCGCTGGCCCGACCCGCGCCTGCTCACCCGCGCCGACCTGGATGATCTGACCCCAACCCATCCCGCCATCCTCTGGCGCAGCGACATGCACCTGGCTGTAGCCAATTCACGCGCCTTGCAAGCGGCGGGCATAAACAATGAAACACCGGATCCGCCCCAGGGCGTGATTGACCGCGGCGCCTCCGGCCGGCCAACCGGCGTGCTGCGAGAACTGGCCATCAATCTGGTGCGGGAGGTCATCCCCCCACCAACAGAGGATGAAGCGGTTGCGGCCATACGCGACGGGTTCGCCGCATTACACCGCCTGGGATTGACCGGCGTACATGACTACCGCATCATGGGCGGCGCGGATGGCCCGCAGGCTTTCCGCGCTTACCAACATCTGCATTCCACTGGTGAGTTATCCATGCGGATGTGGATGCTGCTCCCCGGCGAACGATTGGATCAGGCGATTGCGTTGGGTCTGCGTACCGGCTTCGGCAACGACACCCTGCGCGTGGGGCATGTCAAGTTCTTCTCGGACGGGGGGCAGGGCGCTCGTACAGCCTGGATGCTGGAACCGTATGCAGATACCGACAGTTGCGGCATGCCGCTCACGCCGATGGACGAGATCGCCGAGGCTGTGCGCCGCGCCCACGCGGCAGGTTTAGCGGTAGCCATCCATGCCATCGGCGACCGGGCGAACCGCGAACTAATAACTGTCTTCGAGCAAGTGTTGAATAACGAGCAAGCCGCCGCGCCCAAGGCCCCGCATCGCATCGAGCACGTACAAAACATTCGCCCGGAAGACATACTCCGCCTGGGGCGATTGGGCGTTGTCGCTTCGGTGCAGCCCATTCATGTTCCCGATGACTTCCCGATGATCGAGAAATCAGTGGGGCCGTGTGGGCATTGGACTTATGCTTTCCGGGATTTGCTGGCTTCGGGTGTGCCCCTGGCTTTTGGCTCGGATTGCCCGGTGGCTGATCCCAACCCGCTTTGGGGCATCCACGCCGCTGTCACCCGCCAAATGCGGGATGGCACGCCCACTGGCGGTTGGTATCCAGATCAACGGTTGAGCGTGGCTGAAGCGGTCTGGGGTTTCACCATGGGAGCAGCCTTGGTCTGTGGTCGTGAGGCAGAATTAGGCAGCCTCACCCCTGGAAAATTGGCTGACCTGGTCGTTCTGGAGCGCGACATCTTCGAGATCGAACCGATGGAGATAGCCCAGGTGCAGGTGGCGATGACCATCTTTGATGGGCAAGTAGTCTTCGGAGATTAGAGCAACCTGCCTTCCTGCCGCCTCATACAAAACGCCCCGCAGGTTAATTGCAAACTTCAGCTCCCTGGGATTTGCCGTGGTAGTTGCGCCAGCAGTTGCACTGCTGGGGGGCGGCAGCGCAATCGCGCAGCATCCCTGTGGGACTGCCGCCAGAACCGGCGGTGCGTCACGGCAAATCCCAATGAACCCAAACTTCAGCCTGCGGGCGTTTAGGCGGCGATGTTATGCGCGCCCCTTGTGATCTCGGCGATGACGCTGACCCAGATGAAGACTTCCACGAAGCCAAGCAGAGGCGCGATGTGGCGTTTGCCGCGCGAGGTAAAGATGATACGGATGGCGCCCAGGGTCACGTCCACCATGCGGGCCAGGAACACCAGCATGGGCAGGATGATCCACGCGTACCAGTCAAAGGGAAGCGGCTCCATGACGGCCTCCTATAGACTGCGACTCTTTCCCGTGGTGGGAAGGATCCACTTATCGTCAAAGAAAGTACGCAGGGTCTTGTAGTAGTATAGCGCTTCCTTGTTTTGCAGGGAGTAATCCCACTCATCTTTCAGCCGATGAGATTCGCGCTGGAATTCGTCATCGGGGATCTCGGCCTCGGCCCGTTGTGCGATCAGGTCGGATGACCCCGCGCCTTTGGAAAATTTCTGCTTGGGACGGTTGACGATCTCCGCGGGCAGGTCGGCGGCGAATGCTTTGCGAAGCAACGCCTTCGGGACGCGGCCGCGGTGTAGTTTCCATTCGGGAGGAAAACTCAGAGCCAGCGCGATCGATCTCACATCCAGGAACGGGACGCGGGCTTCCAATCCAAAGGCCATGGACATGCGATCGGCGCGTTGCAGGTTGGTGTTGTGCAAGGCTTCGGTGATGTGGATCATCTCCTCCTGCAAAGTCTCGGGAGAATCGTACCCGCCAAGATAATCGTAGCCCGCGTAGACCTCGTCTGCGCCTTCACCGGTGAGGAAGACTTTCACGTACTGTGAAGCGAGTTTGGCAAGGAAATAATTGGGGATGGCGCTGCGCACCAGCGCGGGATCAAAGGTCTCCAGGTAGTAGAGCACATCGGGGAGCGCCCGCGCCATGTCTTCAGCGTTGTAGATCAGTTCGTGATGTTGCGTTTGCAGAATGTTTGCCATCTTGCGCGACGCGGCCAGGTCTTCACTGCCCTCCACACCGACCACGAAGGAGTGGAGTTGATCCGCCCCCTCGCAAGCCAGCAGGGAAACGATACTGCTATCCAGTCCGCCGCTCAAACTGACGCCGACCGGGACATCTTCGAAAATGTAACGGTGATGCAAGGTCGGCGGGGCCTTGATGCCATAGTAGCCGGGCTGGTTGTGGATGGCTTCATGCAAATCTTCGCCTTCGGTATCATAGGCGAGTTTCAACCATTCCAGTGACGTGCGGGCGCGGATGCCCAGTGACGAAGCCACCGTCACGCGCTCGCGGTCCAACACTTCGAGTACGCGCGCCACCGAGGGTGTGACGCCGTCAATGTAGAACTGATAGTCGCCGTGCGTAGCCTCGATCCAGCCCATGTTGAGCAGGGTCAGCGCGGGATGAAAGATGGCGCCCATATTATTCAAGCCCGTGTTGAGCACGTTCACCCCATCAATGAACTGGGGGTAGGCTTCGCAAATAACATCCAGCACTTTTTGCGTATGGACGGCGGGGAGCGCGGCCAGTGGCACTGCCTCCTTGATGCGGAAGATGCGCGCCTGCGCGGGCCCGTCGGAGCGGGAGGCGTAGATGAAGGTTTCCGCCTCGGCGACGGTCACATCCGCTTTGCATCCGTGGTCGCGCATCACCTTGGCGAATTCGAGCGCGCCGCAGGTGCGGCCCGGATGCAAGAGCACGGTCTGCCCGTCCTTCAGGTGAGGCGCGGCCGCCGCGGCGATGTCCGCGTGGGCGGAGGAGGGCAGGACGACCTGAATAATCTCGGCGTGCTTGATCGCCTCGCCAATATCCGAGGTGACTTTTGCCAGTTTGCCGAAGCCGTGCGGGCCGCCCTCTTCAGTACTATCCAGTTCGATGCCGCCGCGCTTTTTGATGATCTCGATATGGGCGGCAGTGCGGTTGAAAAGCGTAACGGAAAATCCCATCAGCGCCAGGTGCGCGGCCATGGCCTTGCCGCCATGCCCCGCGCCGATCACGGTATGTTTTCTGGTCATGTTAACCTCCATGTTTGATTATTCGATTCGGACTCCAAAGTCTCCCGACTTTGGATGGGACGCTGGCAGGCAACGTCAGGAGACGTTGGACTCCGTTTGATTCGGACTCCAAAG
>Ga0210056_1002064_pt1 | contig 17165 bp, 15 predicted proteins | sample CryGeyCG2014_080_2_FD_183965 | JGI IMG/M metagenome (GOLD analysis project Ga0210056, IMG submission 183965) | Groundwater microbial communities from aquifer - Crystal Geyser CG07_land_8/20/14_0.80 (SPAdes) (version 2) | ecosystem: Environmental > Aquatic > Deep subsurface > Groundwater | place... | reverse complement strand
GAAGAACTCAAAAGGAGGATAAACAGCAAGGACTTCCACCCGGAAAATGCCCCTAACATGGCCAGCAGCTTGATATCTCCCCCTCCCATTCCCTCTCTCTTTGTCAGCAATGCATACACAAAAGCAATGATATACAGGACCCCGCCCCCTATCAGTATCCCTAAAAGCGCCTCCCTTACGTGAATATCCATGAAAAAAACCGCTCCCAGGAAAAACAGGGGGATGCCGGGCAGGGTTATCAAATCCGGGATAATCTGATGGTGAAGGTCTATAAAAGCAATAACTATCAGGGAACAGGTAAAGATAAAAGAAAAGAGGAATTTGACAGACAGGCCAAACTTCCAGAAGAGAAGCAAGGCCATAGCTGCCGTGATCAGCTCGACAAGGGGATACTGAAGGGAAATTTTCCCCTCACAGTGGCGGCATCTTCCCCTTAAAATAAGATAACTGACGAGAGGGATGTTATCCCATGGTTTAATGGGATGCCGGCATTTCGGGCAATGGGAAGACGGGAAAACGATTGACCGGTGTTCAGGGATACGATAGATGCAGACATTGAGAAAACTTCCCACGACAGCGCCCACCATGCCAATGACGATATCTAAAAACACACCCATACGACCCTTCTACCCCTTGCCCATAGCCTATAGACTGACGACTGACGCCTGACCTAACCATCTTTTCTATCCCAATCATAAGGGATATCATTATCGTGGGGATGCACTCTGAATTCATCCGGCTCCTGATAATTGTATACCTCTGTAGGGACATTGATCACAACGGCCTCTTCCGTAGAGATGCATTTAAACCCATGATAGACGTAAGGGGGAATATGCACCAGAATAGGGTTGTGCTCGCCGGCAAAGAATTCGGCAACTTCACCATAGGTCGCCGCATCCCGGCGACCGTCATAGAGAACAATCTTCATCATCCCCTTGACCACGGCCATGTTGTCGGATTGCCTTTTATGATAATGCCATCCCTTTACCACCCCGGAATAAGCGGTTGTCATATATACCTGGCCGAATCCCTTATACATCTCATCATCGGCACGCAGGATCTCCATCAATCTGCCCCGCTCATCAGGGATAACCTTCAACCTTTTAACTATGACTCCTTCAATCATAATATTCCCTTCCCTTTAACTCACAACTTGATAATATGAAATTTTCACTTGAAAATACGCTTCTGACAGGCGAGACGCCTGTCCTACTGGTTATAAGATTACCACCCATGGTAGGTCAGGCGTCTCGCCTGACTTATTTTCATCCTCCTTTGTGAGCCGAAGGCCCATGGATATTTCATTTTAAATAACTTTAGGCACTTAACTTGTTCGCCCCCATTTGGGCCACCATATTTCCCGCACATTGCAGGGATTGAAAGGTGCCGGCATCAGTCCACCAGCCATCCAGGATATCCCATTCCATCTTTCCTTCTCTGATATAAAAATTATTGACATCTGTAATTTCCAGTTCTCCCCTTTCCGATGGCTCCAGCATTTTTATAAAATCAAAGACTCGTCTGTCATACATATAGATGCCGGTCACCGCATAATCGGAGGGGGGAGCAGATGGTTTTTCGAGAATATTAACAATCCGATCGCCATCGAATACGGGGACACCAAAACGCTGTGGGTCAGGCACCTCTTTCAGCATGATTCGGGCCCCCTCCTTCTGTTTTTTAAAAGATTCAACAGCTTTTCGAATATTCTTTTCAATGATATTATCGCCGAGGATAACAATAATCTTCCCGTTATCAGAAAAAAATTCCGCCAGAGAAAGGGCGGCGGCAATCCCTCCTTCCCCTTCCTGATAAGTATAATTGAGGTGCTTCAAACCGAAGTCACTCCCATTACCTAATAGTTTGAGAAAGTCCCCTGCGTTGTTGCCGCCGGTTACGATCAGGATCTCGCTAATACCGGCATTTACCAATGTCCTGATGGAATAGTAGATCATAGGCTCGTTGTAAACTGGAAGAAGGTGTTTGTTCGTAACTTTTGTCAGTGGATATAATCGGCTTCCCAGTCCCCCGGCCAATACGATTCCTTTCATGCCCATCCCCTTTCACGATAAGATAATCTTGAGATATTTCTACAGCATATTCCAAAAACCATCAACAATAAAAATCCTGTATTGCATAATACACACATATAAGTTAAAAGTTAGAGCCAATTGCAAAAGTCTTGAAATTAAAATGTAGCCGCAAACTTTAGTTTGCGTGTTCTCTTTGTTTTCAATATGTGACAAAACGCAGGCTAAAGCCTGCGGCTACCAGAATTGAACTTTTGCAATTACCTCGTTAGAATGGAAATGATTTTCTTCCGGATTCTGGATTCTGACCCCTGAAAGGAAGTTGTAAAATATTGGTAGACGAATTCTATATGCGACGTGCCTTGAGGCTTGCCAGAAGAGGGGAGAAGTGGGTAAGTCCCAATCCCATGGTCGGTGCCGTTATTGTGAAGGGAGGTCGGATCATTGGGGAAGGATACCACGAGAAATACGGAGGTAATCACGCTGAAATCAATGCCATCCGCAATGCCTCAGAGGCGGTGGAAGGTGCAACCATCTATGTTACTCTGGAGCCATGCAACCATTACGGCAGAACTCCCCCCTGCGTCGAAACCCTTATCACCTGTAAGCCCGCCAGGGTGGTCATCGGAACCTCTGACCCGAATCCTCTTGTCTCGGGCAAAGGCATCGAAGCCCTAAAAAACCATGGCATTGAAACGACCGTCGGCATCCTGGAAAAAGAATGCAAACAGCAAAACGAGAAGTTTTTTAAGTTCATCAAGACCCGGCTGCCCTTTGTGACCCTCAAGTTCGCCCAGACTCTAGACGGAAGGATCGCTACCGGCGCTGGTCATTCACGATGGATCAGCTCCGCTGCTTCACTCAGGTTTGCCCACACACTGAGAAGTATCCATGATGGCATCTTAGTCGGTATCGGTACTGTTCTCCAGGATGACCCCGATCTGACTGTACGCCTCGTGAGGGGGAAAAATCCGGTAAGGATCGTCGTTGATTCCCACTTGCGCATCCCGCTAAAGGCGCGGATTCTTAAGAATCAGGACACGGCAAAGACGATCATCGCCACCATTTGTCATGCCAGCTTTGAAAAACGTGCCCGCCTGGAGGAGATGGGTATTGAAATACTGACGGTCGTCAAGGACAACAACTGCCGCATAAACCTGAAAAAACTCTTTGCCGAACTGGGGAAAAGAGAGATATCCTCGATTCTTGTGGAAGGGGGGGCGGGAATTATCACCTCTACTTTAAAAGAGGAACTGGCCGACAGGGTGATAATTGTCATCGCTCCTAAAATCATAGGAAAGGGGATCGAGGCGGTAGGTGATCTGGGAAGCAAAATCATCGGTGACGCCCTCAGATTGTCTTACAAAAAAGTTTCCCGGAAGGGGGATGATATAATTATTGAGTTGCAAGTCATAAGTCGTAAGTCAAAAGACGTATGACTGATGACTAAGGTTTCAAGTCCATGATTTCTATACCTCTTTCCATCTCATACCTGTAATAATTGCAACACATCTCAACATACTCGCTGCAGGATTGACCGTCGTACACCAACCAGGGGAATATACAAACCGTCCATAGGACAGATGACGGCACCGTACACTGGATCTGTGACGATGGAATCTGGTGGGCTTTTTCAAGCTGCTTATGGTCTAAATGATCAGTGATCCCCGCCTCAAACAGGGTCCTGCCCCTTTCTTCTGCAGAAACATGCAATACCGGCGAGAAATAGCGGATACCAAACCGGCCAAAAATTTCACGTGCAATAGCCTTCACCTCTTCGAGCTGAGAACCATCATCCAATTGTTCAACGTTGCCGCCATCGCAAAGATGGGCAATATTATTTTCTCTACAGTATTTTATTGCCGCAAGATGCATTGCTATTTTACACTGTAAACATTCATTTGCCATAAACAGTGTAACTTTTTTAGCATCATACGCTTCCCGTCCTGAACACTGGCCATGCGAGTCTTCCCAGAGCGGACCTATTTCCTGGCTAAGCACTAACTGATGAGTTTCCCATTTTTCCTCATGGGGGGTCATTTTTTGGTATATGTCTTCGTTGCTTACCTGATCATAGATAATTTCCTTATCTGGAAATACCTTCCGCAGGCGCTCAATGATTCCCTCCGGGTTTTGTAATTTTTTTAAACCATGCCTTGTAAAGGTCACGAGACGTATTTCATCGTAATGGGACATCTGTGACCAGGCGGCATAGGTGGAATCAGTACCCCCGGAGAACATAACTGCTACCTTTTTTTTGTCCGACATTTCTCCCTCGCTATTTTTTTAGAATATAAGTTATTAGGGGTGAAAAAACAATAAAATTTACAAAATCTCTTGACAGTAAAAGAGAATTGGATAATAAAAAAGAGCTTTTTTATACACTTTAAGAAGAGAGGAAGATAAAAATGGATAAAGAAATAACATGTCCCTGGTGTAAGACCGAGACGATTTCCAAGATGAGCCTTGTAAGCAAACCCAACGGCGCTGTTCGGGAAAGAAGGTGTACCAACTGTGGTAAGGTTCTGGCGGCTTATCTCGTGGAAGAAGGAGATTTTTTAAACTCTATACGCACATTTCAGAATTAAGTATTTGAAGGGAGATTAAGGAAATATGGTGGAAAAATCTGAGGAAACTGCAGCCCAGCTGTCTGAGGGCACCTTAACGGATGAATGGATAACCCAGTGGGAGGAAAGGATTGGGTTAGAGCTCCGTATCAGTAATATCTTTAATCAAAATGCCTCCTACGAGGCCCTGAGAAATTTTGTCAATGGAATAGGTGACGCCAATCCTCTCTACCGGGATGAGGAATACGCTAAAGAAACCAGGTACGGTGCATTGATAGCGCATCCCGGCTGGGTGGCAAGTGTCTTCCCTCATTGGGTATTGCAGGGACTCCCAGGAATTCACGCCGATCATTCGGCGTCAGACTGGGAGTTCTTGAGGCCTGTATATATGAACGACAAAATTACCCCTAAGTGCAAATTTGTCGGCCTTGATGTCAAGACAAGCCGTTTTGCGGGAAAGACGGTCTTCGAATATCAGAGATTTGAGTACTGGAATCAGAGAGGAGAACTGGTATCGCGGGGATACAATATGCTCGTCAGATACGAGAGGCACACGGCAAGACAGCAGACCTCTGACGGAAAGGGAAAGTATGATCACATCCAGGTGCCTCATCCCTGGACTCCTCCCGAACAGGCCAGGGTAGACGAGGATTGTCTGGCGGAAGAGATAAGAGGCGCCAATACCCGCTGGTGGGAGGACGTGAATGTGGGTGATGAACTACAGCCTGTGGTGAAGGGAATTTTCGGATTAACCGATATGATCGCCTATTGCGTGGGCGCTACCCCTGTACAACTGGCAGCGCATGGTCTTCAACTGCGCAACTATAAGAAACACCCGGCCTGGGCATTTCGTGACCCCGTGCTGGGATCATGGGAACCGGTGTACGGTGTGCACTACTTAGTCTCGGCCGCTAAAGGCGCAGGAGCCAGGTATGCCTATGATGCCGGGATACAAAGGCACTGCTGGATGACAAACCTTATCACCAACTGGATGAGTGACGAAGGCTGGCTGAAATCCTGCCGAGCACAATACCGTCAGTTCGTTTATCTTTCAGATGCCGTATGGTTCCGGGGCAAGGTTACCAAAAAATACGCCGATGAAAATGGAGAGTATTGTGTGGATATTGATGCCCATGGTATCAACCAGAGGGGAGACGACACAATTCTTGCAACCGCCGTCGTCATTCTTCCTTCCCGTGAACATGGGACATCGCCGGCAGACAAGAGACTGCCGACTAAGGAATATCGAGGAACAGGTAAGGGCGTATATTTTTAATTATTCGAGGAACAGAAGATGATCATTCGCTGCTGGGGGGCAAGGGGTTCCATCCCTGTTTCCGGCAAAGAATACTTGAAATATGGTGGAGATACCACTTGCATGGAAGTGAGGACAAAAGATGACGAAATTATCATCATTGATGCCGGCACGGGTATCAGAAAATTGGGAAACTCTCTCCTTGCCGAAGGCCGGCGCCATTATACCATGATCTTTACCCATGCCCATTGGGATCATCTTATGGGTTTTCCATTTTTTAAACCAATCTATGAAAAGGAAACACGTATTACCATGTACGGCTGTCCATTTGCACGGGCATCTATAAAACATATGATTTCACGCATTATGTCTCCACCTAATTTCCCTGTCAATTTCGAAGAGATAAAAGCCGAGATCATCTATCATGAATCGTATGAATATCTGTTTTCCTTAAAATCAGTAACGGTGACTCCCATCCCCTTAAGTCATCCTGACCATGGTCTGGGATATAAATTTATTGAAGATGGCAAGTCTTTTGTTTTTCTTACAGATAATGAATTGACGTTCAAACACCCGGGGGGGCTCAATTATCAGGATTATCTTGACTTTTCTGCCAATGCCGATCTGCTCATACACGATGCGGAGTACAGGGAGGAAGAATACAGGGAAACGAAAACTTGGGGACACTCTGTGTATAAAGATGCCTTGCGGTTAGCCCTCGATGCCAGGGTAAAGAAACTGGGCTTATTTCATCATGATCAGGACAGAACCGATCAATCCCTGGATGAGATTCTCGCAGATTGCCGGAAAATCATCAAGGAACGTAATGTTTCTTTAGAATGTTTTGCCGCTTACCCGGGGATGGAGATCACTTTGTAACAACTCACAGGAAATGTCAGGAGGGAAAAAAGATGAGGGTTTTAATCGTTTATTATTCCATGTATGGCCATGTCCATCGCATGGCTGAGGCAGTCGCGGAAGGGGTTCAAGATGTAAAAGGCGCGGAGTCCCTGCTGCGTCGTGTCCCGGAAACCCTTCCGGAAGAGGTTCTCCAGAAAATGGGGGCACTGGAGACTCAAAAGATATTTGCCCATGTCCCCATAGCCAATGTACAGGATTTGGCTGCAGCAGATGCTATTATCTTTGGTACACCGACACGTTTCGGAAACATGTGCGGACAGATGCGGCAGTTTCTCGATGCAACCGGCGGACTTTGGACCAAAGGAGCGCTTGTCGGCAAAGTGGGAAGCGTCTTTACAAGTTCCGGCACGCAGCATGGCGGACAGGAATCAACGATCCTCAGTTTTCACATCTCCCTTCTCCATCACGGGATGGTTGTAGTGGGTCTGCCTTATACCTTTGCCGGTCTGATGCAGACCGATGAGGTCAGCGGAGGGACACCCTATGGGGCCTCGACAATCGCCGGAAGCACAGGGGCGCGGATACCCAGCGAAATCGAACTGGGCGCCGCTCGATTTCAAGGGAGACATGTCGCTGCTATTGCCGCCAAGTTGGTCAACTGAATCAAAATATCACGGGTAAACGGCCCTCTTGTTTCTGTGTAATCTTCTCCCAATAACCGTTACAGGATAATCATGATAAGTCATAAGTCATAATATGCACGAAGGAAAGATAAACGGAAAAATGGATAGTGAATTGGTTGCGGTTACATCCATGAAAGGGAGCGAAGAGGGGATTATCCACGCCATCTCCGCGGGGAAAGCCCTGACAATGAGGCTGGCCGGCATGGGAATTGTGGTAAACACGAAAATTAAAGTTCTCCAGAACATTGGAGGCCTGGTCATTGTCCAGGTTACCGATACAAGGGTAGGCTTGGGAAGGGGAGAAGCCGCAAAAATCCTCGTGTACAGGAGCCAACCAAGCGAAATCAGCCAGGCAAGGGACGACAGAGGGATCCTCGTTGCCCTCGCCGGTCAGCCCAATGTGGGTAAGTCAACAGTGTTCAACATTCTCACCGGATTATCTCAACATGTGGGCAACTGGCCGGGAAAGACGGTAGAGAAGAAAGAAGGCACCCTTATTTCCGAGGGTGTGAAGATGCGGATTGTGGACCTTCCCGGCACATACAGTCTTACCGCTTTCTCGGAAGAGGAGAGGGTTGCAAGGGATTTCATCATCAGTGCCAATCCCGACGTTATTGTCCTGCTGGTAAACGCAGCGGCGCTCGAAAGAAGCCTCTACCTCCTCGCCGAGTTGCTGCTTTTAGGCCCTCCCGTTATCGTTGCCATCAATATGATAGATGTGGCGGAAGGCCAGGGAATTCAGATTGATATAAAGGCCATCCAGAAGTCTTTAGGGATACCGGTTGTCCCCATGGTGGCCACGAAAAACAGGGGCATAAAGGATGTCGTCTCTCAGATCATCGCCGTCAGCCACAAAGAAGTGCCGTACAAACCAAGGATTCCCGAAGTTGCCAGGGACCACCGGGAAGTTTTCCTCAAACTCATGGGACTGACAGAAAAATATATCCATCCCCCCTATACCGTTCAATGGGTGGCAACCAAACTCATGGAAGGAGACCCTGAAATTTCAGGAACGATGCAGGGGCTTGTACCAACCCCTATCTGGAACGAGATACAATCGCTTCTCATCAAACACGAGGATTCCCTACATGCCGTGGTCGGTGGGAGATACGACTGGATAGAGGAGATTACCAGGGCTGCCATTTCGAGGTTCAAATTAGGACAGGTTACTATCACCGACCGTATTGATCACGTCCTTACCCGTCCCCTTTTCGGTATCCCGATCCTTCTCGGGGTCATTGCCCTCGTCTTCTCCCTCACCTACAGGATAGGCGCCCCCTTACAGAAATCTCTCGAAATATTGCTCAGCGCCCTTACCGGCTGGATGGGACCGGCCCTTGCCACGGTCCCCCTCTGGACGAGGAAACTCATCACGGACGGTATGATCGGTGGCGTCGGATCCGTTTTGACTTTTCTCCCCATCCTTCTGATATTTTTTGCCGTCATGGCCATTCTGGAGGATGTCGGCTATATGGCAAGAGCGGCATTCGTAATGGACAGATTCATGCACCTCATAGGACTTCACGGAAAGAGTTTTATCCCCCTGTGCCTCGGTTTCGGATGCAATGTGCCCGCCGTCCTCGGGGCGAGGGTCGTGGAATCAAAAAAAGCCAGATTGCTGACCATATTCCTCTCTCCTTTCATCCCCTGCACAGCCCGGCTTGCCGTCCTTACTTTTGTTGCCGCAGCGATATTTGCAGACAGTGCAGCCCTTATTTCCTGGTCATTGCTGACTATGAACATCCTTGTCCTGGGCGCGACAGGTATGCTGGCACATACTTTCTTCCTGCGGGATGAACCGATGCCCTTCATCATGGAACTTCCCCTCTATCACAAACCTAATCCAAGGACGATCGGGACCGTTATCTGGATGAGGACTATTGCCTTTGTAAAAAGGGCAGGAACTGTAATCTTCACCGTTTCCATCTTGATATGGTTATTGTCCTGGCTGCCGTATGGAAATGTAGAAAACAGCGTACTTTCATGGATGGGACGCTTTCTGGAGCCTGTCGGTAAACCGCTGGGGCTTGATTGGAAGATGATAACCGCTTTACTTACAAGCACGGTGGCAAAAGAAAACGCCATTGCCACCCTTGGTGTTCTCTATGGTGTGGGCGAAGAGGGATTGATCCACGTCCTGCCCGGAGTGATGAGTCCCGCCTCGGCGCTTTCCTTCCTGGTTGTGCTGATGCTCATTATCCCCTGCGCAGCAACTATGACCGTCATGAGGCAGGAGATGGGAAACTGGAAATGGTTGACTGCCGCTTTTGGGCTGATGCTCGCCCTCTCTTTCCTGGGAGGGATTGTTGCCTATCATCTTGCCCTATGGATGAGGCTATGATCTCCCCTTATACCAATTCTAAATCAAAGCGCTATCTTTGTTAGCAGCGTCGTCGGCTTCCTCAACGTATGTATAATACGTCTCGTCGCCTCCTCCTTGCCGCCTCGATATCATCTTTGATTTAGAATTGGTATTACTAAAATTTGAATTGGAATGACAATCCTGCGCTAAAGTGTTCCATTTCATAGGCTATCAAGCTTACTCTGAATCCTTTGTAGCTGGAGCCTAAGATAAGGTGGTTGTCATAGCCGTCATGAATTATTGAAAAGTCAAAGTATTTGGCAAACAGTTTTGAAGCACCTCCAAAGCCTCTTATGGTTCCGCCTGACCTGGTTTCCTTTAAAATCCCGGCGTGAAATATTGTTTCTCCAATATATGGAAGGGGATAGCGTTTGATGCCTGCTACTGAGATATCAGTAAGATCGGGACTTCCTATATCGTGAACAGCAAGAATTGTGGTAGGATGCCACCAGGCATTGCCTGCCTGATTCACCTCATACCTGAGTGACCCAGTCCACCCATGTCGCTGGTAATATTGTGTCATAGCGAGTTCAATTTTTTCAGTGACCCCCAACATTAGAGAAGAAATGGTCTCAGGGGAATCTCCTCCTAAATAATATGAACTCATGGAGACATTGCGTGCCCCGATTACCCCACGTGTCTGGTTAGGATCAAATTGAGCAGCGCTTATTGAACTCGGGCCTCCACCTGAAACCGTTGCACAACCTCAAGCACCGGCAGCAAGGCATACCTCAGCCAAAGTGAACAAAAGGGTAACTGTTATCAAACCGATGTAAAGATATATAGGAACAAATGTTAAGGGGTTCCTTTTCAACATATTACATCCCTGGTAAGGCATCCAGCATCATATTGTCAGAAGAAGCGTTAATCTGAAAGCCAACAAGATTTTTGTCCGATGAGTAACCAATATAAGTGGCGGCGCTTATGTCTTGAGAAAATAGATAAGGAGCCATACCCACTACTTTTTCATAAGAACTTATATTTAGCGTCTGGGTGGCGATTACGCTGCCGGTGTCATTGTAAGCAGTCATGGTTACATCAGCAGGCGCGTTCTCGATGTTGACAAAGGCAATACCTGTCCAGCCGCTTTTCTCGATTTTGGCAAAAACACCCTCCTTCGCACCGGCTCCGCTCTTCTCTGCATAGGCCGCAAGCTGGTCGCCGTCGACGGTGCTGAAAAGCTCAAAACCGGTGAGGGGCCGCGTGGAGTCTATCTTGAACCACGCCGTCTGAGCGGGAAGACCAAGGTTGCTAACCAGGCCAATATATTTCCCCTTCCCCGCGAGGGGAAGGGTTGATACTAAAAGAGGGGTCCCCTGGGCGCTATAGGGCGTGATGGTTATCGTACAAGCCGAATCCGATGGGTTATAGGCCACAATGCCGGTCCACCACAACGCATCACTGGCCACATGGGGGTAGTATATGGTCGAGGCGGTGTTGTCAGTAAGGAGGAGCCCATCCAACTGGTTGTCGCTGCCGGCGCTGCCAAAAATCTCCAGACCAATAATGCCGCTCGCATTGGTGATCACCGCTGATTTAATGTCCGGCTGTGGTTGGTCATTGAACAGGCTGTCGATGGTGAAGGCCTTGTGCTCGTTGGCATTAAGCGTGTAGGCGACACTCCGTCCATCGTTAAAGGTAATGGTCAGTTCTTTCGCTGCTGAGGTTGTGTTCACCAGGCTTATCCCGGTCCACCAGTAAGCGATCGAGTCTATGTGTGAGATATAGATGTCCGAAGCGTTTACCACTTTTACCGCAGGGATTGCCGCTCTATAAACTCCTTCTTGGTAAAACTTTGTATATCCGGCAAGACTTTCTGAATCTGACTCAAAGATAATATAGCCAATATCACCAGGATTCATAAATTCATTGCCAATAGTAATTTCTCGTCTTCCTTTAGGTGGCAGGGTAACAGCGATATTAGAGGACACAGATTCTCCGTTATCATTATATGCCTTGAATATCCCGTTTAGTTCTTGTTCGCTCTTATTGATGACACCAATTTCTGTCTCCCAAGTGTTTCCACCACTGTCAACGTGAGGAAAGTATAGGGCCCGGGTACCATTCTCGCTGGGTGGGACATACCGAACGTAACGGTTTGTATATCGACCTGGAGTGTCCATCCGGCTGTACTGAAGACCTGTAGTACCATTGAGATTTTCAATGCCTGCGGTTGTGTTTCCTGAGCCGCGAGAAGTAACATCCAGATAGTTCACCAGGATGTGATTGCTGCCCTCGTAAAGGATTATCTGGAAATAATTTTTAATTGAGCCTATGGCTGAAAAAGGGATATTTGAAAACTCCACAATAAACATCCTATTTGGAGAGACCCCACGGGTCTCATAATGAACCGTACAAGTTCATCCAGATGGATCAAGATTGTCCCAGAATGCTGCAATAATATTATCAGCATCTCCCCCCGGTGTGGGAAGGGAATCTCCGCTGCAACAGCCATTACCAGAGCCACTGTTAAAAGAGATAAACCCATTACTGGAAACATACACCTGGGTATAGTTATGACCATAAAACTTGAAGGTGAACCCAATGGGAATGGGTCCGGCAACTTGATCATCATTAAGGCCAAGTAGTGAACCACTTTCCGATATATCTATCCAAGAAAATGGGGGAACATCACCTTCACTGCTATCATAAAATTCATACCCGAAGCCATCCGGGCCTCCCGTTAAGGCCATAGAGGCAGAGGATATCAACAATAGTGAAACAGCAGTCCCAACAATTATAAGAAATATTTTTTTAACCATCACTAATTCTCCTTAAAGTTTTTAATGGAGTGGTTCTATGTGACTGGTCAGATAGAACCACTCCTGATCAAATTTAATCAAGAGCCTCCTTCCCATAAGCGCTGACTTAAACGTGACTACTCACTGATGTATCCTCAAAAAATATATTGGAGGACTCTATGAGAGACCGCAGAAATGCAAAAACAATGCCAAACAGCCTAATAGTTTATCACAAATTAAATGAGACCTTTGCACAACCCCCACAAAGCTACTTCTATTTCGTTATGTTTTAATGATGAAAGCGGCGGTAGTTAGGAGATTCAGATCCAAATCGGCCACTCCTTTGAGGAGTAAAGTGATGATCGGGATATTCAGCGATAATAGTGGAAATCAATACCATACTTTGCAGCTCTATAGGTGAATTTTCGTTCTGTAATGCCAATGAGCCGTGCTGCCTTTGCCATGTTGCCCCGGGTGCTTTTCAATGCCTCAACAATTCTCTCCCGCTCGAGGCTCTCCACGGTTTCCTCTAGTGATCCGCCGGGTGCGTTGTCAGGTTTATTTACGGTTTGCACAGAAGGTGGTAAGTGATAGTTCTGAATGATTTTTTCCTCGCAGAGAAGCACGGCCCGCTCCATGCAGTTTTCAAGTTCCCGCACATTACCCGGCCAGTGGTAGTTCATCAGCGCATCAATCGTCGTTTTGGAAAAGCCCTTGATATCTTTCTGATTCTCAGCGGCATATTTTTCAAGGAAGTAATCGGCCAGGAGGATGATATCTGTTTTGCGTTCCCTCAAAGGGGGAATATAGATAGGAAAGACATTCAACCGCCAGTAGAGATCCTCCCGGAACTCTTCCTTTTCCAAAGCTTCCTCCAGGTTTTTATTGGTGGCCGCAATGATCCTCACGTCGGTCTTTATGGTATCCGTGCCACCAACACGTTCAAATTCCCTTTCCTGGATTACCCGAAGGAGCTTTACCTGAACATCCATACCGATGGCGCCGATTTCGTCCAGGAAGATGGTGCCTCTATGGGCCAGTTCGAATTTCCCCACCTTCTGTCGAATGGCCCCGGTGAAAGCGCCTCTTTCATGACCGAACAGTTCACTCTCAGTGAGATTTACCGGCAAAGCGGCACAGTTCACCTTCACAAGGGGATTTTTTGCTCTCGCACTGGCGTAATGGATGGCGCCGGCTACCAGTTCCTTACCGGTGCCGCTTTCCCCCCGCACCAGCACGGTGACGTTGCTCCTCGATACCTGGGAGATCATCTGGAAGACCTCCTTCATCCTGCTGCTGTTTCCCACAATATTGATAATACGGTATCTATTGGCAAGCTCATCCCGAAGCCTCTGGTTCTCCTGTCTTAACTGGTCCCTTTCCCAGTAAACGGTTTCCAGATTGATAACATGCTGAGCAATCATGGTGGCAATGACGGAAAGGAGCTTTTCTCCATCTGGCAGAGAGAACGATTCATCATACGGACGATCTACGCTCAAGGCCCCGACAACCTGGGCGCCCTTTTTGATGGGAACACAGATAAAGGAAATTTCCCGATCCACCTCTTTCCTTCTTGTCGCCGTGCGGTTCAGAAAAAGTGGCTCCTCGCTGATTTTCGGGATCACAAGGGGATTGCCGGTGGCGATGACGCGGCCGGTTATCCCCTCACCAACCCTGTATTTTCCCCTCTCAATGGCCCCTTTTGTGAGGCCGTGGGCTACCTCGATACTGATCTCATCCCGGAGGGGATTCAGAATCGTTATAGTACCACGAATCATACCCAGCGAAACGGCAAGGATGTCCACTACCTTATAGAGTGATTTCTTAAGGTCGAGGCTCTCATGGAGCGCCATGCTTATCTCGTAAAGAAGCTTTAGTTCCTCAATGTTTTTCATCAAAGCTCCTCTTTACTCCCACTCCTCAAGACCGCTAACCAAAACCGTCTGCTTGGCCGGTTGGACGGTGCGATAGACCTCGGCCGGGGTGCATCTCCGGCCGTCAACGGTCAACAGATGGTTCTCGATGAAAATACCAAACAACTTTTCGTTTTCTTTCAGGTAAGGCAGGATAAGCTGCCAGTCCTGATCGGAGAAAGGAACGATTTCCCCGCCGTTGAGCTGTTCGGTCACGATCTTTTTATAAGGATCACGGATAAAGATGGCCCCGCCCGAAGCCAGGGAAAAGAGATTGGAACCGGGATAGGGGGTCTCCTGGGGAAGGATATTGCCTTGAGAATCGATGGTCAGACCGTTGACGATCACAAAACCCCCGCCGTTGTGGGGATCACCAGCCATGAAAGATTCGGCCAGGAAATCCAGGGCCGTCCCGTTGATGACCACTTTCGGCCGGCCCACGGCATTGATCAGCGGCCTTCCGGCGGCATTGCCCAATACATAGACCTCTCCACCCTTGGCCCCATAAAGAAAAGTCTGGCCGACGTCTCCATGGACGACTAATTTGCCCCTTTTAAGGATCTGGCCCAGTTGATCCTGGGCGTTTCCATGGACATGAACTTCCAGACCATCCATCCCTGAACCCAGATAGTCTCCGGAGCTCCCATAGACGTCAATGCGCACCCCCTGGGTCTCCGGGCCTAAACCGCAGCCGAGAAATCTTTGGCCCCGGTAACCATAGCCGATAAACCGTTTCCAGCCCAGTTCGTAGGCCTTGACCACTAAACGGGCATCGCACTCTTCCCCTTCCGGTGGAAACTGCCCACCGTTAATGACCAGAATTTTTTCCCCGCCGGCAGGAACCCGAAGGGTATGGCGATGGGCATAATCAATCTGGAAAAACGATTTACCGGCAGCCTCATTCAAGAGGGGAATGGCCTTAAAAATATTCTCCAGGGCATGGTTGACCATTTGCAACAGGGAGCTGCGGCGTTTTGTCCCCGTAGGGTAACGACGGTCCAGGAGCAGGGTCAATAATTTGATAACCCCTTCCTTTAATTTTTCTTCCTGGGTCATGAGTTCCAGGTGCTTTAAGAGACTGCCGAATTGGGCATAATCCCCCTCTGAAATGAAATTTTGCAGAGAAGAAAATAAAGAGGCAATCTCTCCTTTTTTCAACCCCTCTTTGATCTTTTTTTCAACCCCGCCGGTTAAAGAGGAGGTTTTAAGTTCAATACGAAAATTATAAGGGGTCCGGTCGGCCGGGATGTCGACGGGCCTGCCGAATTTATCCTGACAGACCAGTTTCCACTGACCGGGCCCGGATTCCTTTACCGTAAAAATGAACGATCCGCCATCGGTATAGCTTCCGCCCCGGGCATTCCAATACCGGTCGGCCACGGTCCCGAAACGGGGATCTTCCTTAGCCAGACTTTGCAGCGTGGCGTCAATGGCCTGTTTTTCGGAGCAGATCAAGCCGATCTCCACCTCCCCTTTTTGCAGGGCAAAGACCTGGGGCCGCAGCATGGCCGTATCGGTGATGCCGATCAATTGATAAGCCCTCTGGCCGGTGAGGTTGCGGGCAATGATGAAAAACCAGGGTCCGTCAGGGGATCCATGGATCTGGGTGGCCTGGATCTGGCGATAGATCCTTTGTTTTTCCAGGGGCAAATTGTCAAAATCCATTTCTGTTGTCGGGGCCAGGGATTCGATGATGTATTCCAGGGGATAGCCATAGACCCTGTTTAAGAGATCAAAGACCTGGACGGAGACTTCCGTATCGGTCAAAAACAGGGGGACCACGTTGCGCTGATAGAGGTATTCGCTGACCGAATAGTAATTTGCAAAATCGCCGTTATGGACCAGGGCCTCATCCAGACCGATAAAGGGGTGGGCCCCGCCGGGATGCCAGACCCTTCCCTTGGTAGGATAGCGCTGGTGGGCAATCCAGACATGGGCCTTAAAATCTTCCAATAAATAATACTGGGTAACCTGTTCGGCATAACCAACGACCTTCAGAATGATCATGTTTCGGCCGTGGGAAAGGACAAAGGCCTTTTTTTCTCCCAGGGAGCTGTAATAACTCTGGTTTAGTTGAAAGGTGTTTTGATAGACAAATTCTTCGGCGGCCTTTTCAGGAGACAATTCCAAAAGGTGCCTTTCTTTCTGAAAGGCCTCCAGGACTTCGGGTTTAACCCGGACAAAATACCGTTTGACCTGGGGGGGTTCTATTTCCAGTCCGGGGACCTCCCTGAAATCCTTTACCGTGGGCACAAAGGCCTCATGGTCAACCTGAAAATGAGGACGGATATACAGGGATTCCAATTCTTTCAAGACCGTCGGGTCCAGCAAGGCAATTTGCAGCAAAAAATCCGATTCTAAAGTAGCCTGATCGACGCCCAGCTTGGCAGCCTCCAGGCCGACAGCGGCGATGCCCCCACCCTTTCCGTTTCCGCGGTTGTGCATCTGGACCGAGGGCTCGAAGATATGCCGTCCGCTTACCGGGATATTACAGGCAAGGCCGGTGACCCCGCAGCCTCCTTCCTCGGCATCAGGGTGCCTGGAAAGGTGCAGGGAACGATCGGCCTTTTCCAATAAATGGGCACGGGAATTAACAATGGCTTGGGAAAATTGTCTTTGATTCATGAGATGGTAGTGTCACCTAATCATTGTTAGCTTTCAGTGGGTGCGCCAGGATTTCACCAATAGACCAAACATGGTCAATCACATTTGCAGCCATCCCCGGGGTTCTTTTTACTCTTTTTCCATTTAGG
>Ga0210056_1002059_pt1 | contig 17182 bp, 10 predicted proteins | sample CryGeyCG2014_080_2_FD_183965 | JGI IMG/M metagenome (GOLD analysis project Ga0210056, IMG submission 183965) | Groundwater microbial communities from aquifer - Crystal Geyser CG07_land_8/20/14_0.80 (SPAdes) (version 2) | ecosystem: Environmental > Aquatic > Deep subsurface > Groundwater | place... | reverse complement strand
TAATGCAAATAAACAATACGGCTATTCTGTCAACTACATCAACGGTGATGGTACCCAAACTACAACTGTTAGTACCTATGTCTATACACGTGCGCAGGTACCTACTCAAACAACCCCGAATAACATTGGCACAAGTTCGGTCACTGTTCACTGGTCAGCGACTCCTAATCCTTCAGAAACAAAATATCTTGTGCAATGTTCTACTTCGGACGGATTTGAAAACATACTTGACTCAAGTGGCTGGGGTACCTGGGGGACGGAATATAGTTTTACTTCGCTTTCAGCAAACACAACCATGTACTTTCGCATTATGGCAAAGAACGGAGATGAGATTGAGACCAATTGGTCAAACAAAATAGGCACCTGCACTCATGCAAATCATCCGGTAGACCCTGGTTATGCCAGCCGGACAACAAACCAGATAACATGGTCCTGGGAGTCCGGCGGGGCTCAAGAATCATTTTATGCCTGGTTTGGGAGTACCAACACCGGCTGGACTACAGATACGTCCTGGCTGCTACAGAACTTGAACGAGAACACATCGTATTATCTTTCGGTCAAAGCAAGAAATTATGCTGGTGTCGAGACGGTTAGTGTTTCAACAGTGGTATGGACTACCGTTTCCACACCGGCAGCACCGAGCTGGGTGAACGTTAACATTTCAAGTATCACTACTGAGGCCTCAAGTATCCCGAATATCGGCGCCGGCCTTTCCGCAATATACTTTGATTGTGTTCAAGGGGAAGGCGGGAATGATAGTGACTGGGTAACTATAACTACGTATACTGATACGGGTCTCGGTGAAAACACACTGTATGAAATCCGGGTAAAAGCAAGAAACGGAGATGGTGAAGAAACCAGTTACTCGTCCATCACAAGTACATATACTCTACTTTCAGCGCCATCAGATAGTGATATTTCTATCGCAGTAAGTTCTTCATCTTATCTAACCATCAGCGTAACTCCACCACCGAACCAGAATTCAGGACTTACAGGCTGCAAATTCGTTGAAGTCTCAGGAAATCCTGGTGGTTCAGGTAGTGATGTGCTGGTTGGTTCATACTCTTATGTAGATTCAGGACTTATAGAGAATTCTTCTTATACCTATCAGGCACGCTATAGGAATGGAAGTGGTATATGGACTGCACTTAATCCCGGAACAACGACAAGATACACCTGGTGTAGCCCGCCTACTGGATTTGTTGTTGAGCCAAAAGAAATTGGCGGAGAGCCACCAGCACTGAAGTTGACTGTCAGTACTTTCACCAATGACACTGTCGGGCTCTCCAGGTACTATTTCGATTGCGTGGGTGGTGGCGGTGATGATTCCGGATGGCAGGCCAGTTCTATATACTGGGACTTTGGTCTTCAGCCAAATACCCTATACAGTTACAAAGTTTACTACCGCAACGCAGAAGGTATAAATTCAGGTGCTTACCAATTGGTAAACAAATACACTTATGCAAACAAACCAGGAAAACCAACTGTCAAAGACCCGACCTCTACTTCACTCACTGTAGTGATAGACCAGAACGGGAATCCAGGGAACACCACTTACGCAATTTATAATGTTGAAAGCGCAAAGTATGTCCAGGGAACAGGACTGCTTGGCGACACCACTGACTGGCGAACATACGCTGAGTGGGGCGGGGCAAATGGTATTGTGAACACAGGGCTAACTCCAAGTACTACCTATACTTACCAGGTGAAAGCGCGGAATGGTGACCTGGTAGAAACACTACTAAGTGATATTTCAGATTCGGCGTGCACCAACCCGGAAGATACACCACCTGCGGCAATAACCAATCTTGCTGCTCAGTCAGGGTCAGGCAACGGCGAAGTACTCCTTTCCTGGACTGCACCTGGTGACGATGGCTGGTCAGGCCAGGCGTCACTTTATATAGTTAAGTACGCAAGTTATGCCTTAACAGAAGCTAACTGGCTTGCATCAGGTACGACTCTTTTCAAAGAATATACTGTTAGCAAGACTGGCGGTCAGTCAGATTCACTGACAGTCACCGGTCTTACGCTTGGAGCGACCTACTGGTTTGCAATAAAAACGCAGGATGAGATACCTAACACCTCAGACATATCCAATTCCACCTTTGCAGTTGCGATGCTTATTATTGACAATGACCCACCAACCCTTGTCTCAAGACAGCCAGCCGCTAACTCTTTTGGCGTTAGAGTGAACCCCACGATTAAACTTGTATTCAGCGAGCAAATGGATTCAGACTCAGTGAAACAATCTTTCAGTATCACCGCAGTGAGAAATAACCTCGGTCATGAAATCAACACGCCTGTTAACGGTGAACTTTCCGTGTCGCAGGACAATACCGAGTACACTTTGACTCCACATCTTGAACACAACCGGCAGTATCGCGTTAGCATAAGTACCGTGGCAAAAGACGACCCTCCTGGTTGCAACCCTCTTACTGTGTCACAAGTATGGGAGTTTGTCACAATATTTGACCCTGACGAAAGCAATGTAACGCTGGTTCAGGATAAAGAGACAGGAAAAGAACTATGCGAAGTATACCTTGCCCATGGAGCACTAAAGGAGCCGGGTTATGTACGAATCAGCACTTCACCTGTTAATGACCCACTTGAAGTTGACTCTGATTCGCTGTCACTTGCAATCGCAAGAAGAACAAAGTTCACAGACCCATGTCATTTCGTATTGCCAGCTTCAGTTCGCGAAGCAAATGCATACAAATCAGGCGGGACAAGAATTACTGATCGCTTTGGCGCATCCGTAAGTATCACTATTCCTTATGAAGACGAGGACGACAATGGTATCATAGATAATGTGAGCCCTGCTGTCCGGGAAACAGCTCTTGCGATATATTACTTTAACGAGGAGTATGGCAACTGGGTGTTAGTCCCTGGCTCGGTTGTTGATACCAGCGCAAACACAGTTTCCGCAGCAATTCCACACTTTTCTGTCTATGCAATAATGGGTGCAAGTGAGTATGACTTGAGCAATGCATACGCTTATCCTGTACCATTTGACCCTAATACAAACCCTGAGCATCGCGAAATAACATTTACTAATCTTTCAACGCAATGCAGGATACGCATATATACGCTCGCAGGTGAGCTTGTAGCTGACATAGAGCATGACGAGACAGCAGGAAGTGAAGTTGGTGTTGAGCCATGGGATGTAGCAAATTCTGGCAATCAGCCGGTTGCAAGCGATGTGTACCTTTACTATATAAGAAATGAGAAAAAACACAAGAGTGGTAAATTGGTGATAATCAGATGAGACAGCAAAGACCAACTGTCATTGCGAGAGGATTGAAGCTTGCGGTCACCGCGTTTCTCGCAATGACAGTTTTTGCTGCGTTAATAGTTTTTGTCGGCCTTAACTTAGTCTATGCTTCGGCGCCTGGCGCATCAACTGCAAACTTCCTGAAAATTGGGGTCGGTGCACGTGCTGATGCTCTGGCAGGCGCCTATTCACCAATATCTGATGACGTTAGCGGGATATACTGGAATCCAGCTGCGCTCTCTCTTGTGCATAGACCACAGTTTGGTTTCAGTTATGACCGTCTGGTAGAAGACATTAGTTACCAATTTGGTGGCTATGTATTACCAATTGCCGTGAGTCATTCCACAGGAATATTTACAACAACACCTATCAGGTATGGAACACTCGGTGTCGGAGTATATTATCTACCAGTAAATAATATAGATGCTTATGATATAGATAGCATACCAATAGGAACAGTTGATACTTACGACCTCGCTGCTTCTCTGAGTTATGCTTTGACATTGCCTGCGTACGAAAATCTCTCAGTTGGTATCACCTGTAAGCTAATACAGAAATCCCTTGCAGATAAAAAGGCATCCGGGTTCGCAATTGACCTTGGCACACTCTTCATACCGGACAGACAGTTCTTAGGAGGGGATTGGCAGGCTGCGGCATGCGTTGCAAACCTCGGTACCGGTCTTGAGTTTGTAAGTGAACGAAATTCATTCCCTCTGCTCTGGCGGCTTGGAGTGGCATACCGCCGTGAACTTCTATCCAATGACCTGTGCGCGTCAATCCAGATAACAGGAGCAAGTGACAATTCTCCTTATATATCCGTTGGTGTTGAGTACCTTGTGTGGCATATGTTTTCACTTCGTGTTGGTTATAACTCCAGTGCAAATCTCGACAAAGGTTTTCGTGCCGGTGCCGGTATTTCAACTGACCTTTTATCACTTGATTATGCCTACGTGCCGTTTGGTGTGTTTGGTAATACACATCGTTTCTCCCTTACTTTCAAATTCGGCCGCAAACCTGTTGGTATTGCAAAAGTCCGTGAAATGATTGAAGAACACTATGCTCTTGGCAGGCGCTATGTTCAGCAAGACCGTCTTATTACTGCGTATCGTGAGTTTGAAGAAGTGCTTAAACTTGACCCGTTTCACGATGGTGCAAAAACGGCACTTGCGAGCATAGAGCATGCATTTTCCGAAGCAAAGACAGCAGTTCAAGCAGAACGCAGGCAAAAAGAAGTTGACGAACACATCACGCTCGGTAAGAAGTATTTTGACCAGGGTGACCTGATAAAATCAAAACAGGAATTTGAGACAATACTGAAACTTGAAGCTGGTAACCAGATTGCTCTTAGCTATCTCAAAAAGATAGAAGGACTTTATCAGGAAGCCCTCAATCAACAAGTCGAGACATTGTTCAAGCAGGGAGCCGCCTACTTTGAGAAAGGAAAACTGAGTGAAGCAATTGTGCAATGGGAGAAAGTTCTTGAACTTAGGCCCGAACACGAACAGGCGAAAGAATACATAAAAAGAGCACAGAAACAGAAGGAAGAAAAAGAAGAGGCAACTCGCGAGAAACTACGCCAGGAGCGTCTTGAGAAGCTTTACAAACAAGGTGTTGGTTCTTTCGATGACGGGAAGTGGAACGAAGCGATTCGTTATTTTGAGGAACTTCTGTCGGTTTCAAAACCGTATCGTGACGCGGAAGAATATCTCAAGAAAGCGCGAGCAAAAAAACAGGAGCAGATTGAAAAGAACAAAGTAGAAGCAGAAGAATATTACATGAACGGGTTGAAAGAGTATTCTTCTGGCAATATCAAAGCGGCAATTTCTCTCTGGGAGAAAGCACTCCAACTCAATCCAGAGCATACAAAAGCAAAGAGGGGTCTGGAGCGCGCCCGCAAGGAACTTAAGTAGTGGCGAGTTTGTGCCCGGTTCACTAGAGACAGGTACAGGATATATTGACAGTAGTTTGTTTGTGGTGATATAATTCCAGGCAGGAGGAAAATTCGGTGAGTTTAAGAATAAAGTTCAGTATTTTTGCTGTCTTGCTGGTTGCAGTGGTAATCGTCGCTATTGCCTGGTTTTCGTTTACCAGCGAGCGGCGAATGTTGATAGAACAAATAGTATCCGGTGAAGACGCAATAGTCCAGAGTTTAGCAAAGGTTTGTGAAGAATCACTCATTACAGAAGACGACCTACTTGCTGTTAACTATATCAAAGACTTGATACGCCGCGAATCACCATCTGTTGTGCATGCGATGTTTGTTAGCACTGATGGAAGAATAGCTGCTTACAGTGACCCTGAAAAGCTTGGAACGAATATACCTGGTGAACTTGCACGGCTTATCGATAAGCAAGTGCTGGCTGAAAAAGCAGGTGTAACTATGCGTCATTCTTTTGACATTCAGTCATCCAGAACCCTGTTTGGCCACAACCAGCCAACACTCCTTGTGTGGCGACCAGTTGTAATTCATGGAGAACAGCGTGGCACATCACATGTTGGATTTGACCAGGAAGTTCGGGAGTCCGCCATCAGAACAACTCTGGCTCAGGCAAGGGTTCGCGTTTTCCAGGTAGCTGGCTTCGGCCTTATTTTTGGTATAATTGGTTCAATCGTTCTTGCGCATACAATGACAAGACCTATCAAAGCACTGGAAAGAGGTGCGGTTCTCATTGGGCAGGGTAAACTTGATACGCAAATCGCAATTACGAGTCACGATGAGCTTGGCAAGCTTGCCAGGCAGTTCAATGATATGGCTGTCAAGCTCAAAGAACTTGACCAGATGAAAGATGATTTTGTGTCAAGCGTTACGCACGAATTACGTTCTCCACTTACTGCAATAAAGGGGTACGTAAATTTTATGCTTGAAGGGCGTTCTGGAAATCTTACCGAGAAACAGCAGGAGTTCCTTACTATTGTAAAGAGTAACACGGCGCGGCTCGGCCGTTTCATAGATGATATCCTTGACCTGGCGAAATTTGAAGCAGGCAGGATGGATTTACATAAAGAACCGACCAGTATAAAGTCGGCAGCAGAAGAAATTGTGCAATTACTCCGGCCTCTCGCAGATGAAAAGAAGATTAATCTTAGCATTGAGGCGCCAGAAACATTGCCAGACATACTTGCTGACCCGGATAAGATAAGGCAAATAATCACAAATCTTGTTGGTAATGCTCTTAAGTTTACCCCGGATAACGGATGCATTACCGTGCGCGTGCAGGAGCAACCCAAAGAATTACTTGTATCCATTTCGGATACAGGGATAGGTATCCCCGAGGAGGCAAAGGATAAGATATTCAGTAAGTTTGAGCAGGTCAAAGGGGTAAGACAACGGACTAAAGGCCCAAAGGGCACCGGGTTGGGGCTTGCTATTGCGAAGGGAATTGTTGAGGGGCACGGTGGTAAGATATGGGTAGAGAGTAAACTCGATAAAGGTTCCACTTTCTTCTTCACGCTTCCGAAAGGTGGTGCTGTCACGGTACCAAAACCCTCCTCATCCGGGTTCTCAGACACATCGCAACCACAGTCGACTCCACCTTCCTCACCGACGAGCGATACAGGAGAGCAGAATGGCTAAGAAAATACTGGTGATAGATGATGAAGTTGCAATTGCTCAGCTAATCCAGTTGTACCTTGAAGACCGTGGATACGAAGTACAAATGGTTCTGAGCGGAACAGAAGCGCTGCCAAAAATACAGGAGTTCAAGCCGGATATCATAACACTTGACATTATGATGCCTGAACTTAACGGATTCCAGCTGCTTGAACTTTTAAAGTCAAAACCAGAAACTGCAGGCATTCCTGTAATTCTTGTTTCTGTTGTTGAAGGTCCACAGAAAGAAAGAGGTTTTCGCCTCGGTGCTGTGGATTTTGTTCCAAAGCCAATTGAGCCAGACGAGATGTTCAATGCTATTTCAAAAGTTGAAGACCAGATATCAGGCCTCCCTGAAGCAAGAAAAAAGACTGTCCTTGTAGTTGACGACGAACCAGATACAGGGCGACTACTTAAGGAATATTTGCAACAGCGTGAGATGCAAGTGGCGGTAGTAGATAACGGACCTGATGCGGTTGCTTTTGCACGAAGAGAAAGACCTGGCTTGATTGTTCTGGACCTGGTAATGCCCGAGATGGACGGATTTGCAGTACTGAAGGTTCTCAAGAGAGACCCTGTTACGGAAAGTATCCCAATTATTGTTCTCACCGCACATGATATGAAGGGTTACCGTGAAAAATGTCTTATGCTCGGCGCATCACAATACCTGACGAAACCATTTTCTGGCGAAGTCCTTGCAGGAGAAATAGAGAAGGAAATCAAGAAAATAGAAGAGAAGTAAGAAATATGGAAAAGCAGAGAATACTTGTTGTTGACGACGAAGTTGATCTTGCACGGCTCGTAGTTGAAATCCTTGAGGATGAAGGATACCGGGCAGAAGCAGTCTATACAGGCGAGGACGGACTTGCGAAGGCCCGTCAAACCATACCCAACCTGATAATTCTGGATTGGAAACTCCCTGATATGGAGGGTATAGACGTATGCCGTGTACTCAAGCAGGAAGAAGCGACTGAATCTATTCCCGTAGTAATGCTTACCAGTCAGTCATCTGAAAAAGATAAAATAAAAGGTTTGGAGACAGGTGCAGACGACTATATGACCAAGCCATTTGGTTCCGGCGAGTTGGTCGCTCGTGTAAAAGCAATTCTCAGGCGCACTAAACAGAGAGAAAAGACAACTGACGACCGCCTCGGACTACTTCAGAAATACATGCCAAAAGAACTTGCAGATAGAATTGTTTCCGGCTCAAGAGCAATTGAAGGAGAACGGCGTAATGTCACGGTTCTTCTTGCAGACCTCAGTGGTTTTACAGCACTTTCTGAAAAGCTTGACCCTGAGCAGGTAAGGTCAATTATAAATGATTGCTTTGGCATTCTTGCGCGTAGTATCTACAAGTATGAGGGAATTATAGATAAGTTCATTGGAGATGCTATTATGGCACTTTTTGGTGTACCACTTACACACGAGGATGACCCTCAGCGTGCACTAAAAGCTGCACTCGAACTGATGGAACTACTTGAGAAATTCAATACTGAGCGGCATCCGCCTTCCCCTTTAAAGATGAGGATTGGTGTAAATACCGGTATGGTTGTTGCGGGAGCGGTTGGTTCTGATTTGAAAATGGAATATACGGTTATGGGAGATACAGTAAATCTTACTGCGCGCTTACAGAGTGCAGCAGAACCGGGGCAGATACTTGCTGCTCAAAATACTTATCGCCGTGCTGTTCATGATTTTGTTTTTCAGCAGCTGAAGCCGATTTCTGTAAAGGGTAAGGAAGAACCAGTTAATCTGTATCTGGTTGTGAGCGAGAAACCACATGGTGAAATTCCGGAGGAATTTGGTAAACTGAAAATGCCACAGATGGTAGGTCGTGATAGGGAACTTGAACTTTTGAAAAACAATCTGGAACTCACAAAGCAGGGGCATGGGCTTGTGGTTTCTGTCTCTGGTGGTTCGGGACTTGGTAAATCACGGCTGATTTATGAATTTCAGAGATTTATCCCTGCTGACTCTGCACTGTTTCTTAAAGCGCGCTGTCAGTCGCTCGCTTTGACAAAGCCATATGCAGTTTTTCAGGAGATTATATCCGGTCTTTCCAAGTTTTTAAACCAGACGCCTCCGGATCTGGCCGGGATTGAGAAAATACATGTTTATGATACTTTGAAACAGTACATAGACAAGGCAACACAGACAAAACCACTTGTGATGATGATTGAAGACCTGGAATTTATTGACGACCAATCAAGAGAACTTCTGAATTATATTGTTGACCTGTTGCCAGAAAGACGAGTATTGTTGGTTTGTACTTATAAGCAGGAATTTAGTCATAGTTGGGCAGAAAAAACACACTACCGCGATATATCTTTGCAGGAATTATCAGAGGAGGAGCTTTCACGGATGTTAAATTCGATGCTCCTGGAAGATAAACTATCTCCTGAATTGAAGACGCTTGTTATATCACATGCTGAAGGCAATCCTTTGTTCCTTGAGGAAATTGTTAAGTCGCTTGTTGACTCCGGGACAATACAAAAGAAAAATGAAAGTTGGTTCCAGTCAAAAGACATCTCGGAGATACCAGTGCCAGAAACGATAAGCGCTGTACTGCTTTCCCGGCTAGACCGTCTTGGCGAAAAGGCAAAACGGATTCTTCAGCTTGCGTCTGTCATAGGTCGCACTTTTAAGTATAACATGCTCAAGGAACTATACCCTGACGAAGTTGCTTTGAAGGAGCAACTCTCGCGGCTTCAGCAGCTGGAAGTCGTATTTGAGAAGAGTGTCTATCCAGAAAAAGAATACATATTCAAGCATGAGCTTACCAGAGAAGTGATGTATGACAGTTTGCTCATAACCCAGCGCGAAGAACTATCCAGGAAGATAAAAGGCATGATGTCTTAACCGGAGATGTCCTGCTGGCATAACCTTATGGCGTAGACAATCTGAGATTGGGTTTTTCCTTTGACGGTTATTTCCTTTCCAGGACCACACACACTGTCTTCCGGGATTTTGCAGTTCTCATAAACGTCCCGTGTAATCCAGACCTCTGCGAACGGTTGACAAACCCTTTATCACGTGTTGTTGAATAGTTTTGGAAGTTTTTGTTTAAGACTATCTATTACGAAGGTGAATTGCGGTAACTCAGGAACTAATGGTCCTAACCACTGCTCCCATGTTTTAGCAACATAGTTCAACAAGGTTTTATTAAAGAATACTTCTGGACTGTTAAACTCTACTTTCCGAACCTTGCATTTTTCTAAAAAGAGATTTGGCAATATTTGTGTTCTTAACTGACCTGAATAATGGTTTAGTATTTTCCAAATGTCATAATAATCTCTTGCCGGTGAACGGCTCCATCCGCGGTCTTTTAGTTTTTGGAACTGTTGTAATATGGTACGCATTTTTTCGGCTACGATTTCTTCAAGTGAATATACAAGAATTTCCTGAACGAACTTCTCTCCATAACCGTGAATTATTTCTCTTTTCTCGGGTTCCATCTTTACGGGTTCGTCTACAGTAATCTCAATCATTACCTTAGGCAGAAATTGATGGTGCCAGGGAAGTTTACCTTTTACGGTAAATGCCTCTTGAGCAGCTGGATGAGGTTCTTTTTCTATGTATCTCTCTGCGTCTAATTCCAGAGGTGAGAACTCTTGAGCCAGTTCAGTAGCTAACTTACAGGAGCGTCGTATTTCATCCTCAAGTTCGCCTTTCCTTGGGGCACTTTGTTCAGCAGTAAAGTCAAGGTCCTCCGAAAATCTGTAATCCCCAAAATAACACTTTTTCAAAGCAGTCCCACCTTTGAAGATAAGCCCATTTTGTAACTTCTCATTAACTCCGATGCCAGCTAGTGCCCAGGAAAGTATATAGTCGCGCTCTATTATTTCCCATAACAGGCCAGTATTTTCTCTCACTTCTTCAAATCTTTTTCTCAGTGGTTTCATCTCATAACTTTACCATGAAAATTTTCCTGAATCATCCATCGCTTATTACAATAGCCCTTTCTCGGCCCAGTTGGGTCAAGAACGCGGTATCCGTTGATAGGAACACACTCAATTTTCTGTAATATCGAATTCTCTATTCCTAATCTATCAAGTATCCAACCTAATCTCTTAGCAACAACGGCACCGAGCCGGATGGAATAGTCAGCCATTTTATTCAAATCTAACTTAAAATATTGTGATTCAAACGCAGAATAAACTTGTACCCAACCACCAAAGTAATTTGGAGCAACAAGTCCATCTATCAGTGTTCTCTCAGGGTCTGTTATCGTTACTCTGGCTTCTCCAATCCAATAGTCCTTAGTGCCGAAAAATCTTTCTGGCTTTACTCTGACAAACTCATAAAAAACGCCATTTATCTGACGACTGGAGCTTCTTTGATTGCTCTTACGCCACTTAGCTGACCTTGATGCAGCAATTCTTTGTGTAGTTGTAATGTACACTCTATGTGGTATCTGTTCTGTCATGCCGTGAAAATGTAAAGCAGACCAATGACTTACAGTAGATGGATGAACCAATGCCATAGCAATCTCGAACTCATGAATAGGAGCCATACCGGGGAAAGAAGAGGAAATAGTGTAAAGGCCCTTCTTAAGACGAACTATCCAACCGGTGTTAGAGAGATGGTGTAAAGATTCAACTACGTAACTATTTGCTATTCCAGAAGAAGTCCCGGCTCTTCGTGCGTCTTGTACGGTAAATATACGCTTACCATCCCAGGACAACTTCCTGAGCATTTCTATGCCTAACATGGTATGTTTTTGATTCTTTACAACATTCATTGGAAACCCTCCAATTATCGCATCCTTTTGTTACAACTTTTGCACTCCATTTATAACTATTATAATGAAAAAATTGGAGAATGTCAAATTATCCTTACCAAATTTCTAATAACCTACTGGATGAGGGGCGCTTTTGAAAGGTTTTTTATAGTTGTTTGTCGACAGAGAGTTTTATGGCGTAGACAATCTGAGATTGGGTTTTTCCTTTGACGGTTATTTCCTTTCCAGGACCACATATACTGTCTTCCGGGATTTTGCAGTTCTCATAAACGTCCCGTGTAATCCAGACCTCTCCTCCAGGGGCAAGTTCCTCCAGCCGTGCTGCAAGATTTACTGTATCTCCGATTGCCGTATATTCCATACGGAGTAGCGAACCAATATTCCCAACGACAGCATCGCCTGATGTGATTCCAATTCCTATTTCAAAGCCAGGTTTTCCCTGTTTCTGAATTTCTTCAGAATGTTGTTTTGCAACGCGCAGCATATCTATGGCTGTATCGACTGCTCTCTGTTGCTGGTCCTGTTGTTCCAGTGGAGCTCCGAAGACCACCATAATCGCATCCCCTATAAATTTGTCCAGAGTTCCCTGATGGTTGAAGATTACCGTTACAATTTTTGAGAAAAACGAATTTAGGAATCGTACCACATCCTCCGGTGACAGAGATTCCGCAAGCGGCGTAAAGTTTCGGATATCGGCAAAAAGAGCGCTTATCTTGCGTTTTTCGCCTCCGAGATGCAGCGCTCCACCCGAAGTTACCTCATCAACGATATCAGGACTGACATAGCGCTGGAATAGCATCTTGATTCTTCGTTTTTCACGTTCTTCAAATGCATATCTCCATGCAGTAACGCCAACGTAAGTAAAAAGCACAGTGCCTATCGGAGAAACCACAGGGCAGACAATGTACTTTCTGGCAAATAGGTAATAGGAAAGTCCAAGCCAACCGGCAGCAATGATAGCGGCGGAAATTCCGTTTGCTGCGAAATTCCCCCTGACTAAAAGTAGCGCGCTCCCGATTCCAAGTACGAATAACGATAGCATGATAATCAACGGCGGTAATTCTTTTAAGTAATTCTCGCGCAGTAAATTATCAAGCGTATTTGCTACAAACCCCATCATTGGATATGACGGTTCAAACGGAGTTGGCCGGATATCGCCGATACCCGTTGCGTTCACACCAACCACGAGTATAGAGTCATTTATGTCCGATAGTTTCTTGCTCGGCTGGCCACTTTCGATTTCAGCGTACCACTCGTAAAGTAACTCGCCGAAACCGTACCATTTAAATGCATCGTAAGCACCGCTGTAGTTGACGAGCAGGCAGCAGTTTTTATCAACGGGAATCTTATGGGTCTTTCCGTTGCCACCAATGACGATGATTTCTTTTCCGGGGTTAATATTTATTGATTCTTCTGGTGAAGAAACACCCCATATATCGCAAGCAATGATGAATGCAATAGATGGATAGAGTCGCCCGCTGTAATTTACGAGGAGCGGCGTCCGTCTGGTTACGCCGTCATCATCGGTTGGTGCATTAGCGTATCCTATGTAACGGACATTTCCTTCGAGTTCCCGGATCGGCAGCATGGGTTGAGAAGCTTTCAGGAAATATTTTTGTAATTTAAGAGGACATGGAAGAGACCACACATTCTGGTCCCGGATAACTTGCGCTCCAGCCGGTTCATCCCCGACCTCTCCGGCATTTAAGTTATTAAAGTAGTATGGAAGGAACAGGCCCTTTGTTGAGCGTGTTGCTTCTGCAAGCGATATATCTTCTTGAGGGTCCTGCGATTTTTCAGTAAATAGAAGGTCGTAGAAAATAGCGCGCGGCTGTGCGCTCGCGAGCGCGTGCAGAAACAAGGCATGATATTCTCTGCTCCACGGCCACCGCCCCAGCGCAGTTATATCGTTATCTCCTATGAATACCATTTTTATATCAGGGTTCGGCTCAAGTTCGCCACGGATACGGAAACGCAGGTCAAGCGTTTTTAGCTCCAGAGATTTATCCACGCCGGTGAACCGGACAGTTGCCGCAGCAAGTGAAACGGCAATTCCTATTGCGAGCGCAGCGCTCAGGCGCCGCCGTCCGGTACGTCTATCTGCTTTAATATGATGCTTCATATATGCCTGTGATTGTTTGGACGTTCAGTGGACGTGGATGCGACCGTAGCCAGTCAGCAGTTTTGACAGCGGTTCTGGCAAGGTAAGGCATCGTTTCTTTCGTTACTCCAAGGTCGCGGAGACGGACACTCATACCAATTTCATTAAGCCAGTTCCGTACGCTCCCGGTTGCATCTTCGGATTGAAAGACATTTTTTGCAAATTTCTTAAACCGCTCAGGGACCGCTGGTTCGGTATACTCCATCCATGCTGGAAGAAGTGCTGCAAGTCCTGCTCCATGAGGAGTATCGGTCAGGCCTCCGACAGGATGCTGCAATCCGTGTAAGGTCATAGAACCAGAGCCGCCTCCGAGTTCTGCGAACTGAGAGCATGCCATTGTACTCGCCCAGGAGAGCCGTGACCTCGCTTCAAGAGCATCGGGATGTTTGAGTACATACCCAAGATTTCTGACGACAAGAAGCATAAGCGTTTCCTGAATTCCATCAGTAAGCGGATGCGGAGCAGTTGCGGTAAGATAACTTTCGCATACGTGACAGAAAATGTCAACTCCACCTTCGGCAGTTTGCTTGCGCGGTAGAGTGAGGGTCAATTCAGGGTCAACTATTGAAACGCGTGGAAAAAGATAGTCGCTGGACATGACCGCCTTTTCGTATGTAGCTGAATTTGTCATTACCGCTCCACCGTTTGCTTCCGACCCGCTCGCAGCTACGGTCGGCACCATTATGAGAGGTAATGTTTTTGTGGTAACGCGTTTTTGTCCGGCATCGCCAGAGTCAGCATATTGCCAGACAGGTGATGTATGAGTTGCTGCTACCGCAATCGCTTTTGCCATGTCCATCGCGCTTCCGCCGCCGAGCCCGATTATAACGTCGCAATTTTCTTTTCTTGCAATACGCCCGCCTTCATCTGCTGTCTGACACCTGGGATTTGGTTCGGCACGGTCGAATACGAGCGGTTTTTTGAGACCCGATTTTTTGAGCAGCGTAAGTACCCGGTCCAGTATCCCGAGACGGCGCATTGCACTCCTGCCTGTTACAACCATAGGGTATGCACCTGTCTTGGCAGTAACTTTGCCAATATACTTGAGAGCACCTGTTCCGAATATGAGTTTGGTCGGGAGGTAAAAGGTCATTTACTACGCTTTCATGATTTCAGCGAGTTTCGCTTTATCTTTGAGTACTATATTGTGCTTGTCTGTATCGATTAACCCCTGGAATTTCCAGTTAGTCAGGATTCTGCTCACAACTTCGCGTGCCGTTCCAACCATATTTGCAAGTTCCTGATGGGTGATAGGGAAGTCAATTAGAATCCCGGTGTCCGTTTGTTTACCATGGCGGTCTGCAAGGTCAAACAATAGAACTGTAAGACGGCTCTGAACGTTCTGAAAAGTGAGCGCCTGTATTTGCTTATCTGCCTCGCGCAGGCGCATTGTCATTGTATCAAGGAAGTGTCTCGCAATCCGTGGGTTTTTGGAAATAAGAGTGAGCAGGTCCTTGTTGTTGATTACAGCAACTTTGCATGGTTCCATTGCGCGTGCACTTGCTGAGCGCTTGCCACTCACGAACGCTGTCATTTCACCGAAGAAGTCGCCTTTCTCAAGATACGCGAGCGTCTTTGTTTTTCCGTCCTGTGCCGTTTTGTAAATCCGGACAATCCCGGATAATATGAAATAAAGATTATCGCCAGTTGTATTCTCTCTGAAAACGATGGCATCCTTGTCGTAACTCTCAAGCTCTGTGATTTTGGCTATTTCGCTAAGCTCTTCAAATGGGAAGTTATTGAAGATAGGTATGCTTTTCAGGAGGTTAGTGTCTATCATCTACCGGTTTTCACTTCTTGCTGGAACTGGAGGTCCCCGACTTCCCTGATTCTGTCAAGTGCATGAGAGTAGAATTTTAGGCGGCGGTTCTTGCGGGTTAAATCCTTGAGGCCTGCGTATATGTCGTCCACCGAACCATTTGTTTGTGAGCTGCGGCAGGGCAGGACTTTTGGAATTCCATACAGACGCGCAATGGACGGCCGCAAGCGCGCAATTCCAAAGCCGAGCTCCTTTGCGAGCTTCTCGACGACCTGGATTTCGAGCTCGTTTTCATCTTGCTTAACCAGAAATTCCATCAATGACTCAAGCCCGAACAAAACCATTGGTTCATAGTCCATACCGTATGAACCTGATTCCAGTTTGATATTCTCAAATTTTTCCCGCATTTCCTTAGAACATTTCTCTTTTTCTCTTTTTCGCGCCTCGGGAAATACGAATGCGAGCAATTCTTCGGAAGGGTCGAAATATATCAAGAAGTGTTCTGCGTAAAACATTTCGTCGCAGCGTGGGCAAATAACAATATTAAGTTCGCCGTCAAGTAGTAATTCCTTCAGCTCAGGTTGTTCCTGGACGTTTATTCCATCCCAGAGTTCTGCCTCAAGCGTAAATCCGCAGCGGCAGGTTATCTCGTGTTTCTGTTTGACTGACATCATCCCTCCACAATTATTCTAATACATTTTCTTTTTAGTGGCAAGGGGTACGGGGTACGGAATGACTAAAAGGTCGCCGTGCGGGACGCCGGCGCGGCGACCTATCTAAATGTGAACCTGTACATTGACTTTGAAACGTTTCATATTTTTGATATAATAGCGGCGAATGAAATACGTTGTTCCGTTTATGCTTCTTATTACGTTTTGCGTCCCCTGGGTATGTGCCGAGGAAGCATCTGCGCAATCTGTTCCTGCGACCAGCACGTCTCGTGATGTAGAAATCCGTGCGCAGGCAGAAGAACGCCAGTTGCGCTTTGTGTGGGGATTATACAAGGATGGTATGTATGACCTTGCTCTCACACAAATAGAGCAGTTCCTCAAAGCATATCCGGACAGCCCGCGCCGGCCCGAAGCACTCTATCTTAAAGCAGAATGTCTTTACCAGACAAAAAAGTATTCGACTGCTGCTCTTTCCTTCCAGCAGGTCGTGCTTGGGTGGCCCGGGACGGACTACGCGGCGCGCGCACTCATGCGGCTCGGGGATAGTAAATTTATGTCCGGTGATTATTCACGTGCAAGAGAGTTATACTCCCAGTTTCTTAAGGATTATCCGGAGCATCGCCTGGCACAGGACGCAGTATATTATCTTGCGGAAAGCAATTTCCGTAAGGGAAAGTATCAGGAAGCGATAGATGGATATGCCCGGCTCCTGAAAGGATTCCCTGATTCTAATTACGTTGAATACGCACATTTTTCCATAGGTCTCGCATGTTACAAGCAAGGTAAGTTCACGCGTGCGACAGAGCAATTTCAGACGTTTCGCCAGAAGTTTCCGAATAGCAAACTTATAACCGACGCGCAGTTTTATCTCGGACAGTCATATTTTGAAGCGAAAAAGTATCCACAGGCAATTGTGGAATGGCGCTATTTAATGGAGCATTTTCCTGATTCTGCACGTGCAGATGAATCCTGTCTTATGGTCGGGCAAGC